>Ga0075426_10000681_pt1 | contig 23542 bp, 21 predicted proteins | sample SoiMethybrSBSTD5_FD_75304 | JGI IMG/M metagenome (GOLD analysis project Ga0075426, IMG submission 75304) | Bulk soil microbial communities from a Populus tree surrounding site in Tennessee, USA - Soil MetaG P. TD hybrid SBSTD5 | ecosystem: Environmental > Terrestrial > Soil > Tree plantation...
GAAGCGCTGGACCTCGGCGCCTCCGTCATCGAAAAAGACGGCCACGCCTATTTCATGGAACTCTCGCGATGATCGACCCACATGAGAATGTGGCTGCGGCCCGCGATCGTTATCTCGCTGCTTCCGGCTTCACCACCGCGTCTTACACCGACCCGAATTTCGTCGTCGGCATCGGCTTCATCAAAATGCGTTTCCCCAATCCCGGCTTGTTGCCGTATCACGATCTCCATCATGTCGCCACCGGCTACGATTCCTCGCTTCTCGGCGAAGCGGAAATCAGCGTCTTCGAATTTCGCAATGGCGCCGGCACTCCTCTGATTTTCTTTCTCTGCTGCGGCTCAATTCTCGTAGGCTTGTGCCTGTCGCCTCGGCGCATGTGGCACGCCTGGAAAGCAGCAAGGGGTGCCCATTCTTTGTACGGTACAAAAATTCCATACGAAACTCTGCTCGCCATGGACGTCGCCACCCTTCGCAAGACGATGGCTTTGGAGTCTCAATGAACAACCTGCTCTGGCAATCTCGTCCGCTTTCGCCCTTCGGCGTCGAAATCACGGCATCCGCACCTTCCTCGACCGTAGAACAAGTCGGGGCGTCGCAATTAAAAGCATGGATATCTCATCATCGCTACGTTCTTCTCCGCGGATTCGCCGCACTCTCCACCGATTCGTTGATGCAGCTCGCCCGCTCTCTCGGCGACCCGCTCGAGTGGGAATTCGGCGCAGTGAACGAACTTGTCGCCAAATCCGATGCAAAAAATTACATCTACACCACTGCCGCCGTGCCCTTTCATTGGGATGGCGCATTCGTCGGCAAAATCCCGCATTACATTCTATTTTCCTGCGAAGTAGCACCGCCCGCTGACAGTGGCGGCGAAACTATCTTCTGTGATGGCTCGCAGATTCTCCGCGCCGCTACACCCGAGCAGCGCGCTCTCTGGAAATCCACTTCGATCACCTACTCCACTGAAAAGGTCGTCCACTACGGCGGCTCGTTCACCTCCGCTATGGTCGTGAATCATCCCGACAGCGGCGAAGAAACCCTTCGCTTTGCCGAACCCGTCCGCGATCTCAATCCCGTTTCGCTGGATATTCCCAATCTCACTCCCGCGCAGCGCGATTCGCTCATCTCTGAAATGGCCGTCATGCTCCGCGATCCACGCTTCTGCGCGGCTCACTCCTGGCGCGCCGGCGACGTTCTCGTCGCCGACAATTTCGCCCTCTTGCATGGACGCAATGCCTTCCTCCATGCCGCCCTTCGCCACATTCGCCGCGTCAACATACTCTGATGCGCAAACTTCTCCATTTCCTTCGCGACCTGCTCCTTATCCGCCGCGTCGAATTTCGCATCGCTGAAATCCCCATCGTCGCCATGCCCGCATTGCTCATCAACAAAAATCTCGCCGCCTTCAAAACGCAGACTTTCTGGGAGGGCGTTCTCATTTTCTTTTTTCTCTTCGCCTTCGGCGACATGATCAACTGCCTCGCCGACCGCGACCTCGACGCCAAATACAAGCCGCATCTTTCCCGTGCCGTCTACAATCTCGGCGTCCCCTTCGTCACATTTCAGGTGATTTTGTGGGCCATTCTCGCTCTCGCGCTGGCCGCGCACGTTTCCTGGCTTCTTCATCGCTGGCAACTTTCTGCTTTGACCGCCGTCGGCCTTGCGCTCGGCGCCGCCTATTCTGTCGAACCCTTCCGCCTCAAGGGCCGCGGCCTCTGGCAACTCGCCTGCCTGTGGCTCATCATTTTCGTCGGCCCGATGTTCATGATCGCCATGCTCTTCGGCACCTGGCCCAGGCTCGACCTCGTCGCCTTCGCATCCGCTTACGGCGCAGTCCAAATGGGAATCATCCTCGTCAACACTGCCGAAGATTATCCCGAAGATCGCGAAGCCGGCGTCCATACCGTCATCGTCACGCTTGGCCTCGCGCGTGGAATTCAACTAGCCTTCGTTCTCGCCGCTGCTGGAGCGCTCGTAATGATTTCCACGCTCGCCGCGCTCTATTGGTTCCGCGGCATTCCGCTTGCTCGTTCTCTCGCATTGCTTCCGGTCATCGCCGCGTGCGTTTGGCTCACCGCCGCCATTCAACGGTTGTCGCGCAACGTCACCGCCGCCCCGCTCGACGAAGCGATCGCCCTCGTCAAAACCGCCGCCAAAAACGTTCCCGCCTGGGTCACCGTCGTTGCGTGGACCTCGTTCATCGCCGTCGCTATCCTCTTCCTCACCTCTTCAAAACTTTTTTGAAGTCCGCGCAGTCGCCAACATACTTTGCAGTTCAAAGTACTTGACAACGCACAGCTCTTCCGCTATCCTTTCCCCCGTACCACTAAGAGGTGCCCGATGACTTCTTCCGCCTCCTCCCCCCAAACCGATAATTTCCGCGAACTCCTCTCCACCGCCGCACGCTTCTGGGAGCCGCGCCGCATTCTCTACAACCTCATCTTGCTCGGCGTATGCATCGCCTGGCTCGTCGCTTCCTGGCCGCACTTCCGTCCCGCGCTCCATCTCGTCACGCTTCTTCCGATGACGGTCCTCGCCCTCTTCGCCAATTTCTGCTATTGCGCTGCCTATCTCGTCGACATCACGCTTCTCAACTCCAACCTCCGCGCCTCCTGGCTCTCGCATCGCTGGATTCTCTGGCTCGTCGGCACCCTCTTCGCAATTCTCCTCGCCAACTATTGGATCGCCGACGAAATCTACCCAGACTTCCGCTAACACATCGCGCCTTGTCATCTTCCGCAGGCGCGAGTTATCGTGCCTAAGGGAGAAGTCACATGCGCATCCGCTCCGTCCTGAATCTCGTTATCGCTGCTGCCTTTTTCGCCTTGTTCTCCGGTTCTTCGCTGGTCGCGCAACAAAAACCTGCCGCGCCATCTCCAGCCAGGCCAAAAATTCGTACCATCACCGCTTTCCTCAATCTCGACCGCACGCAATATCAGCAGCAAATTGCGGACGCGTTGCAAATGCTCCGCCGCGCCAAAACCATCTTCGAGTCCCGCGGCTACGAAGTTCAGACCATCCGCATCGCCACCCAACCCTTCCCCGAATACACCAAGGGCCTCACGCCGCAACAAACCATCGCTTTCTTTAAGGATCTCGACGCACTCGCCGAAAAGGAAAAGTTCGCGCCTGGCATCGGACCCGCCATGCTCAATGCCAACGACCCGGACTCGCAAGCCGATCTTCTCGCCGATATTCTCGCCAACACGAAACACATTCGCGGCAGCATCGTTATCGCCGGAGAGGACGGCGTCCGCTGGCGCGCCATCGGCGCTGCCGCACGCGCCATCAAGAAACTCGAAGACACCACTGAACACAGCCAGGGTAATTTCAATCTAGGCGCGATCGCCGACGTTCCACCGCTCTCACCTTTCTTCACCGCCGCGTACGTCGACGGCTTCGGCCATCAATTCGCCATCGGCCTCGAATCCGCCAACGTCGTAACTGAAGCCTTTCGCGGAGCCACCGACATCGATGCCGCAAAACAAAAATTAACCAGCATGCTCGCGAGCGAAGCCATCGAAATCGAACGCCACGCCAATCGCATCGATCAGGAAACCGGCTGGGCCTATGTCGGAATCGATCTTTCTCCCGCCCCGCTGAAAGATGTTTCCATCGGCGCCGCCATTGAGAATCTCATCGCACAACCTTTTGGCTCCGCCGGGACGCTCACCGCCGCGGCCACCATTACCGCCGCCATCAAAGCCGTCTCCGTCAAGCAAACCGGCTACAATGGCCTCATGCTTCCCATCCTCGAAGACTCCCGCCTCGCTGAACGCTGGAGCCAGGGCCGCGTCTCCCTCGAAGGCCTGCTCTCCTACTCCGCGGTCTGCGGCACCGGCCTCGACACCATTCCGCTTCCCGGCGACATCTCCACCGATCAACTCACTCTCATCCTCGCCGACGTCGCCACCCTCGCCGTCAAATGGCACAAACCGCTCTCCGCCCGCCTTCTGCCCGTAAAAGGAAAAATCGCCGGCGACACCACTGAGTTCAACGACCCCTTCCTCGTCAACGCCGTCATCCAACCCTACGAACCCAAGTAGCGTACGCTTCAGCGTGCGTCAGCCGCGTCTGCGCCACGCCACATGCCGGCAACCACTCAAATGCTTCAGTTTTAGGAATTTACTTCGTATTCGCAAACGCGACATACGCGCCCAATCCAATCATTCCCACTCCAGACGCCACTCGCTGCCCCCGCCGGAATTTCGCGCTCGACTTCAGCTTCCGCTCCAGCGGCGCCGCCAAATACACCACCACTAAATCCGCCGCCGTATTCATCGCCACCGAAATCACGCCTAAAATCACAAATTGCCAAAACACATGTCCCCGCTCCGGCGCGATAAATTGCGGAATGAACGAAAGAAAAAACAGCGCCGTCTTCGGATTCAGCGCTTCCGTAAAAATTCCCTGACGAAACGCTCCGCCGCGGGGCGCTTCCGTCTTTTCCGGCATAGCTTCATTCCTCGACCGGATCATTCGAATCCCAAGAAAAACCAGATACGCCGCGCCCGCATACTTCACCGTGTGAAACGCCACCGCCGACGCCGCCAAAATCGCCGAAATCCCCAGCGCCGCCGCCGTCACATGAAATAGGCCACCCACGAGCGTTCCGAGCGACGACTCCACTCCTTCGCGCCGCCCGCCGGCTAGCGTCCGCGTCAGCACATAAAAAATCCCAGCCCCCGGCGTCACAGCCAAAACAAACGCCGCCGCAAAGAACAAGAAAAACTTGTGTGCGTCAATCATGACGATAGTTTAGTCTCTGGGCGGGAATAGCCCAAATCCCATCTTGCCCGCTCGTCTAGTGGCAATAACTCGGCAAATTCCCGACCGAAAATTCCGGCGGTCCAACTTCCAGATTCGAAATCTTTCCCTCTCGATACGCCACCACAATGTATTGGTCGCTAACCTTCGGATCGATTTTGCTGTTCCTCATCCGCGCCACAAACATGTAGTCCGTATCCTGGCAAACCTGATAGTTCGGATGCGCCTTGGCGAAATTTCTTACATCTTCTTGCGTCCCATTCAGCTGCACGCCCGCCGCTTTCAATTCTTCGTCAACATCCTCGAGCTTGTAAATCTTGGGCTTGTTCGAGCCTGCCGCGTCTTCGCTCGACGTTCCGCTCTTGCATCCGCCAAGCAACACAATCGCCGCCACCCCTGCACACCACTTTTTCATAAAGTCTCTCGACACGCTTCTACTGTACGCGCGACAAAATCTTATTCGGCAAATCCGTGATTGGGTGCTCCGCGGAATCCAGATAACTCCGCCAGCCCGACAACATAAAGCAGTTGTCTCCCTTTCGAAACGCGATCGCGCTCCCTTGATCAATCGCTTCGTCTCCAATCCCATTAACGACTTGGTCCGACGCGCCATGTGGATTTTTGTCCTGCTCCCATCGTTCTCGCGTATAAACCCGCAACGCCACAAACCCATGCTCCGGTGACGGCCTCGCGGTGTCGGACTCTGGCGTCGTCGCTTGAATCACGTAACACTCATTCCAGTCCGCGTGCAGCACTTTCTTCGCGCCCGGCCCCATAAGCATTTCCGCATCTTCTTTTGTAATCAGCGAGCAGGCATTGATCTTCCCCGCTCCTGGCACAGTCCCAATCGCCGGTTCCGCTTTCTTACATGCCGCAACACCCATCAGCATCGCGCCGCAAAATAAAATCGCCAGTCGTTTCACAATCATCGTCCCCGCACCCCCAACGCTTCTCTGCAATTGTGTCTCATAGCGCAGCTTCGACCCTTCATCTGTACTCAAAGGATTATCACCGTCAATCCAAACTCATCTCTTTTCATGATTTCTTCATTGCTTCATTGCTTCATCATGACGCCCGGCACGAAGCGCTTTCGCAGCACTGCCTCGCTTCTCCAGGCGTGCAGTGGTTTCTCTCTTCTATTCCGGTCTCGGTAAGCCGATGAAATACGCCGTCTGATTTCCCGTCAAAACAAAGAGCCGCTTGTTGTCTGCGGCGAAATACGAGTACGCAATCGGACTCGCAAATACATACTGTTCCCGCCGCGCCAGCGTCGTCAGGTCGTACAGCGAAAGCTGCCCGCGTTCATTTTCTGCGGCCAGAAGCGACGCGGTTCCGGATAGCGCTGGCCGCCGTCCAAACAATATTCCCGTCTGTTCACCGCTCTTGTTGGAATACACCAGCAGCCGGTTCGTGCTGTCCGCCACCACCAACCAATCTCTGGAAGATTCGGCGCTTCGAATTCGAAACGCGCCTTTCCCGCTCCGCACTACCGACGACCCGATGATTTTCCCCGTCCGCGGTTCCACCACCTCCAGAAAATAATCTTCGCCTCCGGCGTCCATCTTCGGCCACCGCGCGCCAAGTCCCGCATCGTTTTTGATCTCCAGCTTCGTGCCATCTGAATTCGCCGGCCAGGAAAACACCAGGTTTCCTTCCGTTCGCCCACTCAATACGCTCGGCGCTTCTTTGGGATACGTGTGGCTCCACAGCACTGCATTCGTCTTCACATCGAGTGCGTCGAGCGTGATATTCCTCTGTTTCCAATCGTCTTTTCCATTGTGAGTCGTGCGAACCAACACGGTTCCAAACTGCAGGATTTGAGTGTCGCCAATCTCCATTTTGGCTTCGATTTGGCGCGATGCCGGCTCTAGGTGCGCCATTGAACGTTTCGTCTCCTGGAATTTTGCAAAATCCGCGTCGACAGCTCCCCCGTCCGATATCGTCGCTCCGTGAAATCCTCGCACGTAAAACACACGCTGTCCTCGCAGAAGGTCCCACTCGCCCCCGCGTGATCTTTCCGAAATTGCCAGCCAGTGCAAGTCCGGCGACACCGCAAACGCATGCAGCCGGCCGAGCTGGCTCAGTGGAAGCTTGACCCGCGAGACCTCCCTTCGCTCGACGATGCTTATCATCCCGAGGTCTCCGTCCACTCGCTCCCCGACGTATTTATCGCCGTACGCATCGAGCGAGGCTTTGTCGCTCCCCAGCACAATCTTTCCAGTCTCCAGATCCATCAGGCCCAGCGGGTGTTCCTGTATGGGTCGTAGCAGCAGGTATCTCGGATTCGTCGCTGCGTCCAGTCTCTGGTCTCCGATCTGCAATTTCTGAATGGATTCCCCGCTTGGAAATCTAACGATTCCGGAGTTTTTTGAATTGTAGACGTCCACTCCCACCAGTTTGTCCGGACCGATAAACGCGAAATAACGCCCCAGCAACGCCCGTACCGACCCCGGTATCGAAACGCTTTGCATCGCGCCGAGATCCACCGCAAGCGTCGACCCTCCGATCGTTCCCGCAAGCAGGTAGCGTTCATCCGGCGAAAAATGCATTTCGATGATGTGCGGGTTTGTCTCTCCGAGAATTCTGGCCAGAAGAAATTGAAAGTATTCTCGAAAGGACCGAATTTCGTAAAAACCCTTCTTTTGGAAAACTTGATTGCCGGTGCCGGTCTCGTACAACAGAAGCTCAAATTCCTCGCCCAGACACGCGAGGTATTTTCCATTTGGCGAGAGCTCCGTCTGAATACAGCCTCGCGAAATCACGACTTCATTTACGGATGTCCGCACCTGGTCGGCAACCGACCATGACTCCACCCGAAGGCCATCGGTATAAAAAACGATCGACTGCGAATCCCGTGTGAAATTCGCCGGGAACGCATCGGGTGCGTAGATCGTGAATTGCGACGCAAACGGCTCCCGCTTCATTACGAAGATCGTCGCTTCGTTCTGCGCCAGTACGTATTGCCCGTCCGGACTGAAGCGCACCTGCCGGATGTCCGACTGCAACGGCGGGTTCAACGTGGTCTTCGAAAAAACTCCGTTCAATTTCTCTTTATGTCCAAGCCCAACATAACCTACGACTGACGATTGCCACTTGATGAACTCCGCGGGACTCGCGGATTTCTCTGAAGGTGCCGTACAGGCCGCGCTGAGCACAGGCGTCTGTCTTATGATTTCGCGGAGACGTCGCGAATTTGGTTTCGTCGCTCCTAGAAGGTCGGACAGCCAGTTTCCCGTCTTGCCCTTTGTTTCCGCAAGCCGGTCAAAAAACTCTCCGAATGCTGCGGGTGAGTATCCCGCCCGAACAATCAATTGAATGCCAACCTGGTCGGCAATGCTCTGTTCGTCTTTCTCTTCGCCCCCTGAATGGGCGAACGCCTTCCGTTTCCGAATCACGTTTTCATAAAGCTGCGCGTACTCGCGAAAGATTTCGTCGTGCGATCCCGCCTGCGTGATGCCGAGCGCCTCTCGCATCAGTTGGGTGAAGTGCGCCGCCGGCTGCCGCGTTAGCACATGGCCGAGTTCGTGGCCGATCACGCTTGCCAGTTCGTCTTCATTGCGCGTCAACGCTATGAGTTTGCGTGAAATGTAGACGCGCCCTCCTGGTAGCGTCATCGCGTTGGCGATGGGTACGTCAAACAAAAAAAACTGAACTTTCAGATCCGACGGCGGTGCCTGCGCTAATAATTTCTGACCAACCCGCTGCACGTATCCCGTCAAGTCCTCGTCATCTATAACGAGGAACTCTCTCTGGACGTGTTCCGCTATCGCGTCCCCCAAGTCCATTTCCTGCTTGTCATTGAACATGTCCGTGCGCGGGTCGGGTGTCGGAATTTGCGGCGGTGGACAACTTTGCTGCGCGAAGCAGGCCGAAGCGGTGAAGAGTCCGGCAATACCTGCGATGCCGGCCAGCAGTTTTGCGATTGGCACGATGAAGGCTCCGTCGACAAGCGATCGGTTTTCGTCACGGTAGCACTGTGTTATGACCTGGGCAAGATTCACCCAGGCGAAGCTACCTCCTCACAATCCTAGGTCTTCAGAAATTCTGGTGACGCGCACCAGTTTGGACTACGATATTCCACCGCATCCCACCTTCGCAGCCTCTGGGAGATTTTCATGGAAGCGCAACTGAGTCTCGAATTTCTGCGCGTCGTAGAAAACGCCGCCATCGCCGCCGCCCGCACCATGGGCTTCGGTGATCGCCACAAAGCCGACGAAGTCGCCGTCGAAGCCATGCGCAAGACCATGGACTCTCTCCAAATGGACGGCATCATCGTCATCGGTGAAGGCGAGCGCGACGAAGCGCCTATGCTTTACATCGGCGAAAAAGTCGGCCTCGCCACCCACGCTCCAAACGCGAATTTTCCCGCCGTGGATATCGCTGTCGACCCGCTCGAAGGCACCAATCTCTGCGCCACCGGCGCGCCAAATTCCATTGCCGTTCTCGCCGCCAGCGAACGCGGCGGCCTTCTTCACGCTCCGGATTTGTACATGGAAAAAATCGTCGTCGGCCCGTCCTGCAAAGGCGCTGTCGATCTTGACGCCCCTGTTTCCGACAATCTCAAATCCATCGCCAAACGTCTCGACCGCGACGTCGAAGACCTCGTCATCATCGTTCTCGATCGCCCGCGCCACGAAAAACTCATCGAAGACATTCGCAAAGCTGGCGCTCGTATTCGCCTCATCGGCGATGGTGATCTTTCCGCCGGCATCTCCGCTGCTGTCGTGGGCACCGGCGTTCATGCCGTTATGGGCACCGGCGGCGCTCCCGAAGGCGTGCTCACCGCCGCCGCTTTGCGCTGTCTAAACGGGCAGATCCTCGGCCGTTTGATAGTGGCTAAGCCGCAGGACGCGGAGCGTCTCGAAAAAATGGGCGTCAAAGATCCCAAACGCATTTATGACACCACCGATCTCGCGCCGGGAAAAAGGATGATCTTTGCCTGCACTGGCGTCACCGACGGCAATCTTTTGCGCGGCGTTCGTTTCTTCGGCGAAGGTGTTCGGCTGCAGTCCATGATTCTTACGCTCGACGACCGTCAGGTGCGTTTTATCGACACGGTCCATCTCGAAAAGCGCCCCGACGTAAAGGTCCGTTTTAACTGAAGCGCAGTTGGAGCAATTAAGGAGCTCGCATGAAGATTCGCAATCTCATCCTGGCACTTTCTGCCGTCGCAACACTGACCTTTGCATTGCCGTCGTTCGCACAAGAAAAACCAGCGCCAACGCCGGCACAAGCTGCAATTCCCGCGGCGAATCCAAAGGATGTGGAAAGTATCGACGCGATCATGGCGGCTCTTTATGCCGTGATTTCCGGCCCAGCGGGAGAGCGTGACTGGAATCGCTTCCGCTCTCTCTTCTTGCCCGAAGCGCGCATGGGCGCCGCGCGCAAGAAACCCGACGGCACTTTTACTGCCGCTACTTTTACTCCTGACGGTTACGTGGAACGCGCGGGAAATTACTTCAAGGAGCATGCCTTCTTTGAGAGTGAAGTGTCGCGGAAGACGGAACAGTTTGGGCAGGAAGCGCACGTTTTCAGCACGTACGAATCGCGGAACGCGAAAGACGAAAAACCGTTTGCGCGGGGCATCAACAGCCTTCAGCTTTTTAATGACGGGAAGCGGTGGTATGTGGTGAGTATTTTCTGGGATGAAGAGCGCGCGGACAACCCGCTGCCGCAAAAATATTTAACGAAATGAAAATTCACGCGCGCAATTAATTTTGCGATTTGGTGATCGCGAGAAAAACGCGATCGTCCACCGCGACGGAGCGTGTGAACAACGTTGCCGAATGATTGTCGGCGATGCCGACTCCGGTTCCGTTTCCGCTCATCGCAGGCCCAGCCGGTTTTCCACCCACTGTATTTGCGTCGCCGGGTTGCGTGGAGATGCGCGTCGTTTTCGGCGTGCAGGAGCTGGTGGCGCCGATGCAGGTGTCCCGCACAAAAACCTGGCGGATGCCGGTGTTCATCTGGCCGGCATTTGCTTGCGCATTTGGCGATTTAGCGTTCGGCGTTTTGGACGCGGTGACGGACAAGAACGCGACGAAGCGGCCCGATGAGCTGACCGACGGCAACAAATTGTCGGTAGCGCTGAGCAATCCGTTTGGATCAACGGAGATTAATTGCGTTTGCGGTTTGCACGATGCGGCCGAGCCATGGCAAGTGTCGCGCAGGAAAATTTGTTTTCCGGTCGGAGTGTCGGCGACTAGATTCGTGGCCGCGGAACTGAAGGCGATGAAGCGGCCATCGGCGCTGATGGAAGGCGTGTGGCTGTCGGCGTTGCCCGCAGTGCCATCTTCGGCCGCGGACAATAGGGACGTTTGCGGCTTGCAATCGGTGGCGGCGCCTTCACACGTGTCACGCAAGAAAATTTGCGCCGTAGCGTTCGGTTGTGCATTCGGCGTTCCGGCGAAAGCGACGAAGCGGCCGTCCACGCTGACCGCAGGAGTTTCTTCCGCAACGGCCAATGCCCCTTGCGACGCTTGTGCCGCTGCCGGGCAGAAGGTGGCGTTCGCGGAAATCGTGAACACGGCCTGATTGAAGCTGGTGCCGCCGCCGCCATTTCCCGTGGGATGGTTGGGATCGACGGACGGTCCGGTAAATACGGCGACTTTCGCGCAGCTTTCTACAGTCAAAAGGGCCGCGGGAACCGTCGCTGTCAATTGCGACGCGGAACCAAAAGTGGTGGCGAGATTTGTCTGCGAGGTTGTGGTGTTCCAAACGACGACGGATCCATTGAGGGGAGCGCTGCCGGTGGCGGTGTTCTGCACGAAGCTCGAGCCAGTGACGGTCAGCGTTACGTCAGCGCTGCCGGGCGCGGCAATAGTTGGCGCAATCGACGTGAGAACCGGAACAGGATTGGCGGGCACCGTCACGATGAACGCAATCGTGTTGGAGAGCCCGTTGTCCTGTTTGCTCGTGGCAGGATTTATGGTGTCGACGAAGTGGCGGCCGGGAGTGGCGGTGAGTGCGGCGGGCACTTTCGCCGTCACGTTTGTGACGTTGTTGTTCACGTCCAGTGTGACAGTCGTGTCGAGGTTTTTGCCATCCCACTGGACGACCGTTTTGGCCACAAAGCCTTGCCCGATCACGGTGAGTATCAAATCCGTAGTGCCGCCTGCGGGGATATTGCCCGGAGAAAGGGATTGGAGAAAGGCTCCCGTATTCTGCTGGAAGGTGTTGCCGTAATCGTTGCAGCCGGCTGTGACGCACAGCGCCACTAGCGCGACAGCTGCTAAAGCTGTCCCAAACCGCTTCATGAAACGTCCCTCTCTTGAACCGCGCGCGGCGGGGAGCCGAGGCGCCATTCCTGTCCGGTATTTCGATGCAATGTCCGACGCCACTTCCGATGCCCCATCCGTCGCTAGACTGGGATGCGGGCAAACCGCGCGGCGTTGACCGGCCCGGTTGTGTATTCCGGGTCCCATGTCGCAACTCCTGACCGCGCATCTGCTGTAGGCGAACGGGATAATCATTCCATTCCTGAGCGGGAAGGTCAATGAGGGGGAGAGAGGGCCAAAGATGTAATGGAGTAACAAGGTGAAGAAGCAGGACGACAAGAGAGTGGTCAGCGAGAAGAACCACGGGCGTAGGTTGACGGGAACACGAAGAGCAGCGGGGCGCGTTCCAGATTGGCCCCTCGGCAAGAACTCTCGGGGTGAAGAATAGTTCGGGTACACCCTGGGGTATTTTTGCAAAGAGTGCGGACGTTGTTGAAAGGTAAGGAGATGAGTTGCCGCTCTTTGTAAAGAGTGCGAAAGAGTGAACGAAAGAGCACGCATCGTGGAAAACGCTCGGAGTGATCAGACGTGCGAGCGGTACACCCCCCCATTGTTTTTGCAAGAGTGCGCAACGCGTTGAAAAGAAACGGGGTTGCGCCGTTTTTTAAGGGGGCGGTTTGCGCAAAGTGTGCGCAAGCTGAAGAAAATACGGGGTTTGTTTTTTGTGGAGTGAAACGGAGGATGGTTGCGGTGGAAAGAAGGGCGATCCGGGGAAAAGTGAGGTTGAACAGTTCGAATGGAGCTAGGTTACACTCGTCAGCGTGTCATCAATAGAATACTATGTCAATAGATATTTTCTGAGTATTTTAGTGATGGAGCGAAGAGTCCTAGTCGTCAGTTTTCAGTATTCAGCCGGGCAGTCTGGGGTAGAGCTGCCTCGTACGTGGCTTTGCAATCCTGGCTATGGTACCGTATGTGTTACCATAGGCCATGATCGAAGTACGCGAATATCTCGATCGGCGGGGATTCAGTCCGTTTGCCGCGTGGTCCAACCGTTTGAATCGAGAAGCGGCGGCCAAGGTGGCGGCGGCTTTGGCGCGCATGCAACAAGCAACGAAAAGGAACGGGAAGGTGACTACGATGGCTTTGACACGCGATTTCAAGGAAACAATCCGGGCCCGGGTAAAACGCGATCCCGGCTTTCGCGAGGCGCTTCTCCGCGAAGGAATCGAGAACTTTTTGTCGGGCGATCTGGAAACCGGCAAGATTATTCTTCGCGATTTCATTAACGCAACGGTGGGATTTACCAAGCTGGGTGACGTTACGCGTCGCTCCGCGAAAAGTCTGATGCGGATGCTTGGTCCCCGAGGAAACCCGCAGGCTCGTAATTTGTTTGAGATTGTTGCTTATTTGCAACATGCGGAAGGAGTGCGGTTTGAAGTGCGCTCAGCGCGCGACTCGTCACGCGGCAAGCGGTGCTTATCAACTGGAGGAGTAAAACGCAATACTTCCACCACGTTGAGTCGTCGATTTAACGGCTGATGTGCTCTGTCTAATGCTGCGGCACGCGGCTCTACGACAAAATTCGGGTGTTTCTCATCGATTGAGGAAGGGATCGATCAAGCCACGATCCCTCCACTGCGCGGCCCGGCGTGCAAAAACCGCACGGCCCCCTCGGCTCCGCTCGGGGCAAGGAAAAAGGCCGGGCTGCTCCGGTCGGGATGACAAATTTATGTATGTGGCCGAAGGAGAGAGGCGGGCTGGTTTGGTCCCGTTCGACTGCGCTCAGGGCAGGCAGGATGACAACGTAAGAGAAGAGCGCACGCCGAGGCGCCGCCGACGGAGAAAAGCAAAGAGCACTGCACGGGTCTGAAGACCCGCCACTACAACGGCAATTTAGAAATATTGGGATGGACGGGAAGCATTTGCTATTCTCGGCGCGCGAAGGTGGAGGTGCGGAGTGAAGAAATTGCGAGTGGCGTGGACGAAAAGGTTAGTGATGGCGGCGGGAGTTTTGGTGACGGCGCTGTGCGTTGTTGGGGGAACGGCGCGAGGGCAGGAGGCGGCGCAGGCGGGTGCGGCTAAGGCGCTGTTTACCTGGCGCGAAGTAATGATTCCGGTGCGGGATGGCGTACACCTGCAGACGGTGATTATTGCTCCGGCGGAGCAGAAGGAGGCGCTGCCGATTCTTTTCCGCCGCACTCCTTATGGGGTGCCGGAAAAAGCGCCGGAGCAGATGCCTGCGAGCTGGAAAGAGCTGATGGCGGACGGCTACATCATGGTGATTCAGAATTTGCGCGGGCGGTTCAAGAGCGAGGGGAATTTCGATTTAACTTCGCAGGTGAACCTGGCGGACCCGAAAAGCACGAACGAGACGACGGACGCGTACGACAGCATCGAATGGCTGGTGAAGAACGTTGCGAACAACAACGGAAAAGTGGGGATGTACGGCGTCAGCTACGACGGGTTGACGACGGCGCTGGCGCTGCTGCAGCCGCATCCGGCATTGAAGGCGATGAGCGAGCAGGCCTCTCCGGTGGATCAATGGATGAACGACGACGACCACCGCTACGGCGCGCTGCGGGAAAGCTACGATTTTGAATACGCGGTGATGGAGCAGGCGGACAAGAATAGCAACACGCATTTTGCGTTTGAAACGTACGACAGCTACGAGTGGTATTTGAATCTGGGGCCGCTGGCCAATATCAACGCGAAATACCTGCACGGGAAGATTCCTTACTGGAATTCGACAGTGGAGCATCCAGACTACGACGACTTCTGGAAACGCGAGGCGTGGGTGAGGCAACTGCACGCGTCGACGGTGCCGAATTTGAATGTGGCGGGATTTTGGGACCAGGAAGATCCGTGGGGGCCGTGGCAGATTTTCCGTCACGCGGCCGAGCACGATCCGGAGCACACGAACTTCATGGTGGCGGGGCCATGGTTCCACGGGCAATGGCAATCGCCGAAAGCGGACAGCATCGGATTGATTCCCTTTGGCGGACACGAAACGGCGCGGGAATTCCGCGAGACGATTGAAGCGCCCTTTTTCCGCTACTACCTGCACGGCAAGGGAGCGAAACCGGCGTGGCAAGCCAGCACGTTCCAGAGCGGGTCGAATACGTGGCACACGTATGCGGCATGGCCTCCGAAGGAGGCGGTGGCGACGAATCTATATTTGCACGCGGATGGGACGCTGTCGTTTACGGCGCCGAGCGCGGCGGAGACTGCTGCGTTTCGCGAATATGTTTCGGACCCGGCGAATCCGGTGCCTTACCGGCAACGGCCGATTTCGCCGACGTATCCGGCGGGCGACTGGCGAACGTGGGAAGTGGCGGACCAGCGATTTGTGGACGGGCGGCCGGATGTGCTGACGTTCGTGAGTGCTCCGCTGGAAAAAGATTTGGTGGTGACAGGGCCGCTGGCCGCGGAGCTGTTTGCGTCGACTTCCGGGACGGACAGCGATTTTGTGGTGAAACTGATTGACGTGTTTCCGCAGGACGCGCAGAAAAATGCGTGGGAGGAGGAAGCGGGCCCGAAGCCGGGGCAATTTGCCCAGTCGCTGAACGGATACGAATTGCCGGTGGCGATGGAAGTGCGGCGCGGGCGGTATTTGAAGAGCTACGAGCATGCGGAGGCTTTGAAGGCGAATGAGGCGACGGAGTGGGAAATTCCTTTGCGGGATCATGACCATGTGTTCCTGAAGGGGCATCGAATCATGGTGCAGGTGCAGTCGACGTGGTTTCCGTTGATCGACCGGAATCCGCAGAAATTTGTGAAGAGTATTTATGAGGCGACGGCGACGGATTTTGTGAAAGCGACGCAGAAGATTTATTGCACGCCGAAGATGGCGTCGCATGTGACGCTTCCGGTGGTGAAGTGAAGTGATGCAGAGCGAAGACGGATCAGGTGCACGGAAGAATCAAAACCCGCACCCTTAAGGGCGAAAGGTGCGGTACCCGAGAGAAGAAAGACTCATCCTTTAAGGAGAAGGACACGTGAACAAGTGCGAAGAAATTGCGGCGGCATACCGGGCGGTGACGGTGAAAGGCGCGTGGTATGGGCCGACGATTGGGGAAATGCTGGCGGAAATTACGCCAGAGATGGCGGTGACGAAGCCGGTTGGCGCGACGCATACGATTGCGGAGTTGCTGCAGCATCTGCTGCTGTGGAATGAGCGGATCCGGAAGACTTCGGAGAGTTGTCCGCTGCCGAAGTGGGAAGCGGAGAAAGAGTGGGCCGAGGCGGCGATTCCGTGGCGCGAATTGCTGGAACAGTGGAACCGAAGCCGCGATTTGCTGGAAGAACGGATGCGGAATTTCCCGGAAGCGGATTTGGGGAAGCAGACGCCGGGGCGGACTTATCCGTATGAATACATGTTGAATGGAATCGTGCAGCACACGATTTGGCACGGCGGACAGATTGCGATGGTGCGGAGCATGGTGAAGTGAAGAAGAGGGATCGCCACAGAGTCACGGAGGGCACAGAGAATGAAGGGAAAGACCCACACTTACAGTGCGAACGTCGGCACGCAAGAGAGGGCGCGCCGATCGAAGAAAGGGTCAGCCAGTTGAGTGGAGCATGCGGCGAGTGATTTCCTCGACGGGGGCGCGATCGTCAGTGAAGACGGTGGTTCCGGCGGGAGGGATGAGCTCGCGAACATTGTCCGCAGCTTGGGCGGCGATTGCGCGGAGAGCAATGTCGCCATCGACACGCGACAACCGCTGCCGGATATCGGACAGCGATGTTTCGGTTGGAAAGGCTAAGACGACGTGATTTCCGTCGCTGCGCGAGATTACAAAAACGGAAGGAAAGACGAGCCTGAGAGTTGAGGCGGTAGCCAAGAGCAGTTCGCGAGAGTGGCTCGTATCGTAAACGTTCATCATGAGAAGGCCGCCGCGATTTATGTGCGACGAGACTTCTTCAAAAAATTCGCGGGTGATGAGATAGAACGGGATGTACGGCCCACCTTGATAGATATCCACCTGAACGAGATCGAAGGTCTGCGAAGAAGCAGCGAGCCACGGGCGCGCATCGGCAATGTGGACGGAGAGATTCCCCCGGCCGACCGGCAAACCGAAATATCTGGCGGCGACATCGGCGACCTTGGGATCAATTTCTACGGCATCGACGTGGAGCTGCGGGGCTACGGCAAGGGTCGAAGTGATGGCTCCGCCCGCGCCCAAACCGAGGGCCAACATGCGGTGGGCGGGGACAAGAGTGGGGCCGAGAGCGAAGTCGTCCGAATAGGAGCCGGACCAAATTGCGCCGACCTTGCGGGTGGTTTGAGAATACGCAGGATGATTGAGGACCAGCCAGCGAAGATCGTCGTGGTGCATTACGGCGACCCAGTTGTAAGCGGATTCGGTGGTCCAGAGAACGGCGGGCGAATAAGTGAGTTTGGGAAGGAGGAGCGCGCCAATGGCCGCCAGAAAAATTGCGGCGGCAGCGGCAGTTCTTCCGATTAGGCCGAGTGCGCCGACAAGCAGAGTAGACGCGCATAAGATTTGGAGAGTCATTCGTGTACCGAGCCGGGGTACGAGGTAAAAGGCGGTGATGAGGATTCCGGCGATGCTGCCGGCTGTGGAGAGTGCGTATACTTTACCGGCGGTGATTCCGATGTGTTCGGCGCGGGCGAGTAGTCGAATAACGAAAGGCGCAGTTACGGCGAGCGCGGTCATGGTCGGCACGAAAATAATCAGGCTGGCAATGGTGGTGCCAAAGAATTCGCCGGATTGCCAGAGCCAGCGAAGAATGGGACGCTCGACAAACAGGGCGGCCAATTGATAGACGCCGCTGCTGACGATAACGACGTAGAGAATCGTGCCTGAGCGGCTGCGGTCGGCAAGCCAACCACCCAAAGCGTAACCCAACGCGAGAGCGGCCATGACGACGGAAATCATGGTGCCCCATACATAGATGGAGTAGCCGAAATACGGCGCATACAGGCGAAAAGCGGCGAGTTCGAGCGACATGACAATGCCGCCGGTCAGGGCGGCGGTCACTAGCCAGAGAAACGGCCGCGAGCGGACCTCGCTAGTTGCGAGACCTTTTGCAAAACCCCACGTCGCAGTCACAAGAAGACTTTTGTAACACAAGAAAGGCGTGCGCGACATCAAACTACTTTCCTATTGTGTGCACGTAAGCATCTAGGTATGGGGCAGCGGAGAAAAGACGAAAGGCGGCGGGTTTGTTATTCTCGCGGGACGATGAATGAGGGTGGGAACGGCCAGGCGGACGGGGCGTCGCTTCAAACAGCGGCCCCTACAATGGCAACGCAAAATGGGCAACTGGAGCGCGGGCTGGGGCTGAAAGAGGCCGTCGCGCTGAACATGATTGAGATTGTCGGGATTGGCCCGTTCGTGGTGAGCTCGCTGGTGATCAAGGCAATGGGCGGGCCGCAAGCGATGATCGCGTGGCTGGCCGGTGCAGTGATTGCGACGCTGGACGCGTTCGTCTGGAGCGAGCTGGGCGCGGCGATGCCAAAAGCGGGCGGGACGTACGTCTTTTTGCGCGAAGCGTACGGGCCGGGCAAATGGGGACGGCTGATGTCGTTCCTGTTCGTGTGGCAAACGTTTATTCAGGCGCCGCTTTCGGTGGCGTCGGCTTCGATTGGGTTTGCGAGGTACGCCAGCTATCTGCATCCACTGACGCGGTGGGAGTCGAAAGCGATTTCGGGCGGACTGGTGCTGCTGTTGATTGTGCTGCTCTACCGGCGGATTACGACGATTGGAAAAATTTCCGTACTGCTTTGGGCGGGAGTGATCGGAACGATGCTGTGGCTGATCTGGGGCGGCGTCACGCATTTTGACAAGAAAATTGCGTTCGATTTTCCAGCGAACGCGTTTTCGTTTTCGTCGTTGTGGTTTGCGGGGCTGGGCTCGGCGATGGTCAGCACGGTTTACAGCTATTGGGGTTACTACAACATTTGCCATCTGGGCGGCGAGATCAAGCAGCCCGAGAAAAATATTCCGCGCGGGATTTTTCTTTCGGTGCTGGGAATTGCTGCGCTTTATTTGCTGATGCAGTCGAGCATTTTGGGCGTGGTGCCGTGGCGCGAAGCGCAGGATTCGAAATTTCTCGCGAGTTTATTTGTGGAGAGGTTGTACGGGCACGGCGCGGCGCAAGTGGTGACGTGCATGGTGCTGTGGATTGCGCTGGCGAGCGTTTTTTCCGTGCTGTTGGGATATTCGCGCGTGCCGTACTCGGCGGCGCTCGATGGAAATTTTTTGTCGGTGTTTGCGAAAGTGCATCCGACGAAACACTTTCCGCACGTTTCGTTGCTGGTGCTGGGTGCGCTGGCGTTGATATTGAGCGTGACCTTGGATTTGCAAACGAGCATTGCGGGAATTCTGGCGGTGCGATTGATTGTGCAATTTATCGGGCAGGCCGTGGGATTGATGATGCTGCGACGGCGATGGGGCCCGGAAAAGTTTCCATTCAAGATGTGGCTGTATCCGTTGCCGGCAGTGCTGACGATGTTTGGGTGGGCTTGGCTTTTTTGGCAGACGGGTCCAGCGCGGAAATGGGGTTTGCTGGAGATTGCAATGGGGGCGGCGGCGTATTTGATTTGGGCAAAAGAGAAGAAGCAGTGGCCCTTCGGGGATGGCGCTCAGGGTAAACCGTTTGATGAAACAAGTCGTCAGCCTTCAGTCGTCAGTCATTAGTAGAAGAAGATGGAATTGCGGCTGCTCGCGAAGTAACGCGCGTGACTTGCCGAGCGTCAGATGAAGGGGCGTTGAGAGTGGCGTCGGAAACACGGGAGAGTTATGCGGAAGATTGCGGTAATGGCGGCGTTGGCATTGAGTTTGATGGCGGCGCGGAGTTATGCGCAGTTTCCTGCTGCACCGGGGACGGGGCCGGGACTTGCGGAAACGATTGAGGCGATTGATAGCGCGCGCGTGACGACGCGGATTTTGTATGTGACTGCGCATCCGGACGATGAACGAGCGGATGTGCTGACGTATTTGGCGAGAGGGCTGCACGCGGATGTGGCGCTGCTTTCGTTGACGCGCGGTGAAGGCGGGCAAAATGCGCTGGGGCCGGAGCAGGCTCCGCAGTTGGGATTGATTCGGACTCAAGAGTTGCTGGCGGCGACTCGTGGGTATGGCGTGAAACTCTATTTCACGCGCGCAAAGGATTTTGGTTTTTCCAAAACGCCGGAAGAGACGGAAAAAGTTTGGGGTGATCAAGTTTTGGAGGACATGGTGCGGGTGATTCGGGAATTTAGGCCGAACATCGTGATTAACAACTGGGGCGGAGTGCATGGAGGACACGGACATCATCAAGCTGCTGGGCTACTTACGCCGATTGCAGTGCAACGTGCGGCGGATGCGAATGCTTATCCGGAACAGTTGAAAGAAAGATTAGCGGCGTGGGGCGGCGCGGACAACGAGGTTGTGATTCTGGATTTGGACCGGAGTGACAAACCAGCGGGATATATTTTGCCGTTGGATGAGGTTTCTCCGGTTTGGGGCAAGTCGTGGCGAGAGATTGGACTAGACGCATTTGCAAATCATCGGACGCAAGGCGTTTCCGTATTTCTTGGTTCACCGTTTTTCCGTCGACCGCTTGCATTGAAGCGTGAAGATGGAAAGGCGTTTGATCCGCGTTCCCTGGCGATTCCCATCACGGAACTTTTCCCCAAGTCGTCATGCGTGAACAAAGTTAAGGCTTTCTGCGATCGCATTGCAGATTCGGAACGATTCATTATCGAAGCCAAAGAGAATGCCAGGAAACTAGACTGGGTAGCGGCGACAAACTCATTGCTGGCAGCCAAGAAAAGTGCGCACAGTCTTCTGCCGCCGTGCGACATCATTGGACTCCCTTGGCCAGTCGATAAGAAAACCATTAACCAAATCGCTGATCTACAGACGCGCCTGCAGAATGCAATCAATCTTGCGGCGGGTTTTAAGGTCACCGCGGAAACAACTCGAACAAACGTAGTGCGTGGTGATCTCGCAGAAATCACGGTCCGCTATTCGTGCCGACCGGGCGTCGAATGTCCTGGCAGGGGACCGATGCCTCTTCGAGGCCAGCCGACCGGCGTCGAAACCGTTGGCCGTGATTCTGTTATGAAGTACTCAACAACTTTTGAAGCCAAAAAACGGGAAGACGTTCTCGACACATTGGAACCGCTGCGGGAGCCAGCGGAAAAGCAAGTCGACCCTGCGGACGCCACAAGACCCTTACCAAGTCCAGCGGAAACTGCCTACATACGGATAAATGACCATCCAGTTTGTATTGAGACGCGCGCGGAACCCGTGGTTCATGTTGAAGCAGAGTCAACGCGTGTCGAACGCGTTCCGATAAGAATCGTGCCGGCGTTTACGGTGGCAGTGGAGCCGAAGCAGGAGATTGAGAAGCTGGCGGCGAAGCATGAACCGTTCTATGTGTTTTTGCGGGTGCATTCGTATTCGCAGAAGGCGGCGACGGTGAGCGCGGGGCTGGATGTGCCCGCGGGATGGGAGAGCAGCGGCACGGTAGATGTGAGCTTTGCGGGAGAAGGCGACCGGTACGCGAAACTTACGGTGACGCCACCGGCAAAGATGGACGCGGGACACTACACGATTACCGCGTACGCGAAACGCGGCGAGGAGAAATTCACGACTTCGATTGAGCCACTGGTGTCCATGCCGACGCTGACGTGGGAAGAGCCGGCGCAGACTGTTGTGCATGCGTTCGACATTAAGGTACCGGAGAATTTGCGCGTGGGGTATATCAGCGCGGAGAGCGAGCCGGTGCCGGATGCGCTGAAAATGCTGGGCATCAAGGTGGAAATGCTGGACGCTAATGCGCTGAATTTCGGCGACCTTTCGAAGTACGATGCGATCGTGGTGGGCGTGCGCGCTTACGAATTGCGCAGCGAATTGCCGGGGGCGAATCAGCGGCTGCTCGACTATGCGCAAAACGGCGGAACGCTTGTGGTGCAATACCAGCGCGATTTTGCGTGGGACGGGAAAAACTACTCGCCGTATCCGGCAAAGATCGCGAACAAACAGGGCGATCCGTTGCCGCGGATTACGGATGAAACTTCTCCGGTGAAATTTCTGAAGCCGGACGATCCGCTGCTGAACGCACCAAACAAAATCACTCAGGAAGATTTCAAGGGCTGGGTGCAGGAGCGCGGGCTTTATTTCTGGAGCGAATACGATTCGCGCTACACGCCGTTGCTGGCGATGAACGATCCCGGCGAAAAGGATCTGGACGGCGCGCTGCTTTATACAAAGCTCGGCAAGGGAACCTACATCTACACAGGCATTGCGTTCTTCCGGCAACTGCCGGAAGGCGTTCCGGGGGCGTATCGCCTGTTTGTGAACCTGCTGAGCGCGTCGCGCTCGCGCTGACGTACACTGCTTGCATTGGAATTTTGGTAACGCTCGTAAATTCTTTGAGTGCGAGTGCGTTCCTTACACGCATTTGGAATGGCTGCTGGAACGTTAGGTTGAGGTCCTTCGGCAAACTTCATGGTTCGCCCCAGGATGACGGATTGATTGGTAGAGGATTGTAAGAGGGGGGACGCGAATGGCTCGATTCCGCACAAAATTCTTGAGGGCTCCGGGCAAGACGTGGCGACTTACGATGGCGCTGCTTGCGACGATGGCGATGGCAATTTCGCTGGCGGCCGCGCCAGGCGCTGCGGCGCAAAACAACAAGAAGAAGAAAAAAAACGAACCGCCGAAGGTGAACAACGACAATGCTAATCCGGTGGTGCCGCTGACGGACGAGCAGCAGATAGACTACATGCTGAGCGAATACCTGGGCGCGTGGCAACTGGGCGATACGGAGCGCATGCACAAGTTTTACTCGGAAGACGTTTCGGTGGTGAACGGAGGATGGGCCGCACCGGTGGTCGGGTGGACAAATTTCGTGGCGCTCTACGAACAGCAGAAATCACACATGCAAAAGGTGCGGCTCGACCGGATGAACACGTACATCAAGGTGAATGGAACGACGGCGTGGGCGTGCTATCAATGGGAGTTCGAAGCGATCGTTGACGATACGCCGACAACGGCGCGAGGGCAGACAACGCTGGTACTAGTCAAGCGCGATACGCGCTGGCTGATCGCACACGACCACACGTCAGTGGTGCAAACGGTGAAGCAGGGTCAGCCCACAGGTACACCAACATCGCCAGCAGGAACGGCGAGCAAACCTCCGTCACAGTGAGGGCTGGACGCGAGGCACTATCGAGGGCGCTAAAACTGCTTTAGGCCGTGATAGACCCAGATCCCGGCGGCAGACAGAAGCAGCACTCCCGCCAAAATTCCGGTCATCATAATCGGCCGGGTCAGAGTGTTGATTTTGGCGACAAGCAGCTGCTGTTCACGAGCCAAGTGCTGTTCGGTTGTGCCCAGAAAGATCTGATCGTCCTCATGGCTTTCGAGCAGGCTCTTCCAAATGAGCAGGCCCAGAAATGCAGCGGTCACGACTCCACAGGCGATCAGTAGATACAAGACGGGCCCCTGAATAGATTCCATATTGACCTCCCACTGGAACCGATCCGCGGTGCCAACTGTCCGGGAGAGGCTAGACAGCGGGCAAGGGGTGATACGGTA
>Ga0075426_10000682_pt1 | contig 23534 bp, 21 predicted proteins | sample SoiMethybrSBSTD5_FD_75304 | JGI IMG/M metagenome (GOLD analysis project Ga0075426, IMG submission 75304) | Bulk soil microbial communities from a Populus tree surrounding site in Tennessee, USA - Soil MetaG P. TD hybrid SBSTD5 | ecosystem: Environmental > Terrestrial > Soil > Tree plantation...
TATCTCGTCGCGGCGTTCGCGTCGGGGATGGCCGCCCGTGGCAAGGGCAGCATCATCAACATCAGCAGCATGGCGGGCCGTCTCGGCCTACCCGGCGGTGCGGCCTATGGGGCCACCAAGGCCGCCCTCGTATCGCTGACGCAGGCATGGACTGCCGAGTTCAGCCCCCGCGGGGTCAGAGTGAACGCCGTCGCTCCTGGCCCGGTGTATACGCGACCGGCGGCCCGCAAGCTGTTCGACACCCTCGGGGCCACCACGCCACTCAACCGTGCGGCCGAACCCGCGGAGATCGCCGAGGTCGTCGCATTCCTGGCCTCACCCCGCGCCAGCTACGTCACCGGGGCGATCGTCGCCGTCGATGGCGGCCGCACCGCGATCTGATTTCGCGACTGGATCGGCACAAAGCGAGACTAAGCGGATAGGAGAAAAACAATGTCCAAGGCACTGGAAGGAAAGATTGCACTGATTACTGGCGGCTCGCGCGGCATTGGCGCGGCAATCGCCAAGCGTCTGGCCGCGGACGGAGCGAACGTGGCCATCACATATACGAAAGGTGCTGATGCGGCCGCGTCGGTCGTCAAGGAGATTGAACACGGTGGCCGCAAGGCGATCGCAATTCAGGCGGACGCCACTGATGCCGACGCCGTCAAAGCCGCGGTCGAAAGGAGCGTGGCGACATTCGGCCGGCTCGACGTCCTTGTGAACAATGCCGGCACGGCCATTCCCAAGACGTTCGAGGAGACCACACTGGAGGAGCTGGACCGCCTGATTGACATCAACGTCCGCGGCACCTTCGTCGCGACGCAGGCGGCCCTGAAGCACATGAAGAGCGGCGGGCGCATCATCATGATCGGCTCCAGCGTGGGCGAGCGTGTCATGGTGCCCGGCCTGGTGCCCTACTCGGCCACGAAGGGAGCGGTCAAGATGTTCAGTCAGGGGTTGTCCAGAGAGGTTGGGAGCCGGGGCATTACGGTCAACAACATCCAGCCGGGTCCGATCGACACGGAGTTGAATCCCGCGGCGGGCGAGTGGGCGGTGCCGCAGAAGGCCATTACAGCGCTCGACCGCTATGGGCATGTTGAAGAGGTTGCCGCGCTGGTCGCGTTCGTGGCTGGGCCAGAGGCGTCATACATCACGGGCGCGAACCTGACGGTCGATGGCGGCACCAACGCTTAACCGCAAGTTTAATCGACGATGAAGCGGGAACGGCCATCTCGGCAAGGTGATTCTAGAGGACAGGGAGCGCCGCCTCGGGTGGGCGAAGTGCGGGAATGATCAACGCGCAATACATATCAAGTTGAGGAGGGAATCTAATGGCTAACGTAGTGAAGAAACACAGCATCTCTTCTGAGCTAGCACAGAACATGGTGGATGCAGCGGTAGCGAAAGCCAGAGAAATTGGCGTTAGCGAGAACGTAGCGATTCTCGATGATGGCGGCAATCTCAAGGCATTTAGCCGGATGGATGGGGCCTCGATCCCTACCATTGAGATCGCGCAGAATAAGGCGTATACAGCTCTGTTCGGCGTCTCCACACAGGACTTTTTCAACTTTATCCAGGGCGACCCGTCGCTTTTGGCCGGCATCCCCACGCTTGCGCGTGTGGCGGCGTGGGGTGGAGGGTTTCCCATTAAGGTGAACGGAGAAGTTGTCGGGGCGATCGGGGTGAGCGGGGCGCCCATGGTGCAGAACGACGTCGATTGCGCGAGAGCAGCCCTGGCGCTCGTATCCGATGCGGTGCCTAGTGGACTGAAACGGTAAGCCGAGTCGGCGGTGACATGGCGCGAAGAACCCGCCGTGGAAGATGCGCAGCCATCCCGATCACCGAGACGAACCGTTTTCTGGATGCAAGCGAGGAGATTGCTTCGACTATCAGGAGTACGGCTGCCGATTGAAGCCCAGAGCGACGGGCCGGACTTAGTACTGGCAAAAGGGGAGTTCGATGAAGAAGAAGGCAGAGAAGAACAACAGGAAACTCGTCTTGGAAGCGTTCGACACGTTGTTCAACAAGCGCGACTATGCGGCGGCCGAACGTTATTGGTCGCCTTACTACATTCAGCACAGCGCTCATATTGGGCCTGGCCGAGAGGGCCTGTTCAATCTGATCAAGAGCATTCCGCCCACGCTGAAGTATGAGCCAGAGGTGATCGTGGCTGACGGAGAGTTCGTCATCATCCACGGGCGGTTCTCGGGACTCGGCCGGCCAAAGAACTGGATCGCGGCGGACATCTTGCGCATCGTCGATGGAGTGCGTGTCGAGCACTGGGATGTGATCGAAGACGAGGCTCCGCGTACGGAGTCAAAGAGCGGTCGTCCCATGTTCGGCGCCGACTTCAGCGAGTGAGCGGCGATGCAGCTAATGCCGGCAAGCCTCGTCCCACAAAGCTCAAACCGGATCACGTCAACAGGAGGAACAACCACCACCGCCATGGAAACCAAATCAATCAAGCTGCCAGGACCCAACCACCCGATTACGATCGAGCCGAATCCGGCGCGAGTCACCGTGACGGTAGCGGGCCGCGTCATCGCGGACACCCGAAATGCGCTTACGTTGAGAGAGGCTGGTTACGCTGCGGTCCAGTACATCCCGCAAAAGGATGTCGACATGACGCTGCTGAAACGAACGGACCATCACACCTATTGCCCCTACAAGGGCGACTGCGCTTACTACAGCATTCGCCTCGGCGGCGACCGATCGGTGAATGCGGTGTGGACCTACGAGGTACCGTATGCAGCCGTCGCCGCGATCAAGGATCACGTCGCTTTCTATCCAGATCGTGTCGATGCGCTAGAGGAGCAGAAGGACAGCAAACAAGCGTAGTCGACATGACCGATCTTTTCAGTTCCGGTATCGCAGCACACGGCGGCGTCGACCGCTGGCGCACCGTTCGCGCGATCGATGCGACGTTCAACCTGTCCGGTGGGCTGCTGGATCTTAAGGGTTATCCGGGTCATCGCCCGCCTGCGGCTCCAGGTCCCGGTGGTTCAAGTGCCGGAGCCATTCGAAGCGCGAGATCAATTCTTCATCGAACACCGCCACCTCACCATCGAGAGCGAAGCTGGCCGGCTTGAGTTTTGTGAGTGCCTCGCCCAGGTCAGGGAATCGGGGGGTGTGGTCACGCTCGTTCCGGCTTATCAGGCAGACCCGACCCTTGTCCTTGAGCGCGAGCATGCGCCAGCCGTCCACCTTCTCCTCGTAGACCCATCCGCGAGTGTGGAAAGGGCGAGCGACTTGGGTCGCATGCATGAGGTCGGGGAGCTTCACGCTCCCGTGCTCTCGGCCAATCCCTCGGGTGGAGCTTCCGCCGCGTTGGCCTTCCGAATCCAATCGAAGAGCTTCTTTTCGCGAGCATCAAGGGTGAGATCAGGCTGCTCTTGGACGGCGAACGTCCGGTTCCGGGTTCCCTCAATAGCGCGGCTCAGCAGACCGCGGAAGCGAGGCTCCCGGCCGTAGAGGAACACGTAGAGCGCATGTGCCTGCTCCTCGTTCATGACGGAGAGCATGACATGTCCCGAGTCGAGCGCATCGCGTAGCTCCATGACGGTCAGGAACGGCGCTATTTCGGCGTCAGAGTAGCCAAGCGAACGGAGTCCTTCCTTTACGTCATCGCCCTGCTGACCAAAAAGAGCTTGGAGAGACTTCGTGAGATTGAGAACCGCCTCGCCCATGAACTCCCATGGCGAGTCACCAGCCGCACGTAGACGACAAGCCACGTGGAAGTAGTGCAGAGCAGCGGCGAGGCGTCGGTGTTGGCCCTCGGCGAAGAGCTCCGTCAGGCAGCCCCATGCGTCCCTGATCGCCTGCTCCTGCGTCTCGGCGTCGGTGATACGTAGGATGGCGCGCGTCTCCATCAACTCCCACCGGAACTTCGCTTGCCCAATCTCGCCTGTCACCTGGAGCGCGGTCGGAGGATCACCGAAGCTCACGTTGAGCAGAGCCGGGAACAGGTGATAGACGGACAAGATGAGCCCCTCAAGGTGGTTCGCGTTCTGGCAGCGGGCACTGAGCCTCAGAGTCGTGCCCTTCACTGTGAAGGTGAGATGCTCTTCTGGACCGTGCACGGTGACGTCTACAGGCGGGAACGGAACATCGGATGAAGCGATGTGACGATCCGTGCTGGCGTTCCAGATGGAGTGAGCGGGGCTCCCGCGCGTCACGGTGAGACCGCCTCCGACCGTCCCGCCGAATGGGGTCGGAGGCGCGAGGACCATCTCAACGCGGACGTCGTTCGGGAAGGTGGCGGTGCCTTCGGTGATCTTGAAGTGGCGTTTCTGGACCCGGTAGGTGAGCATCAGGGGAGGAGCATACCCGAAGAGGGTTTGACTCCGCTGTATCAGACTATGTACCAGGAGACTCTGGAGTGGTCCGCGTCGAGCTCCGGCGCACCGAGGAAGGGCAGCCTCGGGTGTTGACACTCATCAAGACGGCATACTCATCTCAGCCTGCTCCAGCCAGTACGTCATCCCCATCTCGCGATACATGGTCGTCACGGTCGTGAGGTGTTCTCGGGCCAGCTGGCGTTCACCAGTGCGCCGGTAGAGCTTGCCGAGGCCGAGGTGGCAGTGCGCGACGAGGGGGCGCATGCCGAGATCCTTGCCGATCGCTTTCGCGCTTTCGTAATGGCGGTGCGCCTGTTCAGCCCCGTGTACCGCGCCGGTCGCAAGCGCCACCGCCCCGAGAACGGAAAGAGCCGTCGCCTCAATACCGCGTTCGGCTGACCGGGCGGCGAGATCAAGGGCTTTTTCGACCACCTCTTTAGCCCGATCGATGTCTCCTGCCAGAAGAAGTCCCTCAGCCCAGTACACGTAGAACTGGGAGAGGTATACCTTCAGCCCGAGACTCTCGTGGACCATGACCCCTCGTTCGAGATAACTGAGTCCATCTGCAACGCGGCCCGACGCCGCTAATGCTCGTCCGAGATGGCAACAGGCGGATGAGAGCCAGGGGAAAATAGGAGTCGTCTCGCACAGGCGAACCGCTCGTTCGCCCCAAGAAACGGCCTCAGCCAGATGGCCTTGATCGGCCAACGCAAATGCTCGCATCAGATACGCGGTCGCTTGATCGTGCGGGCTGTCGGATGCATCAGCCAGATCGTTTGCCGCGTCACTGTACCTGCGCGCCCGTTCGAAGTCGCCGACAGGAACAAGAGATGCGACCAGCCAGAAGCAACCGCCGACAAAGACGGAGCCGATGTTAGAAGACAAATGTTTCGCCGCTTCTCGGTCGGGTCCCTCGAGCATCCCGGTCAGCAGCCGAGCCGCTATCCCGTATTCTGCAACGGCTACTTTGCCTGCCGCCAAGAGGAACGCCGAAAAGAGGCGCAATTCGGGGTTGTCGGTCACTTCGGCAACCGCCAGTGCCCGCTTGGCGTAGTCGATTCCCTCCGAGTATCGTGCTGCGACCCACGAGTTTCGTGAAAACTGTGTCCAGATCCGAGCGAGTCGGGGGCGATCTTCGATTTGCCGCGCGAGCGGTTCCGCCTCGGCAGAGAGTTGGATCACGCGAGGAATCTGGCCGAGCACAAACAGCGGGCGCTGGAGATCAAGCCGGACATCAATCGCTCGTCGTACGTTCTCGGTGCTCCCGGCCAGATGGGGCAGCAGAGCGAGCGCCCGCTCATGGAAAGTGAGACTCTCCTGCAGGGCGCCACGGGTGTAGGCGTTCGTGCCCGCCTTGCCCAAGTAGTCGATCGCCTTCTCCCAGAGTTCCCCTCGGACCGCGTGATGAGCCAGGAGTTCGACGTGTTCCGACACACGGATACCCTGGCGCCGCTCGACCGCCGCGACGATGCGCGCGTGGAGCTCCCTCCGCCGCTCCTGGAGTAGACTGCCGTAGGTCACTTCCTGGGTGAGCGCATGCTTGAAAGTGTATTCGAGGTCGGGGAACAGGCGCGACTCGTACAGGAACTCCGAGGCTTGGAGGTGGGCGAGGCAAGTCAGCAGGACGTGCTCTGGCAGCTCGGCTATCGACTGCAGAATCGGGACCGCGACATCCCTGCCTATCACGGCCGCGGACTGCAGCAGGGTTTTGTCGTCGGGAGCGAGCCGATCGATGCGCGTGGCGAGGACAGCTTGTACAGTCGGCGGCACGGGGAGAGCCGAGAGAGGCGCTGACAACCGGTAGTGTCCCGGAATCCCCACCAACACATGGGTTTCGAGCAATGTCCGGACACTTTCCTCCAGGAAGAACGGGTTGCCTTCTGTGCGTTCGATCAGCTGATCCGTAAGGAGGGCGAGCGATGCATCGCCGCCGAGCAGCGACGCGAGCAGTTCGTTGGCGTTGTCGGGCGAGAGTGAGTCGGTGCGGATTTGTTGGTAGTACGTTTTGCTACCCCATGCGTGTTGGTACTCGGGTCGGTAGTTCACCAGCAGGAGGAGCGGCGCCGTGGGGAGACTCTCAACGAACATCTCAAGAAATGCTTGCGTCTCGGCATCAATCCAGTGCAGGTCCTCGAAGATCAGGAGCAGCGGCTGCACTTGGGCCTCACGCAGCAGCAGGCGCTTGAGTGCGTCGAATGTCCGGTTGCGACGTACCTGGGGATCGAGGATCTCCCAGCGCGGGTCCTGAGTCGGAATGGCAAGGACACTCAGCAGGGCGGGCACGATGGGTGCGAGCGTGGGATCGAGGGCGTGAAGGGTGGCACGGAGCTGCTCTCGGACGGTTTGCGCCTCTGCTTGGTCGCCGCTTTGGAAATAGTCCTTCACCAGCTCCATTAGGGGCAGATACGACGTCGCCTTGCCGTAGGACACAGATCGGCCTTGCAGCAAACGCCACCCGGTCGGCAGATGCCCGTGGGTCAGCTCCCAGACCAAGCGCGACTTTCCAGCCCCGGCTTCCCCGACCACCGCAACGAGTTGACCATGGCCAGAGGCCGCTCGGCTCATCGCCTGGCGCAGTAGATCGAGATGCTCTTGACGACCCACGAACGGGGTGAGGCCGCGGGCCGCCGACGCGCTAAGCCGCGTGTGGAGGGCTGCGGCCCCCGTCAGGCGGTAGACCGGCACCGGGGCCGTCAAACCCTTCACTGGCGTCGGCCCGAGCGATTCGATCTGCACAGCACCCTCAGTGAGCCGGGCCGTGTCCGCAGAAATGAAGATCGCGTCGGGTAGGGCCATCTGCTCCATCCGGGCCGCGAGGTGGGTGGTCTGCCCCACGGCGGTATAGTCCATGTGGAGATCGCTCCCGATCGAGCGCACGACGACTTCCCCGGAGTTCAGGCCGACTCGGATGTGGATTGGTATCCCCCGGCGTTGCCGGACCTCCTTCGCGTATTGAGTGATCGCCTCTTGCATCCGGAGCGCCGCATAGCACGCCCTGACGGCGTGGTCCTCATGTGCCAGCGGAGCGCCGAAAAGAGCCATGATGCCATCGCCCATGACCTGGTTGACGGTGCCCTCGTAGCGGTGGACGGCCTCCATCATCCGTTCAAGGACAGGGTCCAGGATCTTCCTGGCGTCCTCGGGGTCACGGTCGGCGAGCAGTTCCATGGAGCCCTTGAGGTCGGCGAACAGGACGGTGACTTGCTTGCGTTCGCCTTCGAGGGCCGCCTTGGACGTCAGGATCTTCTCGGCCAGGTGCTTCGGTGTGTAGGACTCGGGAGATCGCGCCTGGATCTGCCCGGCGACTTGCTCACCACACTCCAGACAGAACTTCGCCGATCCGGGCAACTCAGCTCGGCACTTTGTGCAGGTCAATGGCAGACGCGCCCCGCATTCCAGGCAGAACTTGGCGTGCGTGGGATTGTCGTGCTGGCACCGGGGACACTGCATACAGCGGCCTCCCAGCGGATCTGAGCCGGCACCGGTCGGACAGGTTGGGCGAGCTTATGCTGGCGGGGCACCGAGCGTCAACATCGGTGGGATCAGTTGCTATATGCCGAGACTGTCGCGCGTCTTCCGGTCAAGGAGGCCAGTTTCTGGCAATCCCTGAGTCTTTTGAAATTCTTTGACGGCTGCGGAGGTCTTGGGACCGAAGTTCCCGTCTATTTGCCCCGGATCGTAACCCCTCCGTTTGAGCGCCTCTTGGGCTGCCCTGACAACGAGCGCAGGCACGGGTGTAACCTGCCACGACCGGACGCCACCACGCTTATTCGGATCAATCGGGCCCGCAGGCGCGGATGAGTCTGACGACTGCGCTGGGCATGTCATGGCCGTTCCAACGAGGGCAAATACACCCAAGACCCAGACCGACAATCTCGGTTGTCGTGACTGCATTCAGCGAACCTCAACGGTCTGGGTCTTGGTTTGTGCTGCCGTTCTCCATTCAAGTATCTGTTCGAACAGCGCGTGGCCTAAAAGGAAGAGGAACGGTAGGAAGACATCGAAGACCAGGCCAAGATTCTGGAACGCAATATATCCGATCAGAATTAAGCACAGAAGAAGGGCGCCCACTACTCGTGTTTTCCTGCCTGCTGAAAGCTCAAGTTCAAATGCGAGAAGGCAGAGTAGTAAGAGTGCGATCTCAAGTGATTCCATTGCCAATTCCGGCAGAGGTCGGTAGGTTCTGCCATCCAGCAGTGCCTCCACGTAGTTCGCGTGTAAGAGTACCCCAGGGATTTGGCCCACCGGGGTCGACCAGAGATCGACAGGCGTACCGCGGCCGAAGGCGAATTCCGACCAGCTGCCCCCCACCAGCACAATTTTATTTTCGAGCTTACGGCGCCGTGTCTCAGGCGACTCCTGCAGGATGTCGCGAGCCAAGAGGATGGCCCCATGTCGACGGAAGGTCTCGACTGGAATATAGCTTCCGTATTGGAGACGGTCGTGTCCGCTGTCAAGCGCGGAGGCGTGACGATTTCTGGCCTCTACAATCGCGAGGGCGAAGGACTGCATTCGCGTGCCGTCTTTCAGACGGAGGAGCGGAGGTAAGACGCGAATATCTGAAGGCAACTCCAAGTAACCGCAGTAGATCGACAGATGATTCTCACTGCCCTGATCTGTGCGACAAAAGTCAGCGGGATCGTAGATGTTGGCTTGAGGAATGTATTGGCCGCTGGCGTCGATTCCGAGGGCTTTGGATAGTACGATCCGTCGCTGCGCGGCGCTGGATGTACCTGAATCGAGGCAGGAGTGCGGTCCACCTGCCATTGTCCTGATCGCGGCGATGAACTTCGCGGTCTCACTCGCATAGTCCGGATGGTCGACTGGGCGCCCATCCGGATCGGGTGATCGAACATCGATATCGAGAGCAACTACGTCGGCTCCGGCACAGTCGAGTGCCGCGACAAGGCCGGCCAAGTAGTCTCTTTTGAGAGGAGAACGTCCGGCTAAGTCTCCGCGCCAGAAGGCCTCGTCCTCGATAAGGACGACTACGGTATGCCGAGGTTCAAGGGCACGCCAACTAAGCTCTGAAAGACGCTGGTAGAGGTAAAGATCAACCCAAAGCTTGTGCTCACGAGCGAGGTGGCTCGCATACAGGCCGACGACTACCACAGCACATACCGCGACCCAGTGAAGGCCGCTCTTGTGGCGGAGTCGAAGCCAGCCCTCGGCCAGCCAAGATGGCATATCGTTTCAGCGATTCCGGCCCTTCATTGTTCGCTGCAGCATAGTACTACGCAGAACGGGCGCCGACGTGTTACTCATCGCGGATATTTGACACGCGTTCGGCCACTATTCTAACCTTGGGACTCGCACGAGACCGTATCGGGGAGGCGCGGGAAATGGGGCCGCTCGGTAGGGATCGCTCGTACAACCGGCCCGCGATCGGGCAGTTTACAGAGCTTGGTCTAACTTTCGAGTCCCTCCGGCGCATATTCCCGAGCGGACCAATGCGACGTTCCCCCGCCGCGGAAGCTCTGCGCGATGTACTCGCGGCATCGATAGGATGTGTCTGGCTATTTTTTGCCGCTTCCACGGATGCAGGCTCCCCGGAGACAATGGCGGTAAGAACCTCTCAGCGTATCGGCGAGGTACTCGCAGATCGTCGTGTAGATGTATCCGCAAAGTGGCCGGGCGGGGCTTCTCGCGGTCTTAGAGAAACCTTCAAGGACACTGTGGGGGCGGTGCCGCTTGTTATAAGCACGGATGGTGTCGGTAGCTCGGTGGTTGTGCATGTTGACACAGAAAGGCGTGCCGGGCTGCTCGTGACGAACGAGCACGTTGTGGTGGCCCCGTTTTTTAGTGACGACAAGAAGACACGGTTCGTTGTCCTGCTGTTCTACGAGGCGTCTCTGGCGACGAACGTGTTTGATCGTCCACGTGTTGTTCGCTGCCTGAGCACATCGGATGCCTCGCCATGGTGTTCAGTTCTTCGAAGCGTGACCCGGGTTGGAGTCGTTGTCGCGAACGATCCGGGCCGGGATCTCGCGCTTGTGCGCGTTGAAGACCTGCCTCAATCTGTGAAATCCATCGCACTCGGAAGAGTGGATTCAATCAGCCCGGGCGACGAGGTTGTTGTCATCGGTCACCCGGTGGGATTGCTATGGAGCCTGACAACAGGAATCATCAGTGGCGTCAGATCGAACTTTCGGATTTCTGCTTTAGCGACTGAGAGTACGGTGGTGCAAACTCAAACGCCTGTAAACCCAGGCAATTCCGGAGGCCCACTGCTTACCTCAGACGGCCGCCTGATTGGAGTGATTTTCGGGTCTCGGACTGTCAGTGCGAGCCAGAGTGCGCACGGAGACGTGAAAGTTGTGGCACCCGGCCTTAACTTCGCAGTTGGAGTGAACGAGGTTCAGGGATTCCTTTCCCGAAACAGCGCGCGCTGAGTGGGATGGATGGAGACCGCATGACAGGTAGGAAGAATCTGCAAAGGGTAGGTTGGAATGAAGTGAGGACTTCGTTAGTCGTCGTCACTTTGATCACACTGATGTTAGGTGCCACTCAGTTGGCTGTCGCGCAGGGTCGCGAGTCTGGACCGAACGAGAAGCGGCTCGCCCTCGTGATCGGGAACGGTCGATATACTTCGGCCCCGCTTCGCAACCCTGTGAATGACGCCCGTGCCATGGCCGGGACTCTTCGATCATTTGGCTTCGAGGTGACTCTTCAAGAGAACGCTTCCTACAAGGATATGCGGCGCGCGATTCTGGAATTCGGCAACAAACTGCGCGATAGCGGCATAGGTGTCTTCTACTATGCCGGGCATGGTCTCCAGGTGAACGGAAGGAACTACATAGTACCCGTCGATGCTGTGATTCAGGGAGATGCAGAGGTTGCGGTCGAGGCGGTGGACGTCGAGTACGTACTCTCCCGGATGGACACGGCGCGGAATCGACTGAATATCGTCATTCTGGACGCGTGTCGTGACGATCCGTTCAGTCGTAGTTTTCGGAGTCCGGTTCATGGCCTCGCTTCCATTGATGCACCGATTGGGACGCTGATCGCGTACGCGACCGCGCCAGGGAGGGTGGCGCAGGATGGCGAGGGTCTTAACGGACTCTACACATCGGAACTGCTGAAGGCGATGAAAGTCCCGGGACTTAAGATCGAAGATGTGTTCAAGCGCGTACGTCAGTCAGTGTCCCAACAAACGAACGGCAAGCAAGTACCCTGGGAAGCGTCATCGCTGATTGGTGATTTTTCGTTTAGTGGATCCACGAGTGGCGCGTCGAGTGGCGCGGCGGGTGCGGGCCGAGGTGACTCCACTACTGTGCGCGCTGAAAAGCCTCAGGAACGGCAAAGCGGGAGCGGGTCAGAATCTGCGAGTGTGTCAAGTGGTGGGCTGGAACTGGCGAAGAAGTACACGCAGGCACGGGATTGGGCGTCAGCGTTGCCGCTTTTGCGGGATGCGGCGCGAAATGGGTCGGGCGAAGGGATGTGGCGTCTCGGCGATATGTATGCGTACGGGCTTGGTGTGCCGAGAGACCAAGCCGAGGCGGTGCGCTGGTACGTCAAGGGCGCTGAAGCCGGTAACAGCTCCGCAATGAGAAATCTTGGCGTGATGTACCAGAACGGATGGGGAGTCATGAAGGACTACGCCGAGGCGCTGAGGTGGTATCGGAAGGGCGCGGACGCCGGGAATGCTGAGGCAATGAACGACCTCGGGTATGCGTATGCGAACGGGCTCGGTGTCCCGAAGGATGCTGGTGAAGCCGCGCGATGGGTTCGCAAGAGCGCCGACGCAGGGAACAGTGGCGCACTCCGTAACGTTGGTCTGATGTACCTAAATGGACTGGGCGTAGCCAAGAATGAGGTGGAAGCGGCCCGCTGGTTTCGAAAGGCCGCCGATGCCGGGGATAACGTCGCAGCCCGGAATCTCGGATTGATGTACAAGACCGGCATGGGCGTGACGCAAGATTACAGTGAGGCTGTTCGGTGGGCCAAGAAGGCGGCCGATGGCGGTGAGAACCAGGCGATGAACGATGTTGGAATAGCCTATAACCTGGGCATCGGGGTAGCCAGGGACGACGCTGAGGCGGTGCGGTGGTACCGGAAGGCTGCCGATGCCGGGAACGGGCTCGCAATGCGCAATCTCGGCAGAATGTACCAGGACGGTGCGGGTGTAATAGTGGACCAGAGTCAGGCGGTGTACTGGTACAGCCGCGGCGCGGAGGCTGGCGACCCAGTAGCAATGAACGATCTCGGAGTGGCGTACCAAAAAGGGGACGGAGTCCCGAGAGACGAGGCCGAAGCTGTCAAGTGGTATCGAAAGAGCGCAGAAGCTGGCCAAAATATCGCGATGAGGAATCTTAGCTTAATGTACGCGAGTGGGTGGGGAGTCGAAAAGGATGAACCGGAGGCCGTCGTGTGGATGCGTAAGAGCGCGGAAGCTGGTGATACCACAGCAATGAGATTCTTGGGTACCATGTACCAAAACGGTGTAGGTGTTGCGCCGGATCAATCGGAAGCCATCAAATGGTACAAGAGGGCGGCATCGCTCGGCGACAGAGCCGCGGTGGAGCGCCTAAATGCCCTGTCGGAGAGCAAATGAGTAGGGACGTGATTCGCGGTCCAGGCTGATGCCGGTCGTGACACTCCGGGGTGTTGCGCGCCCGCGCACTTGGCGCTAAGGGTTGGAGCGATTTCGCCGATAGTTAATTTCTCGAGTCTCGCCTCCGGTCGAGGGGCGCGTCGGGACGCGCGGAAGCTGCGAGGACGGGTCCTGACGTCACGACGGTAGATCACGTCCGGGGGCACGGAACCCCGGTCGCTCGCCATAGATCACTTGATGACGACTCCCCGCATCCGGGAGCCGCGGCATGCACGGGCCAAGTGGCGATGTAGTTCTTGCGCTTCTCGCCCTCGGGCGGCCGAACACCCTATGACCATGACGGCCAGATCCCGGTGTGCGAGCGCCAGAGCCGCTTGACCAAGTCCATGGGCCAGGACGGATGCACTGCGCTTCTTCTTTCGATTGGCCTTTGAGAACCACTCGACTTCAATGCCGATGGAACCGCCGCCTGGCGGGCGTACCACAATGTCGACACGATTCTTACTGCCCAGAGCTGGGACATCTGGTCCGCGACGTTGGTCCTTGAACTTCTCCCAAAGTTCGCCGTTTCGTGCCCAGGGCTTGCGGTCGCGGCTGGTGTGCGAGGTCAGAAGGACGTCGGCAGCTCGGCCCGGCCAGCGTCGATTGGCCCAACGCCAGAGGACCTTCCACACCTCAGCCTCGAAGTGATCCTCGTTCCGGTAGGTCTTCGCGAACATCCGGGAACGCATGAGCGCCCGAGTGAGCTGATCTCTGGCCACCACGAGACGGCGGTTCATCGGGTCCATAGTGACTGCTTGTCACGGCCCGCGTATAATTTTTCTTTACTCCCGGTCCCATCGAGTCGGGGGGCGCGCCGGGACGCGAGTGGGCTGAGAGGGGCGGGCGGGGGCACGGGCGCGAGAGGGGTTTCAAGGAACTCGCGGGGAGGTCCGGGCGACCGTCAGCCCGAAAACGGGGAGGGGAGCCTGGTGCCGGGTAGGAACTGGCGTGCGGTTGCGCCTGGGTTGCGCGTGGTGCGCGTTCCTGCCGCGTTCTGCACAGCCGAGATGTCTAAGTGACGGACACTTGAAGGGGAATGGCACAACTCATAACCCAAAGGTCGCTGGTTCAAATCCAGGGCTATAGCCTCCTCGCGGCCGAGGTCGGTCGGAGGTGGACCCGGGGCGCCGGGCTGGCCGGTGAGCTGGCTCCGGCCGCGATCGCCTCAGAGTGCCGAGACTCGCTGGCGAGGGCCGGATGAGGGCGGACCCGTCGAGGGAGCCCGGAGCGGGGTTTCCTTGGGCCCGGCGCCCCCGTAGCGCTGGACCGGCTCGGGCTGCGTGATAGCCTTTGATGGGATGAGCGCCCGCCGCCGAGAGCCACCAGGGGTGTTCCTCCTGCGCCCGACCCGGCCGTGCCTGACGTGCGGGGAGCCGATCCCCATTGAACGGACGCCGACCGCCCTGCTGCCCGCGCTGGGCTGGCGGCCCTACGAGGTGGGCAGACTCCGGCCGCCGTGCGGTCACGTCCACGCCGCGGTGGCGTACCCCGCCGCTGCGGTGCCGGGCTGGTGGACTTTCCTCCCGCTCGTCGGGACCGGACCCCGCGCCGCGGTGGTGCCCGCTCCGCGTCCCGATGGTCTGGACTTCTGGGCGGCAGCACCCGGTATGGGGGCCGCCATTGAACAGGACACCGACCTGCAGGCGATCATGGCCACGCTGCAGGCCGAGCTCGGGCACATTCGCTCCTTGAGCGATAGCGAAGCCTGTCGCCTCTGCGGGGTGCGTGCACCCTTGACGGAAGAGCACGCGCCGTCCCGGGCGGCGGGCAATGCGGGGTTGATCTTCGGCGGTCGGATCGACGATGCCGCGACCAAAGCCACCGGCCGCGTCACCTGGACCGACGACGTGCCTGCGCCCGATGGCGCCACGGTGCAGACCCTCTGCGCACCCTGCAACAAGACCTCCGGCCGCCGCTACAACCCGGCCTACGTGGCCTTAGTGAAGGCCGCCGAACCACTCGCGCGGCCCGCGAACGCTGGGACCCATTGCCAGATCGGTGTCGTGAACCGCCCGCTGGTGGCGAAGCAGGCGCTGACCACGTTGGTGGCGACCTCGCAACCAGGCTTGACGACACGGTACCGACACCTCCGCGACTTCCTTGAACGCCCAGGGTCTCGGGGCCACCTCGCTCCGTTGCGCCTCTGGTGCCATCTCGTCGCGAATCCAGGGGCCTGGTATACCGGCATTGCGGCGACCGTGAACCGGGAGCAGCGGATCGGCCACCTCGTGGCGAGCTTCGCCTTCTGGCCACTCGGCTGGCTGCTCACCACCGACCAGGCGGCCGTCCAGGGCGCAGCCGACGTTTCCGACTGGTTGGAGATCGGGAAGCACAGCACCCCCGTGATGGTCGCGCTACCCTGCCAATGGCGGGTGACCCCGTACCCGATCGACTTCCGCAGTCCTAACGAGGTCCGCCGTGGTTCCTGGCCTGGCCACCAGGGCCGAGTGCATCCCGGGTAGCGCGTCACAGCTGCCTTTGGCAGCCCATTTGGCGGGTGTCTGTCAGCCTCGTGACGTGGTGGTAAAGCAGTGTGAGCGAATAGGCTCATTTGCAGGAGGGCAAATCGCATGACGACTCGCTATTCGCTACGCATCAAGGATCTCCGGACCAAGCGGGCGTGGCCGCAAGAGCAGCTAGCGGAAGTCTCGGGGGTTAGCGTCCGGACGATTCAGAGGCTGGAGGCGGGCGGATCAGGCTCCTTCGAGTCTTTACGTGCTATTGCTAATGCGTTCGAGGTCGATGTGGCAGAGCTACTGGCACCAGCGGGTACCGCCACCAAACCCACCGGAGACGCAAAGGTCAAATTCCTTCTTCGTATTCGTAGCGGGATCGAGCTGTTCAAGATCGTGGGGAGTTCAAACGCAGGCCAGTACGAGCACGATGAATTTGAAGCGCCGATTGACATAGAGCTCACGGCCTCCTTCATCCAAGACATGCATGATTGTCTCGACATTTGGGGTGATATCGAGCCCGCGGATCGGGTGCGGGTGCCGCACGAATTTACCGGAAGGATCCGGGAACTCGAAGAGGTCGGACTGTGGCTCTTCGCAATGCGCGACAAGCAAGGCTTTCGTGTTGGCAAGGACGTAATGCCACTCGACGTGGCTGTGCTCTACATTGCAAAGAAGGACAATCCCAAAATCGTGCGCCTCGAGCTAGAGGAGGCGGTCTTGCCGGTCGTAACGGCAGCAGCCATGAAGGCGAGCACCTAACGGTACACTCTGCAGCACTGTGGGCTGGCAGCTGTTCCGCGAGGGCGACTTACGCGAACAGGTGCGGACACGGGCAAGAGGTCATCCCGGTTCCGATGCTAGACGGGCGGGTTTACGTTCGTGCCGGTGCTGGGGGAGGCGCGCTAACTGGATGAACGATTCGGGCGCCGCAGGAGCAGGCGAGCCAGACACGCTCGCCGTCCCGCCCGCCATCCAGATCGCCGCACCGCCTGGTGTTCAGCGACGAAGGCCACCAGGGCAGCGAGCACGTCCGGCATGGGGCGGGAACATTACCACAGCCTAAGAGGTGTGTGAGACGGGGACCTCGCTGCATACCCAGTCTGTTAACGCCACACCCGCCCACGGTGCTCGTCCTTCTCGGGGGTAGCCTGTGTGCCATACTTTGTCGGGGTGGCTGCATAGCGGCGGGGTCGAGAGGTGGTTCGCGGTGTTCGTGATTCTAGTAGTAAGTGGTGTCGCTGCACTCGCCTATCTCATTAGCCGGCGACGGAACCGCGGTTCGGCTACAGTTTGTCCCGTGGACGATACCCACATGAGAACGGTGCGCCGGGCGTCGCATCACGCGCGGTGGCGCGGGGACGAACCTCGACTCGGCGGCTACGCCGATGTTCGGTTCGAACAGGGGGCGCGGATGACACCGACTGGCCGTCGACTGGTCTGCAGGATCCTCGCCGTCACCGCTATCGTCGGATCGTCCGTCACGCTGGTTGGTTGCGCCAGCATTGGACCGGTTACATCCGTTGCTGTCTCGGACGTCAAATCGCTGAGTGGCACGTGGGAAGGCACCGTGTACCTACCCGGCTCCGAGCGCGACGACGTCACTCTGACGATCCGGGATGACGGTTCGTACGACGTCTTGTCCAAGAGAGGCCTTGGGGTGTCGAGCGGGAAGGGTCACATCGTCATCAGCGAGGGACGTCTGGCCATCGAAGGTGAGAGGGGGCGCGGCGTAGGAACGGTGCTCCGAAATCGTGCTGGCGACGTCGTGATGAAGGTCGACATGACACTCTCCGATAACAGCAACTTGTCGGCGCAGCTCTGGCGCACGCGTTAGCGACGTGACTCACAGCAGGTCTCGCTCCCAGTTGAGGATCACGCGGAGCTGCCAGCCGAGCCTCGCTCCGTCTTGATCTAGGACGCCGCCGCGCACGCGGAGCCACCAGCCCTGGAGAAACGCGGGCCGGAGCCAGGGCGGACGCGCGTCGACGGTGAGGTTGTACTCTCGCTGGTCCGGCGCGCTCGTCCGTGTCTTGGGACGGATCGCATCCCAGCCCGCGGCGAAGTTGAAGTTGGCGCTGAGGCCCTGGGCCACCAGCTGCGAGAAGTCGTAGACCGCCCCGAACAGCACGGCCTTCTCGTTGGCGCGGTTGAAGTCGCGGTCCATCATCAAGACGTAGTTCGGGGAGTTGCCCCAGGGCGATTGGATCGAGTTCCCCGAGCCGGTGACGGAGAAAGCGGAGGTCAGCGTCAGGTCCCCGTAGAGCGCCTGGACCCGCACGCCTCCCTGCTGCGTACTCCAGCTTCTCTTGGCCGCGTTGGCCACAAGCTCGTCGCCCACCGCGCGCTGGTCCGTGAACTGGGCGCCGAGGCGGAGTGTCCAGTTCTCGTCGAGCCGCTGAAGGTACTCGCCTTCCAGGTACACCGTGTTGAAGGTGTTGATCCCGTATTGCTCCGCGGTGTCGATACGCAGACCCGCCAAGGGCGTCACCCGAAGCCCGCCCAGGATGACGCCGTCATCGCTCCGCGCGGCGCCGGCCTGCTTCGACATGAAGATGAAGTCGTCCTCGTTCCGCGGCTTGATCTTCCAGAGATAACCAGCCAGGTACTCAATGACGTCGACCTTGCCGCCAGCCGTGATGCCCTCGAACGTGTTCGGGGTCATCCGGTTGTCGATGGGATTGATGTACGGCTGGTTGATCAGCTGGCGGTAGCCCTTCACCAGCACGTAATCCTGGTACCGGAGCGCGGCGTAGGCTTCGCCGGGGACGTAGTAACCCTTCTGGCCAGGCTTGAGAAGCAACGTCCCGTCCTTTTCGTCCGGCGCATAGAGCGGCGCCGAGCCGTATAGGGTGGCACCGATTCCGAACACGTCGAAGAGCCAGCCGGACTTGTAGCTGAGCCAGCCCCCGAACGCCCAGGCCTCGTTCTCACCACCTTCGGGATTCTCCCGGTTGAAGTAGTAGGTCCTCCAATGAAGCTTCAGGTCGGTGTCCCGGAAGAAGGACGGGAGGTCCTTCATCGCCTCCCTGGCAGGAGCGAAGAGGCGCTCGATCGGAGGCCCGGGCGGCGGCGGCGGCGCATCCTCGGCCGCCGCCGGCCTGATCGATGCTAACGACGCGAACAGGAGCACTAGCGCGAGGCAGGCACGCTGAAGCGTCATGCCCGTGTTCTTTCGCCGCCTCCGGACGCGTTCTGCGGATCGAGCGCTTCCGCCCGCGGTGCTCATGATCGTGTCCTCCGGCACGTCCCCATGCGACGAACGCCGCGAGGCCCCGAGGACGAGAGGGACCAGCAGCGCGTCGAGCTCCACGGCAGATGTGGAAGATCCTCGCGAGCAGCACAGGCCGAGCGGGCCGAGGAGTTCGGCGACGCTGATGACGCCCACGAGCGCCGCCCGACCCGCCCGCCGGCTACTCCGTCAAAGGTTGACCTTGTGATCGGCCAGCCTGTGCCCGAGGCGCCTGCGTGTCTCCTGCCCCAAGGCTTGAAGCGCATCGAGCGGGCGGATCATCACTTCCTCGTCGAAACGCACAAAATCCGCGCCCTTCAGCAGCTTGTCTCCGACGCTCGCGCTGAACTCGAGGACGACGTTGAGCTGTTGTGCCATGGCATCGTCCTCAAAAGGGCGTTGCTTCCTCGGATCGCATTCCTCGGTCGTGGCCATGCTCGCTCAAGCCAGCGCTGCCCGACGCATGGTGAGCAGGATGCGTTCCGCCCGCACGCTCGTGGAGAGCCTGGTAGGTGCGCTCTCTGGTGGCGGCCTCCTCGGCGGATAGCTGCTGTGGCCGGGGCGGCCTTTCATAGCTGTCATATTCGTAGCCGAGCTGCGCGGTCCGGTCAGCGTCGCTGACCGGCAGATCCGCGCGCTTGCCGCTTCGGTCCCCATACGAGAACTTGCGATTGAGGTATTTGGGATCGGTTGGATTCTTGTTGCCGAGCCGATTCCAGCTTTCCCAGATCCGGTCCATGTTCGCGTGGTGGAGATAGAAGAGCGGGTCAGCTCCGACCGTCGAGAATTCAGCCATGTCGCCGCCCAGTGCGACATGAGTGAAGAAGTGCGGGTTCTGGTCGACCCTGGGATTGAACCCCAGGCTGCCGTTCGGCGAGTCGATGTAGACCTTTTCGTTGAGCGCGTCCATAGTGAGCCAGTCCCTGTAGAGCGTGTCGATCCGCTCCCCCCCATTCACCCAGAACCAGCGAGTGCCGTTGTACAAGGTGCTGCCCGGGTCCCGGAACACGGCGGGCACAACGAGATCGTCGGGATTTCCGGTGACCGGGTTCCAGTAGGGAAGTGTGAAGTCCTCGTCGTGCAGTACGTCGCGAATGACCCGCTCGAACTGACTCAGCATGAGTCGATGCCAGGGCAGGAAGTACCACTGCTGGAATTGCTCAGGGTCGGAAGGATTGTAGGAGTGGGACTGGCAGCCGTTCCATACGGCCTCGGCATCGGCTCGAGCCTCCTTCGGGAGAGCCGCGATGACCGCCGTTTTGTTTTTTCTGGAGAGATCCCACAGCGCCGCGGGGAAGCCCTTGATCCAGTGGGTATTCCACCACCACTTCCATGAACGCTGATCGTAGTCCGGCAACTCCTGCATGATCTCGATCGCCTGCGCGTACTTCGCGAGCATAACCTGGCCTTCAGGGCTGGTGACGTTGTAGCGCGTGTATGGCTTCTTCGGATCCGCGGACGACGTCCTGCCCTCGGTTTTCGCGCCCGCCGGAGGACTCGGATTGAACTGTAGCTCCAGCACGTCGTGCGCCCCTGTGTGGACTTCGAGCTTCGGGTCGAGGAACGACAGCGCCCCGGCGGACTGGATCATCCCGCTCACCAGATGGAAGCGATTGCCGATCACCGCGCCCGCGACGCCATGACGCGGCATCGGCATTGAGGGCAGTGCGGTCCACGAATTGGTCGCCGGCTCGTAGGCCTCAATGCCTCGAAACACGCCGACGAGCTCTTTGGTCGTTACCTCGCCGCCCGCCACGTAAATCCTGCGGCCGTCCGTGCCCCACGCACCGCCGCTTCGAGCCGTCGGCATCCGTTCTTTCGGAGCACTCCACAGGTCGGCCACGGGATTGTACTCCTCCACCACATCCGTGTTCGTAGCGGACAGGATAAAGCCATGGCCAGTGCGGCCGCCGATGACGTAGATCTTGCCGTTGACGGCACCGGCGAACGCGTGGTTGCGCGCGACTGTCATCGGCCGGCGGCTCGCCCACTTATTCGTGGCAGGATCGTAGACGTCGTTCGTGGTCAGAACCCGAGCAGGTCCGAAGAACGCGAAGAACGGATCCTTGGACCCTTCCACCGTGGTGGTGCCGCCAATCATATAGATCTTACCCGCGACTTCGACGGCCACCGCGGCCCCGCGCTTGCCCGGCAGCGGCGCCAGCGACTTCCAGGAATCGGCCGCTGGATCGTACTCCCACGCGTCATCAATCGGTTCCCATGCGCCGCCGACTGGGATCTGGGTTTTCTCCGGGGCGACGAAGCCACCGATTACGTAGATCTTGCCGTTGGCGGCGGCCAGGGCCGCATGGTGCGCCGGGCGTGGCATCGACTGTTTTTTCGTCCATTTGTCGGTGACCGGGTCGTACTCGTAGTTGGCGCCTCGAGCCTTGCCCTCGCCCCAGCCGCCAATCACGTACAGTTTGCTGTTCACGGCAACGCCGTAGAGTTCTTCATCCGGTTCCGGGAACGGTGCCGCCTTCTTCCACGGTGATTGCGGCATCTGGGCCAGCGCGGCGGTCGCGAAAACCAGGCTGGCGATCGTGGCGAGGATCGCGGTTCCGCATTTTCCCATCTTCGGCATGGAAGTCTCCTTTCGAGGTGGTCGACGTTTCACCAAGCATGACTCCCAGCATCGAGCGAACGGCGATGACTCATGAGCATCATGCGCGGTGGCGCAGGGACGAGGCGCGACTCGGCGCCGCCCTAGAGTTGACTGACCTCGGCTCGCCGCCTCATTCTGGCGAACAGCGCTTCGCCCGTCGGACGGTGTCTCCCGCTCTAGGTCGCCGCACCGCTGGTGCTCAGCGACGAAGGCCACCCAGGCGGCGAGCAAGTCCGGCATGGGGCGGGAAGACTAGCACAACTTCCAAACGACGAACAGCGTAGACCCCGACGCGCCAACTCAGGGCTCTCGGTCGTCGCTACTCGGCAAACCCTGCCCATGCCGCCCGATTCGACGCGGGTATAGCTGCGCCGGGAGCCCGTATCAGACCGTCCCGCTAGGGGCACATCCTTTGCTCTTGTGGGTCGAGGGAGGAACTCAAATGTTGAAGCAAGGGATCGCGATCGCGACGACCGGCCTATGTCTCGTTGGCGCGTCAGCCTGCCATCGGCCGGAAGGGTCACGCGGGAGCAGCGGCACGAACACAGAGACGGCCAAGCCCGTTCACCCATCAGTACCGGGACGAAACATCCCATGCCCCGGAGAGGGAGGGCTGGACAAGTCGGGGTACCCGTGCGAACCGCCCGCCGCCGGCGCCGCCTCGAAGTCCCAGTGATTCGCGCGGCCCATCGCCTGGCGTCCGGCCGGTTTGTAATTTCTTGGGCGGGTGCAGCGCGTGCCTCGTCTTGGGCTGATGCTCCTCCGATATCTTAAGGGGGCCGGGTCCCGTTCGTTCATCTGGCCCCCCGTGGGAAGCGGCAGTGAGCTCCGCGACACGGCGAAGTTACGGCGTGAAGGTGTCCTGACGAATGTCCTGCGGATCGGTGATCGCCTGTCCGTGACTATTCGACTTGAGGGTCGCGATCATGTCGCCATGCTGGGCGAGTGGAAACCACCGCCCACGGTGGACGAGGTAGAGGCGGCGCTTCGGCGTGGAGTAGGACAGACGGTCCAGGCCGTGGGCCTGGTGGACACACGAGAGGGACAATCCCCTCAGGAGCCGCTGACCCCAGACCATCACGGGTACTGACAGGGAGGGCCGCTATGAGTCGCCAACCGCGTCCAAACCCGATCTGCTCGGTCTGCCGCAGGCCAATCTTGCCCGGCGCTGGGCGGACGCGACGCGGGTTGACTAGCACGCACGCCGAGTGCGAGAAGCGTCAAAGCCGGCCAGGGTCGTCTAGGCGAAAGCCGGAGAGGCCGGACTGATCGAGCGCGAAGTAGGCCCAGCGGGCGATCGTGGCGCGAACTGGCTCCGCGCTAGCGCACGGGTCCGGGGAGTTTTTTGAACCCAAGGGAGGAGGCGAGCTCAAGAGGGCGCTCCCTCCCCGTCGGGCGGTTCCGGGCGTCTCGGCTGCCACCCGATAGTTGCTTAGCTTACGCCTTAGCGCCAGTCGTCGCGGTGGTGGCGATGGCCACCCCCGCCGCCGACAGGCACAGGCACAAAGATGCAGGCGTGAGTGCCGACCGTAACCGCTAACAGCAGCAACACGATCCTCAGGTAGCGCATCGCGCGCACCTCCTAACCGCATCAGACGAGCGGCGAGGTGTGTCCATTCCCGGGATCGACTCAGCGCGTCAATCGACACGCCGGGCGAAAGCGGGGTTGTGGGCGGCTAGCCACCCGCGTTCTCCGACCGAGGGGTTAGCGGACGGAGAGGCCGCTAGCCCCTTTCGTTTACCCCAGACTTCACCCAGGAAGTCGCTTCGGCAAGCCGTTGGATGCGGCGACCGGCGTGCGAGCAACGGATTGAACGACAAGCCCGCGGAACGTTCAGTCGCTGGCACGAGCAGGCGTCTCGAGGCGGAGTGGCGGAAACGCGCTCGGTAGATCGGGCACGGTGAGTTGCGAGATCGACTCGAGGCCGGGCAGGCCCTTCAAGATGAATGCTCCGAGTCGGTGCAGCGCCGCATCTGAGGGCAGGCGCGGTTCGATGCGCTGACGCGTCGCCTCCGACAGAAGGATCTGCCCCCCGTGACCCGCCGAGCCGATCCGGGTCGCGCGATGCACGTCGAGGCCGACGTAGCCCTCGTCGGTCATCTGCGGCTGGCCGTGGTGGAGCCCGATCCGGACACGGACGATCGCCCCGTCAGGCCAGGCGTGATCACGTAGCCGTCGCTGGATTTTCAACGCCGCCCCGACCGGATCGGCGACCTCGGGAAACGCGCCGAAGAACTCGTCGGCGCGCGAATCGATCTCGAACCCTCCGTATTCACGGACGATCGCCCGGAGCAGGCGCCGCTGTTCCGCCAGGACATCGGCGTACCG
>Ga0075426_10000684_pt1 | contig 23505 bp, 16 predicted proteins | sample SoiMethybrSBSTD5_FD_75304 | JGI IMG/M metagenome (GOLD analysis project Ga0075426, IMG submission 75304) | Bulk soil microbial communities from a Populus tree surrounding site in Tennessee, USA - Soil MetaG P. TD hybrid SBSTD5 | ecosystem: Environmental > Terrestrial > Soil > Tree plantation...
GCGGTGAATCACTCCGTGCTCGTGCGCGGCCTCAATTCCTTCCGACAGTTGTAAGCCGAGGCGAAGCACGTCCTTTTCTGGAAGAGGCCCGGCCGCGAGTTTGTCACTCAGCGTAACGCCTCGGACGTACTCCATGACCAGCAAATCTTTGCCTTGCTGCTTCTCGAAGTCATAAACCGTGGCGATGTTTGGGTGGCTCAGCTTGCTGAGGATTTCGGCTTCGCGACGAAACCGGCTGCGCGCGCCCTCATCCTGCAGCGCACGGGGTGGAAGCACTTTGATGGCGACTTCGCGGCCGAGCCGGGAATCCTGCGCCAGATAGACTTCACCCATGCCGCCGGCACCGATCTTGCCCGTTATGCGGTAGCGGCCGAGTGCTTGTTCTTGAGTTGAATCTTGGACCGGGGCGATGAAGCGGTACCCGCGGCGGGGAAGAGTCTCAATATAACGCGGAACGTCCGCGTCGTCGTCAAGCGCCGCACGAATTTGCTGGATGCAAAGATTCAGCCCATGCTCGAAATCGACAAATGTATCTTGACCCCAGATCTGGTCTTTGAGTTCCTCGCGCGTTACTAGCTGATCCGGCCGGCTGGCCAGGACGGTCAAAACCTTAGCCGCTTGCGGACGCAGCCGGATGGTCTTGCCGGATTTGCGCAGCTCACCAGTTTGCGTATCGAGTTCAAACACGCCGAAACTGAGAATGGGCTTTCCAGCGGAAGGAGCGGTGGCCATGGGTTCTAGCTTCCTCTAACCTGCGGCGGATTATACACCCAAGTGTAAAGCCGCATATCTGGCGTCCTAAGTCCTTCTCCCAGAGCAGCTTGGCCACTAATAGACAACTAATCTTCCGAGAATTGATCGACTCCCTGCGCAGCGCTAGTGTCCGCGGCAGATTCGAGTAGGTCAATTCTCACCAAAGGAGCATGACGATGCGAAAAATCTTCTTTCTATGTGGTCTCGGCCTTTGTTCTGTATTGGTGCTGGCGGGCGCGGCCCGCACCAGTCCATCCTTTCTGTTCACTTCCATCGATTTCCCGGGAGCCGTCCTGACTAACGTCCAAGGCATCAACCCAGGCGGCGAGCTGGTTGGCTTCTACCGCGACACGTCAGGCAAGCAACACGGATTCTGGCTAGCCGGTGGCAATTTCGTTTCGATTGATTATCCAGGCGCGATCTCCACGTCCGCTCGCGGGATCAATCCGGGCGGGGAGATCGTCGGCTCTTTCGCCAATGCGCCCGGCGGCCCGCCCAATGTCCATGGATTCCTCCTCAGCCAGGGAGTTATCTCCGAGGTGCAATACCCCAACTCCTTGGGCACGATTCCGCAAAGAATCGGTCCCAATGGGGATATCTACGGCTGCGTCCACGACATGGATACGATGGGATCGATGCACGGCTTCGTGCGCAACGCTGACGGTTACTCCATCCTAGATCTAAAAGCCTCGATGCATAACGGCGCAACGCCGGATGGAAAAGTGATTGTTGGCTTGTACACCGACATGATGACCAGCCTGTCGCACGGCTATGTGATCGACAACGGCAATTTCGCATCCTTGGACGTACCCAACAGCAATTTCACTCGAGGTTGGGATATCAATCCCGCCGGAAGCATCGTCGGAGAGTTTCGGGATACCACGGGAAAGTTTCACGGTTTTCTGCGAACCGCCAATGGTTTCTCAAGCATTGATTTTCCAGGAGCAATCGCGACTAGCGCCTTCGGGATCAATCCCCGGGGCGACGTTGTCGGGACCTACACGGACGCAAGCGGCAGGACGCACGGCTACTTGTTGAGCAGGGCCCAGTAGGGCTCGCCGGAATTTAACGGTAGCCGCGCCAGAAGAAAACGATCGTCATGGCAAAGCCGACCAGAACGACGAAGCCTTTCACCCAGGAATGCGGCAGCTTCTGCGCGTAGTGCGCCGCGGAGTACCCGTCGAGCAACGCGATTTTCGGCGTCAATCCGGATGGCGTAATAGGGAAAGGAAATCCCATGGTGTTCGGGAACTCAGGAGTAATAAAGCCAGGAGCTATGTCTGGAGACTCCCTTGGATCTGGCCCATGATGAGGAGAGCACTCACTCTGCTCGCAGGGCTTCGACGGGGTCCACGGTGGCGGCGCGGCGCGAAGGAGCATAGCTGGCGAGCCAGGCAGTTGCCAGAAGTCCAAGCGAGGCTGCGGCGTAAGTTATTGGGTCCATTGGTCTAACGTTGAAGAGGAGTGACGACAACAGCCGCATCGAAACGGCCGCGCCGAGCAGTCCAAACCCGACACCTATACCAGCCAGCAACAGCCCGTGGCGCACGAACATGCCGGTGAGTTTCTGCTGCTGCGCTCCCAGGGCCATGCGAATGCCAATCTCCCTGGTTCGTTGTGACACGGAATAGGCAATCACGCCGTAGATGCCTACCACGCCCAGCAAGAGCGCCATGCCTCCCGCAACACCGAGCATGATGAGAGTGAACGAGGTGCGGGCTAGCGATTTTCCGTAGTAGTACTGCACGGTGTGAACGTCCGCCAGCGGGAGATTGGCATTTATGGACCAGACCGCTTCCCGGACATTCTTGAGAAAACTCTCCGAGCCCGCGAGCGGACTTCGGATGACATACGACACTCCGCGGCGCACCGAAACGTCATCACTTTCGAAATTGTTCAGAATGAGGGGCCAATAGGCGGCGGTGGCCGCTTTCTGATTCACGCCGTCATCGTGAACGTCTTTCACGACGCCAACAATCTCTCGCCAGTCGTCTTTCCCGCCGATGCGAATACGTTTGCCGAGCGCGCCATTTGGATCGCCCCAATACTCCCGCGCCAACTTTTCAGAGACCAGGGCAACGGGAATCCTGTTGTAAGTGTCCGTCCAAGTCAAGTCGCGTCCAGCAAGGAGCGGAGTGCCCAGCGTAGCGAGAAAGCCTGGCGAGACGAACTTTTGCCAGCTTATCGGCGGAAGCTGGCCCTCGGCATACGAGCGGCCTTCTACGAAAATGGGATCGTGCCAGCCGCCTCCGCTCATAGGAATCACCGTGCCGATACTGGCCGAAGAGACTCCCGGAATGGCTTCGATCTTGTGCAGGATTTCTTCTTCCATGCGGACCACGCGTTCGGGTTCTTTGACCTCCGTCTCGGGGATAAAGATGCGGAAGGTTTGCAACTCCGCCGGGCCAGTGAATCCCACATTTACATTGGTAAGGGCCCGAAAAGTGCGGATCATCAAGCCGGAGCAAATTAAAAGAACCAGCGCCAGCGCCACTTGCACGACAACGAGGACGCTTCGAGCGCGATGTTGTTCCCTGCTTTGACTGGTGCCACGGCCGCCCTCGCGAATGCCTGTGGAGAGATGCACTCCGGCGTATTTGAAAATGGGAACGCAACAGACCAGCAGCCCGGCGAGGAGCGCCGCCAGAAAAGTGAATAACAGAACGGGACCGTCAATCCCGATCTCGTGGATGCGAGGCAACCCTGAGGGAGCAACGGCGCGCAGGATGCGCAAAGTGCCATAAGCGAGCCCGAGCCCGAGCGCGCCGCCAAATGAAGCAAGCGTGAGACTCTCCAGCATCAATTCGCCGGCGATGCGGCCCCATCCGGCCCCCAGCGCGGCACGCAAAGCGAGTTCCTGCCGCCGGCCCTCGACGCGAACGAGCAGCAGGTTCGCCACGTTGGCACAGGCAATCAGAAGGACCATGGCGATGGAACCCATCAAGACCCAGAGAGTGTTGCCCACATCCCCTACCACGTTCTGCTTTAGCGGCTGGGCGTTGGGGCCGATGCGCGCATCTTCAAACAGTTTTATGCTGAAGCCGGGCGGAGCCGGGAAACTGCTCAAGACGATGGGAAGCATCCGGGCCATGTCCGCGTTCAGTTGCGCGATGGTGACTCCCGGCTTGAGGCGAGCAATGCCTTGATAGCTGAAGTTGCCGAGGTACGTTTTGTTGCGATCGAAACGGAAAGGCAAGACCAAGGCGGGTTCTTCCCAGTCCAGGAAATGAAAGTTCTGGGGCAGGACACCGATGATCTGGCGTCCCTTGCCGTCAACCATGAGCGTTCGCCCGACGACAGACACATCGGCGCCAAACTTCCGTCGCCAATATCCGTACGTCAGGATGGCGGTTTCAGGTGCACTCGCGGAATCGTCTTGCTTTGTGAATCCACGCCCCAGAGCTGGCTGGATGCTAAGAAGCGGGAGCGTGCCGTCAGTCACCAGAAGAGCCGAAACCTGCTCGGGTTCGGCCATTCCTGTGACACTCACGGAATCGCTTGTATACAAACCGATATCCTGAAAAGTGCGGCCCTGTTCGCGAAAAATGAAGTAGTCCGACGGCGAGAGTTCAAAATCGTTCAACTGAATGCCTGGCGCCGTCAGCCGCACGCTTGCCAACTGTTCACTGCGCGGATATGGCAAAGGCTTGAGGAGCACGCCTTCGAGGACACTAAAGACAACAGTATTCGCGCCAACGCCGGCCGCCAAAGTAACCAGGGTGATGACGGCAAACATCGGCGCGCGAGCCAATCTACGAAAAACCTGCCGAAGCTGGTTCGTAAGAGAACCCATGAAGTCCGCCTCGCTTCTCCGGAGCCGCGAACTGGCATCAAATGGTTCATACGTAGGCGGGGGCGACGAAGTTCCCGAGAAAAATGTGTCCAAGCACGACTGCACAGGGAGTAGTCCCCCTTAGCGGCCTGACATGACAACCAAACAGGTGTGTTATGATTTTGCTCCCCCGTTTCGCCGACCGAAGCTACGCAAAAGGAGAAGGAAATCATGAGGAAGAAATCCCTGGCAGGGGCGCTTGCTGCATTGTTTTTGATGACCGGAGCAGCAGCAGCATCCGCGCAAGAAGTGACGCAGGCAGAAAAAGACCGCGCATTGCAATACCTGGAAACGACGAAGAGAAACATTTTGGAGGCGACGAAAGGGCTCTCCGAAGCTCAGTGGAACTTCAAACCAGGGCCAGACCGCTGGTCGGTGGCGCAAGTGATGGAACATATCGCGGCGGCCGAGGATTTTATTCTGGAGACGACCAAGGAAAAGGTCATGACGTCTCCGGCGGGAGAAGCCGGCCGCGACGTGAAGAAGACCGACGAAGCGGTGCTCATGATGGTTCCGGACCGTTCGCACAAGGCACAGGCGCCAGAGCCGCTGTGGCCCAGCAACCGTTTTGGCTCGCCGGACGGCTCGGTCAAGCATTTCGTGGAAAGCCGCGCGACAACGGAGAATTTTCTGAAGTCCACCGCGGGGCTGCGGGATCACGTGATGGACAGTCCATTGGGGAAGCTCGATGGCTATGAGTTTGTGCTGTTCATCGCGGCGCATAGCGAGCGGCACACCAAACAGATCAACGAAGTGAAGGCGGACCCGAACTTTCCAAAGAACTAGTTGAGCCGGCAAACAATCCATGCGCTGCGCGAGGGCCATCCTGGCGCAGCGCATTTTTGTTTTGAGGAAACTCGTGGGGGAACGTCGGTAGCCACAGCGAGTGGCTCTTCCCGAGGAAGTTTTGGGTAGTTACTTGAGAGATGAAGAGCCCGCGGCAAACCTTGCTGCAAACACCAGGGAAGAGTATGTTTTGCCCAGTTGGTGCCCCTAATCTTGCGACGGAGGAATCTCTATGAAGAAGAATCCAACGGGGAAAATCTGCGCGGCCGTACTCGGGATTGCTGTTATGGGGATGGCCGCGCTCAGCCAGGAAAAGAAGGAAGCCATGGAAGCGCCTAAGATCACGCACTTCGGGGATTTGAAGTGGACGCCGATCATCAAAGGCTGTGATCTCGCGTCCGTTGCAGGCGACATAAATGTGGAAGGCGCGCCGTTCGTTCTTCGCTTGCGATGCGCCGATGGAACGAAAATTCCCGCGCACTGGCATCCGACGGATGAAAACGTGACGGTGTTGAAGGGAACCTTTCTTTTCGGGATGGGAGATACCTTCGACGAGAGCAAGCTGCAAACGATGAACGTGGGAAACTTTGTTTCCATGCCCAAAGAGATGCGGCACTATGCGATGAAGCAAAGGCGAGACGATCGTGCAGGTTCACGCGATGGGGCCGTTCAAAGTGAACTGGGTGAATCCATCGGAGGTGCAACCCCCGGATGCCCCAGCGGCAAAGGCGAAGCCGTAAGCAAACTTCGAACAATTCCACAGACACGCGGTTGAGAGCACCGAAGCGTTTCTGGCTGCGCTCGCATCGCTATGCTAGACTTTTCGACGCGGACGCGCGGAAGGGCGCGTGCGCCGGAGCGTGGAACTTCGGGCTCTGTGCAACGAGGTCCCGCGAACCCCGCCAGGCCCGGAAGGGAGCAACGGTACCGGGTATGCCTCGGGTGCCGCAGATCACCCGAAGTTCCTCTCGCCGCTTGGTTTTAAACTGACAACTGGAAATTGAATACTCCCTCATGAGCTATCAGGTCATTGCGCGCAAGTGGCGGCCACAGACATTCCAGGATCTTGTCGGGCAGCAGCACGTCACGGAAACACTGAAGAACGCCATCCTAAACAACCGCGTCGCGCACGCGTACATTTTCTCCGGTGCGCGCGGCGTGGGGAAAACCACGGCGGCGCGAATCCTGGCGAAGGCGCTGAACTGCGTGAAGGGGCCGACGCCGGAACCCTGTGGCGTGTGCGATTCGTGCAAGGAGATTGCGGCGGGGACCTCGCTCGACGTGATCGAAGTTGATGCGGCTTCGAACCGCGGCATTGACCAGATCCGCGAACTGCGAGAGATGGTGCGCTACGCGCCCGCAGCTTCGCGCACGAAAGTGGTGATTCTCGACGAAGCGCACATGCTTACGGGCGAAGCTTCGAACGCGCTGCTTAAAACGCTGGAAGAGCCGCCGGACCGCGTGGTTTTCGTGATGGCGACCACGGAGCCGGAAAACCTGGAAGACACGATTCGTTCGCGGTCGCAGCATTTTCACTTCCGGGCGCTGACGTTTGCGGAGATTACGAAACGGCTGGAAGAAATCGCGCAGAAAGAGGAATTGAAGATCGAGCCGGGCGCGATGGCGGTGATTGCGCGGATGGCAGAAGGCAGCTTGCGCGATGCGTTGTCGCTTTTGGAGCAGGCGCGAGCGTATTGCGGCGACACGATTCCTGATGAGCAGGTGCGCGCGCTGCTGGGCGTGGTGCCTGAAGACGCGCTCGAAGAATTGGTCGGCGCGATTGCGGCGGGCTCTGCGGACCGCGCACTGGGGCTGGTACACACGTTTCAAAAAGAAGGGCGCAACCTGCAGCACTTCTGCCGCGAGGCCATCCGCCACATGCGCAATTTGCTGATTGCGCGAGTGTGCGGCGCGGATTCGGAGTTGATTGCGGCCACGCCGGACCAGCGGCCCGCGATTGCGAAAGCCGCCGCGCTATTCAGTGAAGAAGACTTAACGCGATTTTTTCAGATTTTGGTGCAGACGGATGATGATTTGCGCAGGAAACCCGATCCGCGCGTGCACCTGGAAATGGGCTTGCTGCGGCTGATCAATGCGGCGCGGCTGGCGCCCCTGGAAGAGTTGCTCGCAGAGCTGAGGAGCGGAGCACCAAGCAGCGCAAGCACGGGAGCAGCACGAGCAAGTTCAACCGGATTGCCACAAACACGCCAGACGACACCGCCGTTGGCCCCAGCATTCACGCCTACGCCGAGGAGCGCGCCTCACACTGCGTCCACGGGCACCCCAACTTCGCGAACGGAAACGAATGCTCAAGCATTTCCGGCGCCTCTCCCTTCGGCACCTCCTCCCGCCGCCGCAACCGCGCCGTCAACAGAAATCAAAGCACCGAATGGCAACACGAAAGAGATTCGCGTCAGCGGAATTTCTCAGGAGCAAGTCGCGGAGATCAAGAGCGCGATCCAGGGACAGCAAAAATTTTTAGGCGAACTGGTGGAGCACAGCAGCGGATGGGAACTGGAAGGCGCAGAGCTGCGGATTTATTTTTCTCCGGACAAGCGGGCGTTCGCAGAAATGATCGAGGGACGCGAGCCACTGGAAAAGATCCGTGCCGTTTCGAGCAACGTGCTCGGCCGGGCCGTGCGAGTCTGTGCTAGACTTGATTCTGTCGCCGCGGCAGCAGCCGCCGCATCCGGCAGTCAGGAATTGCGTGCGCAGTTCGAACGCGATCCACTAGTAAGGTCGATGCTGCAGCGATTCGGTGGTAAAATCACCGAAGTGCGGTCACGGCAAGAAGAAAAGTGAGTGCCCAAGAGGGATCCGGTATGGAAGTCGGCGCCCTGCAACAAATGCTCTCGAGATTTCGGCAACTGCAGGAAGACCTGCAGCGGCAGGTGAATTCCGTCTCGGTGGAGGCTTCGGCCGGAGGCGGGATGGTGACGGTGAAGATGAACGGTCAAAAGCAGGTCGTGGATGTGCGCATCGAGCCGGAAGTTTTCGCGGGCAAGGACCAGGAGATGCTGCAGGACTTGATTCGCGCCGCGGTGAATGAAGCCGGACGCCGCGTGGATGAAGAACTCGCCAACCAGATGAAAAACCTAGCCGGGGGCATTCCGGGAATGGCAGGGTTGAAAATTCCGGGACTCTTCTAGCCTTGGTTGTCGTTTTTAGTCGTCGGTTGTAAGTTCTAAGCAAGAAAAATCAAACCATAATTGAAAGACGTAGCTGGGATCTTTCTGAAGGTCCTATTTCGTGTCCCTCTTGTGAACGCGAATGATCGAATCCCAGTCCCGTTCATTTCACAAATTCGCCGTTGTGGACTTCGTATTCGACGCGAAAGGGTTTTCGCACAGTGCGGTACTCCCAATGCTCCTGCGCGATGATGCGATTGGCTTGCGCGAGGCGTTCGGAAGGCAGCGGGTGCGAACGGAAGTAACCCGTCAAGCTCTGGATGGCGAGTTGTGAGAGCTCTTCATCTGGACTCTTTGCCTGAATTACATATTCGTCGCACAGTTTGGCGAAGCGTTCGAATAGATCGACGGAGCCGAAGGGCGAGTAGCCCGACTGCACGGCAAGATACATCCCTTCGCGGTCGGCTTCGAATTCTTCGTCTTTGTGGTAGCCGGCTTCCCAGAAATCCAGGGGAATCTGAACCAGCGCCCCCACAACATCGAGATTGAGCTTTTTGAGCTGCGCTTCGACTTGGACGCGCTCGACGCAGTGATAGTGGTCGATGTGCTCGATTTCGTGAGCCAGCACGCTGGCGAGTTCGTCTTCATTGGTCATTAAATCGAGCATGCCTTCGCCGATGTAGACCGGGCCGCCGGGAAGCGAGAAGGCATTGAGCAGGTTGTGGTCCGGAAGAACGGTGAACGAATAAGGGAGATGGCGGTGCGCGTGGAGCGCAACGGTTGCGCCGACGCGGCGAACGTACTTCTCGAGCCCTCGCTCTTCCGCCGTAAGAGGACGTGTTTGCGTAGTGTAACGCGATGCGAGCTCACGGCCGATGGCGACTTCCTGTTCGTCGGAGAGCCGCGTGAAATGCATGGGGAGCCGCGAAAGGTCGCGCTGGGCGTCAGCGGCCATGTTAAGGATGGCGTTGGGAGAAACGGCAGTGGATTTCGGGCGGCGCTGGCTCCAGTAGAGGCAGGCCAAGCCGAAGCCGAGAACGAGGAAGAAAACGACAACGACTACGGTGCGCTTCATAGGTATTGACGAATCGCGTCGCGGTATCGCGTATAGAGAAACGAAACGAAGGTCAGGGCGATCCCGACGACGATGAGCGTGATGTAGCGATCGCGAATCTGCAAGCCCCAGAAATCGAGAAGGGCGATTTTCCCGACGCAGAGCAAAAGCAAACCGAGGCCGGTGAGGCGGAAGCTGCGCTCCTTGACAGCGAGAGCGAAAAGGAAAACGAGCACGGCCTCAATTCCCCACGATACGGTGATCATGCCTGTTTTCATTTTCAAGGCGAGCATGAAGGTCACCAGAATAATGGGAACGAAGAACACCAATTGTTCGGGGCGGCGAGTAGCTGCGTGCAGAAGGCGCGCGAGGCGGCCGCCAGTCGACTTAAGCTGGAAGTGGCAACGCAGCCGGAAGGCAAAGGCGAGACTCGCGAGCAAGATGCCTGCGGCGGAGCTGACGACCAGATAGTCGCCCTTCCAGTCGCTTTCGCCAAAATAACTTGCGCCAAATAAATTGTGGACCATGCCGCGGCCAAAAACCATGAGGCTGAGAAGCAGGCCCTGGTGCAGAAAGATTAGTTTGTCCAAGGCGAGAGACGCACCGAGCAACACAAAAACCAGAGCGGCCCAAGAGGTAACGACCCATTCAATCGGAAATTGGAAGTAGAACAAGGCCACGACAGCGGCGGTGCCGAGGTACGCCACAAGCGCGTCGAAGTGCAGGCGGCGATCGCGGGCAATTTCCTCTTCTTTCTGGGGTAACTGCGCGTAGACGAAATAGAGAATGAGGACCAAAGGGAGAATCGTGTACACGCGAGGGCCCCAGAATTCTCCAGGTTCGCCCGCGGTGAGATTCGCGAAGAAGATGCGCGTGAACGCGGCAATCAGCGCTACGTAAGCCTGAAAACGGAATTGCGTAATTTTACGGAGAATGCCGTACTCAAAGAGGACCAAGCCGAACACGGCCCAGCCCACGGCGATGCTGAGCGGCTGCAGTTCATACCAGAGCAAGAGCGAAACAATGACGGAAGCGGCCCAGGAATAAATGTGGTGCAAATCGCGGCGGCGCCACTCCTCGGGCATGCGAATCAGGCGCGAGAGCGCATAGAAGATGACGGCCACGATGGAGAGCGACAACAGGCGCACACTCAGACGACGCCAAGTGGCGGTTACGTACAGATTCACGCTGAGCGCGCGCAACAATGTCATGAGTGCAAGCGCATGCGATTGCCAGGGCAGTTCTTCGAATTCCAAGCGCTGATCCACAATCGCAAGGACCAGCGCGAAAGCGGCCCAAATCGGAGCGAGCCAGCCGTTGGGATATTCGTACCAGGCCAAAAGCGAGAGAAGCCCGGTGGCTGCAAACGAGTTGAAGAAGGCTGTGACGCGCTTGAGATTTTCAGAAGGCGCGGCCTGCCGCGAGAGAAAATACATCCCCGCAGCGACAATAGAAATGGTGAAGACCCGAACCGAGATGGGGCCCCAGAATTGTAGGGTAACGTCGTAATTGTAGAAAAACGCGCGAAGAAGTGAGCAGAAGCCGACAACATTCGCCTGCCAGGCGAGTTGCGCATAGCGGATCCAACGATTCGTGACCGTGAGAGCTACTGCAAAAACAATCCAGCCTACGGCAATCCAAGGAGCGTGGAGCGCTTCTTCCAGGACCCAAACCATCATGCCGGTTCCGGCCCAGGAGTAAGCGACTTGCGAGGCGCTCAAGTGGCGAGGATTGATAACGCCGACGCGTTTCGCAAGCCAATAGAGCCCGGCGACGACGGGCAGCGCGCCGAGAGCATGCCATGGAATGGTGCGCCACTTGTGCACGCTGTAGGGATCAGCCACGAAAGCTGTATAGATCGCTAGGCCGCCGAGAATGTGCGAGTGCCAACCGATTGCGTGATGCGTCAGGGCACGCGCGGCCTCGGACAGAATCACGGCAAAGACGATGAAGGCAAGCGGCTGCCAGAGTTCGGGAACTTCGTACCAAATGAGGAGGGCAATCAGGGCCGTGCCCGCCGCGGCGAAGAAGCCGCGCAGAGTTCGCTGCTCGGCGTCATCACGATGCGGGGCGAGCCTTGCGGTGAGATAAAACACTACGCCGAGAATCGGCAAGGTCAGCAGGCGCATGTACACATGCGCGTGTTCCGGAGCTTCAAGATGCAAGTTAACTGCGATGGCCCTGAAAAATGCGAGGAGGCCGAGCAGCGTATATTGCGCTTGCAGATGCCGCGATTCGAGAGCGCGCCCGATGGCAGCGAGCGCAAGCATAAGCACAGCAAACGCGATGGCGGTCCAATCCTTCGTGAACAGAGCCCACGCGGCAGTCGCTCCGCAGATTGCGCCGAGATAGGAATGGAAGGTGAGCAAACGACGATCGAGTGAGCTTTCAAAAAACTCCTTCCAACGTGTGCCGATGGCCAGGTCGTTGAGATAGAAGACCACGGCGCAGAACGCGAAAAGAATCCCTGCGCCCAGCTCCAACTTTTCACCGTGCACTCGCAGGTTGACCAAATCGCGGAAGTCGAAGCCGATGAGCCGGATGCCCACGAGAAGTCCTGTGAGCTGGCCTAGGCGGCGGAAGACGACCTCTTTCACCATCGAGCCGGCAATCAGGAACACTTCGGTGCCGACGAGCCAGAGGATAGCAACGTGGTTGTCCGTATAGTGCGAAGGAACAGCCGCCAGCATGAGCGCCGCGCCAGCGACGGTGAGAACGATGAAAGCTTCGCGGCGGCGCTTCGTGGCAGGAAGCTGCGCGCAAATAAATTCGACAGCGCCAACGGCAAAGAGGGCAATGTAGGCAAGCGTCGGATCGACGGATTGAAACTTCAGGCAGCCGAGCAACAGCATCATGTTGAGAACTGCCGCCGCGGTGGAAACATGCTCCTCGAAGTCGCTCTTGATGGAGCGTTTAACATAGGAAAAACGGAAGATGAGCCAGTAGAAGAACAGGATGGCCAAGCTGGCGTGATACTCGGGAAAAGCGTGGCCTTGCGCTCCGTTGGGGCCGAGGAGGCGATAGAGCCAGTAGAGATGCGTCAGATAAGTGGAAAGAATGCCGAAGACTTCCAGTTCAAACCAACCCATTTTCAGGACGATGGACACGAGGCCAATGGCGAGAAACACTCCGGCCGATAGGCTGTAGACGCTGTTCTGGCTGAGCGCCACGGTGAAATAGCCAAGGAGGAACGCAAGCCCGGTCACGAATTGCGAGCGATAACGCAGCGTATGCAGGGCCATTGCAACGGCCACGAGCAACATCAGGACACAGTCCACGGTGAGCCACGTGACATCTGGCGGGAAAATGCGCATCGCGCTCACGTAATAAATGGCGTAGGTCGTAAAAAAGAGCAGCGCCCAGCCGCCGCCGATTCCACCACGGCCAATGAGCCGATAGCGCTCGCGCTTTTCGAGAGCGATGCCGCCTACAAGCAGAAACAGCGCCGTGAAATAAGAAATTGCGGCTTTGCCGAGCGGGCCGAGCGTTCCCAATTCGTGAATGCCGAAAAGAGCGACCCCGACAACGAGGATGATGATGCCGAGTTTGTAGAGCCAGTTGGTCCCGAGGGTCTCTTCGATAGAGGAGACGGTTTTCAGGCGCTGCTGCAGTGTGGGCCTTGGCGCAGAGTCTTTGGGGGCAGAAACTTTGAACGCAGAGACTGGCAGCGGCGTGGAAATTCTGGCCGCGAGCGTAGACGGCATTCCTTCTTCGTGGAGTGTCACGCGCGGAGCAGGCGGCTGCGCTGGCGGGCTTTGAATCGGCGGTGTGGGCGGCTTTGCGGAAGTTGACACAACCGGAGCAACTGGCGGAGGAACCTCTTGTGGCGCAGCCGGGACAGACGGTTTCACATCTGCAGGAGTCTTTGCTGCTGCGGCAGGCAACGTGGGGCTCGGCACAACAGCTGCGGGAGCGGCTGGCGGCGTAGGCGCTTTTTGCAGAGGCTGGGCCACCGAGGGAGGCACTTGCGCTGGCGCAGGAAAATCAACGCGAGAAGGCGGCACCGGTATTTCCTTTGGAGGAACAGCTACAGGAGGAACGGGCTGTTGTGCCGGTTTTTCTGCGGGCGCGGAAACCGCAGTTCTTGCAGAGATGATCTGCTTTTTGAGGTCGGCGATTTCGCGCTGGAACGTTCTATTTTGCCTGGTTAGCTCCTCTTTGCTTTCGTCGAGGTCCGCGCGGAGTTTGCCGTATTTCACAAGCAGATACAGAGTCAAGAATGGCGTGATGACCAGCAGGATCGCAAAGATGACTAGAAGCGGCATGGGCTAATAGGCGTCCTAGGTTGTGCTGAGTCTTGCTTTCTTCTGATGTTAGAACGGTGCTGGCTCAGAATCTTGCGGTTTGTTTCCTAACAGCACCTGCCAGTAAACGAGGCCAGATAACTTGTTAAGAAAAGAGAACTTAGACGACGGCGCTGCGAGTCATGGCAAGATACTGGCATGCGGGTACGCGAAGCGGTTGAGGAAGATGAAGATGCCATCTGGGCGATTCTCGAGCCCATCATCCGAGCTGGCGAAACCTACACGCAGTCGCGCGACATGGGCCGCGATGACGCGCTGGCCTTTTGGTTCTCCTCTGGCCATGAGGTTTTCATTGCGGAAGAAAGCGGCAAAATTGTCGGCACCTACTTTCTGAAGGCCAATCAAAAAGGCGGTGGCGGCCACGTCGCCAATTGTGGCTACATGACTGCTCCTGACGCCACGGGCCGCGGCGTGGCACGCGCGATGTGCGCCCACTCGCTCGAGCGCGCGCGGGAGCACGGTTTCCGCGCCATGCAATTCAATTTTGTGGTCAGCACGAACGAGCGCGCGGTTCGGTTGTGGCAAAGCTTCGGCTTCGAGATCGTTGGCCGCCTTCCCAAAGCTTTTGACCATCCGAAACTCGGCTTCGTCGACGCATACGTTATGTACCGCGAACTCTGAGCCGTTTGCGCTCTCGCGCGCGCCTGTGCTACACATGCTGCATGCCCGATTTCGCCGCTCCTGTGGAACGACTCATCGACGAATTGAAGCATCTTCCTGGCATCGGCCAGAAAACAGCTCAGCGCCTGGCTTTTTTCCTTCTGCGGGCTGCACCGGAAGATGCCCTGGCGCTTGCCGATGCCATTCGTGACGCCAAGGACAAAATTCGCGAGTGCTCGACCTGCCACAACATCACGGACACGGACCCGTGCCTCTATTGCGTTGGTCCGACGCGAAGCAAAAAAACGATTTGTGTGGTCGAGGAAGCACACAACATCCTGGCCATTGAAAAGACCCGCACCTATAGCGGCATGTATCACGTCCTCGGCGGCTCCCTTTCGCCGCTCTCCGGACGTGGGCCGGATCAGCTTCACATCAAGTCGCTGATCGAAAGGCTGAAGGGCGGCACGGTCGAAGAAATTATCATGGCCACGAATCCCACCGCAGAGGGTGAGGCGACGGCCGTCTATCTCTCAAAACTGCTCAAGCCCCTGGGCGTGCGTGTCACCCGCATTGGCGTGGGCATCCCCGTAGGTGCCGACCTGGAGTACGCCGATGAAGTCACCATGCTAAAAGCCATGGAGGGCCGGCGCGATTTGTAAGAATTTGTAAGAAAAAAGACGAGGCCGCAGAAGCTGGCGTTGGTATCGCAATAGACCGCCGGAATCAATACTCTTAGTAGTTCCAGAACGCTCTAGGAAATTTACCAAATTAGGTATAGAGTCCGCGTTGAAAGTGGACGTCCCCAGACCCGCGACTTGGCAGCCTGGAAACGGCTGACAGGAGGTGCGCTACATGCCAAGCTTGGCGCACTACATGGCGCAGTACGATCACGAGCACGAGTCCACTGTGAACAAGCTACTGCATGCGATCGGCATCCCCATGATTTTTGCGGGGATCATTCTTTTTTTGTTCATGAAGTGGGTTTGGGGCTCGGGATTTTTCTTTGGCGGGTGGGTGTTTTTGTTTCTCGGACACAGGATGGAAGGCAACCATCCGGCATTTTTTCAGGGACCGATTTACTTGCTCGTTGGGCCAATCTGGGTCGCTAAAGAAGTTTGGATGTTTCTCTTGGGAACAAACCGCAGGCCGACCTCAGACGGTACCACGCGAAGCACCGCTGCGAAGTAGTGGGCGGGCTTTTGCATTGCTCGAAGCCAGAAACACTGAGGGAAGACGGTGGTTTGTATGAACGACGCAGGCGGCAATTTTGCCGATGAGACAATCGAAATGGCTTCGGAGTCGGGAGCCAATCCGAATGCGGAATTGAGAAAACGCCGCAGCACGCGAATCGTGCAAGCGGTTCCCCTTGTGGTGACCGGTGTGGACGCCCTCGGGCGCCCGTTCGTGGAGCGCACTTCTTCCCTGATCCTCAACTGCCACGGCTGCCGCTATCAATCGAAGCACTACGTCCTGAAGAACATGTGGGTGACACTGGAGATTCCTCACCCGGAAACCGGGCAACCGCCGAGAGGCGTCCGGGGCCGAGTGGCGTGGATTCAGCGGCCAAGGACGGTACGCCAGCTTTTCCAGGTCGCGCTGGAGCTGGAAGTCTCTGGCAACGTTTGGGGTATTGCGTTCCCACCGGAAGATTGGTTTGCATTTCCCCAGGGAGTGCAGGTTCCCCCAGTTTTGGACGGGGTGCCTGAGCCACTGTCCCTGCCGTCTACGACTACAAGCCCTCCGCCGGAGGCCGAAGTTCCGGTTCCGGTGAGCGAAGCCGAGATTCCCCCCGCAAATACCAACGACAATTTGCGGGTGTTCCCTTCCCCGACGAGCACCACCGATGCTTCTCTCCAGTTGGCGCGCCAAGTAGCCCGGCTTGTCGCTGACGCTCGTCAGCAAATTCAGGCCGCCGCGCAGGAAGCGGCTTCGCATGCAGTTTCCGCCGAGAGGCGCCTCACCTCCGATCAATGGGAGCAGAAATTCGCGGCGGGACGCATGGAAATCGGCAATGAGACCACGCGCGCGATCGAAAAGATTCAACTGGAAACCGACCTCCATGCGCGAGAATCGCACGCTGCCGCGGCGGAGGCCCTGCGCACGGACTTGCCCCGCTGGCTGGCGCCACAGCTCGAGCAACTTACGCGCGAGCTGACAGAAAAGCTCTTGCAGGAAGGTCTCGCGCAGCGAAACGAGCAAACGCAACAACTTGAAGTGGCTACGGAATCCCTGAAATCCACTTGCAAGCAGGCGGAGGAAACTGCGGCCCGGCTGAAGATTCATGCGGAGCAGGCGGAAGCACAAATCGCTTCGAGAGCGGAATCCGCCGCTCGCACGGTTGAAGAAGCCAGCAACCTGCACGAAGCTGCCATTAGCGCTCAAAGCGCGGCGTTCGAAAGAAAAACCGCTGAGATTCAGCAGCAAGTGACGTCCGCACTGGAATCCACGCAAACTTCCTGGCAGGGGCAAATCTTCAAAGAACTAGAAGCCGCCCACGGACAATTGCGCGAACGTCTGGAAAACACGCTTGCGGAGGCGAAGGACCGCGCAGCGGGGGGATTGAACGAGCACATGCGCTCGTTGCTCACCCAGCTTCAGGAAGATACCGCGCGGCACGCTGCCTTTCTCCGCGACTCCGCGGGAGTTGCAACCGCGGAATGGGAGCAACGCCTTACTGCGGCGAGCGATGCCCTGAAAGAACAGGCGCAGAAAGCAGAATCCATTTTGTCGCGCGCGGGAGAAACAAACCAGCGCATCGAACAACATTCCGCTGAACTTCAGAACGCGGTTGCTACATTCAACCAGCAGATTGCGGAGACACTGGTTCAGCGCCGCAACGAGCTGCGTCACGATGCGGAATCTCTCGGCGAGCAAATCAACGCTCGAATTCTGTCGACTTTTGATGAAGCCGCGAACAAATCGATGCAGCAATTCGAACGGCAAGTCCAGGAGATCGTACAACCGCACATCACACGAAGCGAGGAGGCAATTCAGCGGCTTGCTGGCAGCCGTTCTCTGGTCGATGCCGCACTGACGCTGCAACAGGACCGCATCCGCGCGTCCGCCGACGAGGCGTTCGCCGAATCCCTGGGGCACTTCCGAGAAAACCTCGGCAGCGTTGAAAAAATCCTGCACGAGTCTTCGCAGTCGATCACCGGCCAGTCGCTGGCGGAAATGGAAGGAAAAGTCAGCGACTTAAAGCATCAAGTGGTGGAAGAACTCCAGAAGTCCGCGGAATGGTACGAAAAGAAAGCGCAAACGCAAATTCAAAACTATTCGGAAAGAGCCGTCGAGCAGACTGCAAGTCAACTAAGGGACAAAGCGCGAGAAATCTCCGGCGTGTTTGCCACGGAGCTTGATCATTCCAGCCGGAGCTTCCTCCACCACACACAGACGCAGATGAACGACGTGGTGCGCGAGTCTTTCGAACGCGCCCGCTCTCTTTTCGCCGAAGCGGCCGATACCACGACCGCCGCATTCATTGACGAAATCCAGCGCACGGCCCGGCAAGAGCTTGGCGGATACAACGAGGAGTTGAAACGTTCGACCGCACAAGAGCGTACCGCGCTTGCGCATCAGGTCAATTCCGAGCAGGAAATCTTTCTGAAGCGCTTTCACGAATCCCTCGGCGGAGTCCTCCAAACACGCGTCGCCGAAGCGCAAGAGACTGTGACGGAGGGTTTCGCTCCCTTGCTGGAGCGATGGAAGACCATGACCGATGAGCGCCAGCAGGAAATGAAGCGCGTTTACGACCGAATCGGGGAGCAAGCCGCGGAGCAGCACAAGACCCGGCTCGAAGGCGTTTCCAATCAATGGCTGCTGGCCACCGTAGCGTCGCTGGATCACCAGTCTCGGGAGATGATTGCTGGTGTTGCTGCGGCGGCGGAAGAGAAGCTTCGCGCCGCTTGCTCGCAAGTTTTCGAGGGCGTCGGAGATTCTCTGCGGCAACGAATTAGCGAAATCGCAAAGAACTTCACGCCGCCAACGGAACCTCCTTCACCACTGACCAAAAGCGCGAAGTCTGGAACGTAGGATTCGCGCCTTCCATTTGAAAACAGGCCCTGCGCTGTGCCGCACTAGCTGTACCGCGCTATCCGATTCGCTACTTTCGAATGCGCCCGATATAATTCATAGCTTCTACCGCTATGGCCAATCATGCTTATTTACGCGTTTGGACGCGCGACTTTTCTCTGGAAACGATGATTCCCGAGTTCGCGCGATTCTTGACCACTGCACCCCTCTCCCCTAGCCGCGACACTTTCGACGAATTGATTGTACAGGCCATCGACCCTGGCGAAACTCCCATCGCCGAATGGGATTTGCGCCCTTCGCAAGCTGGCGCGGCAGAGGTCGCTGCCATGGCCGCTCAGCATCTCAACTGCGATACCGCCTACATCGCTATCGCAACCTGGGACCTATGGACCTTCGATATGGACACGCTGAAATGGCAGCGCACGCCTCAGCCCCTGGAACTCACTTGCCACGGCCTCGATTACGATGACGGAATTGCCACTTCCGCAGGACATTTTCAAGCGGATTTAGGGTTCGAGCACTTCTTCACCGGACATGCGAGTTTCCTTGTTCCGAATACTACTTCCAACTTCAACTCGCCAAGTGCCGCCAATTCTTCCGAACATCCCGTCGAGCACACCTTCCGCCAATGGATGGCCGCTAGCAACAACCTGAAGGAATATCACGCCAAGACGCGCGAAAACATCCAACAATTGTTCAATTGGGTAGACGCCATCGAACGGGCTCTGCCCGTTGAACGCACGGAGTTATGGTCGGAAGGTGAGGAAAATATGGAAGCGCGACTGGACGAGATTCTTGCCCAGCGCTAGGCAGGCTCTCCATGGCAATTCGAGCCTGCAGAGTCCTTCCAAAGTAGCGCCGCCAGCAGTTAGAATTGTGTGATTGATGCTGGATCGGCGCATCCGGAAGTGCCACCGAGGTTGCCGATCCGCACTCCGGGGAAAGAGGGGAAGCCTGATCCGATGGTCGGATCGTGGCGCCAAGGTTGGGATGGTAAAGATCTTATCGAATGCCTGCACGTGTGCTAACGGGACGCGGCGCACGCCGTCCTTCCTAGAGAGGATAGTCGGTGCCGGGGCGGTCCGAGCCGGAAAAATCCTTCTGCACTTGTGCCTGAGTTTTGCGCCTGTGGTTATTCTACTGGGCGGCTGTGGCGCGGAAGCGCCCAAACCTGCGGCACAGGCTGAGGCAAAGCCCGCTGAGCCGGCCGTCCCCGATGAGATTCAATCCGCGGCGGACTCCCTGCTCGGAAAAGAGACGCAAGTGCTGCTATTCGGGGATCTGGCAAAAAACGGCAAGCAGGAGTTTCTCGCCGCCAACGTTGTGCCGAAAACGCCTACGAACAATCTGCCGGGCACCATCATCACGCGCGCGGTGGTCGTCGAAAATTCCGACGGGAAGTGGTCGGAAGTGCTGCGCTGCGATGAGCATTTGAAGAACCAGAAGGGTTTTCTCGGTTTGACGCCCCTGACCTCCGTAACCGGCTGGCGGCTGCAATATGAGCAAAGCGACGACAAGGGCTTGTCGCTTTACTTCACTCCATTGAAGGGCGTCACCGATTCGCACGTGCTGCCCATCGGGGTGCGCTGGAATCCTCAGACGAAACGCTACCAGTCACTTGACCGCACTTACGAACACTTTCTCCTCGAGTCCGCATCCATTGAAGCCGCGAGGTCCAAGCTGCGATGAGCGAGGCAACGACCCGCGCAAGTGCGCCGGTATCCAGCGCCGAGCAGGACCCACCTCCAAGCAAAGACTTGCGCGGCTTGATGCCGTATCTTGGCCGGTACACGTGGAGCATCGTCATCGGGCTGTTGGTGGTTTTTCTGATGGGGGTTGTGACCAACGTGCTGCCGCTCGCCACAGGCGTGATGACGGACACGCTTGCCGGCAACCCTGCTCCCTTCGAACATTCCAGCGATAAGGGAAAAGCGCCCGCGCTTGCGGCCGTTCCTCGCGTGTCAGCGCTCAGTCGAGCCATTCCTTTTTACGCGCCCAACAGCCGCAGGACGCTCGGGGTTTACTGCCTTATTGTCGTACTTTGCGTTGCGATCAAGGGAGTGCTGTCCTTCTCCGGACGCTGGGTTCTGATTGGCGTCTCGCGCGACATCGAGTACGACCTTCGCAGCGACTTGCTGAAGCGGTTGCTCGCGCTTGAGCCCGAATTCTACGTCCGCAACCGTACGGGCGAGTTAATGTCCCGCGCCACCAACGACCTCAACTCCGTCCGCATGGTGCTGGGCCCCGGGATTATGTACAGCGCCACGACGATCGTGACCATGATCATGGCGATCCTGGTCATGGTCATGTTGTCGCCCTCGCTCACACTCTGGGTTTTGCTCCCAGCGCCAATCGTGGCTGTTGCCGTGTGGTTCTTTGGCAAGACCATTCACGAACTTTACGAAACGATTCAGGCGGCACTTGCCACGCTCACGGCACGCGTACAAGAAAATCTTTCCGGCGTGCGCATTGTGCGCGCCTATGCCCAGGAAGAAGCGGAAATGCGCGCCTTTGACGAGCCCAATCGCGAGTACGTCTCGCGCAACATTCGCCTCATCCGTACCTGGAGCATGTTTATGCCATCGCTTCAGGCGCTGGTCGGCACAAGTTTCCTCATTGTCCTTTGGCAGGGCGGCCACCAGCTTCTTAGCGGCCAAATCACGCTTGGCGCCCTCATCGCTTTCTTTTTCTATCTAAACCAGCTCGTCTGGCCCATGATTGCGCTTGGTTGGGTGACCAATATTTTTCAGCGTGGAGCCGCTTCCATGGGCCGCCTAAATTTCATTTTGACGGCAAAACCAAATATCGACGATCGCTCAGCAACCCTTCCAAAGGATGCGATACCGCAAGGCGACATCGAGTTTCGCAATCTGACCTTCACCTACCCGACTACCCTTTCCGGCGTGAACGGCTCCAATGGCTCCGGCAAATCCAATGGCAGCGGCCCTCGCGCCGTACTCTCCGACATCAACTTCACAATCCCTGCTGGATCTACTCTGGCCGTCGTCGGACCTACTGGATGCGGAAAGACTACGCTCGCAGCGCTCGTCGCCCGGCTTTGGGAGGCTCCCAAGGGAACTGTGTTCATCGACGGCCATCCCATCCAAAACTGGCCTCTCGATGCCCTGCGCCGCTCCATCGGCTACGTTCCGCAAGACACATATCTCTTTAGCGAAACAGTCGGCGGGAACATTGCGTTCGGTTTGCCAGATTACAATCCCGAACGCGCGCGAGAGGCTGCTGAGATCGCCAGCTTCCATGGCGACATTCAGGATTTTGCCGCCGGTTACGAAACCGCGGTTGGCGAGCGCGGTATCACGCTTTCGGGTGGTCAGAAGCAGCGCACGGCCATCGCTCGCGCCATCGTTCGCGATCCGCGGATCCTGATTCTGGACGATGCCCTTTCCAGCGTGGACACACAAACCGAGGAGAGAATCCTCTCCGGCTTGCGCGGCGTCATGCGGGGCCGCACCACCATCTTGATTTCGCACCGCACGTCCACGGTGCAGAACGCCGACCAGATTGTGGTTCTCCGCGAAGGCCGCATCATCGAGCGCGGCACGCACGACGAATTGCTCGGGCGCGGCGGCTATTACGCGGATTTGTACCAGAAACAGTTGCTCGAGGAAGAGCTCGAAAACGCATGAGCACGCAGCACGAAGAAGAGGCTTTAGGCAAGGCGTACGACTCACGCCTGATGCGGCGGCTTTTGCAGTACATGAAGCCGTACCGCTGGCGGGTGGTGCTGGCGCTCGCGCTTGTAGCCGTCGTGACGCCGCTCGAGCTCGCTCCGCCCGCGATTTTCCAGAAAGCCATCGACAACAACTTTGTTCCGGCGATGGATCACAAGATCGCGGAATCCAGCGCTTGGATGGGCATCATTTGGCTTTGTTTGATTTACTTGGCTGTTCTTGCGTTCGATTTTCTCGCCCAATACATTCAGATTCGCATCATGCAGCGCGTTGGCCAGCAAACCATGTACGACATGCGCCGCGAAATTTTCGGCCACTTGCAGCGGCTGCCGATGAGCTATTTCGATCGCAACCCGGTCGGCCGCCTGGTCACTCGCGTGACCACCGACGTTGACGCCCTCAACGACCTCTTCGCCGCCGGCGTGGTCACCATGATCAATGACTTCTTCCTTCTCGTCGTGATGGCCGCTTTGCTTTTCAAGCTCGACCGTCGCCTGGCTCTAGACACCCTTGCTATCCTTCCCGGCATCCTGATTGTCACGATGATTTTCCGCAAATACGTTCGCGACGCCAATCGCCGCATCCGCACCGCCATTGCGCGCATCAACGCCTTCCTCCAGGAATACATTTCCGGCATGAGCGTGGTGCAGCTTTTCAACCGCGAAGGCAAGGCCATGGAGGACTTCTCGAAGCGCAACCGCGACAACATGCTTGCCTGGCGCGACGCCATTCTGGCCTACGCTCTCTTTTACCCCGCCGTCGAATTCCTGAGCTTCGCCACCATCGCGCTCATCTACTGGTCTGGCGGCAATCGCATCCTGCACAGTGCGCTTACACTCGGCGTCCTCACCGAGTTCACCATGTACGCGCAGCGCTTCTTCCGGCCCATACAGGATCTCAGCGAGAAATTCAACATCCTGCAGTCCGCAATGGCCGCTTCCGAACGCATTTTCAAACTTTTGGACGAGCCGGTCACCATTCAATCGGACCCGCACGCGACCCCTCTCATCCAACCACGCGGCGAAATCGAGTTCCGCAACGTCTGGTTCAGCTATCGCAATGTTCCTGAACCTGCCGACGAAGACTGGGTTCTCCGCGACGTCTCTTTCCGCGTCGAGCCCGGCCAAACCTTCGCTATTGTGGGCCACACGGGAGCTGGCAAGACCACGCTCATTTCCCTGCTTCTTCGTTTCTACGACATTCAGCGCGGGCAAATCCTGCTCGACGGCAAGGACATTCGCACCATCGAGCTGCAGGATTTGCGCCGCCAATTCGGCATTGTGCTGCAAGATCCTTTTCTCTTCACCGGAACGATCGAGAC
>Ga0075426_10000688_pt1 | contig 23434 bp, 31 predicted proteins | sample SoiMethybrSBSTD5_FD_75304 | JGI IMG/M metagenome (GOLD analysis project Ga0075426, IMG submission 75304) | Bulk soil microbial communities from a Populus tree surrounding site in Tennessee, USA - Soil MetaG P. TD hybrid SBSTD5 | ecosystem: Environmental > Terrestrial > Soil > Tree plantation...
GTTTTACCATTATCTCATTGCCCGGCAGTTGAATGACGACGCGCATGATTGGCAAGATGACCTGCGCGCCGGCCACACCAACAGTGTGGCCGCCCTGGTCCTGCGCCGCTGGCTGAAAGCGCAACCGGCCGAACTAACGGCTGTTCCGGCAGACTTGGAATCGATACTGCCGGAATTGCAGAAGCTGTTCTGGCAGGAAACTATCCGCGAAGTTTGCTTTTTAATACGCAGCCACGCCGGCCAAGCCCGCCGCCATGCCAACGGTTTGGAGATCCTAAAAAACGCTGCTTTCCTGGAAGACATGCTCGCGCCCTTGGAACAAGCCGCGGCCAAGGCGGAAAGGGAATCGGCCAAAGCCGCAGATTTTCTCCGTTCCTACAATCCGCTTTAACATTCCGCTAAAACGGCGTATACTTAAATTGCCATTAACCATGACAAACATGGACCAAAACATGCAGTACCCAAAGTGCCGCTGCCCGCACCACAAGGTGTTCCCGATTTTCATTGTGCTGTTCGGGCTGTTGTTCCTGCTCGAGGCGGTCAACGTGATTACCCCCACGGCGACCAACATCCTCTGGCCGATCATCGTCATAGCGGCCGGGTTGCAAAAGCTGTTTGAGCAGAAGTGCAGCTGCTGCGGCCGGATGTAGTTTAGAAGGAGATGAAAGCAGCGATATTTAAGGGCGTCCGCGACATTAGGGTCACGGACGTCCCTGATCCAGTAATCCAAAATCCGCACGAAGCCGTTGCGCGGGTCACTTATTCTTGCATTTGCGGTTCCGACCTGTGGTGGTACCGCGGTATTTTGCCCCGTGAAAGCGAGAGGGCTGGCCATGAATTCATGGGGATTGTGGAAGCGGCCGGCGCCAATGTAACAAAGGTTAAGGTCGGCGACTTAGTCGTGGCGCCATTTTCCGTGGCTGACGGGACTTGCCCGGAGTGTAAAGCGGGCATGTCTAGCGCTTGCCGCAATTTAATTTATTGGGGTAATAACGGTTATGATGGCGGCCAAGGCGAAAAAGTGCGGGTGCCCATGGCTGACGGTACGCTGTTTCCCATTCCCAAAGAGCAAGCACCGGAAAGTTTAATGCCGGCCTTATTGCCGCTGTCGGACGTATTATGTACCGGCTACCACGCCGCGGTAAGTGCGCAGGTAGGGCCGGGCAAGACTGTCGCCGTGGTTGGCGATGGAGCAGTGGGCCTATGCGCTGTGGCTTCAGCTAAGCGGCTGGGCGCCGAAAGGATTATTTTGCTAAGTTCCCATGACGACCGCGCCCGCGTGGGCCGGCAGTTTGGCGCAACTGACATTGTCGGAGTTCGCGACGAAGCGGCGATGAAGGAAGTAAAAAAATTGACCAATGATGTTGGCGTTGACTGCGCCCTGGAATGCGTGGGCACGGAACAGTCGTGGAATACGGTATTCGGTATTGTCCGCGCCGGCGGCAATATTGGTTTTGTCGGCGTGCCGACGGGGCCGGATTTGCCAATCCACACGATGTTTTCCCGCAATATCGGCGTAAAAGGCGGCTTGGCCCCGGCGGCCAGCTATATCCCTGAGTTAATGCCTGACGTGTTATCGGGTAAGCTGGACGTTTCGGCGATTTTTGACAAGACCATAACCTTGGATGACATTGCTGAAGGTTACCGCGCCATGGACGAACGGCGGGCGATTAAAACTTTGATTAAGTTATAACATGAAGAAACAGGAAAAAGTTTTGCTGGCCGGAGCCAGCTTCTGGTGGCTGGGAGAAGGGCTGTTCGGCCCGTTATTTGCCATATTCGCCGGCCGCGTCGGCGGCAATATCCTAGACATTTCCTGGGCCTGGGCGATTTACCTGCTAGTTACCGGCGTATTGGAAATGTTTATCGGCCGGATTTCAGACAAAATCGGCCATGCGAAGCTTATGGTCATGGGTTACGCCCTGAACGCGGTATTCACTTTCGGCTATTTGTTTATCCATAACACAACCGGCCTGTTTATTGTCCAAGCCGGTTTGGGAGTATCACTCGCTTTAGCCGACCCGACCTGGGACGCGCTCTACGCTAAATACGAAGACCGCCGGCGCGGCGGTTACATTTGGGGGCTGGAGCACGGCATTGAAGAAATCATTACTGGCGTGTCCATTTTTTTGGGCGGCTTGATCGTCGCTTATTTTTCTTTCACCGTATTGTTCCTGGTTATGGGGCTGATCCAGACAATCGGCGCGATTTACCAGGCCAAAATTTTGTATTTGGATAAGTAAGCTACCTGGAAACCAGAACCATCGCGGTGGAGTGCACCGCGGCAGTTTTATGGTTGCCGGAGGGGTAGTCGGCTAGCGCGGCGTTAAAAGACGCCTCAGGCGCGCGGGCATATGCTCCAGCGACTAAAGGATCGTGAAAAATTATTTCCCTGGCGGCGCTGTCGTAACCGACGACCACAACGGTATGGTGCGTTGTTGCCGGGTTGTAGAGGGTGGTGCTGATAACTCGCGGATTTAACGGTACGATTACCAGCTCGCCGTAATCCAGGGCCGCCTTGATGTCTTCCGTGGAAATGTTATACCGCACCGCGACATGCGGATAGCCGAAGTAGCTTACCATTAAGTTAGCCGTATCTTGCGCAGAAGTATCGCGGTAATAGCCGTAAAAGTATTGTTCGAAGTCGGACATGCCGGTGATTTGCTGGCGCACTTCAGCCGGGCTGAAACTAATGCCCTTGGCCCACATCAGGGCCATGACAATACTGGCTTCCTCACAGCCGTCGCGTTGGCGGGCGTCGCTCCATTCACCCAAAGGCACTTGGCTGGTATATGGGACGTTTAGAACGGCAGGGCCGGTAGTAAAACTGTCGGCATGCGCAATTGCAGGCAGGACGAGGCAGTGCAGCAACATCGCCGCGGTTAGTATCCCGCTGAGGCGCAGCAAAATAAGATTTTTCATGCTGGTATCGTAGAAAATGGATGTGAAAACTAGATGGTCACGCGCCCATCATATCGCGGCTTTATGATATAATTAATTATACAGCATTAACCGAAAATTTATGGAATTATTCTCCAGTGAAGGCAAAGAAATAATGAAAGCTGAGGCCTCCGTGGAAGGGGAGGGCATTAAAGGGACGGCGCAATTTACCGAATTGCGGTTCGGCCAGCAAACTTTGGTAAAAGTGGTGCTGGAACTGTCCGGCGACCCGCAAAAATTAAAGCCAGGTTTGCACGCCGTGCATATCCACGAAAAAGCCGACTGCAGTGGGGGCTTCAAGTGCGCCGGCGGCCACTTTGACCCGGGCCCGGCCGGCAATTCCGACCCGGACGTTAACCATCCGTTCCACGCCGGCGACTTGCCGAACATTGAAATTGGCGCCGACGGCAAGGGCCGCTTGGAAGCGGTGACTAGCCGCGTGACTTTGTCGGAAGGCCCGCTGTGCATTTTAAGCGGCGAAGGCACTTCGCTGATGGTGCACGGTAACCCCGACCCTTACAAAGGCGGCGAACACGGTTCGGGAGTGAGCGGCGGGCCGAGGATCGCCTGCGGCATTATCAAAAAAGCTTAGAAAATTGGACCTAAAAATTAGTACAGGACGCCGCGGTTTCCGTTGGTGTCCTGTATTGTTAATGGTCCCTTCAATTAGCAGGGAAAAGGAATGCCGCTAAAATCATGGCATTCACCACTTCTGCGCCCAAAATGCAACCCATTGTCCGCCAAGTAGCCGGCTCTTGCAGGGCCTGCCAAAACTTGATGTCGGCGCCGGTGGGAAGGCAAAACGCGCTGGCTAGGATTGTGCAGGCCAGCGCTATCGCGCTGTAGCCGGCAATATTCAAGGCGGTGTTCCACCTCCAAGCCTGTCGGAGGGCTTGGGCGGTAAAGGCCAGGAATATTATCCCCGCCACGACGAAGATTACGGCGAGCACCTTAGGTATTACGGCATCACAAAAGTTGCGAGTGAAACTAATTTTGGAACTCATCACTTTCCTCCCGTTTGCGGATTGATTGTATGATTGCTAAAACGATAAAATATAATGCCACAAACCGTTGTCGGTGTCAATCAACCGGCTTGCCAGCGGCGGATTGATTCAATAGGGTGCAGCAACATCAAAATATTTAAGGTCAGGTTATCGCGAATGACGTAGGCCAGGACCAGTTCTATGGCTACGAACAAAGCGATGCTTTGCCATATTCGGGCGCGGGAAGCAAACCAAAACCCGGCGGCCATGGCAATAATGTCGCCGATGGAATTGATAATGCTGTCACCGTAGTAATCCAGGGAGATGGTGGCGGCGCGGTAGCGGTTGATCACGAAGTTTGAATTTTCAATTATTTCCCAGGAAGCAGCTAAGCCAATGGCGATAACCAATTTCGCGCCGAAGCTGAGCCTCTTTTTTCGGTCCACCAGCCAGAGCAATAAGTAAAATCCCAACCCACGGATAACGTGGGTAAACGAATACCAGTCAAACAAGTGCTGGGAGTTTTGTGAACTGGCGACAACGCCGTGCCAGAATTTTATGTAGCCGCAGGTGCACCAGGGGATGCGGCCTTCCAGGCGCAAGGCTACTGCCATAATTGCCACTACGGCCAAACTTATCAGCAAAAGGTAGAGCCGCCGCCGCGATACAATAGATTTCATGGATTCAGTTTACCAGGTGCCGTGATTCCGGCAAGGAAATTCGGCGAAAATACTGTCAGAAAGCCGCTTGACTTTTTTACCTTTTTTCCGTACTATGATTGGTTTGCCGCTCCGGCAAACACAGGTTCTTTGACAATGTCCATAAGGGCGCGCGAGGACGCGTCGTCCGCAGTAACCTCAAAAACTATGTCGGCGGCTTCGGTAGCGGCTTTGGGTGTAGGAGCGGCAATACCCCCTTGATTAATTAGCCCGGCGAGCTTATCTTGGCTGCGGTTCCACAAATGCACTTCGTAGCCTTTTTTCAAGAAGTTGGCAGCCATGCCCGCGCCCATGACCCCAGTCCCGATTATGGCGATTTTTTTCATGCCGGCCGTTTAATGGTTTTTTTCAAGCCCAAATATTCGTCCCAACTCAAATTAATCTTTAAATCGAGGATACATTTTGACGTATAATTTTGGTATTTTTTCATCCGCCATATTGGCATATCCTGGTAAGGCTTCACGACTTTCCTGCAGTTTTTTGCCCCGCAGCGGCATTTCATATGCCATAGCGGGTAAGTTTCGCTTAATGCGTAATCAATCGTGACTTCCTCGCCTTTCTTGAGCGGCCGCATGGCGACAATTTTGTTCCTGCCTTTGACGCCAGCGGAGGGACTGCAACAGTGGTTTAAGTGTTCTCCGGGCGAACCTTTGGGCGGAACTAGCCATTTGACGTAGCCGACTTGCAAGGCATTGGGATAACGGAACCACTGCCTGGAAGTGAAGGTAATTTCCTTACCCGAAAAGATAAGTATCGTTTCGTCTTTCTTCACGTCTCTATTCAGGATGAGGCCTTTTCCATGAATTTTTGACTTGCCTATGAAATATTTTTTCATGCCGGCCGTGATTATTAGGGATGAACTTCCATCATCGGTTTCGGCTGGAGCAGGGCGATGCGGTTGCCTTCTGTATCCATAATCGCAATATAGAGGCCAACGCCCGGAATATCATCCGGTTCGCCGGCCTTCCGCCCGCCGCCGATTACTTTGCCGCCTGCCGCTTCCACGTTTTTCATCGCTTCCCGGATGTCGTCAACGGCAATGACCACGGTGGGGAATTGGCTGTCTTTTGACTTGGGGAAAAAGCCGCCGTTGATGCGGCCGGGTTCTTTAATCATTCCCTTGTCGTCGGTTTCCGATGTTTGGACAACAACATAATTGCCCATCTCTGGACCCATGACCTTCGCTTTCCAGCCAAAGGTTTTGGAATAAAATTCCACCATGCGGGCGCTGTCTTCGGCCGGCAGTTCAAAGTGGACCACAGGATTCATTTTGCTCATATATTTTTAGCTTAATTATTAGGGTAAATTTAGTATATATCAAAAATTAGGAGTTTGCACCTGCTAGATGCTACTATTAACCAATGCACCAATTGACCCGCCAACAGCGGATTTTCATGAGGATCGTGCGGGCTTACGCGGCTGAATACCCCGGTACCAGGTTTAAGTTTTCTTTCGATGATATTGAACAGCCGGTTGTGGGCACCGGTGATAGGACAATCAACGCATCTTTTTCCAAGGCCGGTTATTTGTTCAAGAGGATATTCCGCGAAGGCAATATGGGACTAGGCGAAGGCTATGCGCAAGGCTTGATCCAGGTCAAAGACGAGGACTATAAAGACTTATTGCTGGTTTTCGTTTATGCGTCTTCCCGGAAAATTTTGCGGCACTTGCCTTTGCTGGACATGCTGGCTATTGCGCGGGCTCGAGCCGCCGGTTATTTTAGCAAAAACCGGACCGACGTTGACATCAATAGCCATTATTCCCTCAGCGACTGGTTTGACAGCGATGAAGATTCAAACCGGTTCTTTTTTTACTGGCTTACCGACGAATACCGCCTGTACACTTGCGCCAAATGGGACAAAGAAACCAAGACTTTAAATGAAGCCCAGCTGAACAAATTGCAATTTTACGCCCAGCGGCTGGGTATAAATGAAGATAGCCGCGGCAAAACCATGCTGGACCTCGGCTGCGGGTGGGGCGGCGCCATGTTTTTTATGGCGGAGCGTTTCGGCGTGCGCTGCAAGGGGCTGACTTTGTCCACGGCCCAGGTTGACTACATTTCCAAGGAAATTGTCCGCCGGAATTTGCAGGACTTGGTGACCGTGGAGCTGAAAGATGCGCATGACTTGTCCGGAAAGTATGATTATATCATTTCCATCGGCCTGCTGGAGCACATCAGCCGCTACGACGACCTGTACGGCAAAATCGCGCGGGCACTCAAGCCCGGGGCAGCGGCTCTGCTGCACTCTATTAATACCGAACGGATTTATTACAAGACCGACCGCTGGCTGTTAAAATACATTTTCCCTTACGGGGCTTCGCCGCATTTTTCCACCAACATGAAGCGCTACCGCAAGCATTTCCGCTTTGTGGACGCAAACAAACTGCCATATTTGTCCTACCCGAAAACCCTGGATTGCTGGTATGAAGATTTCTGCAAAAATGAGAGCCAAATTCGGGACTTATTAAGTCATAGCAAGGTTGAAGATGTGGATTTTGCCGTCCGCACGTTCAAACATTATTTGGCCATTGCTTCGGCTTCCCTGACCAAGTCGGGCTTCGTGGCTAATACGTTGCTGAAGGATCCTACTTAAATAGTTGGAGTAGGCCGACACTTCAATTGTCCTAGCTTGCAAGCACTTTAACACGAAAATGTCGATCCATTCCCAGTCCACCATTTAAAATGACGGATTAAGAATGGATGAGCAATGAAACGTGGTTGGATTCCACGCTTGCTCATTCCGCTGTCGGTAGGTTTACGGGAGCATCTCCCGCTTCGTACCCCTCCTTTTGCCAAACGATTAATAACACGCCTAGCATGATTATTGCGCCGGGCAATCTTCCCATTACGGCTTTTGCCATAACGGCTGTGACTGCAAAAGAAAACGCAGCCAAAAGTTGCATCAACAGCCCCCAAAGAGGGCCGCCTTTTGCTTCCTTCTGCATAAAGCAGTCCTCCTCAAGTTTTGGATTTCGCAAAAAAACTGCGATTTACTAGGATAGCAAAAAATTCCCCACGCGTCCAGGCGTGGAAGGAATGGCACACCACCTTGACCGGCGGCTGTTTTTGTTGTAGAATTTTAGATTCCGATAGTGCCGATAGAACTAGAAATACGTCCGAAATCTGAAACAAATCGAAATGGAGGAGTTAACGTGAAGAGTAATCCGATATGGCGGACAGCGCTGTTCGCTATCATTTTTGGGCTGCTACCAAGTTTAGCTTGGGCGCAAAGCCCGCAACCGCAACAACCGGCCACTCCTGCGGCCACACCGACACCGGCGCCGAAACCGCCAGTCGTCCTGCCAACGACTTTCGCGGACATTCCCTGTCCGACCGAAGAAGAAAAGAAGGCCTGGAAAGCGCAATGGTTGCAGCACGACTGGAACCGCGAGAAGTATGAGAAAAAGATCGCGACCGACACGATCGTGATACACCATACCGCTGACCCGGCCGGCATAACCTGGCAAAGGCTCTCGGAAATCCAGTACCAAACCCTTTATGTCCCGGTCTATAACAGCGACAGCAAAGACCCGGTCGTTAAAGGCTTAACACCGCAGTCCGGCCACTACCGCTACAACGATCAAGGCATCCTGGTGCAAGTCTATTATGCTTATCATGCGATCGTGAGGGAAAACGGCACCATTGAAGCGCTTCTCCTTCCGACTGAGGTCGGATGGCAATCGGGAAGCTGGCAGGAAAACATGAAGTCCCTCGGTTTGGTGTTTGATGGCGACTATCGGGCCGGTGCCGGGCCCAGCGACGCTATGCTTCAGGCCGCTGCGCGCCAGATCCTGGAGTGGAAAAAGTTCCTGCCGCTGAAATTTCTCAAGGCCCACAAAGAGGTGAACAAGAAGACAGTTTGCCCGGGGCCGTGGTGGGACACGAAAGGGGCTGACGGCAAAACCGGCGCTGAGAAACTTGCCGCCATGACCGGATTACAACTCGTTGCGCAATGATGTTACTAATGCGCGACATTCGACGATTATAGCCGTGACGCTCCCCCAGGGGGTGTCCGGCTATAATCTGTTTTTTTATGATTGGTTATTGCGCCTAACGATATATCGAAATAAGCTTAAAATCAGGAAGGCAATTACGCTCCAAAAAATCGCATCCCCCACAAGGTTAGCCCATTGCGGATAGTGGTAAGTCGGCAATGGGTATGAGTGGCTTCCGAACCCCAGCGAGTTATCAAACAAACGCAAAGGAAAACCATAATCATAATGGACCGAGATCATATGAGATGATGCTTCCAAGACCTTTGGATCGCTGCTCCCAGTGTCATAATCAACCCAGTGATTAACCAGGCCGGAGCAAATCATAAAAAAAGCTACAATGCTTCCCAAGACTAAACCGCGCACTATTAGTTTGGCCAAATTTTGCCTGGCTACTTCGGTGAACGCCCACCATACCAGCATGATCAAACCCAGCGCGCCAATTGCACCAGTTACCCAGACCCCTTTCATAAATCCTGGTCCCTGGCCTCCGAATAAAATATATGTTGCGAAACCGGCCGGCAAAGCACAGACCAGTAAACAGACGGGTAGTAGTAATTTCCAATTAAGTCTTCCCATATAATTTTATTATAGCACAATTACGTAATCGTTATCGCGTTAACTTTTCGCCAAAAAATTGGTGAGCTTGTCCATCTGCTGGTTGAACCCGTACTCCATTCCCTCGGCTGCCATTTTGGCGCCGGGGCCGGCTTTAAAAATTGCCGCTTTAACTTTTACTTTTGTTTTGCCATTCTCTTCCGCCATGGTTATTTCCGTGGTTTGGTCTATCGTTGTTTCTTCCTTTTGCCCTTCAGTCCAAGCTTGGGCGGTATAGGAGATCTTGGAATTTGGTTCTACAACTGTGAACTCGGCCTGCATTGGCCACTTTGTGCCTTTGTACGGGGCCATGGCCTCTCCCGCTTCCATGACAATGTAAAATTTGCCGCCAACGCGCAGGTCGACTTCGCATTCGGGAATTGTCACGTCATTTGGCCCCCACCACTGCTTTAACTGTTCCGGATTAGTCCAGGCTTGCCAGACTGTGGCTAGCGGGGCGTCGTAGGTGCGTTCTAAACTGACTTCTTTAATTGGCTCCATGTTTTGTTCCTTTCTTGTTAATTGTTTTTAAATATTTATCTAATGAATCAAGGCGGTTTTCCCATAACTCCCGGTACCGTTCTAAATAATGGTTGGCCGCGGCCAGGGTTTTAGGGGAGAGGGTGACAATCTGTTCTTTGCCGCGCCTGGCCTTGGTTACCAGGCCCGCGTGCGCGAGCACGTCCAGATGCTTGGCTACCGCGGCGAAAGTCAGCTGGTAGTGTATGGCGATCTGGCCCACGCTCATGCTTTTTTTGCTGATTTTCTTCAGGATATCCCGCCTGGTCGGGTCGCTCAACGATTTGAATACGGCATCAAGCCTATTTTGTTGTTCAACCATATAGTTGAATGTTATACCAACACTCAGTGTATGTCAAGTGAAGCAGGGTTGAGCCATGAGGGGATTTGCTTTTTTCTCCAAAACATGCCATAATTAAGACAATTATTTTTTATGTTCAATTCACGGATAAACTATGGTTAGAGAAGGGTCTTTTGACATGGAACGTATAATTGAAAGCCAAGTTTCTAATGAAACAGAAACCGCCGAACCCTCCTCTTTTGAAGGGTTGCAGGGTTTTGAAAGTGTAGTTTCAGCAGTAGAAGATTTGGGGGCGTTGTTACAGTACCGGATGAAAATGAACGAGGTGATAACCGAACGCGCAGCCAAAGAAAAGTTTTGTATTCCATCCAGTTCCCTTCAGACACGGCCTATAGCGAGATCAATGAACGCGGCGGCAAGCGCGGGCAGGGCAGAAGATGGTTATTGACAAAGGCCAAGAGGTGACTATAGATGACGGCACCGAAAAGTTAACCTTGCAGGAAACCGGGCCCGGTTCCGGTCATTTTCGTTTTGTTAGTGAGAATCGTAATAAAACCAGAGATGTGCTTGAATTCGAAAGCAGTGCTCTTGCCGCGGCCGAGGGCGTTTCGCAAGAAAATTTGCGCTCAGAGCGCCTGGAAGATTTAGAGAAAGCCAAGCCACTGATTGATAGATTAGGAGCGGCCCTGGAAAAGGATGCCCAGGAAAAGGGAACCGAAAATACTATAATCCACAAAAAACGGAAAGGCGCACTGGAGGAGGCAAGAACAATCGTCGAAGGAGTTGCCGATCCTAACGAAGTCATTCCCCAGTTGCGGTCAGACGAAATTTTTATTTCTTATTCCCGGCGCAATGAGGCAACCGCAAACTTGGTGCACCTTGCTTTGCGCTCTTCGGGAATGTCGGTCCGGTTTGATAATCAGGAAACCAATGTTATGGCGGGACAGCGGCAGCCGTCACCCGCGTTATCCAATGAAAGAGCTATTGGCATGGCGACGGAATGGAAACCCGCTATCAATGCGAATATTCCTGACGGCGGGTATACTATGCTCGTCCTTACCCCCGATGTTTTGGATAAATTTGACGTTATTGGGGGCCAAGAGGTCGTTGGAGCAATCAAGAAAGATAACCGTTTAATCGTCGCAATTCCGGATGGCGCAGATAGGGGACCGGTGCTGGACCGGCTGGAAGAACTCGCCCGAAGAGGAGGGCAATACAAAGAAGCCGCGCGGCATATTTTACAAGCGCAGAAAATTAGCATTAGCCAGGAGCAATTGTCGGGATCGCACCGGGACCGTGGCGACTATCTACTGGGCGAAATGGCTCGCGAGGAAAAAATTAAGGTGAAAGAAAAACCAAAATCCGGTCACAGACGCCGCAAACCGGCAAGCGCAGCCGCCAAAGGCCGGCCGGACTCCGAAGCGGCGAGCGGCGCATTGGACACTATTACCCGATTGAAAGGAACTTTGAACAACGAGCGGCCCAAAACCCTTAAGGAGTCCAGGATACTCAGGAACCGCAAACGCGCTTTGGAGGAAAGCAAGATTCTTATTAGGGCGACCGCTCAGCCGGAAACTTTAATCAATGAGTTGGATCGTAAATCTTTTGTCATTCCTGGCGGATTGGATGCGCTAAAAGACGATTCGCTGGAAAAGTTGGGGCAATCATTCCAAGATTTAGGCTTGGAAAAAAGCCAGCATGGCAGCGAAAATGATTATTTAATTGTGCCGTTAACGTCGGAGTTATTGGAGGCGCAGAATAGAGAATCGGGATCGTCCTTGGACAGGATCGGTTCCCTTAGAGAAAGCCCTTTACTGGGATTATCATTCGATGATCGCGTTTTTCCGGCACTTGAGCGAATGAAGGACTCCAGATCTTCGTACTCAAGCCTGTTTGCCGATCGCTTTTTAAGTACCCAGGTCCTTCAGCTTTCGAGGGATGACTTGAAAGATCCCCGGTCGCTCGCCGCGTATGTGCTGATGAAAGAAGCTCTAACCGAATTTGCCCACAGACGGGCAGCAAGAAAGGACAAGAGCCAAACCGCGGTTAATCATCAGTCCCGTCCTCTATCTTCACACAGGCCCGCGGATGACGTGCCTAGAAGCAGATCGGAGGACATGTGGGGGGATAATGAACGGGGAATTTAATTCGAATCATTTGCGCGCTATTTGGTTTGATCAGTGAATCTGAAAGTTTGGATATGGTAAAGAAGAGTACGATATACGATGCAATCTACGGGCGCTTCTTTTATGCCGGTTTGTACGATTGGTTTCTTAGCCGCGGCGAGGCGGCTGGCCTTTCCCGGGAGCGTCGGCTGTTGCTTGCGCGGGCTGCCGGGCGCGTGCTGGAAGTTGGCGCTGGCACCGGTTTGAATCTGCCGCACTATCCTCCGACAGTCGCGGAATTGATACTGACCGAGCCCTATCCGCATATGTTAAGTTTGCTGCGGAGGAAAGTTGCAAGCCTGGGGCTAAAAATAAGCGCGGTTCAAGCAGCTGGCGAGAGCCTGCCGTTCCCCGAGGCCTCATTTGATACAGTTGTGGCTACCTTCGTTTTGTGTACGGCCACCGAACCCGAGCGCGTCTTGGGCGAAATCTACAGGATTTTGCGGCCTGGCGGGCAATATATTTTTTTTGAGCACGTAATAAGCCCTGACCCAAGAACCAAGCGATTGCAAAATTTCATTCAGCCGTTCTGGTACTACTTTGCCAATGGCTGCCGCTGCAACCAGGACACCGAAACAATGATAAAAAATTCGCCCTTAATTGTTAATCAGTTAACTTTCAATAACATGCCTAAGTTTCCTAAGATTGTGGCGCCGATGATCAGAGGCGTGGCCATAAAACCTACCGCTTGACGGAGCTATTTTTCTCCGAGGTTGATAAGGGCAAGGTCCCAGGAGTGATCTTGGCGGATATTTTTAAAGCCCGCTTTTTCAAAAAGCGCTTTCATTTGCGATTTGGTATAATGCCGGGTTCCTTTTTCATTGTGCACGAAAACGCTTAGCTTTAAAAAGATTTTTCTCAAAAAACCATCGATTGAGGGATCAATAACAACTACCTTACCGCCCGGCTTTAGGACCCGATACATTTCCTTAAGTGATTGCTGGGTGTCGGCATGATGATGGAGCGAATGAACGCAAGTTACGTAATCAAAAGCACCGTCCGCATAAGGTAGTTTATTGGCCGAACCTAGAGTTAGGTTGACCCGGGGATTGCCAGAAAATTTCGCCTCTGCTTTTTTATACATTTCCTCGGAGATATCCAAACCATACAATCGCAAATCTTTGTCCGATCTTAAGAGTTGATCGAGTAGCAGGCCGGTTCCGAAACCGATATCCAAAACCGAAGAACCTCTCTGGGGGTTTAATAGTTTAGTAACCTGTTTGTTGAGGTAATAGAAATGGTAATACGAAATAAAATTTTTATCGTATGTCTGGGCCCATTTGTTAAATTGGATAATGCTGTGTTTCTCTGAATCATTCATAATAAAACAAAGATAATATTACGCAAAAACTCTGAGTTTTGGCCCAGAGTTTTTGGCCGGACCCGGGTCCGCTCTAATTATGCGGGGAGCGGTCCTATCCAACCAAAGGAATCTGGAGATAAAGCCTTGTCTTTACCATTGGCTGGTACCACATTCTTAAGGTCAAAACCTTTTGAATTAAATTCGTCCATAGAGGTTATGCCAATTTTACCCCATTGGGTTATGTAATATATCGTTCCATTGTCATTGACTAACGTTCCGGGCAAATGTGCACCAGTCGGCGAAACTACTTCTCCTGCGGTCATGAACGAAGTATCTCCGGCAATAACATTACTCCAGCCGTAACCCAATGACAGAAAAGTGGCCGCATTCGGAATGCCGTGCTTTGTACTATCAGGATCCGCATAAAACCTACGGCTATCGGCCATGACATAAATAGTGCCATTGTCATTTACCAGTGTTCCTGGAGCGAAGGGCATCAATTCGCTTTTTGGCAAAGCCAAGTCATCGCTGTTAGCCTGTGTAATATTTGCCCAGGAATTTTTTGGATAGGATAAAAAGACAGTTGCCGAAGGGTAAGCTCTAAGAGTAGGGTTACTGCAGGGGGCAAACGATGGAGGCACTGTGCAATAGCCAGCGACAGGTTCTGGAATCAAATAAACTTGCTGGCCGGAGATTACGTTCGTACCGCCTGGATGAATTGCGGCCAATGCTATTGATGGAAGGAATGCTAGTAAAGAAATAAGGTAAAGTAAGTAACGTGCTTGTTTCATAAGCCATAAAGTTTAATTATAAGCCATTTTAACATAATAATGATAAAACAAAAACCGCCAACTTTTGTCGACGATTTTGTTGAAATAACACGCCTTATTACTTTGATTTTTTAGATCGTCTATCGAGCACTGCTTGTACCGAGGGGCTTACCAGCTTATCCGTACGATGAATACAGCCCAACCAGCAACACGGCCGACGCATCCCTTCTTTGAGCTCACTCACCGTCCTTTTAACATGCTCCTTTCTCGTCTCGTCTTTCTTAACGAACGTAACCCAGCATATCCACTCATTGCGCGCGAGCGGCATAAGGTCTTCCCATATTGCTCGGGCCACTCTATCGGAAGTGAGGGCTTTTCGTAAATCCACCGGCACCTTGTGTACCGTACCGCCGGAGATTGTTTTTTTAACCATATTTCTATTATTCAATTTGCTTGGTTTTTACGGCGTTTTAATTTACCGAGGAGATAAGAAAGAGCAGTCAGCCATTCTTCTCAAAAGTGAGAATAAGATACTTCAAGAATCCCATCCTGGAAGCCAGTTCGATTACCGTTGTCGCCCGGGCGAATTTCCGGCCTTCCCGGGGAAGATGCGCTGAGAAGCTTTGTTTAAAAAAGCGGTAAGTAGGCAACGTATTGGTCGTAATGTCTTCAATATCAGTGACGGAGAAACCGGAAGCTGCGGCGAGCTTCTTATACTTCGGCACTGAAATGTCAATGCGCATGGTGCCGTATACCCGGCCTGCCACATGGAACGTTTGCTCCACAAAATTCATGAACCAATTGAGGGAATGTACCGGGACAAAATCAGATATCACCAAAGTGCCGCCCGGCTTGAGCGCGCGCCCCGCTTCCCTGAAAAATGCGCTCCTGTCTCTATAATGAAAGATGCTTTCGACGCAAAGGACGGTGTCGAATCCCGGTCCCGGCTCCGTAAACGGCAGATGGCAAGCATCCGCCTCGAGAAACTCTATCCTGTTTCCGTTTTTCTCAACTATTTCCCTTCTGGCAACCGCGAGTTGTCTTGGGTCGATATTCACGCCTACGAGTTCACAGCCGGCATATCTTTCATTCAAGAACTTTATTGTCCCTCCAAGCCCGCAACCGACATCGAGGACTTTGGATCCGTCCTTTATCGTTGTTTTTCCGACCATGCGGTGAGTCACACGTTCCGATGCTTGGTGGTATTCCGCTGCACTCACGACATCGGCAGGGGGATTATCCCAATAGCCCACGTGGACGTATTCCCCGAATGCTTCTTGCGCGACGGGGTTCCCTTGGCTAAGTTTTTCGAGCAAGACGTCAAAATACGGAAGCGCGACGGAATGATGCGATTCATCTGCAGTCGGGTCATGGCCACCCTTTTCAAAGTTTTTCATGAGGCTTCAGATGGGATTAGCATAGCACTCGGGTCAAAATTTGTTTAGTGATGATTGATGAATTTTTTTAGAATTATAAAACATACGATGCTGGAGACGAGAGCCACACGCGTACAATTACATAAGCTAAAAAAATTCCAATATAAGCAGGGTATCCAATACTACGACTGTAATAATTACAGCCCAGGTGGCCCCAACAAGTGGACGGCACCAAGACCGCACCTTTTTGAATTAAAAAGATTCCTGCTAGGAAGACCAGAACCGAGGTTGTAATTAGCACTTTCTTATTCATATGATTCAGTATAGCATATGCGAATCAGAATATACTTTCGCCCCAAACAAAAACCGTCGATGAAAGTCGACGGTTTTTGTTTGGGGCTAATAGTTTCGGTCAGGGTACTCTACAGCACTCGGGCCAAGGGTTGAGAATGACTTCATAATTTAAAAATTTTTGCTGCTTGTATATAGTGTATAATCAAATTATGAAGCTAAAAATTATCACTGCGAATATTGCCTTCGGGTTGCCCCATATGCATAATGTGTTCATCACAATTTTTAACCAATTTGTCGTAAACGGCTGGGCAACTATTTTTACTTTCATATCGCCGAAAAGCTTGATGGGTCGCACTCCGCCGGAGCGTTCAATGCGTCTACGTTACTTGCGGCGTTACAGCAGCTTGAGGAATGTTCTGTCATTGCTTGTAGGACAGGAGCCGGATGTAGTGGTCATAAATGAATTGGTTCTTCAGTTGCATAAGGATGAACTTGAAGCCAAGTTGCCATCTCTTGGATATATGTCTTGGGCGTGGGGACCCGTTGAATATTACTCGGATGCGACCATCGCCAGCTTGGTAGCCTGCCGGCAATCCGCGATGCCTGTCGAGATACCCTTCCCAAAATCCACATATGTCGGCTCTGGTGCTGGCATTGCGGGTCTGCGGTTGGTCGACAATAATATCACACTGGTTGCGATACATATGAGTTATTTAAACAACGTACCCTGGGAATACGAATCGCAGATCAAAGCATTGGCTGCTTTCGTCACAGACGAACAATCACATAATAGGTGTGTAGTAATTGCGGGAGATTGGAATGCTCCTTCGCGTGTTATACAAGGCTATCCTGATTTCAAGAAACTCAACTTGATCAATGCCGAGCATGATGTATTAACTTGTCCGACATTCCTTCCAAAACTTAGGCCCTATGACCATGTTTTTATGCCAGAACAATGGAAGGCCAAAAATGTCGCAACCCATAAATTTGGTTCTGACCACCTGGCAGTTTCAGTTACTGCAGAAATCCCATGATAGAATAAAAGCATTAGTTTATCAACTAAACAAAATCCGAGAACAAAAACTCTCGGATTTTGTCGTCTGACTAATTTCTATCGTAACAAGCGTTTAGGGCACTTGGGTCAAACTTGAAAAATTCCTAGTGGCTCGGACTTCTGAACGACGTTCGTACCTGTGTGGCATGATTAAAAGAAAATGCTATAATAACCCAAAGCCCTATTAATTTTTAAAGAAAGGAAAATATGACAAAATTCATATTGTTCTATAAAGGTCCGGCCACCCACCCCCAAGACATGCCCGAAGAAAAGCGAAAAGCTGTCATGGCCAAATGGGGTGAGTGGATGAGCAAGGTGGGTAAAGCCTTAGTCGATATGGGTCAGCCAATGACCAATGGTGTTAGTGTCGCAGATGACGGTTCCAAGGCTTCTGCTGCAGAGCTTAATGGCTACAGCATCATTGAAGCTAAGGATATGGAAGCCGCAAAGGCCCTTGTTGCCGATCATCCATTTTTAAGCGACCATAGCGGGAAATTCAGCGTTGAACTATACGAGCTTATGCCGTCACCAAAAATGTAGTCCGGGCAACAGCTGTAATCAAAATAAAGCACTAGGTTTTCTCTAGTGCTTTATTTTGGCTCGGACTTCTGAACGACGTTCGTACTTTATTACAAGGGTCCCCAGAGCCCGTTCTCTCGATAGTTTAGCATATTCTTTGGGGGTTCACCAAGTTCACTGGTTCATTTTGAAGTGAGCATGTGGCGGCTTGATTGCAAGCCCATTATTTGGTATGGTAAATAATTCCTAAAGGAATACTCCATGTTCTACCCATGGAGTGGATTTTGACAATCTTCTGGGGAGTAGGCCAGACACAACAAAAGAGGAGGTATACGATGGCAACATCCATTGTGGACCATAACGAAGAAGTTGAGACGATGCGTAAGGCTACCCGGGTAACCAAATCCGGACGGCTGTTAGTCGAAGCGGGTTTGTCATTTGACGATTTTCAGAGCGTCATTGATGATCCTATCAAGCGCCAAAATTTGGTGCGCTACTGGAGAGCAGGCTATTATGCGCCACTGGGCACATGCACCTACAATGAAGCTGAGGACATCATGCGTAACAATTTCCTGGGGCTAGCACACGTCATAAGCCTCTACAGGGCTATATGTCCCCAAATCGGTTTCGCTGAAGTTGCGGATATTCCTTACCCGGAGATCACCCTTCAAGAGTCCAAGGACACTCATGTATTGATGCTTGGCATTCCCGTTACGATTGAACAAATTAGTACCGTGGCCGGGAAGCTCCGCATACGCACCCACGACGAGCTAGTGAAGTATGATCCTGAACTTGTTTGCGTGAAGCAGACACTGGTGCGTCCCGGCTGGCATCTTATCAGCAAAGAGTCCTTGAATGTATTTCCCGAAGATCGAGCGGTGCAAGATGCCTATGTCCAGTCCAATGAGGTTCGACCAAGCGCCGCAGAAATGGTCTACCTCATCACCCTCTACTTCCTGGCAAATGAGCAACAACTCTACTTCAGAGAATTAATTGGTTGTAGTGACCAGTTGACCGAAGGACATGCCGCTGTGTCTTCAATCCCCAACATAATTGATGTGGCGCAAACGACCAGCCACAGTGGAGCGCCTCGCTTGGTTAAGGAGATAAGGCCGGCGGGTTGGCAGGCGCACACTACAAAGTTAGCTACTTGAAAATAAAGAAGGGCAAACGGTGCGCGATTCAATTCGCTGCACATCACCAGAGACGACTCGCATAGAAGTTCGCGGGTCGTTTTTGTTTGGAGAGGCACGAAGATTCCATCAGAGTGCAACTCCGCATACCTATGAACATTATGTTTTTCGGGCTATTGACCGAGCTTCGTACCGTTTTACAGAACCAGGTTTATTTATAACTCAAAAGAGACTCTTCTTGAACAGTGTCAAAGCAAAGTTAGAACCTAAAGTTCAGCCCGTGAATAAACGGGAAAACCTCGCTTTAGGCGAGGTCAATCCCACTTGGCTCGGGAGGTGGGATTCGAACCCACGGCCAATCGGTTACACATTATCCCAATGTTTCCAGTGGGGGTGGACTATATCATCATCTCAACTGGCTCGGGAGGTGGGATTCGAACCCACGGCGAACCTATAAGATGCGAGGCGCTTCCCGCTCCGGCATGCGCCGGAGAAGTACTCCATAAAGGATAGTCTCTGAACCTTCCCGCCTGGGCGGGCTTGGCTGCTGATCGCCCTCGTCTTTACGTTAGGGGTTCCAGCAGTTCACCTCGTTATTCAACCCCAATTGCTTGGGGAGGCTGCAATTTTGCTAAAGTGCTCACAGCCGATTGCTCTACCACTGAGCTACTCCCGAATATTTTCCTAACTACTTACTGCGATATTTTAACAGACCGGCGTGTTTTTTTCAACCGTAAAAAAACAGGTCCGGAAGCGCGTGCAAACGCTTCCGGCCCGAGTCAAATAGAGAGCCCTTGGAATTAGAACGATATCGGGAACCTGTAATTGAACCCGCGTTCGTTCATAAGTTGGGTCACTTGCCCTGCGCATATAGTGGTGTAATCAACAAACAACTCAGCGCAGACATCAAACATGGTTTTGGTGCGCAGCCGGACGAGCGGGTGCGTCACCTCGGCGTTTTCCATCACGCGCGGTATGCTTGCCAACACGCCCCGCACCTTTACCCGATGGCTGACGAACGAAAGCCGCAGTTGTTCGAGGGTCTGAAAGTTGGAAAGGCTCTTACGCGCCGACTCTACGTTGAATTGATGGAGAGCGTGCCGCGAATTTACTGTCGGCAGGTAGACGGCGGGAAGTCCAAACATTTCCTTCGGACTGTCCATGTGATGGCGCATCAGCGCGCAGTTAAATTTACCGGCTTGGATTAAATGGATAATTATCTCCCCCGGCCCCATAAAACCGGAGGGAGAAACGTTCCATATTTCTTCAGGTATGGCGTTTGCTACTTCCAGCGCCCGCGCGGTTGCCAGGTCGTATAGCTCCAAAAAGGTTGCTCTAATCATTTCAGAAAATTCCTCCCGTAATTTGTGACTTGCATTATAGGATAATACAATTAGCCAAAACTGTCCAAAAATGGTATAATGTATAGACTAAAATCAATTTTTTTGAAACAAAAGTGAGGCGAACCGCAAAATCAAATGGCGGGAAGGGTAGCGGGGGATTCACCCTGGTCGAAGTCGTGGTCGGCTTGGCGATTTTTGGTATCCTGGTTTCCGGCGTGCTGGGAGCTTACGCCGTGCTGTCCAAGAGCACCAAGGCGGCGCGGGAAAAAGTTGTCCTGTCCAGCTTGTCCCAAAATTACCTGGAAATAGTGCGCAACATGCCCTACAGCCAAGTAGGCACGCTTAACGGCAACCCTCCCGGCAACCTGCCGGACTACAGCAACGCTTACACCCAAGTCATAGAAGGCGTGACTTACAAAATTTACTACGAGGTGACTTATGTCCACGACCCGGCCGACCCGGTAGCGAGTAATCCGGATTACAAACAGGTGAAGATGTCCATCCAGAACACGGTAACCGGCATTGTGACCAGTTTTGTCACCACGGTTTCCCCCAAAGGCATAATTACCAGCGGCGGCGCCATTGCTATCCAGGTCATTAACGCCCAGGGCCAGCCGGTGAACGGCGCCAGCATCCACATAGTGAATACCGCCCTTACCCCGGACATTCTCCTGGACCGCACCAGCGACTCCTCCGGCAACTGGAATGAAGTCGGCCTGCCGGCCAGTGTGAACGGCTACCATATTGTCGTGACTAAGAGCGGCTATTCTACCGACCAAACTTACCCTATTACCCAAGCCAATCCCAATCCGGTTAAGCCTGACGTGACCGTACTCAACGGCCAAGTGACCCAGGTCACTTTTACCATTGATTTGCTCAGCACGCTAATCATTAAGACCCTGGACCAGACCTGCCAGAACACTGATGGCGTACAGGTCAACGTGCAGGGAGCAAAACTCATTGGCACCAACCCCAACGTTTACAAATACAGCCAGAACTTCACTTCCAGCGGCGGCACCATTACCATCAATAATTTGGAGTGGGATACCTATACCCCGACCCTGCTGACCGGCCAAAATGTCATGGTTTACGGGACTTCGCCGATCCAGCAGATTACGGTTTTGCCCGGCACGACGCAGACTTTCACTTTGATTTTGGGTCCGGCTACGACCAACAGTTTGCTTATTATAGTAAAGGACGCGGCAACCGGCGCGGCGCTAGAAGGCGCCAATGTGCATTTGCAAAAAGGCGGCTCCCAGCCGCAGGATTATTACGGCACGACCGGCGGCAGTGTCTGGGAGCAGGCCAGTTGGATTGGCGGCGCTGGGCAAGCTGCTTTTACCGACGAAACACGTTACTTTGCCGATGACGGCAACGTTGACGCCCATTCCAACCCTACGGGCCTGCGGCTGCAGAAAACATCCGGCCAGTATGCCGCTTCCGGCTCGGCGGAATCTTCCACTTATGACACAGGAGCGCCAAGCAATTTTACGACGCTGACCTGGGCGCCGCAAAGCCAAAACGCCAACACCGCTCTGAAATTCCAAATTGCCAGCAATACCGACAATACAACCTGGAACTACAAAGGGCCGGACGGCACCGCCGCGAGTTACTACACCGTTTCCGGCACCAGCATTAATGCCGTGCACGACAACGGCCGCTACATCCGCTATAAAGTTTTCCTGTCCTCAAGCGATTCCAACAAGACCCCGGTGCTGACCAGCCTGGATGTTAATTACGTTTCCGGCTGTTTTACTCCCGGCCAGGTCATGTTCCCGGCGCTGACCGCTGGCAACAATTACGACATCGACGTGTCCTTGTCCGGCTACCAAACCAAGGTCATTAACAACCTGGATATTTTCGGCAACGAAGTTTTTGAAATTGACTTAAGCAAATGAGGCGCAATACCGGTTTCACGTTAATAGAGTTGATAGTTTCGCTGGCGATTTTTACCGTGCTTAGCTTGGGGGTAATCGCTTTGGTGTCCAACATTTTTACCGGTTCCAACAAGCAAGCCGCGCTTTTGGCTAATAACGACCAGGCCAGGCAAGTGGGCGCGCGCTTGACTAACGAACTGCGCAACGCGACCACGGCTGCCACCGGCGCTTATGCCATCGATACGGCCGCCGACCAGCAATTAATTTTCTACAGCAACGCTGATACGGACGCTTCGATAGAACGGATCCGCTACTATATCCAAAACGGCAAGCTGTACCGGGGGGTGACGGAACCTTCGGGCAGTCCGGCAGCGTATAACATTACCAACGAAGTTTCCACCGCGGTGCAAAACGACATTGGTAACGGAGCCACCCCGTTGTTCTACTATTATAACGACAGTTACGACGGCACTTCAGCCAACAACACGCCGCTGGCCCAGCCGGTAAACGTTACCGCCGTGCGCTTCATTAAGCTTAATTTGATGATCTTGAATAAAGGCGGCGTGGCTAATACCAAGACTTACACTGTAACCGCCGGCGCGGCCATCCGGAATTTAAAAACCAATTTAGGCAACTGATTATGTCCCGCCAATCCCGCCAAAGCGGATCCATTATTATTTTTGAGGTCATTGTCATCTTCATCTTTTCCCTGGTGATGCTGGCGGTTTTGGGCAACGCGGTGAAGCAGTTCCAGGTGACCCGCTCGACGGTTTACCGCGAACAAGCCTTTGCCGTGGCCGAAGCCGGCATCAACTATTACCAGTGGCACCTATCCAAATTTCCCAATGATTTCGAAAACGGCACCGGCGCGGCGCCCGGGGCGCATTCGCCGTTTCCCAATAATTGCTATGTCCAGGATTACGTGGATAAAGACACGGAAAGCGCAATCGGCCAATTTTGCCTGGAGATTACCCCGCCGGCAACTGGCGGCACCATTGTGACGGTAAAGGCTACCGGCTACGTTTACGCCAACCCGAAGATTATGCGCACCATCACCGCCCGGTTCGGCGTGCCCAGCCTGGCTAAATATGGTTTCCTGACAAATTCGGAGGCCTGGATCGGCCCCAGCGAGACAGTCAATGGCGCCATGCATTCCAACGGCGGCATCCACTTTGACGGTACTGGCAACGCGCCAATCACCTCGGCCAAAACCACCTATACTTGTTCGTCCTGGGCCGCCACGGGCGGGGTTTGCCCGGCCACCAAGCCCGGCATTTGGGGCAGTGCGCCGCAAAGCACGCAAAATTACTGGCAGTTCCCCGTGCCCAACGTTGATTTTTCTTCCATCACTTCCAATTTTTCCAATATAAAATCGGACGCATCCACGGGCGGCATTTATTTGCCGCCGTCCAACGCCCAAGGATATTCTTTGGTCTTTAACGGCGATGGCACGGTGACCGTGTACAAGGTTACAAGCACCCGCTCAACCGGCCAGACCGGCCATGACGTTAACGGGGCGGCCCACAACGAAGCGCTGGATTACAATTC
>Ga0075426_10000689_pt1 | contig 23420 bp, 23 predicted proteins | sample SoiMethybrSBSTD5_FD_75304 | JGI IMG/M metagenome (GOLD analysis project Ga0075426, IMG submission 75304) | Bulk soil microbial communities from a Populus tree surrounding site in Tennessee, USA - Soil MetaG P. TD hybrid SBSTD5 | ecosystem: Environmental > Terrestrial > Soil > Tree plantation...
TCCGGATCCTGGCGGAGCGCCGACTCGCCCTTTCACTGCGCGACTACGTGAAGGACCAAGCGCTCGAGAGCTTCATCTATGAGCGGGCGCGCGGCTATTTCCAGGAGCAGGGTTACTCCGCGAACCAGGTCGAGGCGGTGCTCGCGCAGCGGCCCGAACGCCTCGACCTGGTGCCGCTGCAGCTCGAAGCGGTGCGTGCGTTCGCCGGTCTGCCGGAAGCCGAAAGCCTCGCCGCCGCAAACAAGCGCATAGGCAACATCCTGAAGCAGGCTGGCGCTGTGCGCGCCGACTTCGACATGGCCCTTCTCGTGCTTCCCGAAGAGAAAGCGCTTGCAGGCGCTTTCAACCGGTTGCAGGGACCGGTCGAGAAGGCTTACCGTGACCTGGAGTACACCAGCGCGCTGAAGGCGCTCGCCGCGCTCAAGGCGCCGGTGGACGCGTTTTTCGACAAGGTGATGGTGATGGACAAGGACGCCCGGGTGCGCGATAACCGTATCGGCTTCCTCGGCACCTTGCACGGCACCATGAACCGCATCGCCGATCTGTCCAAGCTCGCGAAATGAAGCTCGTCATCCTCGATCGCGACGGCACGATCAACCACGACAGCGAGGATTTCATCAAGTCGCCGAACGAGTGGCGCCCGATCGAAGGCAGCCTCGAAGCCATCGCGCGCCTCGCCCAGGCGGGCTACCGCATCGTCGTCGCCACCAACCAGTCGGGCATCGCGCGCGGCTTTTTCGACACCGCGACCCTGGTCGCCATCCACGACACCCTCCAGCGCGCCGCGATGCAGGCGGGTGGGCGCATCGACGCGTTTTTCTTCTGCCCCCACGCGGCCGACTCGGCCTGCGCCTGCCGCAAGCCGCAGCCCGGGATGCTGCTCGAGGTGGCGCGGCGCTTCAACGTCTCGCTCAAGGACACCTACATGGTCGGCGACGCGCACCGCGATGTCGCCGCCGCGGCGGCCGCCGGCGCGAAGCCGGTGCTCGTGCTCACCGGCCGCGGCCGCAAGACACGGGAAGAAGGCAACCTGCCCCCCGGCACCGAGGTGTTCGAGAATCTGGCGGCGTTCGCCGAGCACCTGGCTCCGTGACGCTCGCGCGCTCGATCCTGTTCGCCGCCGCGCTGGTGATCGTCACCCCGCCTTACGCGCTGCTCGCTCTGGCTACGTTTCCCCTGCCGCCGATGGTGCGCTACCGAATCATCTCGGGCTGGTCGCGCGTCGTAATCCTGCTGGCGCGCAGCCTTCTCGGCATCCGGTGGAAGGTCGAGGGCCACGAGCACCTTCCGGCGTGCCCGGCAGTGATCCTGTCCCAGCACCAGTCGGCCTGGGAGACGCTCGCGTTCACGCAGATCTTCCCGCCGCAGGTGCACGTCCTGAAGCGCGAGCTCCTCTGGATTCCCTTCTTCGGCTGGGGCCTCGCGCTGATGAGCCCGATTCCCATCGACCGTGCGCGCGGCGTGTCCGCGCTGCGCAGCATCGCCCGGCGGGGGCGCGAGCGGCTCGACCAGGGCTTCTGGGTCGTGGTGTTCCCCGAGGGCACGCGCGTGGCGCCCGGGGAGCGGCGCACCTACCAGCTCGGCGGCGCATGGCTCGCCGCGGCGAGCGGCGCGCCCATCGTGCCGGTCGCGCACAACGCCGGCCGGGTCTGGCCGCGCAACGCCTTTATCAAGCATCCGGGTATCGTGACCGTGCGCATCGGTCCGCCGATCGAGAGCGCGAACCGCGATCCCAAGGTCCTCAACGCAATGGCTGAGAAATGGATAGAAGAGCAACAGAAGGCGCTTACCTGATCGACTTCGGCGGACGCTGCATCGATTACCGCTTTGTGCGCCGCCGCCGCCGCACCATCGGCATCACCATCGACGCCAACGGGCTTTCCGTGGCCGCGCCGCTGCGCGCACCGTGGCGCGAGGTCGAGGCGTTCCTGCGGCAGAAGGAGCGCTGGATCAAGCGCAAGCTCGATGAATGGGCCCGCCTGCCGCGCCCCGCGATCGTGCGCGGACACAGCGGGGAGTCGCTGCCGCTTTTCGGCTCGACCGTCACCCTCGAGGTCCAGACCGGCAGCAGGCGCGCCGTGCGCCATCAGCGCCAGCGGCTGCTAGTGAGCGCGCCCTCGGCCCAGCGCGTGGCGAAAGTGCTGATCGGCTGGCTGAAGACCCAGGCGCTCGACTCGCTGACGCCGCGCGCCGCGCACTTCGCCGCCCACCTCGACGTCGCGGCGCCGCTTGTCGGGCTCTCGAACGCGCGTACCCAGTGGGGCGTGTGCACCGAGGACGGCACCATCCGCCTGTCCTGGCGCCTGGTGCATCTCGAGCCCGCGCTCGCGGATTACGTGGTGGCTCACGAGGTCGCGCATCTTGTCGAGATGAACCACTCCAAGCGCTTCTGGGGCGTTCTCGCTAAGCTCTACCCCGACTGGCGGCGCGCCCGGCACCAGCTCGAGCTGGCCGGCGCCTCGCTACCAATCATCCAAGGAGCCACATGAGAATCCTGCACACGATGCTGCGCGTCGGCGACCTGCAGCGCTCCGTCAAGTTCTACACCGAAGTTCTCGGCATGAAGCTCCTGCGCACGACCGACCGGCCCGAGCAGAAGTATTCGCTCGCCTTCGTCGGCTACGACACGGAGGACCGCACCGCGGTCCTCGAGCTCACCTACAACTACGGCGTGGACCGCTACGACCTCGGCGGCGCCTTCGGCCATGTCGCCGTCGGCGTACCCAACGTCGCGCAGGCCTGCGAGCGCGTGCGCAAGAGCGGCGGCAAGGTGACGCGCGAGGCCGGCCCGGTCAAGGGCGGCACCTCGGTCATCGCCTTCGTCGAAGACCCGGACGGCTACAAGATCGAGTTCATCGAGACGAGCGGGCGCGGCTAACGACGTCTTTTAGGCCTTCTGCCGCTCAAGTACCGCTGCGCCGCGGCTTGGTCGATCAGCGGATAGAGATCGAAATGAGCCGGGATGATGTCGGCCCAGGCATTCAGAAGCGCGTGCAACTCCTCGTTCGAGCGCACATCGAGCAGAGCAACCGCGCCTCGCCCGGCGCGCGCATGGACGAACCGGCTCCGGGCGCGGACTGCTTATGACCAAGAAGAGCACTCACCTGTCCTATCGGAGTCGGCAGTTCACGCTTTCGTGGCCGTCCGGAGAAAGCGGAGACTGAGCGCCAGCCGCGGGCCCGGTCCATGCGCCGCCGCAAACAGAAGGCCTGCCATGAACGTGAAGTGATCGACGAAAAAGCCGAACTCCGTCTGGTTTCCGCTCCAATGCGATGGACCGTGAAACGCAAAAGCGAGGAAAACGACGTAAGCCGCCGCCAGCAACGCGGCTTCGGCGAAGAAAGCTCCGGTCAGCAGGCAAACGGTCAGCGCCAGCTCGAACAGCGCCGCCAACCAGGCAAGAAGCTTCGGTATAGGGAAGCCGGCCGACTCGATATAAGCCGCCGTGCCGTCGATATCCATCAGCTTGAATGCCAGTGCCATCAGGAAGACCGCGGCGAAGATCAAGCGTCCTACGAGAACGGCTGCGGTTGCCCACGTGGCGGCTTGTGAATTGGTCGTCATCTAAACTCCTGTCACTATTGGTCGTTAGGTCGCGGCCGATACCGGGCCGCGTGTCCAAGCTTGTACTGCTCAAGCGGGCCGGCGCGGACTTCGGACATCACGAGCTGACCTGGCTGCTTGAGGTACGCATAGGCCAGGAGCAGCCGAGGCGAATCGCCGCCTTCGACTTCCAACTCCTCGCGACGGTACCCGTCGGGTCGCGATACGCCTTCCAGCCGGTCCATCGCGGCAAGCGTCGCGACATCGACTCGAAAAACCTCCCCCGAGACGCGCACGCCCGTGCCGGGACTGTTGACGAGCCACGGCACGTGGCGGTCCCCCACCAAGTACAACGGATACGCGGCGCAGGTTCTGAAGGAGCCAGCCACCCTGACTCCCCGATTTGTGGCGAAGTTGGGGAATCCTTCCTTCAACGTGCCAAAGACGAATACAAGGTGTTCCATGCACTGCGTCCTAGCGTCTGCGCCTTGCGGCGTAGAGGACATCACACCGCGCCATAGAAATGCCGATATTGCCACGCGGCGTGCTGCCTCTCGGCGGCTACCATTTCTTTGACTCCTCTAAAACCGTCTCAATCTCCTTTCGGAGCTCCGGTTCTCCGCAAATCGCCGCATATTCGCGGATTCGGGTGCGTACAGCTTCATTCTTCAGGAACGTAATCAAAGGCACCCACACCATGCGGGCCTTGGTCGATCCAGACGAGCCTCGCAAACGAGGCAGGAAGGTGTCGACGGATCGCCCCAAGAGCCAGCAGCAGCGAGTAGAGGCACAGTCCGAAGGCGAGCCGCATTCGCGCCGCTAACGTTCGCGTCTTGCCGCGCTGTACGGAGCGCGCAGCGGTGAGGTGTAGATGTCGCTCAACAACGAGCTGCTAGGCGTGCCTGGCACGGACATATGCCCCCAACATCGCGGCCGGTAGCGGAATTATGAAGTTCCAAACTGCCATCCACACCGGGTAAGAACTTGCCGCCGGGGTGGCATAGGTGACCAGCACGAAGACAAGACTGGTCGCACCGGCAATCAGGCCGTGGGTGACGGGGCGGGTCGAGGCTAGCGATGCTGCGGCGTAACCGCCTGCAGCGTTACACAGGAACCCGACCGCTTGGCCAACAACGATTTGCTCGGTGGAATAGAACAGCTCACTGTATGCCTCTTGGAGCGGTACGCCGCGCCCTATGAGAATCCAAAGAGCCAGGTTGGTCACCAAGGTGCCGAAGAACGCTGTGGCCGCGATCGCTACAGCGCCGCCGAGCAAAGCTGCGGGCCAGTTCAGCCAACGGCGGGAAGTTGGCACCTCGGTAGCTTGCGTAGGTGGTCGGGGCACGGAAGCCACGCGAGCCTAACCTGCGGAATCATCGGCGCGCGTGGCCGTTCCGCGCGTCCGGTGCATTGGCTTGTTAGATGGCGCCGAGTGACGTGCGCGATTGGTCAGTGGCACGTTGCCGCTCTCACACGATCAGGTCGGCGAGGCTCTTCATGTCCTGCACGACGACGTCCGGCTGGTGCGGAGTACCGCCGAAGGGCCGCTGACGCCGGTCGATGAACGCCGAATGCATGCCTGCGGATTTCGCTCCGATGCAGTCGAAGGCGTGGTTGGCGACGAACAAGACCTCCTCCATTCTCACGCTCATGAGCTCAGCGGCCCTGGTGTAGGTCGCCACGTGAGGCTTGAACGAATTGGCAACGGCAACCGAGAATACGGCGTCGAAAGGAATCCTGTGGAAGGCCTTCGCTGTCTCCAGCATGTCCGGGTCGCCGTTCGAGAGCACGACAATCTTGTAGCGAGTCTTCAGGCGGGCCAGCGCCTCGGGCACGTCTGGGAAGGGTTTGAGCTGCTCTATCTGCGCAACCAGGTAGCGGACCTCATCCATCGTGTAGGCAATCCCGGCGCGCTCCAGGGTATAGGCGACCGCGCGGTGCCCGATCTCGCGGTACGGCGTGTGCTCCCGGTGCAGGAGCGCATCGATCATGGAGTTCTCGAAGTGCGTGCGCCGCCACCAGGTGACGAACGCGTCCGGCCGGCCGTTCCACCCTTTCTTTTTTAAGTAGGGGGTAACCGCTTCGGTCAAGCCCTTCTGCATGTCCACGACCGTGCCGTACTGGTCGAACATGCACACCTTGATCTTCGCCTTGAGTACCTCTACCTGCATGCTTGTCATCCCTCGGCTTTGCGGTCCACAACGCGCTGCTAGAGCGCGCTTGGCGTATCCGGACCATGCGCGCGTGCAAACCATAGTCGTGATTCAGAGCGGAACATGGATGCAAGCGCGATAGTCTGCAACGCAAGTTGAACGACGCAACCTGCAATATCTTAGCCGCGCGCTGTGGGTGAGTCGCGGCAAATCTACCGGAATCAAGGTCTGATTCGGCTTGCGAATCGCGAGTACGGCAAGCTAAGGAGACAAAGCAGCCGTGGACGCTCTGCTTTGCTCTACCGCGAAGAAGATTCGCCAGACCCCAGGTGCTGCGCGATGCGCACATAGTCGGCGGGGGAGAGGTTCTCGGGTCGCGCGCGCGGGTCGATGCCGAGCGTCGCGAAGTCGGCCGCTGCGAGAGGCAATGCGTTGCGCAGCTGCTTGCGGCGGGAGGAAAAGGCGCCGCGCAGGAGGTCGTCAAAGCGCGTGTTCTCTAGCGCTGGCGGTTCCTCGAGCGGCTCCATGCGCACGACCGCGGATTCGACCTTGGGCGGCGGGCGGAAGGCGCCCTTCGAGACGTTGCAGAGCTTTTCCATGCGAAAGCGCGTTTGCAGCGCCACCGAGAGGCGGCCGTACTCGGGCGTCGAATGCGCTGCGACCATGCGCTCGACCACTTCGAGCTGCAGCATGAAGTGCATGTCGCGCACGCGGTCGGCGTGGCGCGCGAGGTGAAAGAGCAGCGGCGTCGATATGTTGTACGGCAGGTTGCCCACGAGCCGCATGCCGCGAGGAAATTGCCCGAAGTCGAAGTCGAGCGCATCGCCTTGATGCACGACGATCCGCTCGTCCTGCTTCAGATTGGCTGCGAGGTCGCGGTCGAGCTCGATGACGTGAAGGTTGGCGACGCGCTCAAGAAGCGGGCGCGTGAGTGCGCCTTCGCCGGGGCCGATCTCGACGATGAAGTCGCCGGGCGCCGGATCGATTGAATCGACGATTCGCTCCAGGACATGCGCGTCATGGAGGAAGTGCTGACCGAACCGCTTACGCGGCCGATGCGAGCTCAATGGCGAGCCTGACGGCTTCGATCAAGCTGCCTGGGTCGGCCTTGCCCGTGCCGGCGAGGTCGAGCGCGGTGCCGTGGTCGACCGAGGTGCGCACGAAGGGAAGGCCGAGCGTGACGTTGACGCCGCGGCCGAACGAGGCGTACTTGAGGACCGGCAAGCCCTGGTCGTGGTACATGGCGAGCACGGCGTCGGCCTGCTTGAGCCGCTCCGGCACGAACAGTGTGTCGGCGGGAATCGGGCCCGCAGCATCGATTGCCTCTTGCCTGGACTGGGAGACGGCCGGCGCAATGATTTCCAGGTCCTCCCGGCCGAGGTGACCCGATTCGCCGCTGTGCGGGTTGAGGCCGGCGACGAGGATCCGCGGCTTCGCAATCCTGAACCGCTTGCGCAAGTCCTCATCGAGGACCTTGAGGGATTTGGTGATAAGGAGCGGCGTAATGGCGCGCGGGACTTCCGCAAGAGGAAGATGCGTCGTGGCGAGCGCCACGCGCAGGCCGCCGCCCACGAGCATCATCACGACGTGGTCGGCGCGCGCCTTCTCGGCGAGAAATTCGGTGTGTCCGGTAAATGCGATCCCGGCGTCGTTGATCACGCTCTTCTGCAATGGTGCGGTCACCATGGCGTGGTACTCGCCCGAGAGGCAACCGGCGAGCGCACGCTCGAGCACGGCGAGCACGTAGCGGCTGTTCGCGGGGTCGAGCTTCCCCGGCACGCGCGGGTGCACGAGCGGGACATGCTCGATCTCGGGAAACCCGGTGAGGAGGGAGCGGTCGCCGATCGCCACCAGCCGCGCGTTGAAGCGCTCCGCGGCGAGCCGCACGCAAAGCTCGGGCCCGACTCCCGCCGGCTCGCCCGAAGTGAGCGCTATGACCGGCCGGGCGGCTATCGCTCCTCCAGGCGCAGCTCCACGTAGGCCTGGTCGCGGAGCTGCCTCAGCCAATCCTGGTAGGCGTCCTCGCTCTTCCGCTCGCGCAGCACCTTGCGCGCCTCGAGGCGGCGGCGCTCCTGGCTGACGTCCGAGGAGCGGCGCTCGAGGACCTGGATGAGGTGATAGCCGAACGGCGTCTTCACCGGCTGGGAGATCTCGCCCGGCTTGAGCTCCTGCAGCGCGCGCTCGAAATCGGGGACGGTGTCGCCCGGATAGATCCAGTCGAGCTCGCCGCCGCGCGCGGCGCTGCCGGTATCGTCGGAGTTCGCCTTGGCGAGCTCGGCGAAGTCGGCCGTGCCGTTGACGATGCGCTCGCGCATGTCGTTGAGGCGCCTGCGCGCCTCGTTCTCCGACACCACTTCGCTCGTGCGCACGAGAATGTGGCGCGCCCGCGTCTGCGTGACCGGCGCGGAGCTCCCGCTGGCGTCGCGGCGCTCGTTCAGCTTGACCAGATGGAAGCCCGCGGGGCTGCGCAGCGGCTCGGTCACCTCGCCCGGCTTCATCTTCGCCAGCGCTCCGGAGAAGATCTCGGGCAGCCGCTCGTGCGCGCGCCAGCCGAGGTTGCCGCCCTCGAGCGCGTCCGGGGCGTCGGAATAGGCCGCCGCCACCCGGGCGAAATCGCCGCTCTCGCGTGCCTCGGCAAGCGCCTTCTGCGCCCGGGCGCGCGCCTCCTCGATGCGCTCGGGGCTGGCCCCTTCCGGTACGCGCACCAGGATGTGCGACACGTTGTATTCCGAGCGCTCGGGGTTGGCCTTGAGCTCCTCGAGGAAGAGGTCGATCTCGCTGTCGTTCACCTGGATCTTGTCCTCGACCTCGCGCTCGCGCAGGCGCGATACCAAGATCTGGTCCCGCAGGTCCGCCCGCCAGGCGTCGAACGGGACGTTGTCGCGCTCGAGCGTGCTGCGGAAATCGGCGAGCGTCATCTTGTTGTTTTCGGCGATGCGCTGGACCGCGCGGTCGAGCTGGACGTCGTCGACCCGGATGCCCGTATCGCGCGCCTTCTGCAGCTGCGCCCTGTCCACCACCAGCCGCTCGAGAATCTGCCGCTCGAGCACCGCGCGCGGAGGGACCGCCGTCCCCTGCCGGCGCAGCTGGCGCTCGGCGGAGGCGATCGCCGCGTTGAGCTCGGAGTTGGTGATCACCTCCTTGTTCACGACCGCCACGATGCGGTCGACGAGCTCCGCCTTCTGCGCCAGCGCGAGGCACGGCAGCAGCAGAAGCAAGAACATTGACCATCCACGCATCTTTCGATTCCTAGTACACCTGCTGGAACGGCAGCGGCCTCTGCAAGCTCGGCGGTCCGGCCGCCGCATTCCTGGGGTTGGTCACCGTGTAGCCCGGGATGTTCCGCGACAGCAGGCCCACCACGTCCTCGGTGCCGACCTGCCCCACGCCGTTGAATTCGAGCTGGAAGAAGAGTCCGGTCGACACCACCTGTGTTGCAGCCTGCACCTTGGTCACGACCCCTCGAAACACCCAGCAGCCCGCGTTGTACTCGACACCCGCCAGGCCCTCGAGCAGCCGACCGTCCAGGAAGGAGTAATTGTAGCGCCCGATGCCGTACCAGCCGGCGGCAATCGGCCACTGGCTTGCGATGTCCACCTGGCGCACGGAACCGCGGGTGAAGCGGTAGCTCGCGTTCAGGACCTTGGCGATCTCGGGGTTGTACTTGAACGAAATGCCGAAGCGCTCCGTCTCCTGCTCCAGCCGGTTGTACTCGGCGGTGGTGTCGAACGTCCAGTGGCGGAAGAGGCGCCCGCCCACCGACCCCAAAATGTCGGACAGCTTCGCAGTGCGCAGCGGCGCGTCGGGAGTGAGCCCGACGCGCTCGTCCTCGAAATACCAGCGCTGGCCCAGGGTGGCCCGCAGGGCCTCCGTCCCGTTCTGCGTGAGGAAGCGCGAGCTCATGGCGAGCGTCAACTGGTTGGCATCGCCGAAGCGGTCGCCTCCGGTGAAGCGGTTCTCGCTGAACAGCTGGGTGAAGTTGAAGTCTGCGAGCGCCGTGTCGAACACGGGGAACGCGTCCTGGTTGCGGTAAGGCACCTTCACGTAGAACAGGCGCGGCTCGAGCGTCTGGGTGAGCGTGTCGCCGAAGAAGCGCGCGTTGCGCTCGAACACCAGTCCGCTGTCCAGGCTGAACCAGGGGATCGTGGCGTGCGGCGTCGTCTGGGCGGCGGGATCGGTTTGGTCGAGGTTGTAGCTCGCAGCGCGAAATCCGGCCTTGGGCGTAACGAACCAGCTCGGCGCGAGGAACGGCATGGAGACGTAGGGGTTGACGCTCGCGCGCGTGCCTTCGACCTTGACGTCGTGGGTGAAACGCACCAGCTCGGCCGGCAGCGTGGTGTCGAAATGGCCCGCCAGGTTGTTCCCGTAGGAATTGAACGTGAGCTGCGGCACGCGGTGGTACGGCGGATCGATCGGCGCCAGCGGGTCCTGCAGGGTCTGGAAGCTCTGCACGCGCGCCTGGACGCCGTAGGGAAAGCGGCCCACGCTCCCGCTGTAGGTGACATAGCCGTCCTGCTGCAGGTTGCCGATCGACACGATGCGCACCTGGCTCGCGAGGTCGGTGAAATAGCGGTCGTCCGAAACCTTGTTGTAGTCCAGGTTGCCGGTGAAGTTCGGCGCGAACGTCTGCGCGTGCTGCCACGACACGCCGGAGCGGGTCGCCCCGAACACCTTGTCGTCGGGGAGGTACTCGAGCCTCATCTCGCCCTGGTAGTTCGGCTGAAGATAACGGCCCCAGTTCTTCAGCTGTATGCCGCGCTTGCTCATGTACACCGGGGTGACGGTCAGGTCCGCCTCGGGCGCGATGTTCCAGTAGTAGGGCACGCCGAACTCGAGGCCGCGCTGCGAAGTCTGCGCGTAGTAGGGCGAGAGCACGCCGCTGCGGCGGCTGTTCTCGAGCGGGAAGGTGGCGTACGGGAAAGCGAAAATCGGCACGTCGTAGAAGCGCAGCCGCGGCTGCTTCGCAGTTCCCACCTGCCTGTCGTAGTCGAGATCGATCTCCGAAGCCTGCAGCACCCAGTCGTCGCGCCCGACCTCGCAGGTGGTGAAGCTGCCCTTCTTCATGCGGTAGTGCTCGTGGTCGATGATCTCGACTTCTTCTGCGCCGCCATGCGCCGTGGCCTCGCGCTGGATCAGGTAGCGAGGACTCTCCACCGTACCGCTGTCCTCGAGCGTGTTGAACTGCAGGCGCGGGCCGTAGAAGCGGTCGCCGTCCCGCTGCAGGCGCACGCCGCCCTCGCCCTGCACGCGGCCGAATTCGGCGTTGTAGCGCAGCAGGTCGCCGAAGATCGTGACGTCGTCGCGACGGATCTCCGCGTTGCCGCGCGCGGTGACCTCGAGGTCGCCCACGCCCTCGATCGCCTCGGCGTCGACGGTGGTCGCGCCCTGCGCCTGCGCCGGCGGGACGCTCTGCGCAAGGGCTGGCACCGAGAAATACAATGCCAACAGCGCGACGCGGTACCGCATCGAGAGCGGGACCTTTTTTCGTTGATGTTAGAATTTTCAATGATACACGCCGACCCTCGCCGAGACTCTCGCCGAGAGGCGCTCGAGCGCTGGCTCGCGGGCGAGCTCGGCAAGCGTTTCACCCTCACCCCGGCATCCGAGGACGCGAGCTTCCGCCGCTATTTCCGCGTCGCGAGCGACGATGGCGCGACGCTGATCGCCATGGACGCGCCGCCGGACAAAGAGGACTGCCGGCCCTTCGTGCATGTGGCGCGCCTGCTGCGTGAAGCAGGCGTGCACGCGCCCGAAGTCCGCGCTCAGGACCTGACGCAGGGCTTTCTTCTGCTCACCGACCTCGGTACGCGGACCTACCTCCAGGAGATCTCGCCGGCCAACGCGCCGCAGCTCTTCGCCGACGCCACCGATGCGCTGATCCGCTGGCAGCTCGCCACGAAGCCGGCCGAGCTGCCCCCCTACGACGAAGCTCTGCTGCGCAGGGAAATGCGGCTGTTTCCGGACTGGTACGTCGCGCGCCACCTCGGCGTCGAGCTGCAGCGCGAGCAACAGGAGCGCATGGAGCAGGTGTTCGCGCTTCTGGTGAAGAGCGCGCTTGCACAACCGAAGGTGTACGTGCACCGCGACTACATGCCGCGCAACCTCATGCTCTCGAATCCCAATCCCGGCGTGCTGGACTTCCAGGACGCGGTGATCGGACCCATCGCCTACGACATGGTTTCGCTCATGCGCGACGCGTTTCTCAGCTGGGACGAGGAGTCGGTGCTCGACTGGAGCGTGCGCTACTGGGAAAAGGCGCGCGCGGCGGATCTGCCGGTCGACGCGGATTTCGGCGAGTTCTGGCGCGCCTTCGAGTGGATGGGCCTGCAGCGGCACCTGAAGGTGCTCGGCATCTTCGCGCGCATCAACTATCGCGACGGCAAGCCCAAGTACCTCGCCGACACGCCGCGCTTCGTTCACTATGCGCGCGACGTTGCCAAAAGGTATTCGGCCCTCGCGCCATTGATCCGGTTGTTGGACGAACTGAAATGCGGGTAATGATTCTTGCAGCGGGCAAAGGCGAGCGATTGCGCCCGCTCACGGACACCGTGCCGAAGGCGATGGTGGAAGTGGGCGGCAAGCCGCTCATCGCCTGGCACCTGGAGCGCCTCGCCGCGGCGGGCTACGGCGAGGCGGTGGTCAACGTCTCGCATCTCGCCGAGCGCATCGTCGAGGGCCTGGGCGACGGCCGGCGCTACGGCATGCGCATCACTTACTCGCGCGAGCGCGAGCCGCTCGAGACCGCCGGCGGAATCGCCAAGGCGCGAGCGCTTCTCGGCGAAGCGCCGTTTCTTCTCGTCAACGCGGACATCTACTGCGAGTTCGACTTTTCGGCCCTGCGCCGCGTTTCGCTCGGCAAGCGGCTGGCCCACCTCGTCCTGGTACCCAACCCGCCGCACCGTAGCGGCGGCGACTTCACGCTGGAGGACGGAACGGTCGGCGACGGCGCCGGGCCGCGCTACACTTACGCCGGCATCGCCGTCATGTCGCCCGCCATGGTCGCCGGCATCGCGCCGGAGAAAAAAGCGCCGCTCGCTCCCCTGCTGTACGACGCCGCGGCCCGGCAGCTCGTGGGCGGCGAGCTCTACCGCGGCATGTGGCAGGACGTCGGCACACGCGAGCGGCTCGCCGAGCTCGAAGGCCACCTCGCCTCTCGAAGAACCGAGCGTTGAAACCGAACGACGCCATTGCGCACCATGTCGAGCGCCGGCGGCGCCTGGCGCAGGCCATCGGCGAGGGCGTGGCGCTCGTGCCGACCGCCCCCGAGCGCCTGCGCAACCGCGACACGCATTTCCCCTACCGCTTCGACAGCCACTTCTATTACCTCAGCGGCTTCGCCGAGCCGGAGGCAGTGCTCGTGCTCACCGCGCAGGGCCGCAGCATCCTGTTCTGCCGCGAGCGCAACGAGCAGCGCGAGATCTGGGACGGGTTTCGCTACGGCCCGCAGGCCGCGCGCGAGCGTTTCGCCTTCGACGAGGCCTACCCGATCGCGGCGCTCGACGAGAAGATGATCGAGCTGCTCGAGAATCAGCCGGCGCTGCACTATCCCGTCGGCGCCGACCCCGAGTGGGACGCGCGCGCCATGCGCTGGCTGAACGCGGTGCGCGCCAAGAGCCGCGCCGGCGTCATGGCGCCCGAGCGGGTGCAGGACGTGCGCGCGGCCATCGACAACATGCGCCTGGTCAAGGATGCGCAGGAGCTCGCGGTCATGCGCCGCGCCGCGCGCATTGCCGGGGCAGCGCACCGGCGCGCAATGCAGGCGACGCGGCCGGGCCGCCGCGAGTACGAGATCGAAGCAGAGCTGCTCCACGAATTCCGCCGCAACGGCGCGCAGTTTCCCGCGTACTCGCCGATCGTCGCCGGCGGGCCGAATGCCTGCGTGCTGCACTACGTATCCAACGACGCCCCGTTGCGCGATGGCGAGCTCCTGCTGATCGACGCCGGCTGCGAGCTCGACGGCTACGCCTCCGACGTCACGCGCACGTTTCCCATCGGCGGCCGCTTCAGCCCGGCGCAGCGCGAGGTGTACGACATCGTCCTCGCCGCCCAGAAGGCGGCAATGGACAAGGTGCGCACCGGCAACGCGTGGAACGAGCCGCACGATGCCGCGGTGCGCGTGCTGGCGCAGGGCATGCTCGACCTCAAACTTCTTTCGGCAAGCCTGGACGAGGTGCTCGAGAAAGAAACCTACAAGCGCTTCTACATGCACCGCACGGGACACTGGCTCGGGCTCGATGTGCACGACGCGGGCGAATACAAGCCCGCCGGGCAATGGCGCGCGCTCGAGCCCGGCATGGCCCTCACGGTCGAGCCGGGGCTCTACATCCGCGCGGCCGACGACGTGCCGGAGCGGCTGCGCAACATCGGCATCCGCATCGAAGACGACGTGGTCGTGACGCGCGACGCCTGCGAAGTGATCACCGCCGAAGCGCCCAAGGGAGTCGCGGAAATCGAAGCGCTGATGCGCGATGCCCGCCCCAGGGACTGACGTCCTCATCCGCGGCGCCGGACCGGTCGGCTGCGCGCTCGCGCTGGCCCTCCAGAGTTCGCATCTGGAAGTGAGGGTTCTCGGGAGAAGCGACACCCAGGCCGCGTTCCGTCCGCTCGCGCTTTCGCACGCGAGCCGCCTGATCCTCGAGCGCCTCGGCGTATGGCGCTCGCTCGAGGCGACGCCGATCGGGACCATCCACGTCTCGCAGCAGGGGGCGTTCGGCCGCGCCGTCATGGACGCGGTCGACGCCGGCGTGCCGGCGCTCGGCTACGTGACCGAGCACTCGGCTCTGATGCCGCTCCTCCACGCCAAGTGCGAAGGATTGTTTGTGGAAAGCGAGGTGCCGGCGCGGTGCGTCGTCCATGCCGAAGGATCGGCGCCGGAGGCGCGACGCAAGCGCTACTCGCAGGACGCGCTGGTCGCGTTGGTGCGCACCGAGCCCGCCTCGGCGGATAGCGCGTTCGAGCGCTTCACGCCGGAGGGGCCGCTCGCGCTGCTGCCGCTCGCCGGGCGCTACGCGCTCGTGTGGAGCTGCCGCCCCGAGCGCGCGGCCGAGCTCGCGCAATGCGCGCCAGAGCTCTTCCTCGACCGGCTCGCCGTCGCGGCGGGGCGCCGGCCCGGCCGGCCGGTGCAAGTCGAGAGCCGCGCGCTGCAGCCGCTCTCGCTGCGGGTGAATCCGGCACGCGTGATGCCGCGCGCAGTCTTCATCGGCAACGCGGCGCAGACGCTGCACCCGGTCGCCGGACAGGGACTCAACCTCGGTCTCCGCGACGCGTGGGATTTGTCAAGAGCCTTTGTCGAATCGCGCGATCCGGGCGACGCAACCGTGTTGGCGCGTTACGCTGCAAGCCGCCGGTTCGATGCGCAGGCGGCGATCCGCGTGACCGACGCGCTCGCCGGCGCGTTCCTCGGCGCGAATCCGCTGGCGCGCGCCGCGCGCGGCGTCGCGCTGACCGCGCTCGATCTGCTTCCCGGCCCGCGACGATTCTTCGCGCGACGCATGATTTACGGGCCCTCCGCGCTGCCGTGAAAAAACAACAGTGATCGCGCTGGACGATTCTTTTTGCCAGGCAAAGCGGATAAAATTCGCTTCCCTGTTTTTCCGGAAGACGCCACGGCCAATGAGAATCGGCGCGCATGTTCTGCGCAGCGGATTGTTCGTCGCTCCGATGGCAGGCATCACCGACCGTCCCTTTCGCCGCCTCGCCCGGCGCTACGGCGCAGCCGTCGCCGTGTCCGAGATGGTGTCTTCGCGGCCCGAGCTGCGCGAGTCGCGCAAGACCCGGCTGCGCGTCGACCACGGCGGCGAAGCGGGCCCCATCGCGGTGCAGATCGCGGGCGCGGAGCCGCAGATGCTCGCCGATGCGGCCCGGCACAACGTCGCCCTCGGCGCGCAGATCATCGACATCAACATGGGTTGCCCGGCGAAGAAGGTCTGCAACGTCTTCGCCGGCTCGGCGCTGCTCGAGGACGAGGCGCTGGTCGCGCGCATCCTCGAGGCGGTGGTGAAGGCGGTCGAGGTGCCCGTGACGCTCAAGATCCGCACCGGGCCCTGCCCGGAGCGGCGCAACGCGCTTTCCATTGCGCGCATCGCCGAGGCGGCCGGGGTGCAAATGCTCGCGATCCACGGCCGCACCCGGGCCTGCGCGTTCCGCGGGCAAGCCGAGTACGCGACCATCGCCGAGGTCAAGTCGCGAGCGCGCATCCCGGTGATCGCCAACGGCGACGTCGAAACGCCCGAGGAGGCAAAGCGGGTGCTGGAGGCGACCGGGGCCGACGGCATCATGGTCGGCCGCGCCGCCCAGGGACGGCCGTGGCTCTTCCGCGAGATCGCGCACTTCCTCGCCACGGGGACGAGCGCCGCGCCGGCGCCGCTCGCCGAGATCCGCGCCGTGCTCCTCGAGCACCTCGAGGGCCTCTACGCGCTCTATGGCGAGGAGCAGGGAACGCGCGTGGCCCGCAAGCACATCGGATGGACGGTGCGCGCGCTGCCTGGCGGCGAGGAGTTCCGCTGCGCGGCGGTTCGCATCGACAGCGCGGTGGCGCAGCATGCCGCAGTGAACGACTATTTCTCCAGGCTCGCCGCATGAACCGACAAAACGAGCTCGCCGACTCGGTCAAGCGATCGCTCGAGCGCTACTTCAAGGACATGGACGGCGAGAAGCCGACCTCCATCTACGACATGGTGCTGAAGAACGTCGAGAAGCCCATGATCGAGATGGTCCTGGCGCAGGCGAAGGGAAACCAGACGCTCGCCGCCCAGATGCTGGGCATCAACCGCAATACGCTGCGCACCAAGATGCAGCAGCTGCGGATCAAAGGGTAGTGTCGAAAGTCCGCAGGGCTCTTCTCAGCGTCTCCGACAAGTCGGGCATCGTCGAGCTTGCGCGCGCCCTGGCCGTCCTCGGGGTCGAGCTCGTGTCCACCGGCGGCACGGCGAAGCTCTTGCGCAAGGAGGGCATCGCCGCCACCGAAGTCTCCTCGTACACCGGCTTTCCGGAGATGCTCGACGGACGCGTCAAGACGCTGCATCCGAAGATCCACGCCGGCCTGCTCGCGCGGCGCGACGATCCGGCCCACGTCGCCGCGCTGGAGGGCGCCGGAATCGGCACTATCGATCTCCTGGTGGTGAATCTCTACCCGTTCCAGGCTGCGGTGGCCGATCCGGAGTGCCGCTTCGAAGACGCGATCGAGAACATCGACATCGGCGGACCGGCCATGCTGCGCTCCGCGGCCAAGAACCACGCCGGGGTCGCCGTGTTGGTCGACCCGGCGGATTATTCGCGGGTGCTGGACGAGATGCGCACGGCGGGCGAAGTGTCGCCGGCGACGCGCTTCGAGCTCGCGGCAAAGGTGTTCGCGCACACGGCGGCGTACGATGGCGCGATCGCCAACTACCTCTCCTCGCTCGACGGCTCGCACGGCCGAAAGGAATATCCGAACGTGCTCAACCTGCAGTTCAAGAAGCTCGAGGACCTGCGCTACGGCGAGAACCCGCACCAGAGCGCGGCCTTCTATCGAGATGAACGGCCCGCCCCGGGTGGCGTCGCCGCCTACCGCCAGGTGCAAGGCAAGGAGCTGTCCTACAACAACATCGCAGATGCCGACGCCGCGTGGGAGTGCGTGAAGAGCTTTACCGACCCGGCCTGCGTGATCGTGAAGCACGCCAACCCGTGCGGGGCCGCGATCGCCGATACGCTCGCTGAAGCGTACGCGAAGGCGTTCAAGACCGACCCGGTGTCGGCCTTCGGCGGCATCCTCGCGTTCAACCGTGCGCTCGACGCGCGCACGGCCGAAGCGCTCGGCGCGCAGTTCGCCGAGGTCGTGATCGCGCCGCGCGTCGAGGCGGAAGCACAAAAGATCTTCGCCAGGAAGGCAAATCTGAGGGTGCTCGAGGTGCCGTTGACCCACGGTGCGCAGGCGCACGACTACAAGCGCGTCGGCGGCGGCCTGCTCGTGCAGACCAGCGACTCTCAGGTGCTCGATCCCAGGGATTTCAAGCTCGTCACGCGGGCGGCGCCGAGCGAAGCGCAGCGCGCGGATCTCGTCTTCGCCTGGTGCGTGGCCAAGTACGTGAAATCGAACGCCATCGTCTTCTGCCGCGACCGAACCACGCTCGGCGTCGGCGCCGGGCAGATGAGCCGGGTCGACAGCGTGCGCATCGCCGCGACGAAGGCGGCGGATGCGGGCGTTTCGCTCAAGGGCTCGGTCGTGGCCTCGGATGCATTCTTCCCGTTCCGCGACGGGCTGGACGCGCTCGCCGAGGCCGGCGCCGCCGCGGTCATCCAGCCCGGGGGCAGCATGCGCGACGCGGAGGTCATCGCGGCCGCGGACGAGCGCGGCGTCGCCATGATCTTCACCGGCGTGCGGCACTTCCGCCACTGACATGAAGCTCCTCGTGATCGGGTCGGGCGGACGCGAGCACGCCATCGCCTGGAAGCTCGCGCAGAGTCCCAAGGTGCAGAAGGTGTTCGTCGCTCCCGGCAACGGCGGCACGGCGCGCGAGAGCGGCCTCGAGAACGTCGCGCTCTCGGAGGTCGCCGATCTGGTCGCCTTCGCGAAGAAGGAAGGCATCTACCTCACGGTGGTCGGCCCCGAGGCGGCGCTCGCCGCGGGCGTGGTGGATGCCTTCCGCGACGCGGGCCTCAAGATCTTCGGTCCGACTCGCGCCGCGGCGCAGCTCGAGTCGTCCAAGGACTTCGCCAAGGCGTTCATGGTGCGCCACAACATCCCGACCGCGCTGTATCGCACGTTCCAGAGCGCCGATCTCGCCAAGGCGTTCGTGGCGAAGCGTGGCGCGCCCATCGTCGTCAAGGCCGACGGCCTCGCGGCGGGAAAGGGCGTGGTGGTGGCCGCGAGCGTGGAGGAGGCGCAGGCCGCGATCGAGCGCATGATGAACCAGAAGAGCCTCGGCGAAGCGGGCGCGCGGGTGGTAGTCGAGGAGTTCCTGCAGGGCGAGGAAGCGAGCTTCATCGTTATGAGCGATGGCGCGAGCGTACTGCCGCTCGCCACGAGCCAGGACCACAAGCGCTTGCGCGACGGCGACGAGGGTCCCAACACCGGCGGCATGGGCGCGTATTCCCCGGCGCCGATCGTCACGCCCAAGATCCACGCCCGGGTGATGCGCGAGATCATCCAACCCGCCATCCAGGGGATGGCGCAGGACGGCCTCCCCTACAGCGGCTTCCTGTACGCCGGCCTGATGATCGACAAGGCCGGCAATCCGAAGACGATCGAGTTCAACTGCCGCCTCGGCGACCCGGAGACCCAGCCGATCCTGCTGCGGCTCAAGTCCGACCTGCTCGAGCTCGTCGAGCGCGCGCTCGCCGGCAGCCTTTCGCGGGTGGAGGCGGCCTGGGACCGCCGCGCGGCGCTCGGTGTCGTGCTCGCCGCGCACGGCTATCCAGACGATCCGCGCAAGGGCGACCCGATCACAGGGATTCCGGTGCCGGCGGACGATTGCAGGGTGTTCCACGCCGGGACCCGCGCGGAGGGCAAGACCCTCGTCACGAACGGCGGCCGGGTGCTGTGCGCCACCGCGCTCGGCGACTCGGTGAAGATGGCCCGCACACGCGCGTACGAGGCGGTGGAGCGCATCCGCTTCGACGGCATGCAGTACCGCAAGGACATCGGCCACCGCGCCATCAAGCGCGCCTGACATGGACACCGGCACCGTCAGCGATTATTTCGTTGGCCTGCAACAGGACATCGTCGCGCGCCTTGAGGGGGTCGACGGCAGCGCCTTCAAAACCGACGAATGGAAGCGCGCCGAGGGCGGCGGCGGGGTCACGCGCGTGATCGAAAATGGGGCGCTGTTCGAGCGCGGCGGAGTGAACTTCTCCCGCGTGAAAGGCAGCGAGCTCCCGGCGTCGGCGACCGCCGCGCGACCGCAGCTCGCCGGGCAGGCCTGGGAGGCGATGGGCGTTTCGCTCGTGCTGCACCCGTCGAACCCCTATTGCCCGACGGTCCACCTCAACCTGCGCTTCTTCGCCGCAAGCGACACCTGGTGGTTCGGCGGCGGCATGGACCTCACGCCCTACTACGGCTTCGAGGAGGACGCGCGCCACTTTCACTTGCGCTGCAGGCAGGCGCTCGAGCCGTTCGGGCCCGAATACTATCCGCGCTTCAAGTCCTGGTGCGACCGCTACTTTCACCTGAAGCATCGCGACGAGCCGCGCGGCATCGGCGGCATCTTCTTCGACGACCTCGCCGAGCGCGATTTCGATTTTTCCTTCCGCCTCGCGCGCTCGGTGGGCGACGCCTTCTTACCCGCCTACCTCCCGATTCTGGAGAGAAGGAAAGGAACGGCGTTCGGAGAACGGGAAAGAAGCTTCCAGCTCTACCGCCGAGGGCGTTACGTCGAGTTCAACCTGGTGTACGACCGCGGCACGCTGTTCGGCCTGCAATCGGGCGGCCGCACCGAGTCGATCCTGATGTCGATGCCGCCGCACGCCGCCTGGCGCTACGACTGGAAGCCCGCGCCGGGCTCCCCCGAGGAAAAGCTTTACACGGACTTCCTCAAGCCGCGCGACTGGGCCTGAGCCGGAGGCGACTTTCCCGCGGCGGGACAAACGTCACCGACCCGCGCCGTGCCCTCCGGTAGGCTGGCGGACAAACAAAAAGGGAGGGTGGCATGCGCAGCTTCCTCGCACCAATCCTGCTGGCGGTCCTATTGGCTACCGGGAACGGGTGCTCCAGCACGGTGCTTGTCAGCGTGCCGCCGCGCGTCGATCTGAAGGGGTACGGTACGCTCGGCGTGGTCGATTTCACGTCCAACTCGGGCGGCGCCGGCGGCGCGCGCGCGACGCAGCAGCTCCAGGAGCAGATCCAGGCAGCGCAGCCGGGAACGCGGTTTATCGAGCTCGGCAGCCGCGAGGCGGTGCTCGCCGCGGTGGGACGCAATCAGCTCGATGCGGATGCCGCGAAGCGCATCGGAAAGCGGTACGGCGTCGATGCGGTGTTTCTCGGCGAGATCGCCTACTCCGATGCAAAGACCGACATCCGGGTCAACGACCTCACCAAGCTCGACGCCGGCCTGCGCAGCGAGGTGCTGGGCGACATTTCCGCCCGGCTCGTGGAGACCGCGAGCGGGGCGAGCGTGTGGAGCAACTCCGGCTGGGTACGCAGGCAAGTCGGCCGCGTCAACGTGTCCGAGCAAGGCATCAGCGCCTCGATGACGAAGTCGGACCCGCGCGAGGAGATGGTGCCGGCGCTGGTGTACCAGATCACGCACGACTTCCGCCCGACTACGGAGCGTCGGCCGGCGAAGTAGCCGCGCTCAGGCGAGCTCGGCGGCGCGGCGGTAGAGCTGCTGGGCGTCGGTGCTCTGCCCGAGGCGCTCGGCAAGGCGCGCGAGCTCGAGGTACACGGAGCGGGTTTCCTCGAACGAGACGCTCGCTTCGAGAAAGCTCCGCGCCTTGCCCCATAGCCCGGCATGGGCGCACAGGCGCCCAAGCGTGGCGAGGAGCTGGGCGTCCCGCGCGTGCTCGAGAAGCCAGCTTTCGGCGCGCTCGATCCGCTCGCGCGCCTCGGCGGCCTTCGCTTCCTCTCCCATTTCGGCGGGCAGCTCGGCGTAAAGCGCGACGAGCGGCGGCGACCATTCCGCCGCCAGCGCGCGCTCGAGAATCTCGCGTGCCATGGAACCCTTGCCGAGCTGGTTGGCGTGCCGTGCGGCGGCAACGGCGATGCGGGGATGGACCCGGTCTTTCGCCTCGATGCCGCGCCAGCGGCGCTCGAACGCGCCCTCGTCGGCCGCCGAGCGCCCGAGCAGCTCGACCATGGCCTGCACCTTGTATTCCTCCGCGAGGGCGGGCGCGATCGCGTCGCGCTTGCCGAGCTGGGTCGCCAGGCGCAGGACCTCGTCCCAGGCGCCGGCGCCGCGCTCGGCGCGCAGCAGCATGCGCGTCGTCGCGATCTGCTTCGGCCGGACGCTGTGCAGGTTGCGCAGCGCGTCGCGTGCGGTGGCGAAGTCGCGATCCTCGAGCGCCAGCTCCGCGCGCGTGGCGAGGGACGCGCTGTGCATGCGCTCGCCCTGCGCGTCGGCGCGGTCCAGCCAACGGTCGCGACGCTGGAAGTCGCGCAGCTGGTGGGCCGAGCGGGCCGCGAGGAGCGCCGCGAGCGCGGGAGCCGATCCGCCCTCGAAGGCAACCGCCGCCTCCTTCTCCGCGCGTGAATAGCGGCCCTCGTAGTACGCCTGCAGCGCGCTCGAGAGCGCGGCGTGCGCGCGTTCCCGGCGGCGCCGTGCCCGGTAGCTGCGCACATACGCGGGCAGCGACAGCGCGTGGCCGAGCAGGCGAATGAGCGCGTACAGCAGGCCAAAGCCGGCCACCAGCGCGATGGCGAAGAACAGCATCGAGACTTCGACCCGGTAGGGCGGATAGATCAGCAGGACGTAGCCCGACTCGATCCTTCCGACGATCACCAGGGCCACGGCCGCCGCGAACACCACGAGCAGCCAGAACAGCGATCTCATTCCCGGCTACTCATCCGGCGCACCTCATCCGGGCTGTCGCTCCCGGCGCGACTTGTAGCCGCGCACCGCCTCGAGGCTCTCGTTGATGCTGGGCAGCTCGAAGCTGACCGTGGTGGAGGAGAGCTGCTTAAGCTGGTTGAGAGCGTCGGCGGTCTGCTTGGAGCGCGGATCGAAGTAGCGCTGGATCCAGCGCTGCGCCATGCGCAGGTCTTCGCGGTAGCCGGCCTCGTCGCGCGCGAGGAGCGACAGCCGTGCGTTCAGCAGGCGCAGCCGCAGGTTCTCGCGCACGAAGTACGCCTGCGACGGCGGCAGCAGCGGCGGCTCGGCGTTGCCCACTTGCCGCACTACGACCAGCTGTCGCAGCTCGTTCCAGACCTCGGTGGAGAGCCGCGACCAGAAGCCGCGCCCTTCGGCGGCGGCCGCATCCTTCGCCGGCGGGCCGGGCTCGGCGCGCTCGTCGAAGGCGAGCGGCAGCTTGTCGACCTGCGCCGCGAGGCTGTCGATGCGCATCGTCATGCCCGCGAGATCGAGGGTCGGAAGGGTCTTCAGCCGGTCGATGTCGCGTGCCAGGGCGCGCCGGATCGGGATGAACTGCGGCCGGTCGGCTCGCGCCAGGCGTTGCTCCGCGAGCTGCAGCGCGAGGAGCGCAGCGCGCACGTTGCCGGCGAGCTGGAGCTGCTGCGAGGCGATGGCGAGCACTTGCTCGATCTCGGCGAGCTGCCATTCGTCCCGGTTGCGCGAAAGCTCCTGGTACAGCGCTTCGAGCGCGAGCTGCTGGCTCTGCGACTCGGCGAGGCGCGCCTCGAGCTGCGCGAGCTTGGTCCGGGTTTCGCGCTGCGCCTCTTCCGACTGGCGCGCCACGCTGCGCGCCTCGCGGGCGACGGCCTCGATGTCGCGCAGGCGGCGCGCCACATCCTGCTGGGTGGCGTCGATGCGCTGCCGCGCGTCGAGCCAGAACACCGTGGCGAGCGCGGCGGCAAGGAGGATGGCGCAGAGCAATAGCCAATTGGTCCGCGACCTGCGCGGCCGGGGAAGTTCCGGCGCCTGCTGCTGTTCCTGCTTCGTTTCCTGGCTGTCGTCCATACTGCGGGAGCGGAAGTATGCCACCAGCGCTTCGGCGGTTTCCTCGTCGCCGGAGCCCGCCACGATGAGCTCGGAAATGCCGGCCTCGCGGGCGCGCTCGGCGACGCGGGCGTGGTTGACGAAGACCGGCTTGGCCGCGAGGCGCGGGACGCCGAGGAGCGTGATGAGGTTGTCGAGG
>Ga0075426_10000692_pt1 | contig 23387 bp, 16 predicted proteins | sample SoiMethybrSBSTD5_FD_75304 | JGI IMG/M metagenome (GOLD analysis project Ga0075426, IMG submission 75304) | Bulk soil microbial communities from a Populus tree surrounding site in Tennessee, USA - Soil MetaG P. TD hybrid SBSTD5 | ecosystem: Environmental > Terrestrial > Soil > Tree plantation...
ACAAAACCCAATCCGCGGCGACCACGTGGGGATAATCGTAAGAGCGGTCCACGCGTTCGGAGTCCGCTTTGTTCCAGCTGGTCCACGACCTCCAATCAAAATCCTTTCTGTAGAAGTCCGTCGCCATTTGATCCGGCTGATAATAGAAGAGGCTTTTGCGCACGCCGAACTTTTTCGGGCCATCGTTGTATTGCAACCGACCCCAGAGCACGCCATCCACAAACTGCTGAAATTTATCCAGTTCGTCCTTGTTCGGTTCACCGAGCTGTTTCATGATCGCCGAGATCCACGCGCCTCCGCCGCCTTCGTCGCCGAGTCCGGCAATCCACGCGCGGCTGTCCTGCGTGACGATCTTGTTCTCTTCGCGGTCGTAGGTCATGAAGGAAGGGCTTCGGTGAAACGCGTCCTGCTGATCCACAAACCATTGCTTGGTCGCGAGGAAATGGCCCAGGTCGGCAAGCGCCTGGACTTCGGGCTTGGTCACAAAATAGTGGATGGTCTGCAGCAAGCCGTCTCCGTAAGTCACCGTCAACCTTGCGCGTCCCCACAGCTTTCCCTGTAGCGCATATTTCTTCCAAGCTCCCGCGGAGCTTGCGCTAGCAGTAAAGTTGATCGCTCCTGCGGGTTCCACCGCCACAGATTTCACCGCCTGGGGATACTTCAAAAAGAGCTCTCCATCCATGTCCATCGGCAAGACATAACCAGGAATACCGATTGCAACCGGGCGATGATTTTCTTCGAGAGTCTTCTCGATATTGTGGATCGAGTCCGACAGAACGAAAGTTACTCCATACGTCTTCGATTCGCCGGGCGCAAGTGTGGCTTGCGTTGGCGGATTCCAGGGCTTTGCGTTCTTCCATTCGTTATCCGCGAATGCGGCGCTGTGCGCCATCCAGTCGTAAAAGCCTTCAAAGGTGATGCCGCGAGGCGTCAAATCGCGGAAGATCGAAGCGCCGGTCGAACGGCGTGCACCGAGTATGGGATTGTAAGCCTCGAAAGTAGTCTTCCCGTCTGGCAAGACCAACAACGCAGGTCCGTGTCCACTCAGTCGCGTCACTTGCAGATATCCCGCATCCTCGCCGATGTAAGGATCGTAAAACGAGCAGACAGCGTGGGCTTGCTCGAGAGTGCGATCGTTCAAAACATTGTTGAAGATCATCGGGATTCCCAAACCCCCGATCTGCACGCTTTCTGCTGTTTTGTTTTTTAAAATGAACCGCAGAGTGAGCTTGCCGTCCTCAAGTGCCCACGTCCTGGTGATCTGCAAAGGGATGTCCGACGATAATGTGGATGCGAGGTTCGCTGCGGCAAGAATCTGCGCCGAGGTGGCCAGCGCTTCCACCGGTTTGCGAGAGAGTGCTGTCGAGTAGCTCTTCCACTCGCCGGAAGTGCCCTCGCGCAAGCGCAGGTCAATGTCGCCCAGGTGGTAATAGCCGTCCTTGGATCGCTCAACCAGCAAGTCTCCGGGAGTAAAATCGAAATCCCCCGCACCTTTGGGTTTCAAAGCGGCGGCCGTTTGCGAAGAACGCACCAAGCGCAGGGAAAACGCAGGAGTGTCCAAATCCAAATATCCTTGTTCCAGCATGGGTCCCGGAGTCGACGGCTCTTTCTTCTGTTGGCGCGCCAGCACAGCCCAAAGGGCTACTGAGCCAAACAGAAGAACGACCACCACTAACGGCAGGAACCTCGATCGTGCAAAGCGCATGATATGGCTCATTTCGCCCTCATTATTCGCTCCCCATGCGAGTACATGCGGCGTGGAGTTTCTGCAAGCGCTATCATCGCCAGCGTGTGGTCTCTTGGCGATACAATACAGCCCATATTTCGATTGAATGATACACAGGCCCTGTCACATTGCAAGCGCTTGCTTTTGCGATTCATTGCCAGCGCAAGCGCACAAGCGAGACCGCCTGCCTCGGAAGACTGAAACTTAGGTGCGCGGCGCCTTTTTCTATGAGCATCCATGCCGGTGAATCGACAAGCTGGAGCTGTCCGGCAGCCTGCAGTTTTTCGTATTGCTCGGCGGATGGCGTTTGGGGCGAGCCCATCTGACTCCACGCGGCGAAGGAATTGCTGTGGGTCGAATCGATGCGGAAATGCTCAAGCAATCCGCGAGTTGACGCAGAGGGCAAGCCGGTGACGGTCAACTCGATGGGAAAGGGAGCGGCGGGAAGATCCTCGTCGAGGTAATTCCAAAGCAGGATTTGTATTTCATGATCTGTGCGGGCAGCGATCGCATTGATTTCCGGATGAGCACGCACGCCATCGCGAACCACATCCTCGCTTGATAACGCATGCGACGAGGTAAGCTTCACACGTTCGCGGGCCAGCAAGCCAAACATTCGAAATGCGTCTAGGACAGGTTTGTCCAACCCGTTTGTGGCGAGTTCGCGAAAGCCTTCAAAATAAGGCTGATCTTCGAATTCGAACGCCCAGGTTAAGGAACCAAGAAGATTGGCGTGTTCGATGCGGGCGAGGGTAAGCGTGTGGAATAGAGTTTCGGCCTCATAGACCGCGTAGAGAGGTCCGTTGCGATACGAATTTTGCGGATTGTTTCGCGCCGAACAAGCCGCGCAGCCTTCGGGATCCGATTCGCCGAGAATAATCGGAGTACCGCGCCACTCTTTGAAGGACGAAACGATTTTGAATCCCGCTTGGATCGAGGCAAGCTGGCGGGAGATCCCCATCTGCACATGATCGCCCATCCATTTTGGTGAACCTTTCGGATGAAAGCTGATGAAATCCAGACGAGTGCCAATCTTTCCGGTGGCGTAGTTCTTTTGGTGGGCGCAGTGCTCCAGAAACATGCGCAAAAACTCAGCGGCTTTCGGACGGGCAGGGCCAGTCGAATCGGGCCCGCCAATGCGGGCTTCGGGCAGGGCGCGAAGAACGCCGTCGACGCTGAAGTCATAGAGCTTGAAAAACTCTTCCGAAGTTCCCTTCCAATAGTCGATGTCCGGTTCGTTCCAAACCTCCCAAAGCCACGTTTTGACTTCGGCATCACCATAACGGGTGCGGAGGTGTTGGACGAATTGAAAGATAAGGTCCGACCACTTCTGATAGTCCTTCGGCGGATGTGTCCATCCCGTGTAGACGGAACCTTGCGGAAAACTGTGCCGGTAAGGGTCGGGATGAGTGGAAAGTGCTTTAGGCATGAAGCCGATTTCCACGAGCGGTTTGACGCCGGCCGCATGAAAAGTGTCAAAAATGCGGTCCAGGATTGTCCAATCGTAAATGGGGTTTCCGGCGGCGTCCTCCGTGTAAACATTGGTCGAGCCCCATTTGAGCGACGCCGAGCCGTCTCCGGACGTAAACAGATTATGAGTGCGTATGTAGACTGGCTCGAGGCTAAGGGCGCTCAGCTCGCGGAGAAGTTTCTGCCCGTTGGGAGCGTAGGTATAGTTCGGCTCATCGTAGCCAAAATAGTTCCAGATGGGCGGAAGGGCTCCATCGGGTCGATCGGCGAACACTTGAATCTCCACGCTCTGAGGAGCCCGCTGTGCCCGGCACGCTGCGCCAGTCAAAAGAAACAACATGACAAACAAAAATAGAATCTGAAACACGCGCACACTATTGAATGAGTGGAAAAGAACGGTATGGTCCAATCTCACAGAATCATGACCCATGCGCACCAAACCATTCGTCACGCGTTTGCAACAGGCGTCCACACCTGCATCGGTGTGGCGGCGCGGTTGGCCCAAGCATAGTAAGGAATGAACGTAAGGGTGGTCGCACGCTTCCCGGAAGCTTCCGGTCTGTAGCGGAAGTACAGCCCGGCACGCGAACTAGACTTGTCGTCAAGAGCCCCGGTGCACTGCAGAGCTAGGATACCTCCCAGCAGGTCATCGCGAAACTCCTCCTGAAATTGCGATGAAGATTTTTGACTTGTATCAAGGCGAACATCCGCGAGCACAACTCCCTCTGGCTGGTCGAGTTGTTCGAGGCAGTACACGAGCGGCCCGCGCTGCACCGCGACGCGGCCGTAGTCGTCCACGACTCGCGGATTCGCCTCAACCAGATGCGTTGTTAAATCGAATTTCACGCTGATAGAGTCGCCCGGCTCCCATCGACGCCGCACAGCAAGGTATTGCCCAGGTGTGACTCCCGAAACCGTTTTCCCGTTGACCGTCACCTGCGTGCGCTCCGACCATCTGGGAATTCGCAAGTACAAGGTGAAGTCCACCGGCTTCTCCGGCGTGACCGTGATGTCCGCCACATCCTTCCACGGATAATTCGTCTTCTGCTGCACCCTTAGGGCGGTGCCATTTTCGAGATGCCAATCGAGCACTGAGTTGTCGTAAAGATGCAGATACAACCCGTCGGCGCTGGTGCTGTAGAAATAGCCCGGCAACGAAGCAAACGTACGCTCGAGGTTCGGCGGGCAACAGGTCGTGTCATACCAGGGGTTGCGGATCTTGTCGCCATTAGAAGGGTCGAAACCCAGCGGATTGCGGTAACAATAAAGCATTCCATCCAGCGACATGCCCGAATTGATCCCGTTGTACAGGGCGCGCTCAATGACGTCGACGTATTTTGCATCCCCGGTTGCCGCGAGCATGCGCCAGTTCCACATCATGTTGCCGATGGCGGCGCAGCTTTCGCCGTAAGCGGTGAAATTCGGCAGTTCGTACGGCTCGCCGAAAGCTTCGCCGTCGCTGCGTGCTCCAACTCCGCCGGTCACGTACATTTGGTGATCGACCAGATCGTCCCAGAGAGTGTTCAGCGTCTTCCAATACGTTGCATCGCCGGTTTCCAGATAGTAGTCCGTCGCGCCACAGCAGGCGTACATGGCGCGCACGGCGTGTCCCTCAAGATGCGTTCGCGAAGTGAACGGGATACCGCAGAAGTGGTACACGTACGCGCGATGTGGAACTTTGATCCGGTCATCGCCTTGAAGAATATAGCCAGCCAGTTCAAGATGCCGTTTATCTCCGGTCGTTCGATATAGTTCAATGAGTGCGAGCTCAATCTCGGGATGACCCGAGAAGATAGGTTTCTTGTCCGGACCCGGACCGAAGTTTGGAAGCAGGAAACCATCGACAAAATGGATCCCGGCGTCCAATAAAGTCGTATCGCCCGTGGCGCGGTAGTAGGCGATTGCACCCTGAATCATGTGGCCGATATCGTACAGTTCATGGCCCCATCGCTGAATTTCGGGGGTCATGCGCTCCTTTGCGTGGTCGCCGACGTAATAGGTATTCAGGTATCCGCTGGGTTCCTGAGCCGCAACAACTTCTTTGATGATTTTGTCTGTGAGGCTGCGCAACTCCGGACGGTCACCCCATTGAAGCGCGAAGCCAGCGGCCTCGGTCCATTTGTAAACATCCGAGTCCGAATACACCGGGCCACGCTGCGCCGCGTCGCTCTTGCCTGCCAGGCGCAGGAAGTTATCCATGCGGCCGTTGGCCTCAAGCAGTTTTTCCATCGACGGGATGCTCTTTTCCACATTGGTCTGGCGTCGTGCGGCCCAAAAACCGGAAGTGATGGTTACTGCGTGCACAGGCACGTTTCGCAGCTTGGCGTGAGAGGATTTGACCAGATTCAGCACGCCTTGATTCTTCCAATCGGAATTTGCGGAGGAACCTCCAGCGGAGGAGGGTGAGGCCGCCTTGCCTACAGCGGATAGCGATAGACTTCCCAGTGGCAGCGAAGCTACCGTTGCTGCGGAAATGGCCGAGCCCACGAAGCGGCGGCGTGAAATCTCTGATTCCTTTGTCATACTAACCTCCCGGCAGAGCGGCGGATTTGCAGGGATGACCAAGAATCGTCCCCAGAGAAGCTCAGCGGTTATGGCTTGGCTAAGTCCTTGCGCTGCTCCGCCGAGAATCAGGGCCGTTCAAGCGTGCAACTGCAAGCGCTTGCATCCTCGCCTTCGTAATAACATTCGCCGTTTCTCTTTGTCAATTCTAGTTTAATACGTTTAATTTTCTAGGAACCGTGGTCGAGACGCGCGCAGTAAATCCGGGTCTTGAACAACGTCTTGAATAATTCTTTCGGCAATGAACCGGGTCAAACGGCCGTTTCTTCACGGCCGGCAACTGGCACCATTCGCCCCTTTTGAATTGCGTATTCAACGGAGCCCCAGCGAATGCGGTTTGATCCGAAGCTCGCCAGCCACACGATAAAATATACGGCGTCACGAACAGGGACGAGCATGAGGTTCCGGCGCAGGACTTCGTCTCTCACACCCCATACGCCCACGGTCCAGGCCATGGCAAATCGCAGCACGAGGTAGGCAGCGACGTAAGCGCTAGCAATCAACGCCGTCGGCGCAAACAAAACCGCAAGCAAAGTCCATGGGAGACCTTGTGTGAAGAGCAATCCTAAATAGGAAAACGGCCTGCACAACCTCACCGTGCGCGCCCAGCGCAATTGATGATCCCAGAATCCGCGAAGAGTTTGCGCGGGATACATGGTCCACACAGGTTCACGCGAGAGGACAATTTCTCCACCGGCTTTGGCGATGCGCAGGCCCAATTCGTAATCGTCAGCGAGCGTATCCGCAATGGCTTCGAAACCGCCCATCTTTCCCACCCAGTCTTTCGTCGTGGCGATGGAAGCTCCCAGCGCAAAGCGAATGCCTTCCTTCCATCGGGCCATCAACACACCTGCGAAGAAATCGCTCGCTGCGCCGATGGCCTCCAGCTTTGCGCCAAGGTTGTCTTGAACGATGGCACGATAAAAGGACGTTACGGCGCCGATTTTCTTCTCGCGTAAAGGCGCGATTACTTCACGGAGGTAATTTGGTCCAACACGTACATCACCGTCAGTCAGCACCAGGATGTCATACTGCGCCTCGCGCGTTAGAATGGCCAGTTTGTTTACCTTGCGATTCGCGCCTAAGTCTTTTGCGTTGATGAACAAACGAATTCGCTTTTGTGGAAACTCTGCCATGATTTGCCGGATGAGCGGCAGCGCTGGATCGCTGTCATCATTCACCGCAAACAGGATTTCATACTCGGGATAATCCAGTTTGCAGAAGCTCGTGAAGTTTTCGTAGGAACCGGAATCCACGCCGCGCACCGGTTTGAGGAGGCTTACGGGAGGAGTGTAGTCGACGCGCGTTTGTGGGTTTCGCCCGAAAAACCGAAAAGCTGCAAGGGTTGCAAGGATGTAGTAAACAAGTGGAGCTGCTGCCACGAGCAGCAAAGCCTCACGCCACAAACCGTAGTGCGAGATCATGAAAGACAAGTCGCCATCTTGAAAAGCTTCGCGCATTAGCCGCTTCAGCCCGCAGCTACCAGGGCGACGCCAATACAAACGAGGATAACGCCCGCCCACCGCGCGGTGCTCACGTCCTCACCAAGAATAAATTTCGCGCCAAACGTCCCAAAGACGTAACTGAGCGCGGACGCGGGAATAACCAGGCTGATCGGTGCCCAGGACAACAGAACCAGCAGCGCGTAGAACGACAGCGCCATCAGGGGAATGCCGGCCCAGAACCAGCCGTTGCACACTGCGCGCGCGAGAAATTGCAGCACCGCGCGTGGCCGCAGGCGAGCCGGCTCGCCGACCGATTTCATTCCGTGGGTGATGGCGATTTCGCCGCCCGTGCTGCCCAGGATCAAAATCGCAAGCCCTATGATTACCCGCATCGGGCCACCGCCTCGGCGGGCACTTCCGTTGTCCGGGGTCTCGTCTGCCCCACAAGAAGAACCCCCACACAAATCAGGACCACGCCGACCCAGCGGCGCGGAGAAACCGATTCGTGCAGGAGAATAACCGCCAGGAGAGTGAGGACGGCGTACCCGAAGGCTCCCGCCGGCATGACGTAGCTGTAGTCCGCCCAGCTCAGCACAGTCATGTAGCTGACCATAAATCCGATGAGGAAAAAAATGGCGAGCCAAATGGTCGCGTTCGTCACCGTCAGGCGGAAAGCTTGCGCGATTCCTTGCACCGTCAGCTCGACTGCGCCCATCTGCGTCATACCGCGCTTCAGCAGCAGGTCTCCTGCATTTGCGCACACCACCATGGCGAAGACCATGACCAGCGTCTTGATCCGCAGCCTTCTCTCGCTTGGCATTTTAGGGAAGCTAATCGTTTCCGGAAGCCGAACTCGTGCCGGGCACGGAAACCATGGGCTTGTTGTAGTCTTCGCCGCCTTTGCGCGCCCACTTCAGGCGCTCTGCGCGGAGCTTCAGGAATTCCGTCGCTTCGGCGTACAGCCGTTTGCGTTCATGGCTGTCCCACAAAGCCTCTTTGACGATGCGCCAGACGACTCGTGGACGGAAATAGTATTCGTCGTAGAAGCGGTTCACCCCGCCCATCATTTCAACTTTCGAAAGATGTGGGTACTCAATGTGCGGAAGCTGATGGCCGCCGGAGTCCGCCAGCGCTTCGACCTTCAGGAAGCCCTGCGCCGCCATGCTGTCGTGCAGTTCGGTCCCGGGCATGGCATGCGCCAAGGAAACCTGAATGGTTTCGCAATCCAGTTCCTTGGCGAAGTCGATGGTCTTTTGAATGGTCTCTTTCGTCTCGCCGGGCAGTCCGATGATGAAGTCGCCGTGCACCCTGACTCCATACTTGCGGCAATGCTTGCGGAAGTTGCGGGCCATCTCCAACGTCGCGCCCTTCTTGATGTTCTTCAGGATTTGCGCGTCGCCCGATTCGAATCCCACGATGAACAAGCGCGCTCCCGACTCTGCCATTGCTCGGACCGTTTCTTCATCGCTATGTACGCGGGCCGTCGACGACCAGCGGAATTTCAGCGGCTTGAACTTGGCGCACAATTCCAGCACCCGGTCCTTACGAATGTTGAAGGTATCGTCGTCAAAGAAGATTTCCTTCATCTGAGGAAAGTATCCGAGGGCCTGCTTCACTTCGCGTGCCACGTTGTCGGTCGAGCGAGTACGCCAGGCGTGGCCGGAAATCGTCTGCGGCCACATGCAGAACGTGCAAAGCGCCGGACAACCACGCGTCGTATAGAAAGAAATAAACGGATGCAACAGGAAGGGCACGTTGTACCGCTCGATTTCCAGGTCGCGTTTGTAGATGTCCGAAGCGAACGGCAATGCGTCCAGCTCTTCCGTGTGCAGTTGCGGCCGTTCGGGATTGTGCATAATCTTTCCGTCTTTGCGGTAGCTCACGCCTTGAATTTCGCTAAGGGGCTTCCCGTGCGCGTATTCCGTCACGGAATGATCGAATTCCCCGCGCGTGACGAAATCAATGTCTTCACTGGACTTGAGCGTTTCGTCAGGCTTGATATGCCCGTGCGGCCCGACAAAGGCAATCTTCATGCCCGGGTTGGCTTCTTTGATCTTTCGAATGAGCTTGATGTCGCTCTGTAGCCCCACCGTTGAAGTGAAAAGAACCAGGAATTCGTAGTCTTTGCAGATTTCCACGGTTTGCTTCCAGTTTACTTTGTGGGGAGAAGCATCGAGCAACCGGCTTCCGGGAATCATCCCGGCGGGATAGGTCAGCCATACGGGATACCAGTAGGATTCAATCTCGCGCGTCGCGGGCCACCGCGAACTTGCGCCGCCGTCAAAGTTCTCGAAACTCGGCGGGTTCAGCAACAAAGTCTTCATCACTTCCGGCATTCAGCACCCTCAGTGTTCCCAAGTCAATTTGTCTGTGCAGTTCTTCTGGGCTAGCATCAAGGCCATTGCCCGCCAGGGCTTCGATAATTCACAATCCAGCGCCCGATGCTTAGATACCAGTGTACCCGAGTTTGTTGCATGCCCTCAAATGTTTCTCGGAAAGGGTGTTAACGGGAGGCGCAACTGCAACTCCTGAGCAAGATATTAGTTATAGGCGCGCCCACTTAGTTGCCTGAAGCCATCCTCCAATTTTCACTGCGATTTATGAGCAGCGGCCTTGCCTGAGAGGACCTCCGAAGTCGCTTCAGACAGCAATTCCCAAATGCGGTCCACCCACTCGAGATGCTCCGGTTTCATTAGCACCGACCGAAGGCAGGTAAGGGTGTTGCGGTCGCGCTTCATTCCGTCGAGGTTTTTCTCCCAGAAATGAATGGGCAACTCCGCCACCGCGAGATGAAGATCGCGTTTGGCCGCGGCTTCAAAGACTTTCCTGCTCAGCACGGAAGATTCGCTCGTACTGTTTGCGCGGGGCGCAAAAACAAGGATATCCAATTCAGGAGCAAACGCGGTCACAAACCGCGAGTCCGTCCTCAGCCTTTCGAAAAGCGCCAGCGCCGCTTTCCTTCCGCTTTCAAGGCCACGCGCAAACTCTCCCACTTTCTTCAGCGGTAGCAGCTTTTGCGTGGCCCAAAGGGCTGCTGCCGAAGCGCCGGGTCGCGAACACTCCAAACTAATCTCTCCCAGATGCAACTCTGCCGAACTGAAATACGTGTACGGCGAATCGTGCTTATAGAGCCGCCCCACGCCGGGATCGCGAAACAGAACGCACCCGCACCCGTACGGCTGCAAACCGTGTTTGTGCGGATCAATCACGATGGAATCTGCGTCTCCAATCCGGGCAAAGGCCTGTCTTGCCTCCGAACCGAGGTTTTCTGCCAGGACAAAATATCCGCCATAGGCGGCGTCCGCATGAATCCGGAATCCGTGCTTCTTGCGCAACGCAAGAAGCGCTGGAAGTGGGTCAACCGAGCCTGTAGCGGTTGTCCCCATCGTCGCCACCACCGTTCCCACATCGCCGCGCTCCAGCCGTTTCGCCAGCGCGTCCATATCCATGCGCCCAAAAGTGTCGGCAGGCACCGATTCGAATGGCAATTGCAACACTCCGCTGATTCTTCCGTGCGTGTAATGTGCCTGCTCGCTGGCCAAAATCCTTTTCCCGGGATGGAGTTGCCCCGCGACCCACAACGCCTCGAGGTTCGCCATTGTTCCGCCGCCGCAGAGGTGCCCCAAAAAGTTTTTCCAACCGAACATGCTGGCAATTTCTGCGACGGCCTCTTTTTCCATTGCGGAAGTCGCGCGTCCGCCGTCCAGCGCATGATTGTTGGGATTAATCCACATCGCCAGTGCGTAGGCCAACCGTGCCACGGGGTGCGGCGGCTTCATCATCTGCCCTGCATAAAGCGGGTGAAAATAGGGATAGTTATTCTGAAGGCGTTCGGCCGTGGCGGTCAGTACTTCCGCAAAACGCTCTGCTCCAGGGGCGTTGGACTCAAATTCTGGGAGCTTGGCAAACCCCGCGTCCAGTCTCTGCACAGCCTGCAGAAGCACTCCCAAACTTTCCCGATCCAGCATTCTCCGGTCTCGGGGCTCTTGTGCTCTTAATGCTGCTTGCTTCGCGTCGGCCACCACTTTTTCCCTATTGCCACAGCTTGTCTAATTGTCCGGCGGTCTTCAGCAGGTCCAACTGCGCCTGCTGCTTCTGAAAATTGGCGTCCAAATACACCATCCATTTGTCATTCTCGTCCAATCTCGCTTTTTCCATGTCGCGCAAGTTCAGCTTTCCCTCACCGAACTGCGCCTGAAGAACTCCCACATTCTGTTGCGCGAGTTGGAGTTCCAGCCGCGCAACCTCTTTTGCAGCATCCATTTCGCGGACCCGCCGCGTTTTTTGCCTTACATCCGCGCTCAGTTCCGTTTTTTTGTTCGCCAGTGTAGCCCTTGCGGCGTCCAGATTGACCCGTGCTAGTCCGATGTTCGCTTTGATTTGAGCGCTGAAGATCGGTACGTGCATGTCGATTCCGGCGTTGAAATTATTCCGTTGGAAACTGTTGAAGAACTGCGAGTAATTGTTGAACTTTGCCAGCACGCTGTAAACGCTCACCAGTTCCAGCGTTGGAAAATATCCGCGACGCTCTCCTTTCAGCCGGAATTCCTTGGCGCGCACGTCGGATTCTGCAAGGTGCAAATCAGTGTTGTTCGTCAGCGCCGCAGCGATCAGATTGTCGCCCGCTTGTTCCGCTTCTCCGGGAAGGTCTTCCGGAGTTACTTCTATGGTCTGGGTCTCAGGCAACCCCAGCTGGTATCTCAAAAAAACTTCCAGCTCGTCTTCTCGCTCTTCCAGTTGCAAAATGCGCTGCGCTACACGCGCCTTGATCAGTTGCGCTTTGGTGACTTCCACCGGCAATTCGAATCCCTGGCTTTCGCGCTCTTGCGTAACCTGAAGAATCTTCTCCGCGCTGTCCTGTTCTGCGCGCAACAGTTCCAGCGAATGCCGCACCTTTCCAAGTTCCAGGTAGGCCATCGCCGTCCGCGTAATCACGCTGTTTTTCGCTTCCTCAAGGGCGATTTTCTGTGCGCGGGCCTGTTCTTGCTGCTCCTTCGCCTGACCGCGCAACGGCTCGTTGAACACGTATTCTGTATACGTAATGTTAAACACCGAAGGCGCCCGTCCTCCCGGCGTTTCCGGTATGCCGTTCGTGTAACCCGCGCCGGAACCGGCGTAGAGATTTGGCATAAATTGCGCCTTCGTGATTTGCGCCGCATGATCCGCGACGCTGGCCTGAATCTTGGCAACTTGAATTTCTTTGCTGTTCTGCAGAGCTAGTTCGATGGCGCGCTTCAAGGTCAGCGCGACGGGCGCAGCGTTCGTGGCTTGCGCGCCCGCGCCTGGCTCCGCCGGTTTAGGCGCAGGACTCTCTTGCGCCCTAGCAGCGCCACACAAGCTCGCCAGAATCGCAACACCCAGAACGGTTTGAAGCAGTCGCATCTTCAAGCTCCTTGGTCACACCTAACAAAAATTCCCTAATCCCTGGTTCCAATATCCAAATTCGCTCTCTGCTCACTCGTACCGCAATGACTCCACGGGCTGCAGGCTGGCCGCCTGGTTTGCCGGCAAATAGCCGAAGAACAAGCCCGTCGAACAAGACACGACAAACGCGATTACCACGCTCAATGGGGATACTGGCACGCGCAAATTGCCCGGGAGGAACGACTGCGCGATCACAGGAATGGCGATCCCGATCAAAATCCCAATTACCGCTCCTCCGCCGCTAATAAAGAAAGATTCCACGAGAAACTGATACAAGATTTCTCGGCGCGCCGCGCCTATCGCTTTGCGGATGCCAATTTCCCGCGTTCGCTCTGTCACGGTCACCAGCATGATATTCATAATGCCGATTCCGCTGATAAGCAGCGCGATGGCTGCAATAATGATCAACACGATCGTCAGCGCCAGCGAAATATTCCTCGCCGCACCCAGAATCGCCGTCAGGCTCTGTACCTTATACTCCGCTTCCATCGGATGTCGGCTCCTCAGCAAGAGTCCTACCTGTCGCTGGACCGACGGCACGTTTTCCGCCTTATCCGCCTGCACGTCCAGCAAGCGAACCACTTCCATGCCGGTGTAATACTTCATCAGAGTAAAGGGAATGATGACGGTGTTTTCCTGGATTTCAGAAAGCCCGAACGTTTCCACGCGCTCGCGGAAAACGCCAATCACCGTGAACGTAAGTTCTCCGATTCGAATCGGCCGCCCGATCGGGTTCTCCTGGCCAAAAATTCTTTCCGAGAGCTGCGTGGTGATCAAGCAGACCTTGCTGCGCATTTCCATGTCCGCCGCATCAAAATAGCGTCCGCGCACGATGAGCAATCTTCGAATCGTCTGATAACCTTCCGTCACACCAACCAAATAGGCGGGACGCTCGACTCCTTCCACGGTCATGGTCATGGGCTGCTCCCGCGTGCCCGCCACTTCCACGGCGTGCGGGATTGACCTCATTGCCTGCATGTCGTCCAGCGTCATTTCATAGCTCAGCGGCTGAGGCTTGTCGGGCCGCTGGACGAGTTCCACCCAAACCAGGTTGGAACCCACAGCTTCGATTTGTGAGAGGACGAATTTCCGGCTGGTCAACGCTACGGTAACCACTAGAACGATGGAGGCGCTTCCGATGATGACGCCGAGCGAGGTCAGCGTCGCGCGCAGCTTGTTTGCGCGCAACGCATCGATTGCCACCGTTACGGTTTCTCGGATATCCATGGTCGCCTGTGCCGCAGAACATCCAATTGGAACGGCCCGTAAAAGCTCTCAGTCCTTTTTGATCTTCTTCAGCTCTTCCTGGGCCATTTTGTTCTTGGGATCCAGCCGGAGGGCGCTCTCAAATTCTTCCTTCGCCTTTGCTGAATCGTTTTGGGTCTCATAAAGGCGCCCGAGCCAAGCGTGCGCAGCCGCCGGAGATGGATAGCCGTTCCTTTTCGGCGCTCTCTTTGCATACTCCAGTAACAAACTCTCGGCCTCTCCCGGCTTTTCTTTTTGCAGGACTAGACCCACGGCGCGGTAAAATCTCGCCCGCGGATCATTCGGTGCGGCGCGTTCTCCGGCTTCCGCTACGGCCATCAACCGCTCCGCCTGTCCGCGCTTCACGGCATAATCCCCAATGTCGTAGATCAGCTCTGGGGATTTTGGCCGGCTTTCCAGAGCTTTCGTAAACTCCTCATCCGCTACCGCAAAGTCCTTCTTTTGCCGGCGACAATTCCCAGCGGCATAATGGCCCTCCGCGGCGTCCAGTTGCATTAGTTCCTTGATGTGTGGTTGGGCCCTGTCCTCTCCGCCGCCCACGAGTCCGGGAGCACTGCAGTCAAATTCGATGAGTGCCTGGCGCGCCGAAAAATTCTTTCCGTCGAGTTGTACAGCAGTCTCAAATTCTCTTCCCGTTTTCTTTGCCAGCGAAATCTTTGTCGGAGGCCACCCCACGTGGTCTGCTTTCTCTCCGTAAGCTCTGCCCAGCCACTCGTGATAAATCGAGTTCTGTTGGCCAAGGGATACGGCTTTCTCTGCGCTGCGAATAGCCGCGTCGTGTTCCTGCAGTTCCAGATAGCTCCTGGTTAGCAGCAACTGAATGTCGCCGTTTGCCGGATCCTTGGCTGCCGCTGCCTGTAACACCTGGATGGCCTTCGTGTAATCGCTCGCCTCGAAGGCATTGCGTGCCTCGTCCAAGTGCTCGTCGCGTTTGACTGTGGCTGTGGCGAGGCACGTGCCCGCCAGGAGCAATGCTGTGAATATGAGCTTGGTCCTTCTAACCATTCGTGCGTCTCGGGAAACCACCGGCTGAGGTGCTCACCACAATCACGGACATGCCGTCCCGCAGGTCCACGTCTCCGGGCAGCGCCACTAGTTCTCCCTCCTGAAGGCCACTAACCACTTCGTAATTGGTGGCGTCCGCAATGCCCACACGAATCTCGCGTTTTTCCAGTGTGGATTTGCCCACTCCAAGCTGACTTAGTTTGACGACGTATACATATCGCCGTCCGCCTTCGATTTCGACGGCTCCACGCGGCACCGACAGCACGCCGAGGCGCTCTCTCGAATTGATGCGCACGTTGACATTCGTATTCGGCAGGAGCTCCAACTTGTCGTTGTTTACGGAGCACAACAATTCGCCCACGCTCCGCGTTCCGCGCGGCACTACCTGTTTCGGAATGGTCTCGGTCTTGCCCAACCAGGTTTTGTTTGGCAGCGCGTCCCAGGTGATTCTTACGGGCTGGTTCTCTTCCAGACCGCCAATTTCAGGCTCGTCAATAAACGCCCGCACACGCACCTTGTGCAGGTCCGCCATTTCGGCAAGTGAGTCGCCTGTCTTGACAAAGTCGCCGGACTTCACCGGAAGGGAATACAGCGTTCCATCGACGGACGCGGTGATTCGGCCTTGCCGCACTTTTTCGTCGAGGGCAGCAGCTTCATTTTTCAGCTGGTCCACTTGCAATGCTGCGCGATCGCCGTCCAGCTTCACGCTGCGGTCGAATTCCTGCTTCGCGGCGGTAAGCCGCGTGACTTCCGCTTGTGCTTTAGTCAACTCCAGGTCATTGGTGGCCAGCTCGTCCTTCGTTGCCGCCTGCTGCGCGATGAGATGCAAAAGCGCATCATGATTTTTCTGCAGCCGGTCGCGCCCCGCCTGCGCTTTCTGCAAGTCGCCCAAGACCTTCGCTGCATCGTCCGCCTTTCCGCCCGCCTTGGCGGCCCGCAAATCATCCTCCGCTTGCAGCAGCTTCGAGCGCGTCTCGGCGAGCCGCGCCGCCGCGTTCTTCACGTCCAATTCCAGCAACAGCTGACCTCTCTTTACCTGCTGCCCTTCGCTTGCATAAACCTTCTCGACGAAGGTATCGAGCTCAGCCCTCATCACATACGGCGCAATCGGCTCGACTTTCCCATTACTGCTGATGGAGGAAATCAGATTTTCCCGCACCGGCGTTACCGCGGAGATTTTCGGCGCCGGCTTCCGCCCGCTTAGCTTGATCAGGCCAACCGCCACCACTGCCGCCAAGAGCAGTAAGAGAAAAATTCGGTTTCGCAGCTTTCGATCCATCAGTTCCTATTCCGTGCTTGCTTGCCTTTGGCGTTCCTGGGGCGTAGAAACTCTTCCCCCTCGAGAAAGATCCGCCAATTTGTTGGTGGCTAGCCCGGCCCTTACCTGGAAGGTCCCAAGATACTTCATTCTAGCAAGGCTGGCGCGGCTTTCTCTATCCTTCATGTCCTACGTAAACACATTGCAACCCTGATAAACGAAGACGGTTTCGGCCTGTGTTGTGCCCTACATAAGAGACAGATGCCCCTGTCCAGCACGGGGATGCCGCCCATTTGGAGGGCCGTTTCCGGCGTGCTACTATCGGGCCATGACTGCCGAGACCGTCAGCCCCAAAACCAGTCCTTCTGCTTCCAAAGGTTCACCGAAGCTTAAGCCCGTCTCCAGCTCGGTTCTTCACCGCGTCTGCATCCAGTGCAACAACATGTTTCAGGTGACCCCCGATAGATTTGATGCCAAGCAGTGCCCCGCCTGTCACAAGGGCTAATCGCTGGCGTTTCCCGGCTGCCGTCCTGTAATATTCCCAGGTCTCCTGCGTAGTACATTCAGAACGCTCTGTGTCCTGCATTTCGATTTTCAAATCGGGGATTGTCAATGATTGAAGCTCGTGGCCTGTCCAAGCGGTTTCAGGACAAAAAGCGCGGAGAAATCCGCGCCGTGGATAACGTCAGTTTCACCTGCCAACCCGGCAAAATCTACGGCTTGCTTGGCGCCAATGGAGCGGGCAAGACCACCACGCTCCGAATGCTCGCTACCATCCTGGAGCCGACGGACGGTACCGCCGTGGTCTGCGGGTATGACGTTGTTGAGCAGCCGGAAAAGGTTCGCGCCAACGTTGGCTTCCTGTCCACCGCCACTGCTCTTTACCCGCGCCTTACGGCCCAGGAACTCGTTGAATATTTTGGACGCTTGAATGGCCTCGATGAGCCGACGCTCAAGAAGCGCGTCGACGATATCTTCAACCGGCTGGACATGAATGGGTTCCGCGACCGCCGCTGCGACAAACTTTCCACAGGCATGAAGCAGAAAACCTCCATCGCGCGCACCCTCGTCCACGATCCTCCCGTCATGATCTTCGATGAGCCCACGCTCGGCCTCGATGTGATGACCGCGCGGACCATCACAGGCTTCATCCGAGAGTGCCGCAACAAAGGTAAAACCGTCATTTTTTCCACTCACGTCATGTCCGAGGTCGAAAAACTCTGCGACACCATCGGCATTATTCACGACGGCAAGCTGCTCACGGAAGGTCCCCTTCCCCAGCTCCGCGAGAAATACGCTGAAAAGGACCTCGAGGAAATTTTTGTCAAGGTCGTTGGGCCGCTTCTCAAGAATTCGGAGGCCTGAGCCAATGAACTTTCACAACGTCGCAACCGTCTACGGCAAGGAACTTACCGAGTGGCTGCGCGACAAGCGCACGCTCATCTCAACTGTGCTTGTGCCTTTGCTGGCTTTTCCTATCCTGATGGTCGGAATGACTTCTCTTATGACCGTGATGATCGGCAAAGCTGAGAAGGAAACTGCGAAGATTATGGTCATTGGTGGTGAAGATTCTCCTCAAGTCATCGAAAAGCTTCGACAAGTGAAAGACGTTGAAATCGTCCCGTACGCGGAGGATTGGAATAAGCGCATCTCGGAAAAGGAGATTCGGGCTGCAGTGGACATCCCCAAAGACTTCGATGCTGCTCTGGCTCAGGGCAAAGAACTGACCGTCAAGATCTATTTCTATCAAGGGGAGATTAAGTCTTCCTTTGGCGCAAATCACGTTGAGAAGTTCTTCGACGATTACCGGGATTCCGTTGTCTCCGGCCGGCTCGCATCTCGCAATCTCCCCGCTGCGATCCTGAAACCTTTTGAAGTCAAACAGGAGAATGTCGCGCCCCCGGAAAAAGTCAGCGGCGCTGCTCTCGGCGGCCTCCTCGGTTATATGGTTATTCTTCTTTCCATGACGGGCGCAATTTATCCCGCCATTGACCTCACTGCCGGGGAAAAGGAACGGGGCACAATGGAGACTATTCTTTCGAGCCCCCTCTCGCGCGTGGATCTCGTTCTCGGCAAGTTTTTCCTTGTGTTGTCCGCCTCTCTTTGCACAGCCATCCTTTCCATCATTTCTATGGGCACTTCTTTTTACCTGGCGGGTCATTCGGGTGCGATGGCCAAAAAGGACGCCGCCGTTTTTCAGCTGCACATCGGCTTGTCTACGGTTTTGTCCGTCTTCTTAATGGCACTCCCGCTAGCCGTACTCTTCGCTGCAGCGCTGCTGACGATCGCCTTATTCGCCAAGAGTTACAAAGAAGCGCAGAGCTACCTGACCCCGATGACTTTTATCGTGGTCATCCCGGCGGTCGCTTCTCTCCTGCCCGGGTTCGATCTGAATCCCAAGCTCGCCCTCGTTCCCATTCTCAGCACCAGCTTGGTCTGTAAAGAAATTGTCGCCGGAACTTTTCATTGGAACTACATCCTTCTTATTTTGCTTTCGAGTAGCATCTATGCCGCGGCGGCACTCTTCATCGCCGTCAAGATGTTCCAACGGGAGTCGGTCCTGTTCCGCTCCTAGCTTCTAACGCGGAATTCTTGCGCGATATTGTATGTAATTAAGGTCGCTCACGCTGCGCGGAATGTCAGTACAGCAGCACAACAATGCGGAATCGTGTAAATCCAGACGCTTCTCTCTGCGGGCAGGCTCCCACGGCAGCAGATTTGTAACGGTGGGATTGGATTTCCTTTTCCACGGTTTCCGGCAATTGCGAGGGGTCAGGTGTTTCGTAGTGAGTGATGTACTTGGGCTTGCTGTTCCCCACAAAGTCCCGATCGAGTTCGCAACTTTTCCGCGCGTCATTCCCGATGTTAAGCAGGCGCAAACCTTGCGACGCCAGCACCTCGCCGACCCGCTTTTCCTGCTCTTCCATCGAAAGGACGACGACGGCCCGGGAAAAGTCTTCCACGGCGTACAATTCCTCACTTCCTTCGATTACCGCGATCCCCACGGAATCGCTGTCGGCATCCAGGATGTTTGCGCGGTGCCCAGGGGAATGCATCCAGCCGTCATGAAACTTGTCGGCAGATGCGGCCAGGCCGATGTTCTCTGTAATGTGGCTGAAGTTTGCTCCGGACTCGCGGGCCCGAGTCGGGAGATCGGGTTCCCCTGGAAGTCGATGCTCCAGCAAATCTTGCTCTGCCATTAATTCCGCATGCTTGCGTGCCGCGCGGGCCAGACCCTCGTCCCACTTCAGAACCGGCAAATGCCTTGCCGCACGTTCACGGTTCGCAGAATCAAACAAAAGGTTTTCTGTGTCAGGAATCTTCTGCTGCGCGGGGCAGGCGCGCGCAAGTAGGAACACCGCTGCAAGCACCTGAGCTGTTCCGTGCACCATACGATTCCTTCTCACAAGCCAACTCCGTCACCGGCAGACAAAATAATCCTGATCGTGGCTCCGCCAATCAATGGGATGGTTTATCCTGCCACCAAAACCTCTCTGTGAATAGGCAATGACAGCAACCCCTAGCCCGCCCAACAGACTTCGCTCTTCCCATTGAGTTTTCTCAGATTAGGTATAAGATATCCCCAAGTTTGGGTCCTTCCTCCAGGTAAATTCGCGAGTTTGGAGTAAGCGTGTTTCGACCCGTGCCACGTCGGGCCCTCGGAGCTTTGACCTCTCTGTTTTCTTTTTTGCTTGCCCCCTGCGCATTCGCGCAATATTCATCGCTCCCGGCAGGAGAAGACCGTCCGGTTCTGGGTTCCAAGCTACAGAAGGAACTGGGTAAAGCACTGGAAGCTTTGCGGGCCAACAAACCTGGCGACGCACGGGGCCATCTGGACACGGTTTATCGGGCTGCCCCCGGCGACGCGGACACGAACTTCCTTTTTGGAGTCTATTCCTCGCAGACGAACGACTGGGCGCGCGCCAAGAGCTACTGGGAAAAGGTTCTTTCTCTTTCCCCAAACCATCTCGGCGCTCTGTTGTCTTTGAGCGGCGTCCTCATGCGGGAAAGCAAGCCGAATGAGGCGGCCCAGTACCTTCATCGAGCGGTAGAAGCCGAGCCCACGTCATGGCGCGCGCATGCGGTCCTGGCAGTCGCCTACCTGCGGCAAGGCATGTTGGACGAGTCCATCAAACAAGCGGAGCGCGCTCTCGAATTGGGACACGGCCAAGCGGCTGCGGTTCAACCGCTCCTGGCACGCACGCTCCAGATGCGAGGTGACCAGGAACGGGCCGTGCTTGTGATTCAATCCTATCTGAACGAGCACCCCGAAGACGAAGTCGCTGTAAGGCTGCTTAAGAATCTGCAGGGCCGCGCCGAGCCACCCGGCGAACCTTCGTCCGATTTTCCATTGGCATCACCATCAACTGAGCCAGTGGTCTCGATGGGCGCCCTTCTGGCCTCCAATTGGCTGCCTCCCGACGTTGACGAGAAGGTGCCGCCCGTGGAAGCAGGCGTTTCCTGCAATCTCGACACGATCCTTGAGAATGCGGGGAGGCGCATCAAGGAGTTTGTCTCCAACGTCGATCGGTTCGTCGCAACCGAGTCCGTGACGCATCAATCGATCAATAAATGGGGATTCGCTTCGCCTCCGCTGAAATTCCAGTTTGATTATCTTGTTTCCATCAAGGAAGTCCGTCTCGGGCTTCTGAGTGTCGATGAATACAGGGACATTCATTATCTCCCCGCGAAATTTCCCGATGGCATAGCCACTTCCGGCCTGCCCGCGCTCGTGCTCATCTTTCATCCTTACAACGCGCCAGATTTCAAGATGACGTGTGAAGGCTTGGCTCGCTCCAAGGCGGGGCCGGCATGGCAGATTTATTTCCGCCAAAGGGCCGACAAGCCGAACAGCATTCGCACCTATCAAATCGGAGCGCAAGGTCCGGTGTACGCCGTCCCGCTCAAGGGACGCGCCTGGATCTCCGCCGACAGTTTTCAAATTGTCCGCCTGGAAACCGATCTTGTGGCACCCCTTCCACAAATCCGCCTCGTTGCCGACCGCGCGGCCATTGAATACGGCCCTGTGCATTTCCAGTCTCGCAATCTGGATATGTGGTTGCCGCAAATCGCGGAAGTCTTTTACGATTGGCGAGGCCGCCGCTCTCATCGTCGCCATAGTTTCAAGAACTATTTACTCTTCTCCGTAGACGACAAACAACAGATCGCGGAGCCTAAAGCACAAAACCCGAACCCTTCCTGACCTCCCAGTGCGTTCGTGACAGGAATTTTCCTCGCGCCTGCGCAGTCTCCGAGACTTAGATACAATGCTTCCCGCTTCTCGACGGAGGGCTCATGCCAAATCCCCGCAGGCAATTCCTTGCGCAAATGTCACTCGGTTTTCTCGGCGCCGCTGTTTCTTTAAAGGCAGAAGCCAAGGCGCAAGAGCCTTCGCAACCGCCGCCCGGCGCGCCTTCGGCTTTCGGCACGGGTCCCGCCGTTGGTCCCGAGGCTTCTCCCGCCACCTTTGCCGAAGCCGAGAAACTTGCCCGCGTTGAGTTCACTCCAGCGGAGCGCATCCAAGCCTCCAACTCCTGGCGCGTGGACATGGCTGCTCTTCTCGAGCGTCGTACCGGCCCGCGCAACGTCGCGCTGGAGTCCACGCTCGCACCCTTTTCCCGTTACGATTCTGTGCTCCCCGGGCCGCATTCCGCCGCGCAGCGCGACCGCTTCGTCCGCACAAATTCCGATCCCGGTCCGCTCCCTTCGAACGACGCCGACATCGCATACGCTCCCGTCACCAGACTCTCGCGCTGGATTGAGCAGCGCAAACTTACTTCCGAGCGCCTCACCCACATCTACCTCCACCGCATCGAGCAATTCGATTCGAAACTCCGCTGCGTCATCACCCTCACGCGCGACCTCGCTCTTGCGCAAGCAAAAAAAGCCGACGCAGAAATCGCCGCTGGCAAATACCGGGGGCCGCTCCACGGCATTCCCTGGGGTGGCAAGGATCTTCTCGACACTGCTGGAATTCCCACGACGTACGGCGCGGAACCCTTCCGCGATCGAGTTCCTGCGCAAGACGCGACCGTCGTGCAGCGTCTTCACGATGCAGGCGCTGTTCTCATCGCGAAGTTGAGCCTCGGTGCGCTTGCTCTGAATGACATTTGGTTTGGCGCACAAACTATGAACCCGTGGCTGCTTGAGGAAGGTGCTTCCGGCTCCAGCGCTGGTCCCGGCGCTGCCACCGCCGCCGGCCTGGTCGGTTTCTCCATTGGTAGCGAAACGGGCGGCAGCATCGTCAGCCCCAGCATGCGCTGCGGCGTTACCGGCCTTCGCCCCACCTACGGCCGCGTCCCGCGCACCGGCGCGATGACGCTCTGCTGGTCCCTCGACAAGCTCGGCCCCATGACGCGCTCCGTCGAAGACGCCCTCCTCGTCCTCCAAGCCATTTCCGGCCCCGACGCCGGCGACGTCTCCAGCGTTCCCAGCCATCTCGACTTCGACTCCGGCGCCTCTATCAAAGGTCTTCGCGTCGGCTACTTCCCCAACTGGATGAAGCAGCCTCCCGCCACCAACGTCGACCGCTCCGCCCTCGAAACTGTCTCCAAACTTGGCATGCGCCCTGTCGAGGTCTTTCTCCCCGACTGGCCTTACGGTTGCCTCAATCTCAACCTTTTTGCTGAAGGTGCGGCCTCGTTCGAAGAACTCACACTCTCCCACGGTGTCGATCAGCTCAAAATGCAGACGCACGACTCCTGGCCTAATCTTTTCCGCCAGGCGCGTTTTCTTTCCGCTGTAGATTTCGTGCAGACCGACCGCTTCCGGCGCAAAGTCTGTCAGGAAATGGCGCGGATTTTCTCTGATGTGGATTTGCTACTCGTCCCTTCGCTTCGCGACGAAATGCTCACCATCAGCAACAATACCGGTCATCCTTCGCTCACGCTTCGCGCCGGTTTCGTCGAGGTCGGCGAGGCGCGCTCCGACTGGGCCCCCGACCCACAGCACCCGCTGCCAAAATTTGTTCGGCCGCGCCGCGTTCCCCACGGCGTCACTCTGATCGGCCGTCTCTTCGACGAAGGCACGCTCTGCCGCGCCGGCATGGCCCTCGAGCGCGCTTTCGCCGTCGCCTCTGACCATCCCCCCGGCTTCTAGCCCTATCTCCGACCTGTCATTTCGAGCGGAGCAGGCTGACTTGCTCTTCCCGCCCCGTTCTTGGCGGGCGGTCGGCTTGCGCAGAGAGAAATCTCTCTTCGACTCTTTAAGCGTCGGCGCTGGCTACTTCCCG
>Ga0075426_10000696_pt1 | contig 23365 bp, 22 predicted proteins | sample SoiMethybrSBSTD5_FD_75304 | JGI IMG/M metagenome (GOLD analysis project Ga0075426, IMG submission 75304) | Bulk soil microbial communities from a Populus tree surrounding site in Tennessee, USA - Soil MetaG P. TD hybrid SBSTD5 | ecosystem: Environmental > Terrestrial > Soil > Tree plantation...
GTAATTTCGGTATCCTGCGAAGCCATACGACCCAGTTCTCCTGTCTCGCTTGCCTGCTTTTTGTCCAGCCAGTAGGTGGTCACGGCGTGTTGGTGGCAGGCGCTGTGGCTGTGGTGCCGCCCCCTCCTCCCGCTATCTTGGCCAGCACCTCATGCATGCCACTGAATACATCAATCGGAACGGGGAAGACCACGGTGGTGTTTTTTTCCACGCCGATCTCGGTCAGGGTCTGCAAATAGCGCAACTGCACGCTGACCGGCTCCTCCGCCAGCAGCCGCGCGGCATCCACCAGGCGCTGCGCCGCGGAAAATTCACCCTCGGCGTGAATAATCTTGGAACGTTTTTCGCGCTCGGCTTCGGCCTGCTTGGCCATGGCGCGCAGCATCGTCTCCGGCAGGTCCACCTGCTTCACCTCCACGTTGGCGACTTTCACGCCCCAGGGATCGGTGTGCTGGTCGAGAATGGTTTGCAGCCGCAGGTTGATTTTCTCGCGATGGGCGAGCAGTTCGTCCAATTCCACTTCGCCCAGAACGGATCGCAGCGTGGTCTGGGCAAATTGAGAAGTCTGGTAAACGTAGTTGGAAACTTCCACCACCGCGCGGCGCGGGTCAATGACGCGTAGAAAAATAACCGCATTCACTTTCAGAGTAACGTTGTCGCGGGTGATGATGTCCTGCGGGGGAACCTCCAGCGCTTCCTGCCGCAACGAGATGCGCACCATGCGGTCAATGGGCGCGAAAACCAGGATGACGCCCGGCCCCTTGGCGCGTTCGAAAAGGCGGCCGAGACGGAAGATTACTCCGCGCTCGTATTCCGTAAGAATTTTTATGGAGCTCAGTATGTACAAGGCCACGATGATGATGGCGATCACCGGGAAGGAAATCATGTTTTGGCCTCCATTCGGCCATGCCCGAGCTTATTGGCGCGGAGCTCTACGCGGATTCTACAGCAAGCAGAGCGGCTTTCGTGATGTTCGAATGACGAGGACGTTGCTTGGGAAGGTGCGGGCGGATCTGCTTCAAGGTTTCACAGTTTTCAAGGTTTCGATGGCAGCACGGCTGAGTGCCGGCAAAAAGACAACGGAGCGCCGTTGAACCACGAGACCGGAAAGCGCGGGTCGGAGGAACTTTGAAACCTCAACATTGAAACGTTAGATTGACGCTGGCGCGCGCGACGGTTGAGTACTCCCTACCGGCTCTACTTCCAGCCGCAGGCCGTCAATGCGCCTGACCACCACCGCCTGCCCGGCATCAACGGTACCCGAGGCCACCGCGTCCCACAGTTCGCCATGGATGAACACTTTGCCCTCGGGGCTAAGCTGGGTGCGGGCGGTTCCAATTTCGCCCACCAATCCCTGCGCTCCGGTCACCACCTTGCCACGCCGCGCGCGCAAGGCAATGTCCATCAGGAACACCGTAATCAGCCCCAGGGGAATGCTCACGGCGAGCGCGGTGAGCAGGTTCACCCTCAGTTCGGGAATGGGCCCATCCACCAGCAGCAGCGCCCCCAAAGTGAGCAGGGCAATGCCTCCGATGCCGAGCACACCATGGGTGGCAAATTTTGCCTCCAGAGCGAACATCACAAAGCTGGCCAAAATCAGGACCAGGGCGGCATAGCGCGTGGGCAGCAGGTTGAGCGCGAAGGCGGCCAGCAGGATGAAAATGACTCCAACCACTCCCGGTACCACCGCCCCGGGATGGTTGAACTCGGCATAGAGCGCCAGGGCCCCAATCGCCAGCAGGACGAAGGCGATATTAGGGTCCATGATGTAGTTGAGGATGCGCTGCTTCAGCGTCATCTCAAAGGGCCGCATTGGCTTGCCCACCAGATCAAGCGTGACGGTCTGCCCGTTGAAGCGATGGATAGGCTTGCTTTCGAGTTGCTTGAACAGGTCGTCCTGGCTCGAGGCCACGTAGTCAATCAGATGCTTCGAAAGAGCCTCGCCGTCGGTCCAGCTCTTGGACTGTCGCACCGCGCTTTCCGCCACCTCCACGTTGCGCCCGCGCTTAGCCACGATAGAGCGCATCAGTGCCGCCGAGTCATTTTCCACCTTGGTCTTCATGACGTCATCCATCTTGCCTCCCATAAGGTTGACAGGATGGGCGGCGCCGGTATTCGTGCCCGGCGCCATGGCGGCCACGTCGGCCGATTCCAGAATGAAAAAACCGGCAGAAGCGGCGCGGCTGCCGCTGGGGGCCACGTAGATGATGACCGGCACCGGGGAGGCCACAATTTTCTCGATTATGTGGCGGGTGGAGTCGGCCAGGCCGCCCGGCGTGTTCAGCTGAATCAGCACCGCCTGGTCTTTCTCCTGGTCCGCTTTCTTCAGGGCGCGGTCGATGAACTCATCGCTGATGGGCTGAATGGTGTCATTGAGGACAATCTTCAGCACCTGCGCGGAAGCCGCCGAAGCGCAACACAACAGCAGGGCAGCGCCGCCTAGAAGGAATCGTTTTAGCCGGTAATCGCTCATGGTTTCGCTGCGCTTAGCGGCAAATTCTCACCTTTGCCGTCCAATTTCTGCTTCAGTACCTGCGCCTCGGCATTGCCCCGATCGAGTTGCAGAGCCCGGTTCAACCCGGCAGGATCGTCCCTCTATTCTCTCTCAAAACTGGCGGGAACGAGGACCACATAAACTTAGGTAGCTGCCCACCACCCTGTGATCCCGCCGATCTCCTCGGCAATACAGTACAGAGTGGCCTGCGAGGGATGAAGTACTTCTGGAAAAGCTTCCGAGACCAGCAGCCCAGTGGTCTTGAAGCGGTTCTCAGAGCGCATCACGACCAGTGTCCTGACCCGGTGCACGGCCTGCTGCCCAAAGGTGGAAATGGCGCTAACACAAGTCAGCAGCATGGTCCCAAGTACTAAGTAGGGGTCTCAAGGTGGGGAAATTATACCCTCTTGCGTCTGGGCTCCGGAGTGACTACTCACCTTCTGCCAAGCAGGCAAAACTGGCGGCAAACCCGCCGCACAGAACCGGGGTCTAACGAGGACATAACCACAACAGCTCTCGCATCGGAGGATACACATGAAGAAGCTACTTTTTCTGCTGGCAGTGATGCTGATTGCAGTCGGCATCTCTGTGGCGCAGACAGACCAGAACAACCCAAATTCCAATAGCGCGAACTCCCCCACCGCCACTCAGAGCACGCCGAGCGCGCAGGGGAACGCCACCACTCCCGACCAGGGAACCGCGACGACTGACCAGAGCACTACCACCACGACGACCACGCATCGCCACCACAAGGGTGCGGCCAACGGCAATCTGCCGCAGACAGCTTCGCCGCTGCCGCTGCTGGGGTTGTTGGGCATGGGCTCGCTGGCGGCTGGTATCGCTACGCGCAAGAAAAAGCGGTAACCGAAGTCAGGCACGGACCAGGGGCGGTTGGCAGCAAACGGCGGCGCCGCCCTTGGAGTTGTTTCTGGCCGAAGGTCCATCCAGCGACAGCGGTGTGAGCGAACACCGCACACAAACATCCAAGTGCTGCTCAGCCAGCATCTCACTTGTAACGAGAATGTCCCACTGCGGGCAACTTGCCTTCAAGGTTCTACATACATATAATCCGGCTCTCTGTGTGAATGCCTGCAGCAGACTGGCTGAAACGCATGGCACGGAATGGAGTTATTTCCTTTCTGCGCCGCGGGCGACAAGCATAGGGCGCAAACCGGAGGCTTGGGGACGCAGTTTGCGTACCTGGGCGGCAGTCACTGCTACTTTCCCGAGAATCTCAAGGAGCATGGAATGAAGAAAACGCTATTCGGCATTGTGCTGGTACTCGTTGCGGTCGCAGTGGCGGAAACCGCTTCGGCGCTGCAGGCGCAACCGGCGCCCCCGCAACAGCCTGCCGCTGCCGGCCAGGCGGCCCCGCAAGCGCCGCAGCAGAAGAAGGAAATCAAAGATCCGGCGGAATACAACGCCTACGTGGGCGCGGTGCAGCAGGCTAACCCGCAGGCCAAGGCCAGCGCGCTGGAGTCGTTCCTGCAGCAGTATCCCAATAGCGTAATGAAGACGGACGCGCTGGAACTGCTGATGGCGACGTACGAGCAGGCCGGCAACACCGCCAAGATGCAGGAGACGGCTGACCACCTGTTGCAGACCGATCCCAACAATCTGCGCGCCTTGGCGTTGCAGGCCTACAGTCACCGGCGCCAAGCAGAAGCCAACCAGAATCCGCAGCAGAACCTCACCGCCGCCGCGCAGTATGGGCAAAAGGGATTGCAGGTGCTCGCGTCAGCTCCCAAGCCAGAGGGCATGGCCGACGCTGACTGGACCAAGCTGAAGGATCAGACCAGCGGTATCTTCAACGGAGCCGTAGGCTTGGCGGCGCTGCAGAACAAAGATTACAAGAGCGCCATGGAGCATCTGCGCGCCGCGGTGAACCAGAATCCAAACAATCTGACTGACGTTTATCCGCTGGCCCTGGCCTACTACTCCGCTGGGAATCCGCCCAAGACGGCTACACCGCCGGCGGCCGATCCCAACAATCCGCCGCCGCCTGACCCCGCGGTGGTGGACGCCAATGTGCAGGGACTGTTCTTTATTGCGCGCGCCGCGAACCTGGCTGCGGGGACGGGCGGGCAAGCGCAGATCTCCGACTTCGGCAAGAAGTGGTTCACGAAATTCCACGGTTCAGACCAGGGCTGGGACCAGTTGATGGCGACCGCGAAGACGGAAACGCTACCGCCCCAGGGCTTCACCGTTGCCGCCGCTCCGCCCCCTCCGACTCCTGCCAAGCAGGCGGAAGACCTTGTAAACTCCAAGCCCATCAAGGAAATGTCCTTTGCGGAGTGGCAGTTGGTGCTGTCTTCCGGCAATCAGGCTGCGGCCGACAAGGTTTGGAGCACTATCAAGGGCGTGCCTCTGCAGATCGAAGGCACGGTCATCAGCGCCACCGCACGGCAGTTGCAGATTGCGGCCACGGTGGACGACATCGATGCCAAGAAGCCGGACATCATCTTGAACATGCTGTCCTCCATTCCGCTGCGATTGATTCCTAAGGCGGGCGCCAGCGTCCCCTTCGAAGGCACCCCGGTATCCTATGAGGCTAAGCCTTTCATGATGGTGATGGAGAAGGGCGCACTGCTGACAGTGAAGAAGCCGACTCCCACCCGCCGGCGCCGCCCCCGGGGCCGCTAGGCGAAAAGCAAGTTAAGAAACGAGACAGGGCAGCCGGACCGGCTGCCCTGTTTTTTTGCGCTGCAAACAGGGAAGGAATGCCACCGCGCTCAACGCGCGGCTTTCTTCTCCAGTGTGAGAGGACGGGCGCTGCGCGGCGGACGACGGACGCCGTCCCGCAGTCCGCGGATGTCGATCCTGAGCTCCTGGATGGTGCGGCTGAGAGTATTGCGGTGCATGCCCAACTGGCGAGCTGCCCGGCACTGGTTGCCGTGGTTCTCCTGCAGCACGGTGAGGATGAATCGTTTCTTGAATTCGCGAACGGCCTCGGAATAAAGAATGCCGCTCTTATACATTTGCGTAATCAATGCTTCAAGCTGATCCTTCACGGCAACTCCCTTTCGTGTTGAAAGGCTGGAACTTATGAATGGTCTGAAAACCTATTTCGCTTGCGTGGAAGCCGGTAAAGAAACCTGAGCCGGACCGCCGGGCTGCGCCAAACCGCGCAATCCGTCCATCCCTTGCTGAAAACGAGCCCGCACCGTCGTGGGCGCCACCCAGGACGCTCCCCGGGCCACGACCAGAAAATAAGGGCCTAGGGCGGAGCCGGCCAGCAAGCGTGCGCCCGGTGTAAACGAAGCTACCGCCAGCACTAGCACGGCCACCACCATGACCCCCCGCAGCAGCCCGAAGGCGGCTCCGAGGAGGCGGTCGAACCAGCGCAGGCCCACCTCTTTCATGGCCCAACGCGAAATCCGGCCGACCATGCTTGCCAAAACCACCACTGCAATAAAGATCAGCAGGAAGCCGCCTATTTCCGCCACCCACTGGGCTCGAGTGTAAGGCGAAAACCAGCCGGCCACGCGTCCATATTCCCAGGCGGCGAGCAAATAGCCCACCACCACTCCCGCCAGGGAAAATATCTCGTAAAAAAAGCCTTCTTTGGCGGCCAGCGCCATGGACAGCACCACCGCCACCACGATTACCCAATCAAGCCCGGTCATGAGTTCGCACGCAGCGCCTAAGCACTCAGCTCGCGCCCGGTCAGGCGGCGATATGCCTCCAGATACTTTTCGCTGGTCTTCAGCGCCACCTCGGCCGGCAAGGCCGGGGCGGGGGGCTGCTTGTTCCAGCGAATCTCTTCCAGGTAATCGCGCACATACTGTTTGTCGAATGAATCCTGAGCTTTTCCAGGCTGATAAGTGTCGGCCGGCCAGAAGCGGGAGGAGTCCGGGGTCAGGACCTCGTCGGCCAGGACCAACCCGCCGGCGGTGCGCCCGAATTCGAACTTGGTATCGGCAATGATGATGCCGCGCTGCCGCGCATAATCCGCAGCCGTCTGGTAAATCTTCAGGCTCAGATCGCGCAATTCGCGGCTCAGCGCCGGACCGGCCTGCTGCGCCATGCGCTCGAAGGAAATGTTCTCGTCATGGCCGCTAAGCGCCTTGGTGGCCGGGGTGAAGACGGGCTCCGGCAGCTGGTCGGACTCGCGCAGTCCCGGGGGCAGGGAAATGCCGCAAACGCTGCCCGCTTGCTTGTATTCCTTCCAGGCAGAACCTGAGATGTAGCCGCGCACCACGCATTCGATGGCCACCATGTCGGCGCGCACCACCAGCATGGAACGGCCGCGCAACTGCTCCTTGTAGGGGTGGAGCACCGCCGGGTAGCGCTCCACGTCCGCCGTCACCAGGTGGTTGGGGACGATGTCGCGCAGCAGGTCGAACCAGAACAAGGAAAGCTGGGTCAGGACCTTGCCCTTGTTAGGAATTCCGGTGGCCAGTACGTAATCAAAGGCGGAGATGCGGTCGGTGGCTATAAACAGCAGGTGCTCGTTGTCAACCCGGTAAACATCCCGCACCTTGCCACTGGCGTAGAGTTCGAGTTCGGGTATGTCGGTTCGGAGAAGGACGGTATCGAGGAGTTGGGGAGTCATGCAATCATTTTAGCCGTTAAGAAACGTCGCGTATTCTAGCCGCCCAGATTTTTTTGTCAACCGGGCTGGCACCTGAGGAACAAGCCGGGGTGGCGCCACTCGGCGAAAAAGAGTTGACAAGCGGAGGGTTTCTGGAAACTGGCTTCGGTAGCCATTTTCCGAGGAGTTGAATGTGGAAAAAATGTGACGCAGCGGAAGCGTTCGCTCCCGCCCCGGACGACATATCGGTTTACGACATAGTTGCCGGGCCGGTTACGCCCCGAAGCGCACCGATACCAGCTTGGAAACGCCCGGCTCCTGCATGGTCACGCCATAGAGCACCGGGGCGATGCTCATGGTCTTCTTGCTGTGGGTAATGAGCACGAACTGGGTTTGCAGGCTCATCTCCTTCACCAGCTCGGTAAAGCGTCCGATGTTGGCTTCGTCCAGCGGGGCGTCCACCTCGTCCAGGATGCAGAAGGGGCTAGGCTGGTACTGGAAGATGCCCACCAGCAGCGAGAGCGCGGTCAAAGCTTTTTCCCCGCCGGAGAGCAGCAGCACGTTCTGCAGGCGCTTGCCAGGAGGCGAGGCCACCACGTCAATGCCGCTCTCCAGGCTGTTTTCCAGGTCCGTCAGGCGCATGAACGCTTGCCCGCCCCCAAACAGCTTGCGGAAGGTAAGCTGGAAGTTCTCGTTGATGCGGTCGAATGCTTCCTGGAATTTCTGCCGTGAAACCGTTTCGATCTCGCGAATGGTGTTTTGTGTGTTCTCGATGGAATCCAGCAAGTCCTTGCGCTGGGTCCGCAAGAACTCATGGCGCTGGGCTGTCTCTTTGTATTCCTCGAGCGCCATCATGTTGACCGGGCCCATGGCATCCAAGTGCGAGCGCATCTGTCTGTAAGCTGCGTCCTCCTGGGTGAGCAGCTCGCCTTCCACGGTTTGCAGCGTAGCCTCTTCGCAGAGCTGTTGCCGGGTGACACCCAGCTCGTTGAGGCAGGTTTCGGCCATGTACTCGCCGTCGGACTGCAGCTTGGCGGCGGTGGCGCTCAGCTGGCCGCGGCGATCGCGCGACTGCTCCAGCACCTCGCGCAGGGAACGCAGGGTCTGGTCAATTTCCATGAGCCGCGTGCGTACCTGGTCGCTTTCTGCCTGCAACTCGGCAGCGCGACCTTCCGCTTGCGCCCGCTCGGCGGCAAAGGCGACCACCTGTTCCGCCAGAGTCTGGCTCTCCGCTTCACGCTGCTGCTTTTCTGCCAGCGCGGAAGCGGCCTGGGCGCGCAGGTTCTGCACTCGCGCAGCAACTTCCGCCAGTAACGATTCCATCCTCTGCAGCGCCGCTTCCGCCGAACGCCGGCGTTCTTCCACCGTGGCCACGCGCGCCATCTGCTCGGAAGACCGCTGGGCGGCCGCGTCGCGCTGCTCGCGCAAGCCCGCCAGCGACTGCTGCGATGCCGACATCTGCCGCTCCAGCTCGGTTTGCCGTGCCTGCAGCCGCGTAAGTTCGTCCTGGCGCAGGGCGATACAGCTCTGCTGCTCGGCCTGCTCGCCCGCCAAGCGGCGCAATTCGGTTGCGCACACGGCGGCCCGCTCCTGCAGCTTGAGCGTCTCCGAATCCAGCTGCTGCAGGGAATGGCCGGAGGTCATGGCATCCTTCTCCGCCGCCCGCTTTTCCTCTTCCAGCCGCTCCAGCAGGGAAGCGAGCTCGCTGATTTCGCGCGCCAGCATGGCCACACGCTGCTCTTCGCCGTGCAGGGCGATTTCCAGCTCCGCCAGGTTGCGCATCAGATCGCGCAATTCCCGTTTCATGGAGAGCGGTCCTTCCGCACGCTGCTTGCCGCCCGTGACCGTCACGTTATGGAAACACTCGCCGGAATGCGAGAGGAAGAAGGCTTGCGGGTTCTCCAGGGCCAGCTCGCGCCCCAGAGAAGCATCGGGAACGATATAGCCGTCGCGCAGCTTGGGCAGGATCACTTCCAGCGATTTGCCGAAGCCATTGAGCACGCGAATGCAGCTCTTCAGCGGGATGATGGGCGCCGGAGGCGGAGCGGCTTCCAGGCTCTCATCCACGGCAAAGGAAAAGCGCGCCTGCGAATCGTTGGGATGCACCAGAAAGGTGGCGCGCCCGTCCACGTCGCCGCGCAGGAGGCGAAGGCCCTCGCCGGCTGCATCCCAGGACTTGACCACGATAAAGTTGAGCTCATCGCGCAGGAAGTCCTCGACCACGTGCTCGTAGCGGTCGTCAACCTCGAGGAAATCGGCCAGCACGCCCGCCGGCGCCAGGCCGCCCTGCATGCCGCCCGATTGGAACAGGCGGCGCACCGATTCGGTGGAATAGCCATGCTCGGCAATCACCGCTTCCAGGGACGCGCGGCGGCCCAGCAGGGTAGCGTGCTCGCCGCGCAAGCCGTCCAAGCGGCGCTTGCTTTCCGTTTCCGCGGCACGCTGCGTTTCCAGCCGCTGCCGCGCATTCGTAATTTGCTGCCCCAGCGCCGTTACCCGATGCGAAGCCGATTCGAAGCTCAGCGCCAGCTGCCCGCGTTCGCCGCCTGCGGCCTCCAGTTGCGCGCTCGCCTGCGTGTACTCCTGTTTCAGCCGCTGCACTTCGCGGCTGAGTGCTGCCAGCCGCTCTTCCGCTTGCGTCATCTGGTTGCGCAGCTGCGCCGACTGCGCCACGGCGTCGAAAATGGAGGTGCGATGCTCCTCCTGCTGCGCTTCCACTCCGGCCAGCGCGGCCGCCGCCTCTGCCGCTTGCTGCTGATAGCGTTGCAATTCCTCCTGGGCCGCGGACACATCCGCCGCCGCCGAGTCCACCACTTGCTGGTGGGAAGCACGCTCCAGTTCCAATTCGGCCAGCCGCTCGCCGGTGAGGACCGCCTCGTTCTCGCAGACGGTAGCTCTCTCCGCCAGTTCGGTGCACCGTTCCTGGTTATGGCGCTGCCGTGCCTCGGCGCGGTCGGTTTCGAGGACGATGGAGCTCACCCGCTCCTGGTTCTGCCGCGCTTCCGCCTCGACGGCGTAGCCGCGCTGCGAGCGCTCCGCCTGCTCGCTTTCCAGTTGCTGGATGGCCTCGGTCTGGTAGCGCATCTCCTCGGCGATGGTTGCCATTTGGGCTTCTATTTCTGAGCGCTCGCGGTCAAGCTGAGCAAACTTGCTGGCCAGCACCAGGCGCAGCTTGGCCCGCATTTCGTCGCGCAAGCGGGCATAACGCTCCGCCTTGGATGCCTGGCGCTTGAGCGAGTTCATCTGGCGCGTGACTTCTTCGAATATGTCATTCACTCGCGCCAGGTTGAGTTTCGCTTCTTCCAGCCTTGCTTCCGCCAGACGCTTGCGGGTTTTGAAGCGGGTGACGCCGGCGGCCTCTTCGATGATGGCCCGGCGGTCGGTGGGCTTGCTGCTCAGGATTTGACCTATGCGGCCCTGTTCGATCAGGGCGTAGGATTCCGGCCCCAGGCCGGTGCCCATGAACAGGTCCTGAATGTCGCGCAGGCGGCAGAGCTTGCCGTTCAGCAGGTACTCGCTGTCGCCAGAGCGGAACAGGCGCCGCGTGACCACAATTTCGCCCTTTTTGAAGGTGAGTGTCTTGAACTTGCGGCGGCGAATCTTAAGCACTACTTGAGCATTTTCCGCGGACACGGAAGCGGCCGCCGCGTGCCCATTGCCATTTTGCGGCTCCACCGTTTCGGTAGCTGCCGCGACCTGGAGCTGGCTGGTGGCATCGGGGACAGCTACTGCTGCCGGGGCACCTTCCTGGTCGTCCACCTTGCCGGGCTGCACGTCTTCGATGTAGGCCTCAGCCTCTTCGGCGGCGCGGGTGCGCACCGCGGCTTCATCCCAATCGGCGTCCCCGTCCGCGGGCATTTCATCCTGAATGTCGAATTGGGTGGGCTCGTTGGCGTCGCTGCCCTCGTACATGTCAGGATCAATCATGGTCATGGACACTTCCGCCATGCCCGTGGGCTTGCGGTCGCGGGTTCCGGCGAAGATCACATCTTCCATGCGCGAACCGCGCAGCGTTTTGGCTGATTGCTCGCCCAACACCCAGGAAATGGCGTCCGCGATATTGGACTTGCCACAGCCGTTAGGCCCGATGATGGCGGCTACGCCGTCGCCGTTGAACTTCAGTTCGGTGCGGTCGCAGAAGGACTTGAAACCCAGGATTTGCAGCTTTTTAAGTTTGAGCAACTTCCACTCCTTGCGCTGTCTGCGGGCATGGCTGGCCGCGTGGCCGTGCTCTTTGGCTGGTTAACTGACTAGGTTCCGGGCACAGCGTTCACCTCGAACGAGATGCCCCGGAACACAGATTGTCGCTACTGTACCTGCCAAAGTTCGGCGGGGTCAAGAAAGAAAACACTATTACTTGGGTGGCTTCTTCTCTGACCCCAGTACTTGGGATATGCCATGCACTCAGTAAAGCTGAAATGGGTGAGGAAGTTAGGTCGGGGAATCGCGAGAGCAGCTTTAGGTTAGCGCAAGGCAGCAGGCAGAGCAACCAAAATGGTGCAGAGCCACGGAGGGCCACCGGATGTTTCAAGGTTTCGCAGATTTGAAGGTTTCGCCGCTGCGCAACTTTGAAACCCGGAGACTTTGAAACCTAAAGATGTGTGCTTCTTCGCGACGTTTGCGGCGAATTTCTGAAGCCTCAGAGCTTCGCGCGCAACTCCTCGAGCGATTCCACTCGCGGCAAATCGCTCTCGCGGTAGGCGCCGGCAACGTCGAACAGCATGGCCTGCATGCCGGCCCGGGTGGCGCCCACGTAATCCACGGAGTAGACATCGCCCACGTAGAGACTGCTTTCAGGCTTTGCGGAGAGTTGCTGGAGAGCGGATTGAAAGATAGCTGGATCGGGCTTCTCGCGGCCTACGTGGCCGGAATCCGTGAAACCCAGGAAGCATTCGCCCAAGCCGCAACTGCGCAGCAGCTTTTCCATGCCGCCGTCGGAATTGGAGATCACGCCCAGGCGGTATTTGCTGGCGAGTTGCAGCAGAAGCTCACGCGTGCCCGGCCGCACCACGTCCCAGTTGCCGGAGGTGCGGCTGGCGGTCACCAGCGCTTCATGTAATCCAGCATCTTTGATGTGTAACAAATTAAGCAGGAAGGAGTAATAGGTGTCCCAATAGTGCCGGTCGGTGTAGTGCGCAGACGTTGCGTTATTGCGGTCCAATTCGGTCTTGGCCTGGCGCTCGGCGGCATGCAGTTGCTCCGCTTTGGGGCGAACACCGCGCGCGTGCAGCGCCGCCAAGGTGCGTTCTGGATTGGCGAATACCAAGGTATTACCGGCGTCGAAGAAGATGGTGGTGAGCATGGGAATAATTCACGATTGACGGTCGTCGATTGGTGATTGCCCCGAAGCTGAAACTTGAGCAATCGTCAATCGAAAATCGTCAATCTACAATTTGCTTAAGAAGTCCACGATCTCCGGCTCGTTCCAGTCCACCGCGCCGATGAACTTACGGCGCAAAATGCCGCGCCGGTCAATGATGTACGTCTCGGGAAACTTGAAGGTGCCGTACAGGGTGTTGGTCTTCTGGTCGGGATCGCGCACGGTCAGGAAATCCACCTTGTGGTCCTTGAGGAACTGCTGGTAAGCGTGGCCGTCCACATCCACGCTGACGCCCACCACCTCGACGCCCCGGTCCTTGAACTTGTTCTGCAACTGCTCCAGCGAGGGCAGTTCCTGCACGCAAGGGGCGCACCAGGTGGCCCAGAAATTCAGCACCACTACTTTTTCCCGCAGGTTGTGCAGGGTTACCGCATGCGCGCCGTCCTGGACGCTGAAATCGGGTGCGGGATTGCCGATACGAGGCGGATGCGATCCGCGATAACAGGCTGCCAGAGCGAAAGTCAGGAGCAGTAGAAGAGGCCAGGAAATCCGCTTCACGCAGCTATAATAGCTGATTCGGCCTATGGTTTCAGAGTCCTCAGAAGATGTCACGCGCGATACAGCACCGGCTGTCGCGGTGATCGTGCCCGCGCGCAACGAGGAAGCCTCGCTGGGCGCCTGCCTGCACAGTTTGGTCAGCCAGCGTGGGGTTGAATGCGAAATCATGGTTGTGGATGACGGTTCTACCGACCGCACCCGTGAAATTGCGCAATCCTTTGCCGGAGTGCGGGTGATAACCGCGGCTCCGTTGCAGCCGGGTTTCACCGGGAAATGCAACGCCCTGGCCTGTGGCGCTCGCGAAGCGCGCGGCGAATGGCTGCTGTTCACGGATGCCGATACTGTCCACCTGCCCGGCTCACTTGCTGCCAGCCTGCACGAGGCCCAGGAACACCAGGCCGCGCTGCTCTCCTATTCGCCTCAGCAGGAAGTGCGTGGCTTCTGGGAGAAGGCGGTGATGCCGGTAGTCTTTGCGGAACTCGCCGGCACTTACCGCACTGAGGACATCAACGATCCCGCTTCACCGGCGGCTGCAGCCAACGGCCAATACCTGCTTATTACGCGCGAAGCCTATGACGCGGTAGGCGGCCATGCAGCTGTCATGCGCAGCTTGCTGGAGGATGTGGAGCTGGCGCGCGCGGTGAAGGGTTCCGGCCGGCGCATCCGCTTCCGCTATGGCGGAGATCGCGTGCGCGCCCGCATGTACCGCAGCTTTGCCCAGTTGCGCGAGGGCTGGACCAAAAACCTGGCGCTGCTCTTCGACTCACCGTTGCAACTAGCGGTGGTGCGTGGCGCCGAGTTCGTGCTCATCGGGGGCGGGGCCGTGGTAGCAATAGTGGCGGTAACTCGCGGCCAAGCCGTTGTGGCGGGCATGGCCGGGACCATTGCCGGAGCAACCTACCTGCTATTTTTGCGCCGCATTCGGCGCGCCCACCTCCCCTGGGAGGCCAATCTGCTGGCCCTGCTCGGTTTGCCGGTTTTTGCGTCACTTTTGCTGGCCTCGCGACTCTCTCATAAGCAAGGTTCGGTAACATGGAAAGGGCGCACCTATGGCGGGGCGGCTAGTGCTATCAATCCGGCGACTCCCGGAAAGAGGCCGGGGTTCCCGGTTGACCCGCGAAACAGCGATGCCGCGCCGGGGAGAATCTAATCAAAACCATGGTTTACCTGACCCGCAAAGCCGAATTTTCCGCTTCGCACTACTACCACAACCCCCAGTTCAGTCCGGAGGAGAACCGTCGCATTTTCGGGAAGTGCAACAACCCCAACGGCCATGGGCACAACTACACGTTGGAAGTAACGGTAAAGGGCGACGTGGACCCGCGCTCCGGCTTCGTAGTGGATCTGAAACAGTTGAAGGAAATCCTGAACCGCGAAGTGCTGGATGCGCTCGACCACCGCTTCCTCAACAAGGAAGTGCCGGAGTTCGCTACCCGCATCCCCACCACCGAGAATATCGCCATTTCCGTGTGGCAGCGCCTGCACTCCCGACTGGAGCGGGCGCAATTGCATCGCGTGCGGGTGTACGAAACGCCCGACCTGTTCGTGGACTACTACGGCGAATGAAAGCCCATCTCACCCGCCGCTACTGGTTTTCAGCCTCACACCGGCTGCACAGCGAGTCCATGTCGCCGGAGGAGAACCGCCGCACCTATGGCAAGTGCAATAACCCGCACGGCCACGGGCACAATTATGCGCTCGAGGTCACGGTCAGCGGGCCGGTGGACCAGGCCACAGGCATGGTCTGCAACCTGGTGGATCTGGACGAATTTGTGCGCGGCCATATTCTGGAGCGCTTTGGCCACGAAAATCTAAACATGCTGGCGGCGTTTCGCCAGCGCGTGCCCACCACGGAAAACTTGTGCCGCGAGATTTTTGAGATTTTGCAGCGCGGATTCACCACGGCTCATCTGGAGAAGGTGCGGCTGGAGGAGACCATGATGAACTCCTTCGAGTACGCCGGAGACGCGGAAGTCCGCAAATAGTCAATAAGGGGACAACATGAAGTCCACAACCGATGTCAGCACCATAACCAGTGCCAGCTTTGAGGAGTTGGTCCGGGAGATGATCGTCCGGCTAGGGGAAGACCCGCGGCGCGAAGGCCTGGAGCGCACCCCGGACCGGGTGCACCGCGCCCTGGTGCAGCTGACCAAGGGCTACAAGGAAGACGCCGAAGCCATCCTGCGCGGCGCCCTGTTCAGCGTCAGCTACGACGAGATGGTCATCGTCAAAGATATAGAGATGTTCAGCCTGTGCGAGCACCACTTGCTGCCGTTCTTTGGCAAGGTGCACGTCGCCTACATTCCCAATGGCAAGGTTATCGGGCTAAGCAAGCTGCCCCGTCTGGTGGAAGTGTTTGCCCGCCGGCTGCAGGTGCAGGAGCGGCTGACCACGCAAATCGCGGAAACCATTCAGAGCGCCATCGAGCCGCAGGGCGTAGGTGTGGTCATCGAGGCTCGCCACCTGTGCATGATGATGCGGGGCGTGGAGAAGCAGCATTCGGCGGCGGTCACGTCTTCCATGCTGGGCTGCTTCCGCGACTGCAAAGAAACGCGGGAAGAGTTCCTGTCGCTCATCCGCCAGCGTGCCAATGGTGTCTGAGGCAGTTTTCGCCTGAAGGGAACGAAGGCTTTCCCCCCCAGCATTTTCTCGGTAGGCGCAGAGATTCAGCCCAAACCCGCCAACTTGCAGCTTCCGTAGGGTGCAGCCGATAATCGCCGGCCATGGGACCTGCCTATCACATCGTCACCCCACGGCTGGTGATCCGCTGCTGGCAGCCGCAAGATGCGGTCAAGCTCAAGCAGGCGATCGACAGCAGCGTCGAGCACCTGCGCGCCTGGCTGCCCTGGGCCGCCAACGAGCCCGAACCCCTGGAACGCAAATACGAGCGTATCCGGCACTGGCGCGGCGACTTCGATCTGGGACTGGACTTCGTGTACGGAGTATTTGATCGAGAAGAAGAGCGCGTGCTGGGAGGCACCGGCCTGCACAATCGAGTGGGGTTCGATGCCCGCGAGATCGGCTACTGGGTACGCGCCGACAGCATCGGGCGGGGCTTCGCCACCGAATTTTCCGCGGCGCTGACCAGGGTGGCTTTCGAGGTGGATAAACTCTCACGGGTTGAAATCCACGTCGTGGTGGGCAACGAGCGCAGCGCCGCCGTCCCGCGCAAGCTCGGGTACGTGCACGAAGCCACTCTGCGCCGGCCACATCCCGGCGGCGGCACCCCGCTGTACGAAACGATGATCTGGACGCTATTCGCCGATAAGTACCCGGAATCCGCGGCATCAGCGCAGGTGGTAGAAGCCTACGGGTTTGGCGGCGAGCGGCTGCTCTGACGCGGCGAAAATCGCGTTTCCGGCGAATCGCCCTTCCGCTTCGCAGCATCCATTCATCATCACCAGGGGGGAAGAGGGCGAATGGAGAAGCGCAGGATTGGCACGCTGCAGGTTTCCGTAGTTGGCCTGGGGTGCAACAACTTCGGCTGGCGGCTGGACGCGGAGGAAACCGCGAAGGTGGTGGACGCCGCGCTCAACGCCGGCGTTAACTTCCTGGATACAGCCGATATTTATGGCGGGACCAAGAGCGAGGAATACCTCGGGAGAGCGCTGCGCGGGCGCCGCGAGCAGGTGGTAATTGCCACCAAATTTGGCATGAAAGTGGACGAACGGCGCCACGGCGCCAAGCCCGCTTACATACGCCAGGCAGTGGAGGACAGCCTGCGCCGCCTGAACACCGATCATATTGACCTCTATCAGCTTCACCAGCCCGACCCGGAGACTCCAATTGCGGACACACTGGCTACTCTCGACGAGCTGGTGAAGGCGGGCAAGGTGCGCGAGATCGGCTGCTCCAATTTTTCCGCGCAGCAGATTCGGGAGGCGGAAGCAGCGGTTCGCCCGGGCGCGGCCCGCTTCGTCAGCGTGCAGAACGAGTACAGCCTGTTCCACCGCGAGCCGGAGAGGGAAGTGCTGCCGGAATGTCAGCGCCGGGGATGGGCGTTTCTGCCGTATTTTCCACTGGCCAACGGCCTGCTCACGGGGAAGTACCGCGCGGGGCGGCCCACTCCCCAGGGCACACGAATCTCCACCCAGGAGCGCTTCGGAAAGCTGCTCAACGACCGCAACCTGGAGATTGTGGAGATCTTGACTGGTTTTGCCGAGTCACGCGGGCACACAATTCTGGAGCTGGCGTTTTCGTGGTTGTTGGCTCGCCCGGTCGTGGCTTCCGTGATTGCCGGTGCAACTTCACCCCAGCAGATCAGTTCGAATGCCCGCGCGGCGGGGTGGAAGCTCACCTCCGCGGATCTCGCCGAGGTGGACCGGATCCTGCAGCAGGGAGTCTTGTCGGAAGCATCGTAGGGATTGGGTAATGGAGAAATGGGTAAGTGTGTAATTTCTGAACTCGCCATGAGTCCCGCCAACTCGGCATTCAATCGCACAATTGCCGATTACACAATTGCACAATCTCAATGACTCAATCGTTGAGGGAGCAGCCGCAGTCCGCCGGCGGCACATGCGCCTGCAGGAAGTCGTTGATACGTTTCCAGGAATCAATCTGGTTGGGCACGCGCGAGAAGCCGTGGCCCTCGTCTTCGTAAATCTTCAAGTCCACCACACCGCCACGTTTTTTAATGGCATCTGCCACCTGCCGCGATTCCGATTCCGGGCAGCGGGGGTCGTGCGCACCGGCAAGAATCAGCAGCGGCGCCTTGATGCGGTCCACGAAGAAAATGGGCGACCGATCCTCCCAGAGCGCCTTATTCTTCACCGGATCGCCCATGGTGGCCAGGTCCATTTCGCGCAGCACCGGATCCTCGTTCTGCACCTCCGTGAAGTAGTTCACAAAGGGCACAATGGCTACGCCCGCGCCCCAGACCTCCGGTGCTTTGGTGACCGCCATCATGGTCATGTAGCCGCCGTAGCTGCCGCCCATGATGACCAGCTTCTTGGGGTCAACGTAGGCGCTGCGCTTGATCCAGTCGGCCGCGGCCAGCACGTCCTGCAGGTCGCCGCCACCCATATCGAACAGGTTGGCCTGCTGGAACTCCTTCCCGTAGCCGGTGGAACCGCGGTAGTTGGGCGCAATCACCAGGTATCCCTGGTTCACTAAAAACTGAATGCCGCGGTTGAAAAGATTCACTGTCTGCGAGGTTGGGCCCCCGTGCACGTACACCACCGCCGGGCTCTGATGATTCTGGGGCAGATTGTGCGGCACATATACGAAGGCGGAAATCTGAAATTTGCCGTCGCGGCTGGGGTAGTGGACCAGATACGGCTCAACCAGGTCAGCGCTACGCACGCCCGCCACCAGAGAATGCGTCACCTGCTGTGAACGCTTGCTGGCGAGATCGTAAATCCACGCATCGGCGGGAGAATCGGGCCCGTTGTGGATGTAGAGCAGGCGTGAGCCGTCGCGAGTGAAGGCGCTGTCGTGTCCGCCTGGTTCGTTCACCCCGGCAGGCAAAGGCAGAGCTTCGGTCTGGCCGCCAGCCAGATCGTGGAAATAGATATCGGTGTTGCCGTCCACATTGGCCGTCCAGGTTACGGTGTGTCCATCGGGAGAAAAATTGCCACCCTGGATCTCCCACTTATCCTGCGTCAGCCATTCAATTTTCTTGCTGACAATATCGAGCAAGCCAACATTGTCGTAGCCGTTGCTGGCATTGGAGGTGATAAGCAGCTTCTTGCCGTCCGGAGACCAGTCATTTACGGAATAGAGTTGCTCGCCGCTGTGCGGGGTCAGCCGGGTGCTCTGGGCCGTGGCCACGTCCACCACATAAATATCAGAGTCGGTTCCCTTGGCGTGCACCTGCGTATAAGCGATCCGTTTGCCATCATGCGACCACAGCGGGCTGACGTTGCCGCGCTCTTTGGGCGTGCCGCTGGTCAGGTGCCGCACTTCGTGAGTAGCGAAATCCATGACATCAATTTCAAACGTGGACGAAGTCTTAGGTTTCACCACGTAAGCGAGCATGCGCCCGTCAGGGGACCACTGTGGATCTTCCTCTGCGATCTCGGGGGTGTGCGTCAGGTTAATGACCTCGCCGCCAAGCGGGGAGACCACAAAGATGTCCCACTGCTCGTCGCCGTCGTGATCCGACATGTAGGCGATCCACTTGCCATCCGGCGACCACGCCGGCCGGGCCTGGCGCTGGTCGCTCACCGTGAGCTGCGTTGGCCAACCGCCCTGGGCCGGCACCGTCCACAGGTTCAGGCGCCCGCTGATGTTCGAGACAAAGGCGACCGTTTTGCCGTCCGGCGACCACGCCGTGCCCCCAATGGACCGCGTCATGAACAGCTTTTCGACGGTGAATTTCTGCACGTCGGCCTTGGGAACGCTCTGGATTTCTGCCGGGTTGGTGATGAACTTGGGCGTGGCCAGCTGCTGGGCAAGGGTAATGGTGCTCATAAAGACCAAAATAACAAAGCAGGCAAAAGTACGCATGATGCCGGTTTCCGCGGACTGAATTGGAAGCAGAAAAGTTTAGCAGAATGCGCGGTTCGAGGTTTGCGGGCTGCGTTTGACCCTACCTGCGCTCCGCGGTTCGGCAGACGCGCCGGGTCAATCGGCCAGGGCCTTGGCCTGGGAGAATTCACGGGCCCGGTCGAGCAGACGGCGCGCGCCCTGCGCGTCGCCGCGGGTGCGCAGGATGACGGCGAGGTGGAACAGGCTGCTGACCTCGCCCACATCTTCCTCCTGGCTGCGCTCGAAAGCGTGCTCGGCGGCAGCGTAGGCGCCGCGCCGCTCGTGGATAACGCCAATATGGTAGTGGGCCATCAGGTACTCAGGCGTAAGCGTGAGCGAGCTCTCAAACTGCTGCAGAGCTTCTTCCAGCCGGCCGGCATGAAAGTAGCAGACGGCCAGGCGGTAATGCGCCGCATTGTAATGCGGGTCAATCTGCAGGCAGTGCTCGAAGGCCTGGATGGCTTCCGGCATATCGCCGTGGTGATACCAGGCGACGCCCAGGTCGTAGTAGCCGCGGGCAAACTCGGGAGCGGCGGCCAGGGCACGCTCGTAATGGCGAATCGCCTGCAGCAGCACGCCCTCATGGAAGCACAGGTTCCCCAGCAGGTGGTTGGCCAGCACATGTTCGGGCTCGGAGAGCAACAAACGCTCCAATTCCTGCCGCGCCTCGGCGCTGTGCCCGTCGCGTTCCAGGGTAAGGGCAAGCAAGAGCCGATGGTCCACGTAGGCATCGCGCAAGAAAGCGCCGCACTGTGCGCAAAACTTATCCTGAGGCTGGATATGATGGCCGCAGCGGTGGCAAAGAGTAAGCGGTTGCGATTCCTGGAATTCGGTCATAGGGGCACCTGCAATCGTGCTGGCATCAGTCTCCGCCCAGGCTTCACCCGTCTCAGTGATGGAGGTCACGCCAGGAGGTGATGCGCGCGGCTGGGCAGCAACCTTGGTTACTTTCGCCCCTGTCCAGTTACTGCCTAGCATGGCACTTGCCGTGTCCCCAGATGCGCTGGGCGTGGACGCCCAGCCCGGGAAAGCGGCGGAATCCTATGCGACTCCAGTGCCTGCTGGTGACGCGCGAACACGAACTGCTGCAGCTGGTGCGGCCAGTGCTGGAAAGCTCCGGCATGGAGGTGGAAGTGCGCGCCGAAGCCGGCAGCGCAGCCGAGATCTGCCACCGCCGCCATCTGGATGGCTTTCTGGTGGACTGTGATGATGTGCCCGGCGGAAGCGAATTGCTGCCCTTTATCCGGGGCAGTGGGTCCAACCGCATGTCCACCATCCTTGCCGTAGTGAATGGGACCACATCGATCAACCAGGCGCTGGAACAGGGCGCCAATTTCGTGCTGGGCAAGCCAGTGTTAATGGACCGCTTCCACTCTTATCTCAAGGTCGCGCGCGTGTTCATGGAGCGCGAACACAGGCGTTATTTCCGCTTCGCCGTAAACCTGCCGGTCAGGCTCTATGGCGATGCACAACAGTGTGAGGAAGGGAACATGCTGAACCTGAGCGAAGGCGGGTTGTCGCTTCGGTTGGCGCGTGGGCACAGCCTGGAGGGCTCAGTGCGAGTGAGCTTTGAGGTGCCCAGTATTGATCCTTATCGGGTCGAAGCCAAGGGTGAAGTGGTCTGGAGCGACGGGGCGGGCCTGATCGGCGTGCGCTTCTTCTACATGGGAGATGAGTCGCGCCGCCATCTTCTGGACTGGCTGCAGCAACTCCATGGGCAGTCGGAATTGCGGGAAGGGCCGGAAGACCCTATTGAGAGTTGAAGGTTGTGCTGGATGGGCAGAACAACCCCTGAGATGCTTGAAACCTGTTCTAGACCTTGGCCGCAAAGGCGGCTTCCATGGGCAGGGCTTCGCAATTCTTAATGGCAGCGGCGATTCCGAAGCGGTGTCCGCTGGGCTGCGGTTCCACTCGCACCACGCTAGCGTGGTAGCGCACGCGGCGCCGGCCATAAACGCTCAGTTCGGCGGGCAGAACCATTTCCACCTGGATAATGGCGCCGTGGGGCAGGCGAGTGCTGCAATAGAGGAATAAGCCCCGCTCGTTGAGGTTGGTGACCTCGGTATTTTCCGAGTTGGAGGCCACCCCATAGCTGACGCTGGCGGGAATGCAAATGCGGTGGCGATCGAGAGTGCGCTTTTCAGTGGTGGGCTCGCCGATTTCCGGAAATAACTCGCGGAACACAGCATCATTCTTGTCGGCGACGGTGGATTCCTGCCCCGTCAGATACTGCGTCCAGGACAGCACTCGGCCAGCAAGCTTCCTCCAACCCTTAGCACTTGCAATAGGCGACTTTGGCATCATCAGGCCTCAACTCTCATCGCGGATAGGCCGGGAAACTGGGCATGAACCCGGTTCCCTTGCCCGCGCCGTGCCTAGAATCCCAACCACCCCGGAGAGTAAGCCCGGGATCAGGGGACATCCGGCACGCGTGGTGTTCTGGTTCTAAATGCTAAGGAACGCGGTTTTCATTCGAGGTTCCCCAAGCAGATAGGCCCTTTTTGAGGTTGCGCTAAGGCAAGCGGTGGGGCAACATCACTAAGGTAATGCTTACCCGTAACCAGCGAGGGGCTAGACTGGTACGGCAGAACGTGTCACCGCAATGAAAGCAGGCGGTGCTTTGGGGGGAGACTTGGGAATGGATAGCGCTGCGATTCTTATGATTTTGTTTGGCTCCGTGATTTCCGTGACCACCGCATTGACTTTCATGGAAGTGCGCCGCATGCGGAAGGCCGGCAACCCGAAGTCCTCAGCGACAAGTACCGGCAAATAAAGGCGGCACGTTAATCGCTGTTCAGTATCTCAGCGGCAGCACGGTAGCCGCTGGCCATGGCGCCGTGCACCGTTGCGTGGTGCCCGTGGAAGTCCGTGGCTTCTCCAGCAAAAAACAGGGTGCCGGCGATGGACGCAGCAAGCTGCCGTTGTGCCTGTTCGGCGCCTCCCGCCATGACGTAGCTGTAACCTCCACGACAATAGGGATCCGCTTGCCAATCATGAACGTGGGTCGCCAGCAACTGGCCGGTAATTTGTTCGGCCGCTACGCCGAGAATTGCGCTTAGAGCCTCAACCGCCTTGCGCTCGAGCACAGCCGCTGGCTGGCCGCAGTATTGCTGTGCCCGCGGCCCGGCGCACCAGGCGCTCAGCACGGGTGCCCTCGATGGCAACTTGCTCCACCAGGTAGGAAACCAGGGATTCTCCGAGAAAAGGAAGAGCATGTGCTTCAGGCCACGGGGAGTGCCGCCGAATCCCGGTTCGCGCCAGAAGGCTTCCCGAAACACCAGCGTGAGGTGGACGGCGGATCCCATGGCTAATTGACTGAGGCACTCTCGCTTCATGTCCAGAGAGGGGACAAAGGATACCGCCCCGGGCGAGTGCGGCGGCAACTGCAGAATGCCCAGGGGCAGGGTGATAAGGGCGCGAGGGGCACGGCAGAGAGGCTTGGAGTGATTCGACGGCGAGCGCATTTCAATTTCTACGTTTCCAGGTTTCCAGCGCACGGTATTGGCCACGTGATTCAGGAGCCACTCGCACAGTCCAGGTTCAATCGCTTGTCGCAGGGCTTCAATCAGGCCGCCATAACCGTGCGCCAGCCGGAACTGGCGATCACCCTCGATTTGTTCTTCCGCTTTTTCCCCCTCGATAATGGAACGCAGGCTGATGAGTTCGGCATTGGCCGCGTGAAAACCCTCGACGTAGGCGGTGGCCCACAGCTTTTCTTGAGCCGGAACGTCGCTACAGCACTCATCCAGAAAGCGGAGAAACGAGAGATCGGGGCCGTGATATTTCTGCATGCGATCAAAAACCGGATTCCGCTCGGAAGAAAATTCGTCTTGGGACAACTTGCCGTTTTGCGAGTACCAGAAATCGCCCTCAGGTTCGTGCAGTTGCAGACCGGCGGACTGGGCGAGATTAAAAATTTCCGGAGGCCGGCCATGGACAAATTCGGCCCCCAACTCTACAGGCGCATCACCGGTGCTGGCTGGATGGGTAA
>Ga0075426_10000697_pt1 | contig 23359 bp, 26 predicted proteins | sample SoiMethybrSBSTD5_FD_75304 | JGI IMG/M metagenome (GOLD analysis project Ga0075426, IMG submission 75304) | Bulk soil microbial communities from a Populus tree surrounding site in Tennessee, USA - Soil MetaG P. TD hybrid SBSTD5 | ecosystem: Environmental > Terrestrial > Soil > Tree plantation...
GCCGAGGGCGAGCGCTTCTGCGACGAGCTCGCCCCCCGCGACACGGTCGCCGCCGCGATCGTGCGCGAGTGCGCGGAGGGCCGCGGCCTTCGGACGCCCGACGGGCGCCCGGCCGTCCACCTCGACACGACTGCCATCGACCCCGAAATCGCCGGAGAGGTGATCCCCACAATGCTGCGCCGCTACCGCGCGGCGGGCGTCGACCCGCTGCACGAGCCGATTCTGACCTATCCCGTCCTGCACTACCAGAACGGCGGCCTGCGCATCAACCGCGACGGCCAGACCACCGTCGAGGGCCTGTTCGCCGCCGGGGAGATCTCGGGCGGCGTCCACGGGCGCAACCGGATGATGGGGAACTCGCTGCTCGACTGCGTCGTCTTCGGGCGCCGGGCGGGCCGGGCGGCCGCGGCATGAGCACCATCGAGTCCACCGATCTCGCCGTCGCCGTCGAGGACGCCGCCGCCCATCTCTACGTGTGGGCGCTCAAGGACATCCCGCAGGATCTGCGCGACGCCCTCCGCGACGCCATGGGCCGCGAGACGCACAAGGTCGGGAAGCGCATCCTGGAGACGATCAACACCAACGTCTCGGTCGCCGACGAGCAGGGCAACCTGGTCTGCCAGGACACGGGCATCGCCGTCTTCTACGCCCGCGTCGGCGAGCGCTTCCCGCTGCACCCGGCCCAGATCGAGATCGCGCTGCGCGAGGGCACCCGCCGGGCGACGCTCGAGCACCCGCTGCGCTCGAACACCGTCCACACGCTGACCCGCAAGGCGACCGGCGACAACACCGGCCACCGCATCCCCCACATCCACTGGGAGTTCGTGCCCGACTGGGACGGCCTCGACGTGAAGTGCGTGCCGAAGGGCTCCGGCTCCGAGAACATGAGCTTCCTGAAGATGCTCGTGCCCGCCGACGGCGTGAAGGCGATCAAGCGCTTCGTGCTCGACTCGATCGTCGGCGCCGGCGGCAAGCCGTGCCCGCCCGGCATCGTGGGCGTCGGCGTCGGCGGCTCCGCCGACCTCGCCATGCACCTCGCCAAGGAGGCGATCGCCCGGCCGGTAGGCACGCAGAACGACGACCCGGACGTGGCCGCGCTCGAGACCGACCTCTTCGCGCTGCTGAACGACACCGGGGTGGGCCCGATGGGCCTCGGCGGCGACACGACCGTGCTCGCCGTCCACGTCGAGCAGGCCCACACCCACATCACCCTGAACCCGGTCGCCGTCAACTACCAGTGCTGGGCGGCCCGCCGCGCCAGCGCCCACATCTCCGCGGCCGGCGCGATCGAGTACGACAGGGAAGCGTGATGCACCACGAGATCACCTTCCCCACCGACGAGGCCGCCGTCCGCGCGCTCCACGCGGGCGACACGGTCACGATCCAGGGCGAGATCGTCGGCATCCGCGACGCCACCCAGATCCGCATCTTCGACCACGGCCAGGAGCCGCCGTTCTCCCTGCGCGGCGCCGCGCTCCTGCACACCGCCCCGAACGTGCGCAAGCTCGCCGACGGCTCGTACGAGCCGATGTGCATCGGCACGACCACGTCGGCCCGCATGAGCCGCTTCACCGAGGGGCTGATCCGCGACCACGGCGCCCGCGCCATCATGGGCAAGGGCGGCCTCCTGCCCGAGGCGCTCGAGCCGCTGCGGGAGCACGGCGGCGTCTACCTCGCCATCGTGGGCGGGGCCGCTGCCCTCGAGACGACCCAGATCGAGGCCATCGAGCAGGTCGAGTGGGAGGACCTGATGCCGGAGTGCCTGTGGCGCTTCCGCGTGCGCGACTTCGGCCCGCTCATCGTCGGCATGGACAGCCACGGCGAGAGCCTCTACGAGAACGTCCAGGTCGAGGCGCGAAGGCGGCTCGACGAGTCCATCTACGCGAGGTTATAGACCATGGTCGAGGAGTTCCTGGGACTGCCGATGCGCCCTCCCAAGCCACGCGAGCGGGGCTGGACGCACGTCATCGACAAGGGCATGAGCCTGCACGAGGTGCAGGGGCTGATCGACATCGCCGGCGACTACGTCGACATCGTCAAGATGGGCTGGGGCACGTCGTATGTGACGCGCAACCTGGCCGACAAGATCCGCACGTACCAGGAGGCGGCGATCCCGGTCATGTGCGGCGGGACGCTGCTCGAGGCGGCCATCGCGCGCGGCCGCGTCGACGAGTTCAAGCGCTGGACGCAGGGCTTCGGCTTCACGCACGTCGAGGTGTCGGACGGGACGATCCAGATCGAGCGGGACTCCAAGCTCGAGCTGATCTCCTCGCTGGCCGAGGAGTTCGTCGTCCTCTCCGAGGTCGGCTCGAAGGACGCGGAGTGCGTCTTCGCCCCCTACCAGTGGGTGGCGTGGATCAAGGAGGAGCTCGAGGCCGGCGCGGCCAAGGTCATCACCGAGGCCCGCGAGGGCGGCACGGCCGGCATCTTCCGCGGATCGGGCGAGGTGCGCTCCGGCCTCATCGACGAGATCGTGCACGAGGTGCCGCTCGACAACCTGCTCTTCGAGGCGCCGCAGAAGGACCAGCAGGCCTGGTTCATCCGCCACCTCGGCCCCGAGGTGAACCTCGGCAACATCCCGCCCGAGGAGGTCATCCCGCTCGAGACGCTGCGCCTCGGGCTGCGCTCCGACACCATGGCCGACCTCCTTCTCCGAGACCTGCCCGTGCCCCGAGCATGAGCGCCGTGCTGCCCATCTCCGTCGACGAGGCGGCCAGCCTCGCCGACGAGTTCGAGTCGCGCCCGGCCGAGGACCTGGTGCGGTGGACGGCCGAGCGCTTCGGCGACCGCGCCGTGCTCACCTGCTCGTGGCAGAAGCAGAGCTCGGTGCTCGTCCACATGCTCTCGGAGGTGGCGCCCACCTTGAGGGTGGTCGAGTTCGACACGGGCCTGCTGTTCCCCGAGACCTACGACACACGGGAGAAGCTGATCGCCCGCTACCCGATCAAGTTCGAGCGGATCGAGCCGGAGCTGACCGTCGAGCAGCAGGCGGCCGCCCACGGCGACCGGCTCTGGGAGCGGGATCCGGACGCGTGCTGCGGCATGCGCAAGGTCGCGCCGCTGGAACAGGCGCTGCGCGGAATGGACGCCTGGATCACGGGAATTCGCCGCGAACAGTCGACAACTCGCCAAAACGCACGCAAGATCGAGGTGGACGACCGTCGCGGCGTCGTCAAGGTGCAGCCACTTGCCGACTGGACAAGTCGCGACGTGTGGCGCTATATCTGGAGGCACGGCATTCCGTACAACACCCTGCACGACCATGGATATCCGTCGATCGGGTGTATGCCGTGCACGACGTCGGTGAACGGCACGTCATCCGACGAACGGGCAGGACGCTGGCGTGGCACGGGCAAGATCGAGTGCGGCCTGCACGGCCGCTGACGCCACGACTGATACAAGACGAGTTACGACTCCTTTAGAAAGGAACGAGCAGCGTGCACGAGAACACTCAAGGCTTCACCCTCTGGTTCACCGGGTTGTCCGGTTCCGGCAAGACGACCATCGCCCGGATCATCGGGCCTGAGATCGAGCGGCGCGGCGTCCTGGTCGACCACCTGGACGGTGACGTCGTTCGCACGCATCTCAGCAAGGGCCTCGGCTTCTCCCGCGAGGACCGCGACGCGAACATCCTCCGCATCGGCTTCGTCTCGAAGCTCCTGACGCGCCACGGCGCCGGCGTCATCGTCGCCGCCATCTCCCCGTACGCCGAGACCCGCGGCATGGTCCGCGACATGATCGGCAGCGTGGGCAACTTCGTCGAGGTGTACGTGGCGACCTCGCTCGAGGAGTGCGCGCGGCGCGACGTCAAGGGCCTCTACGCCAAGGCGTTCGCCGGCGAGATCAAGGAGTTCACGGGCGTCAGCGACCCGTACGAGGCTCCCGACCATGCCGAGGTCGTCGTCGAGACCGAGGGCCGTACGCCCGAGGAGTCCGCGGCGTTCCTCATCTCCGAGCTCGAGCGGCTGAACATCATCCCCCCCGTCCTCGAGGAGGCGGTCGCCTGATGTCGTCCCAGCAGACCGCACGGACGAGCGGCGCCGGGCTGATCGCCCCGCACGGCGGCGAGCTCGTCAACCGCACGGTGACCGGCGACGAGGCGGAGGCGCTGCGCGAGGAGGCCCAGGGCCTGCCCCGCGTCCACATGAGCGAGAAGCAGACCGCCGACCTCGACATGATCGCGTCGGGGGCGCTCTCGCCGCTGACCGGCTTCATGGTGCAGGCGGACTACGACCGCGTCGTCTCCGACATGCACCTCGAGAACGGCCTGCCGTGGGCACTTCCGGTCACGCTGTCCGTGCCCGAGAAGCCGGCGGCCGACCGGCTGGCGCTCGAGAGCCACGGCGGCGAGCTGCTCGCCGTCATCGACGTGGCCGACGTGTTCGAAGCCGACCGCAGCGAGGAGGCCGCCAAGGTCTTCCGCACCACGGACGACGCCCATCCGGGCGTGGCCCAGGTGTACGCGGAGGGCAGCGTCCTCGTCGGCGGGCAGGTGACGGTGTTCGCCCGCCCCGAGCCGGACTTCCCCGACCTGCATTTCGATCCCGCCCAGACGCGGGCGGCCTTCGCGGAGCGGGGCTGGAGCCGCGTGGTCGGCTTCCAGACGCGGAACCCGGTGCACCGGGCGCACGAGTACATCCAGAAGTGCGCCCTCGAGACCGTCGACGGGCTGCTCCTGCACCCGCTCGTCGGCAAGACCAAGGGCGACGACGTCCCCGCCGAGGTGCGGGTGCGCTGCTACCGGGTGCTGCTGGAGAAGTACTACCCGGCCGACCGCACGCTCCTGTCCGCCTTCCCGGCGGCCATGCGCTACGCGGGGCCCCGCGAGGCCGTCTGGCACGCGATCTGCCGCAAGAACTACGGCTGCTCGCACTTCATCGTGGGCCGCGACCACGCCGGCGTGGGCAACTACTACGGCACGTACGACGCGCACCTGATCTTCGACAGCTTCGAGCGGGACGAGCTCGGGATCCAGCCGATGTTCTTCGACCACACGTTCTTCTGCAAGACGTGCGGCAACATGGGCTCGGCCAAGACGTGTCCTCACCCTTCGGAGGATCACGTCCACCTGTCGGGCACCAAGGTCCGCGAGATGCTCGGGCAGGGCATCGAGCCGCCCTCCGAGTTCAGCCGGCCCGAGGTGGCGCGCGTGCTGATCGAGGCGTACCGCTCCGCCTGAACCATCGGCCCTGCGCGGACGGGTTTGGTTCCCGTTCGCGCAGGGCTTTTCATTCCCCACAAGGCCGCTTAGACTGGTCGGGTAGCTGCTGAATCTGAGAGGGGATTGTGACCGGGCTTGAGCTGATCCTGGCCGGGCTTCTCGTCGGTGTGCTGGTGGGCGCAACCGGCATGGGCGCCGGCTCCCTGATGGCACCTGTGCTCATCAGCATGTTCAGCGTCTCCGCCGTGGCGGCGGTGGGGACCGACCTGCTCTACTCCGCCGGCACCAAGCTGGTGGGCGGGGCGCGCCACTGGACGCTGCGCACGGTGAACGTCGAGATCGCGCTGTGGATGGCTGCGGGCAGCGTTCCTGCGGCGGTGCTCGGCGTGTTCACGCTGAACCGGCTGGCCGCAAAGGAGGGCGCGGCCATCCAGAGCGACATGAAGGACGTGATCGGCGTCGCGCTCATGCTGGTCGCTGTCACGGTGGCCGTGCGGACGTTCGTGACCATCCGCGGCATGTGGGACGCGTCGGTGCCGCAGACCGACAGCGAGATCGCCCACATGCACCGCTACCTGGCGCTCGTGATCGGCATCGTCTTCGGGTTCATCTTCGGGCTGACGTCGGTCGGCGCCGGCGCCTTCTTCGGCATGGCGCTCGTGACGCTGTTCCCGCTCTCGGCCCGGCGCGTGGTGGGCACCGACCTCTTCCACGGCGCGCTCGTCACCGCCGCCGCGGCAGTGGCCTCGTACTTCCTGCTGCCGTCGATGCGCTTCTCGAGCATCGCCTTCCTCATGATCGGGTCGATCCCCGGCATCCTGATCGGCTCGCAGATCACGGTGGCACTGCCCGAGAAGGCGCTGCGCGGCTCGCTCGCGAGCGTGCTCGCGCTCTCGAGCCTGAAGATGCTCGGCGCGTTCTAGGCCGCTCCCAGACCCACCCGTTCGGGGGATCTTCACGGTTCCGAGTTGCATTTCCCACTAGTTCGGTTATATTGGTCGGGATTGTGGTAATGACCGAGAGGGGAAGTGGGGCAGGATGAACGCAGGACTCATGTTGGCGGGGCTCGCGGTGGGCCTCCTGGTGGGGCTGACCGGTATGGGCGCCGGCTCCCTGATGACGCCGATCCTGATCACGTTTTTCGGGATCCCGGCGGGCACCGCAGTCGGCACCGACCTGGTGTACGCGGCCGTCACCAAGACGTTCGGCGCGGCCCGCCACCACCAGCTCAAGAACGTGAACCGCGAGCTGGCGCTGTGGATGGCGACCGGCAGCGTCCCGGCCGCGTTCCTGGGCACCTACTCGCTGTACAACCTCTTCGACGCGAACATCGACACGTGGCTGCCGAACGTCATCGGGTACACGCTCGTCCTCGTCGGCATCGCGGTCGCGATCCGCACCTTCATCACGATCCGCGGCCTGTGGGACACCTCGAAGCTGCCCCAGGACGGCGAGCTCACGCGAAACCACAAGATCCTGGCCGTCACGATCGGCGCCGTCTTCGGCTTCATCCTGGGCCTGACCTCGGTCGGCTCGGGCGTGTTCTTCGGCATGGCGCTCGTCACGGTGTTCCCGCTGACCGCGCGCAAGGTCGTGGGCACCGACCTGCTGCACGCCATGATGGTCACCCTCGCCGCCGCCGCCGGCACGATCATCTGGGGCACGCCGGACTACGGCAACGTCGGCAACATCCTGATCGGCTCGATCCCGGGCATTCTGATCGGGTCGCACTTCACGGCGCGCCTGCCCGAGAAGGCGCTGCGCGGCAGCATCGCGAGCGTCCTCGCGCTCTCCGGCCTGAAGCTGCTGGGCGCCTTCTAGCGCAGGAGGGGACAGTCCCCGCGGTGCGGGGACTGTCCCCAATACCGCCGCCGTACAATCCGCCGTCGTGCCCAGCCGCCGCACCGGCATCGTCGTCATCGCCGTCATGCTCGCCGCCTCCGGCCTGGCGTTCCTGCGCGCCGAGCAGCTGAAGCTCGAGCGCTCCCCGATCGGCGGCACGCACGTCGAGAAGTTCTTCTCGACGACCTGCCAGCCGCTCCACCCGCACACGCGCTGCTCGTCGCACTCGGCGCTCATGACCTTCCGCCTGCGCAAGGCGGGCCGGGTCGCGCTCGCGATCGTGAACGGCTCGGGGGCGACGGTCGAGCAGCTGACGCCGGCGGCAGGGCAGCGCAGGCCCCGGGGCCGGGTCACGGTGCGCTGGAACGGACGCACCGACTCGGGGGCGCAAGCGCCGGAGGGCTCCTATCACCTGCGCGTGCACCTGATCTCGCTCGGCCGGACGATCACAATCCCCGATTCGACCCAGCTCGACCTGACGCCGCCGACCGTGACGCTCGAGAGCGCGCCCGGATCGCACGTGATCCGCTACTCGACGAGCGAGCCCGCCATCCTGCTCGTGCGGGCGACGGGCACCGGGTCGAACGCCGGCCACTCGGCCCTCTTCCGCGGGCACGGCGGCCGCGTCCACTTCCGCCGCACGAAGCTCGCCGGCGCCGAGGTCACGGTCACGCTGGTCGCCGTCGACCGGGCGGGGAACCGGTCGGCGCCGGTCTCGGCGGGGAGCCTCCGCCTGCCGGCGTGACACAATCCGCGGCCATGATCGCCGCCGGACGAAACGTGCTCGTGCTCGCGCCGCACACCGACGACGGCGAGTTCGGCGCAGGCGGCACGATCGCCCGCCTGATCGACGCGGGCGCCGAGGTGCGCTACGTGGCGTTCTCGACCGCCTCGCGGTCGCTCCCGGCGGGGTTCCCGGCCGACACGCTCGTCCACGAGGTGCGGGCCGCCACCTCGACGCTCGGCATCCCCGAGGCGCACCTGACCGTGCACGACTTCGAGGTGCGGACGTTTCCGAGCGTGCGCCAGGACATCCTCGAGATCCTGGTGGCGCTGAACACCGACCTGCGCCCCGACCTGGTGCTGACGCCCTCCCTCGGCGACATCCACCAGGACCACGAGACCATCGCCCGCGAGAGCATGCGTGCGTTCAAGCGCACGACGCTGCTCGGCTACGAGATCCCCTGGAACTGCTTCAACTTCCGCCAGCAGGCCTACGTCGAGCTCGACCCGGCCCACATCGACCGCAAGGTGGCGGCGCTCCTGTGCTACCGCAGCCAGGCCCACCGCAACTACGCGAACGAGGAGTACGTGCGCAACGTCGCCCGCACCCGCGGGATCGAGGGCGGCCGCGAGCTCGCCGAAGTGTTCGAGGTCTACAGGTGGTTTTTGTAATGAAGGGGGGCAGGCCCCCCTTCAGACTTCCCCCCTTCTAGCCGCGACGTGATCGCGGGCCGGTCCACCACGGAACGGGTGGAGCCACACGACCGTCGACCACACGGACGCCCTCCGCGCGCAGCCGCTCGGCGTGCTCCGTCTCGTGGCCGGGGACGAGTCGACCGGCCGAGTTGACGACGCGGTGCCAGGGCAGGGCGCCGTCGCAGTTGGCCATCACCCGCCCGACTGCGCGCGGCGCCTCGGGCTTGCCGACCCACTCCGCCACGCGGCCGTAGCTGGCCACCGTCCCGGCCGGGATCCGCCGTACCATCCGCTCGACCCGGCGCTCGAACGGCGTCACCGCGCCGACGATCCGGAAGCCGACCGGGAGCCCCTCGCCGTCCAATCCGCCGCTCATCAAGGCGATCGTATCCGGGCCGTTCCGGGCCGGGCCGGCACAGACCCTCACTACACTGGCGGTTCCGTGCGCCTCCTCCTGATCGCGTTCTACTTCCCCCCGGCGGGCGGTGGCGGCGTCCAGCGAACGCTCAAGTTCTGCCGCGACCTCCCCGATCTCGGCGTCGACGTCGACGTGCTCGCGCCCAGCGACCCGAAGTGGTTCGCGCTCGACGAGCCGCTCCTCGAGGCCATCCCGGCCCGGACGACGGTGCACCGGGCCCGCTTCCTCGGCCCGCGCTCGTCGTTCCGGGGCGAGGCGCTGCGCGGCGCCCGCGGGCTGCGCCGGGCGGCGGTGCACGCCCGCTACGCCTACGAGCGCGCGCTCATCCCCGACAAGGCCGTACCGTGGGGCGCGACGGCCGTCCCGGCGGCGGTGCGGATCGTGCGCAGGCGCCGGATCGACGCGATCATGACGACCTCGCCGCCGACCTCGGTGCACCTGATCGGCGCGGCCGTCGCCACCGCGACCTCGAAGCCGTGGGTGGCCGACCTGCGCGACTCCTGGCTCGCCCACCCGCACCGCGAGTACGAGCGCCGCGGCGTGCGCGCCAAGCGGGCGGTCGAACGGCGGATGGCGCGGTCGGTGGCGCGCCGGGCGACCGCGCTCGTGGCCGTGACCGACGCGATCGCCGCCGAGCTGGCCGGCCTCGATCCGGTCGCGGCCGCGAAGACACACGTGATCGGCCACGGCGTCGACCTGTCCGACTTCGCCGGCCTCGACCACGCGCCGCCCGACCGGTTCACGATCGTCCACACCGGCGCGTTCTTCGGCCAGCGCACGCCGCGGCCGTTCCTGACCGCCGTGCGCGACCTGCTCGACCGCCGCCCCGACCTGCACGGGCAGGTGCTCGTCCGCTTCGTCGGCGACATGCGCGAGTCCGACCGGGCCTGGGCACGCGGCCTCGGCATCGACGGGGCGTGGGAGGAGACGGGCTTCCTGCCCTACCGCGACGCGATCGCCGCCCAGCGGGAGGCCGACGCGCTGCTGCTCCTGATCCCGCATGCCGGCGGCCGCGGCGACACGGTCATCTCCGGCAAGGTGTACGAGTACCTGGCGGCCCGCCGGCCGATCCTGGCCGCCGTGCCGCCCAACGGCGTCGCCGCGGCGCTCGTCGAATCGGCCGGCGCCGGCGAGGTGGCCGACCCGGACGACGCGGCGGCGCAGTCGCGGGCGCTCGAGACGCTGGTCGACCGGCGCCGCAACGGGGGCCTGCCCGACGTCGAGCTGGACGCCGGGCTGGCGGCGTCGATGTCGCGACGGGAGCGGGCCCGCGAGCTCGCCGACGTCCTCCACGGGGTGGCCGGATGAAGCTCACGAAGCTCGACTGGCTGCTGCTCCTGACCCTCTCGGTGCTGACGTTCGAGAAGATCCGCTGGGAGACGTCCAACCTGACGCTGACCTGGACGAACCTGCTGGCCACCACGTTCGTGGTGGCGTTCATCGTCGACCGCCTCCGCCGCCGCGACCTGATGCTGCACCCGGCGTCGATCACCCTCGCCGGGTTCATGCTCGCATTCCTCGCCGTCTACCTGGCGGGCTACTTCGATCTCCAGGACAAGGCGGCGCTCGCCTACTGGCTGAAGGGGCTCGGGTCGTGGGGGATCCACTTCCTGTACCTGATCCTCGGCGTCGCCCACGTGGTGCGGCGGGGCCGGCCGCTGTTCGTGCGCGCCATCGTCGCGTTCACGGCCGGGCTGGTCGTGAACTGCATCTACGGGATCATCCAGCTGGGGCTGGCCGTCGCGGCCGGGATCAACCTCGACCGGCTCGTGGTCGGGCCGCTCACCGCCGGCCAGGGCGGCGTCGGCGGCATCAATGTGTTCGGCACGGTCTCCGGCTCCCAGAACGTGTACCGGATCAACGCGCTCACCGGCGACCCGAACCACCTCGGCGTGATGCTGTGCGTCCCGCTGATGCTGCTGCTGCCGTACTACCTCGGCGACCGCAAGGGCCGCCGCCGTCTCGGGCTGCTGCTGCTCTTCATGTTCATCGTGCAGATCCTGACCCTGTCGCGCTCGGCGGCGCTCGGGGACATCGCCGGCCTGATCGTCCTCCTGCCGGTGCTGCGGCGCTACCTGCCGAGCGCGCGGACGATCGGGATCGGAGTGGGCTCGGTCGTGGCCGGGCTCGCGATCCTGTACGCGTCGTCGCACTTCGTCCGGGCGGTCGTCGCCGCCCGCACCCAGCTGCACGGCGGCAGCACCCAGACCCACCTCCAGTTCTACCAGCTCGTGCCCCCGGCGCTCGACCCGCACCCGCTGTTCGGGATGGGCTTCAACACCTTCGCCGTCTTCTACCAGTTCGTCACCGGCCGGACGGACTTCGGCCCGCACAGCGCGTGGATCGCGATCCTGGTCGAGACGGGGCTCGTCGGCATGGCCGTCTACCTGGCCTACTTCGGCTACCTGCTCGCCAGCGCCGCCGCCATCCGTCAGGCGGACGACCCCGACATCTCCCGGCTCGGCCACGGCCTGCTGGCGGCCATCGTCGCCACGGCGGCCGCGAACCTGTTCTACCTGACGATGACGTTCGACTACTTCTTCGCGCTCGCGCTGGTGGCCGTCGCCGGGGCGGCCATGTTCGGCCCGGTGCGCGTGTCCGCACGCGCGCCGACGCCCGCGATCGCGCCGGGGAAGGCGCGATGACGCTCGCCCTCGAGACCGCGTTCTGGATCAGCCTGGCGGCGCTCGTCTGGACGCACCTGCTCTATCCGCTTGCGATCGCCGGCTGGGCGCGGGCGCGGCCGCGGCCGGTCGCGGCGGCGGACATCCTCCCGCACGTCAGCCTGATCATCCCGGCGTACAACGAGGAGGACGTGATCGTCGCCAAGCTCGAGAACGCGCTCGCCCTCGACTACCCGGCCGACCGGCTCGACATCGTCGTCACGTCGGACGACTCGACCGACGCCACCCACGAGCTCGCGGCCGGGTTCGCCGACCGCGGCGTGCGCCTGATCCACTGCCCGCGCGGGGGCAAGGTGGCGGCGCAGGACCGGGCGGTGGCGGAGACAGCCGGGGAGATCGTGGCCTTCGGCGACGCGAACGTCCTGTGGGAGCCGGACGCGCTGCGGCGGCTGGTGCGGCCGTTCGCAGACCCGGTCGTGGGCATGGCCTGCGGCAACGTCCGCCTCGTCAACCCGGGCGGCGGCACGAACCAGGAGGGGCTCTACTGGCGCTACGAGATGTGGCTGCGCACGCGCGAGTCCCGGGCGCACTCGATGACCGGGTCGAACGGCGCCATCTACGCCGTCCGCCGCGAGGCCTACCGCGACGTCGATCCCCGCTTCGGCCACGACCTCAGCTTCCCCTACCTGATGGTGCAGAACGGCTACCGGGCCGTGTACGAGCCGTCGGCGCGGGCCACGGAGCCGATGACGACCGACATCGAGGACGAGTTCCGCCGCAAGGTGCGCATGTTCGAGCACTGCTGGCTGATCCTGTTCCGCGGGCGCATGTTCGGCGTGCGCCGGCTCGGGCCGGTGTACTGGGTCGAGATCGTCTCCCACCGCCTGCTGCGCTACTGGAGCGGGCCGCTGCACCTGCTGCTGCTGGTCACGAGCGCGGCCCTGGCGCCTCACGCGACCGTCTACGCGGTCGCCCTGGCCGCCCAGCTGGCCGGCCTCGCGCTCGTCGGGCTCTCGATGCTCCTGCGCGGCCGCGTCCGCGTGCTGCGGATCCTGCACTACTACCTGCTCGTGACGCTCGCGACCGTGATCGCGCTCGTCGGCTACCTGCGCCGCGGCGTCCCGGCGACCTGGGACAAGGCCGCCGGCTCGCGGCTCAGCTAGCGACTTCGCCGTACACGTCCTCGGTGCGCTCGGCGACGGCCGCCCAGCTGAGCGGACCGGCGGCCGCGGCGGCGCTCCGCGCGCGCAGGGCAGCCCGCAGGTCGTCGTCGCCGAGCACCCGGGTGAGCGCAGCCGCCAGGCCGGCGGCATCGCCCGGCTCCACCAGCTCGCCGACGCCATCCTGGCGGTGCAGCTCGCCGAACCCGCCCACGTCGCTCATGACGAGCGGCGCCGCGAACGCGAGCGCCGCGGCGAGCACGCCCGAGTTGTCGATGCGGCGGTAGGGCAGGACGACCGCGTCCGCCCGGCGCAGGGCAGCGGCCAGCTCGGCGTCGGAGAGGTAGCGCGGCAGGTACACCACCCCGGGCTGACCGGTGGGGAGGCCGGAGGTGTCCATCATCGGTCGGCCGGCCACGAGCAGGGTCGCGCCGGGGACGGCGCGGCGCACCCGCGGCCAGGCCGCGAGCAGGACGTCGGTGCCCTTGTACGGCCGGATCAGCCCCGGCGCGACGGCCAGCGGGCCGTTCGGGTCGGCGGGCGGCGCGACGGGCGCGAGCTCGGCCAGGTAGCCGAACACGCCGTGGGCGATGACCCGCACCCGTCCGGGCTCGACGCCGCACTGCTCGACGAGGGCGCGACGGCCCCAGTCGCTGTGGCAGATCACCCGCGCGAACGACCGCGCCGTGGCGGCCACCGAGCGGCGGCGGGCGGCGGCGCCGACGTTCGGCACCGGGTCGTGCGCCGTGAAGACCACCGGGATGCCGGATGCGTGCATGCGCCGGTAGAACTTCCGCTCGACCGGCCGCAGGACGGCCCACTGCACGTGGACGACGTCGGGCCGCTCGCGGCGCAGCACCCCGCGCAGCCGGCGCAGGTCGTCGAGGTGCTCGGCCGCCTTCGCGGCGGGGCGGAAGCGGGCGCCAACCCGCATCGCGTTGCTGCGCCGGTAGAAGTGCTCGCGCACGGCGTATCCGGCCGGTTCGGGGGCATCTCCGTGGACGAACGCGGACGTCCACAGGGTGACCTCGTGGCCGCGCCCGGCGAGGGCGCGGGCGAGCTCGTGATCGTACGGCCGCGAGTAGCCGGACGGGTCGACGAGCGCCACGCGGAGGGGACGGGTGACCAAAGCTTGCTCCAATGGGGCTGACTAGACTACCCGTCCGTGTCCACATCCCCGCCCCCGCAGCCCGCCGGCGAGGTGCGGGTGACCGAGTACTTCCGGCGTGCCATGAGGCGGTGGTACGTGATCGTCCTCTCCGTCGTGGCGGCGGTCGCGCTGGTGTTCCTCCACGGCGTGAGCGGGGCGACGAAGCAGTCCGCCGCGACGGCCTCCGTGTACCTGGGCCAGCCCTTCACGCCGGGCGGCGCCTCGGTGCTGACCTCGACGCCGCTCTCCAACCCCCAGATCTCGATCCAGTACGTCACCGCGCCCCAGCAGATCGCGAAGGCGGCGGCCGCTGCAGGCATCGACCACCGCAGCCTGCGCAAGCACGTGAGCGTGCTCTCGTCGTCGCCGGCCGGGGGCGGCGGTGCCGGCAAGACGGGGACGAGCAGCGGCCCGCCGACGATCTCGATCAACGTCGAGGGGCCGTGGACGCGGGCGAAGGTGCAGACCGCCGCCAACTCGCTGGCGCAGTCGCTGATCGCCTATGCGAACCGCTACACGACGATGAAGACGAACCTGATCTCCGGCCGGGTGGCGACCGAGCAGGCAGAGATGAAGGTGCTGCGGGAGGTGCAGAAGCGGGCGCACGCGAACCTGGCTGCGATCGACGCGTCGAACGCGGCGCCGCTGGACAAGGTGGCGGCCTCGTCGCCGTTCGTCAGCGACCTCTCGGCCGCGGCCGACCAGATCGGTACGCTCACGCTCAACCTGACGAACGACCAGGTTGCCCTGGTGGCGGCGAAGGACATCGAGTCGTCGCAGTTCATCGCCCGCGCCGCCGGCCACCAGGTGAGCGCTGCGACCCGGCGCAGCTCGCTCATCATCGCCGCGATGGTGGGGCTGATCGTGGGCATCGGCCTGGCCCTGGCCTGGGAGGCGCTCAGCTCGCGCCCCCGGCAGGCCCAGGCATAGACTCCCCGGATGGCGACGCGCACCTGCCCCGACTGGCCGGAGCTGCTCGACCGCGCGCCCGACCTGCACTTCAAGCACTACACGGCCGACGAGCTGCAGCTGCCCCACGACATCGTGCTCGCGCTCGGTGCGGTGCGGCTGAGCGAGATCGAGGTGTGCGCCGACACGACCTACAACGTGTTCAACGCGGACCACACGGACGCGCGGCTGGCCGACGCCCTGCGCTCGAGCTTCTGGACCGACCTCGACGACTGGCGCGGCAGCGCCCGCTGACCTGTAACGCCGCGAGGCCCTCGCGACAGGTAGGGGTGTGAACGAGAGACCAACACCCCCGGAAGGACCGGAGGCGCGCTTCCGGCGCGTCTTCGCGCACCTCCAGCCGGTCGCCGACTACGCGGCTCGCCGCGGCAGCTCGGACCCCGAGGCGATCGCCGCCGAGACGATGGCGATCGCGTGGCGCCGGCTCGACCGCGTCCCCGTGGACGACCCGCGGCCGTGGCTGTTCGTCACGGCCCGCAACCTGCTCATGGCCGAACGGCGCCAGAGCGCGCGCCGCTCGCAGGCCGACCGGGCGCTGGCCCGGCCGGAGGCCACCATACCCGCCGTGGAGAGCGCCGACCCGGCGGTCACCCGCGCGCTGCACACGCTCCCCGAGCGCGACCGCGAGGCGCTCCTGCTCGTCGCCTGGGAGGACCTCACCCCGGCCCAGGCCGCGAAGGCGCTCGGCATCGCGCCGGTCGCGTTTCGCGTCCGCCTGCTGCGCGCCCGCCGCCGCTTCGCCCGGCTGCTCGCCGCGGATGGGCTCCCGCACACCCCCGACGTCCTCGAGGTGAAGTCCACATGAACGCCATGGATCGTCTCCGCGCCTCCCGGCCTGCCTCGGTGCCGATGGAGGCCGACCGCGAGGCCCTCTTCGATCGCATCGTCGCCACCCCGACTCGCGCCGCCGACGCCCGTCCGGCCCGCCGCCGGCGCAAGCTCGTCCTCGTCGCCGCCGTCGGCCTCGCGGTGACGCTCACCGCGGGCACGGCGGTCGCGGTCAGCACCAACCTGTTCGGCTGGCACACCGACAACACGTTCATCAAGGATCCGCGGCTGTGGCGCAAGCTGTACCGCGACGCCACGCACGAGCTGCGCCTGCCGCCGGGCATGGCCTGGCCGTACCGCACGCTCGCCCCGAACACGATCACCAATCGCAGCCAGCCCGGCGGCATGGCCGTCGGGATCGCCCAGACCGCCTGGGAGTGCTACTGGACGGAGGCCATCCGGGCGAACGACGCATCGGCCGAGCGCAGCGCACAGGCTGCGCTGACCGACCTCGTCCGCCACCACATCGTGGTCGCGCCCCCCGGCTCGCCCGAGAACGTGGCGCCGCCGGCCGGCACGAAGCCCCCGTTCGCGATCTACGCCTCGGACGGCGGCATCCGGTACGTCAAGCACAACTACGCCCTGGCGGCCGCCGGCGACCCGAGCGGCGTGGCCCAGAGCTGCCGCGCCAACCGGGGCGACCTGAAGATCCCGCCCGTCCGCTAAGGGAGAACCGGCGCGAAGTCGGCGGCGAGCCGCTCACGGCACCACTGCAGGAAGGCGTCCGTGAGCCGCCGCCGGCTTCGCGTCGCGAGGCGCACCGAGTAGAAGTCGCGGACGGGATCGAGCCCCGTCACCTCCGCAGTCGCGAGCGTCCCCAGCCGCAGCTCCTTCTGCACGGCCAGCGAGGAGAAGAAGCAGACGCCGTAGCCGGCCTCGACGGCGGACTTGGCCGACTCCTGGAGGCCGGCCTCCATCGCCACGTTCAGGTCGCGGACGCGGACGCCGGCCTCGCGCAGCTCCTCCTCGATCACGCTGCGGATGCCGGCGCCGGGCTGCATCACCACCTGCGGCTCGGCCACGAGCTCCTCCAGGCTCACGGCCCGGCCGGCGAAGCGGTGGCCGGCGGGGACGGCCAGCACGACCCGGTCGCGTAGGAACGGCTCGAACTCGAGGGCGCGGTGACTGCGGCGGGCGCCGACGACGCCGAGCTCGAGGTCGCGGTCGAGCACGCGGTCGATCACCGACCCGGTCGCGTCGACCCGGAGCGTCACCTCGACCCGCGGGTGCGCCGCCCGGAAGCCGCCGAGGAGCTGCGGCAGAACGTGCTCCCCCGGGCCGGTCGACGCGCCGACGATCAGGTGGCCGGTGGGCTGGTCGGAGTCCTGGGCCAGGTCGCGGGCGAGCTCGTCGCGCAGGGCCAGCATGCGCAGCGCGTAGCGGTGCAGCACCTCGCCGCGGTCGGTCGGGGCGGCCCGGCGGCCGGAGCGATCGATCAGCGGCTCGCCCAGCATGCGCTCGAGGGTCTGGATCTGCTGGCTGACCGCGGGCTGGGTCACGCCGAGCGCGTCGGCCGCGGCCGAGAACGAGCCGCGCTCGACCACCTCGACGAAGGTCTGCAGCTGCCGCAGATCCATAAGGAGATCTTATCGGATGAGGAGGGGGACAGTCCCCGTCCGGGGACTGTCCCCACTAGGCCAGGCCGGTCAGCGCCAGCGCCAGCAGGTGGTCAGGGTCGCGGCGGCGGCGCTCGGCCAGGGCGGCCGGCTTGCGCTCGAGGACGAGGTCACCGGCCGACTCGAGCGGCCGCAGCCGGCCCTCGGCGACGAGCTGCTCGTCGACGCCGCCCAGGCGGCCGGCGAACGTCGTGTAGACGGGCGTCCCCAGCACGACCGCCTCGCGGTTCATCGTGCCGCCCGCGCTCACGACCAGGTCGGCTCCGGCGACGAGGCTGCCGCCGTCGACCGCGTGCTCGGGAACGACGACCGACGGCAGGTCGAGGGCGCGGATGCGTGTCCCCTGCTCGGGCGTGCGCGGGAGGACGACCGAGACGACGTCCTCGCGGCGGCCGAGCCGCTCGAGCACGGCGTCGAAGAGCGGGTTGGAGAACCGGTGGTAGAGCGCGACGTCGGCCGGCGGCCGCAGCACCACCCGGATCCGGCTCCCGTCCATGCCCAGCGCCCGCGGCACCGCCGGGTCGGGCTCGAACCCGCCCAGGTAGTACTCCTCCTTCAGGCCCGGATAGCGCACGAGCCGCGGCGGCCGGGCGCCGAAGCGGCGCAATCGCTCGGGCGGGATGGCGTCGGGCACGAGTACCCGGTTTGCCAGGCGGCAGTTGAGCGAGTGCTGCAGGGTGGCGTACTCGTAGTCGAACATCGTCGTGTTCGGGATGCGCAGGAGCCGGCAGGCCATCGGCAGGTCGGTCGAGCCGTGGGCGACGGCGACGTCGAACCGGCCCTTCCGGCCGAAGGCCACCATCGCCCGCACCCGGTCGCCCAAGGCACGCGCCTTGCCGGCCCGCGTTCCCCCGCCGTGGTGACCGATGACGGTGTGCTCGATCCCGTGCAGCTCGAGCAGCTCGAGCGTCTGCGCGAACGCGCGCGCCGTCACCGCCACCTCGTCGCCGCGGGCCTGCAGCCGCCGCACGAGCGGGGCGAAGATGACCGCATGGGGGGAGTTGGTGAGGTCGACCCAGACGCGCACGGCCGCCGGGACGCTACGCCGTGGCCAGGGCGGCCGCACGCACCGCCGCGACGACTTCGGTCTGGGCCGCCTCGGCGAGCGTCGGGAACATCGGCAGTGCCAGCCCCTCGTCGGCGGCTCGCTCGGTCTCCGGCAGGTCGCCGGGCGAGTAGCCGAGGTGGGCGAACACCGGCTGGAGGTGGAGCGGGATGTCGTAGTACGCGCGGCAGCCGATCCCGGCCTCGGTGAGTGCGCGGGCGAGCTCGTCGCGGGCATGGGCGCGCACGACGTAGAGGTGGTAGATGTGCTCGGCGCCGGGGGCCGCGACCGGGAGCTCGACGACGTCGCCGAGCCCGAGGGCGCGGTAGCGCTCGGCGGCGGCCCGGCGGGCGGCGTTCCAGCCGGCCACCTCGGGCAGGAAGCGGCGCAGCACGGCCGCCTGCATCTCGTCCATGCGCGAGTTCGTGCCGACGAGCTCGAAGCGGCGCTTCTCGCGCGAGCCGTGGAAGCGCAGGAGCCGGACGCGCTCGGCCAGGTCGGCGCTGCCGGAGACGACCATGCCGGCGTCGCCGAAGGCGGGGAAGTTCTTGGTGGGGAAGAACGAGAAGGTGGCCAGGTCGCCGAAGCTGCCGGCGCCGCGCCCGTCCAGCGTCGCACCGAAGGCCTGGGCGGCATCCTCGATCACCGCCAGGCCGTGGCGGCCGGCGACCTCGCGCAGCCCGGGCATGTCGGCCGGCCCGCCGAAGACGTGCACCGCGACGATGGCGCGGGTGCGGTCCGTGACCGCGGCCTCGACGGCCTGCGGGTCGAGGTTGAACGTGGCCCGGTCGATGTCCGCGAACACCGGGGTCGCGCCCACCCGGGCGATCGCCTCGGCGGTCGCGTAGAACGTGTAGGCGGTCGTGACGACCTCGTCGCCGGGGCCGATGCCGAGCGCCTCGAGGCTGAGCACGAGCGCGTCGGTGCCGTTCGCGACCGCGACCGCGTGGCAGGCGCCCGTCGCCGAGGCGACCTCGTCCTCGAGCGCGCGCATGTTCGGGCCGAGGATGAAGCGGCCCGAGTCGATCACCTCGCAGACGCTGCGCTTGACGTCGTCGAGGAGGTGTTCGTACTGCCCGCGGATGTCCATCAGAGGGACCGGCACGGCGGCCACTCTACTGGCGGGCCTCCCGGCGCTGACGCAGTACCAGCCAGGCCACGACGGTGATCGCGGCCGCCACGACGACGTAGTCGAGATAGCCGAACCGGCGGTGCCACTCGTCCCAGTGCGTGCCGGCCACGTTGCCGATCGCGACCAGCATGATGCACCAGGGCAGCGTGCCGAGGACGGTCAGCACCGAGAAACGCCCGAGCGGCATCCGGGCGACGCCGGCGGGCAGCGAGATGAAGGTGCGCACGACCGGCAGGAGCCGCGCGAAGAACACCGTCGGCGTGCCGTAGCGCTCGAACCAGTCGTGCGCGCGCGCGACCCGGTGGCGGTTGTGCTCCGTGCGCATGAGCCACGCGTCGACGCCGTACGCGCCTGCCGCCCACGCGATCAGCGAGCCGATCAGATTCGCGACGGTGCCCACGATCACCGCGGCGGCGAAGCTCATGCTGCCCTGCGAGACCAGGTAGCCGGCGTAGATCATCGTCACCTCGCTCGGCACAGGGATGCAGGCGCTCTCGAGCACCATCAGGATGAACACGGCCTCGAGGCCGTGATCCGCGATGAACGTCTGCAGCTGATGGGTCAGCGATTCCATCCGCGAGAGGTTAGCCAGCGTCCCCGGCCCGGACGAGCCCGTTGCTTGGAGGCGGCAAATGTGCGGTGGCGAGGTAGCCGCCGCAGGCGACCGTGACCGCCGCCATGAGCACGATCAGCGCCCGGTAGTCGACGATGCCGACGAGGCCCGCGCCGAGCGCGATCGAGACGGTCTGGGGGACGCCGATGAGGACGTCGGCGGCCGAGCTCACCCGGCCCTGCAGCGCCGCCGGCGTGCGCAGCTGGACGGCGGTCACGTAGCCGACAACCGCCCACGAGATGCCGCACCCGGCGACGGCGAACCCGACCAGGACGACGCCGACCCGGGGGACGAGCATCGACGCCGCCCCGACCGCGAAGAGCAGCATCCCGAGGCCCATCACACGGCCGTCGCCGTGGCGGCGCAGCATCACCCCGGCGACGATCCCGCCGCCGACGGCGCCGAGGCCCTGGGCGGAGCTGAGCACGCCGAAGAAGGCGGGCGAGCGGTGCAGGCCGTGCTGGAGCACCGAGAAGACGAGCGTCTCGGTGAACCCGACGACGAGCATCACCACCGCCGTGGCCGTGACGATGCGCAGCAGCCCCGGCGAGGCGGCGATGTGGCGGGCGCCGGCGACCACCTGAGCGCGCAGGTGGTGCTCGGAGGGCACCGGCCGCCGCTCGCGGTGGCGGATGACGAGCAGGGACAGGGCGGCGAGAACGAACGTGGCCGCGTCGAGCGCCGCCACGGTCGGCCCGCCGAACGCGGCGAAGAGGCCGGCGCCGACGAGCGGCGCGAACAGGCGCATGCCCTCGCCCGTCACCTGCAGGGCGGCATTGGCGTCGCCGAGCAGCTCGGGCGGCAAGAGCCGCGTCAGGTACGCCGACTGGGCCGAGTAGAACATCCACGCGATCGCGCCGTAGACGAGCGTCACCAGGTAGATCACCCACAGCTGGCCGCGGCCGTCGACGCCGACCAGCGGCGCCAGGATCACGGCGCCGGCCAGGTTCAGTCCGATCATGAGCGGGCGTCCCCGCACCCGGTCGACGACCGCGCCGAAGAGCGGCGAGACGAGCCCCGGGACGGTGTAGGCGAAGAAGACGAGGCCGGCGGCGGCGCTCGAGCCGGTGAGCTCCTTCACCCACACACCCAGGGCGAGGAACATGGCGCGGTCGCCGAAGACCGAGAGCGTCTGGCCCACCACCAGGAGGCGGGCGTCGCGGTGCCGCAGCAGGCGTCGCACGCGGGGCCGGCGGAGCTACTCGCCCGCGGCGACCAGCGCCGCGAGGTTGCGGAGCTGGGCCTGGAGCGCGCTTCGCACGGGCCCCGCCGCCACGGCCGCGAGCAGCCGGGGGACGTCCACGTCGGAGGTGAGCGTGACCCTGGTCGCGTGGTCGCCCTCGCGCTCGAGCTCGAACACCGAGGAGCCCTCGCGGTTGCCGTCGACCCGGTGCTCGACCAGCCGGGTGGGCGGATCGGTGTCGACCACGCGCACCACCATCTGCTCGCACCGCCCCATCGCGTTCAACTCGCAGGCGATGTCGCCGTTCTCGAGCACGCGCCCGTTCTGCACCTCGTCGGGCAGCATGCGCAGATGCTTGTGCGGGTCGGCGATCCACTCCCACACGACCTCGGGCGGCGCCGGGCAGGTGCCGGTGACGGAGACCCGCATGGCCCGCTCAGGCGGCGTGGTCGCGGACGGGCCGGTAGAGCGTGTCCCGCTGGCGGGCCCGGTAGCCCGCGTTTCGGATCGTGTGGACGAAGTCCTCGGTGGAGGCGCGGTGGGTGGTGCCGGCCGCCGAGACGACGTTCTCCTCGATCATGATCGAGCCCATGTCGTCGGCCCCGAACGCGAGCGCGACCTGGCCGATCTTCATGCCCTGCGTCACCCACGACGACTGGATGTGCTCGACGTTGTCGAGGTAGACCCGGCTGACCGCCTGCATGAGCAGGTAGTCGAAGCTCGTCGGCGTCCACGTCACATGGGGCGCGAGCTCCGTGTGGTCGGGCTGGTACGTCCACGAGATGAACGCCCGGAAGCCGTGCATCTCGTCCTGGAGGTCGCGGATGCGGCGCATGTGCTCGACCCGCTCCTCGAGCGTCTCGACGTGGCCCCACATCATCGTGGCCGTGGTGCTCATGCCGAGCCGGTGGGCGGCGCGCATGATCTGCAGCCACTCGTCGGAGGTCGTCTTCTTCGGCGAGATGATCTTGCGCACGCGGTCGACCAGGATCTCGGCGCCGCCGCCCGGGAGCGAGTCGAGGCCGGCGTCGCGCAGCCGCCCGAGCGTCTCGGACGGCGTCAGCCGAGCCTTGCGGGCGATGTGCTGGATCTCGCTCGGCGAGAGCGCGTGCAGGTGGATCGGGTAGCGGGCCTTGATCGCCTGGAAGAGGTCCTCGTACCAGTCGATGCCCAGGTCCGGGTTGTGGCCGCCCTGCATCAGGAGCGCCGTCCCGCCCAGGTCGAGCGTCTCCTCGATCTTCTTGAAGATCACCGCCCGCGGCAGGACGTAGCCCTCGCGGGTGTCGCCGGGGCGGCGGTAGAAGGCGCAGAACTCGCAGTCGGTGTAGCAGATGTTCGAGTAGTTCAGGTTGCGGTCGACGATGAACGTGACCACGCCCGGCTCGACGGCCCGGTTGCGGAGCGCGTTCGCGACCCGGCCGACGGCGACCAGGTCGCGGGAGCGCAGGAGCGCGCAGGCGTCCTCGTCAGTGATCCGCTCGCCGGAGAGCGCCCGGTCGAGCGCCTCGGTGACCGTGGGTGCGTCGGCGGTCGCGCTCACGGTCCAAGCGTACCCGACCGGCGGCCCGCCGGTCGCGGCCCGGCGGTAGGCTCCTGCGGTGCCGATCCCGACCAGCGTCCCGCGGCGGGTGCCGTGAGCATCGTCGCCGCGGTGCTGGTCGCGACCCTCGTGCTCGCGGCCGGCGCGGTGGCCTCGGCGGCCGTCTATCCACCGGGCACGGTCGCGTTGCCGACGCGGGTCGCGTCGGCTTTCGGGCTCGGCTACGCCGTCGCCGCGCTCACGCCCGCGCTGCTGGTGGTCCTGCACGTCTTCGACCGCGTGCCGACGGCGGCGGCGCTGCTCGTCGTCGTCGCGGCGCTCGGGGTCGCCGGCCACCGCCGTTGCCGGCCGCTGCGGGCGCTCGCCGACGACGTGCGCGGGCAGGTGCGGGCCGCACCGGTCGCCCTGGCGCTCGGCGCCGCGGTGATCGTCGCCATCGCGGCCGCGCGGCTGGCCGTCCCGGTCGCGCCGGTGCACGGGGCGTGGCGCTACTGGGCGGACGGCCTCGAGCTGGCCGCGGTCGGCCACGTTCCGGCAGCCTCGCTGCAATGGGGCGTCCTGCACCCGCCCGCGGTCTCCAAGATGGCCGGGAACGCGTTCACAGGCGAACTCTCCTTCGTGTTCGCCGCCCACCCGCTGGCGGGCATGGCGACGGCGCT
>Ga0075426_10000698_pt1 | contig 23353 bp, 16 predicted proteins | sample SoiMethybrSBSTD5_FD_75304 | JGI IMG/M metagenome (GOLD analysis project Ga0075426, IMG submission 75304) | Bulk soil microbial communities from a Populus tree surrounding site in Tennessee, USA - Soil MetaG P. TD hybrid SBSTD5 | ecosystem: Environmental > Terrestrial > Soil > Tree plantation...
AGCCGGGGCGGTTGCCCATCAGCACGATGTGGTTGTGGTTGTCGATGATGCCCGGCACTACGGTGCGGCCTCCCAGGTCGATGACGCGGGTCTTTCTTCCGGCATGAGCATTTGGCCGGCCTGCTTCGACTTCGAGGAAGCGACCGTCCTTGATCACCACTGAGGAAACGACGACATCCTTCTTCGGATCCTGCATCGTGTGGATCCGTCCGTTGATGAGGATGACATCCGGATCGGGGTGCTGATTCGTCTTGGCCTGCCCGGGCGCCGCGACCATCGTTCCACCGGCCGCTGCGGCGGCGCCGGCGGCTGCGGTCTTCATGAACCTGCGGCGCGTGAAGCCGCTTTGCCTGCGCTTGTCCTGGCTCATCTAATTCCCCTTCCTTTCAAGTTCACTTGTTGACAATGACGGCGTCATTGAGGCGATACAGAAGCTCGCCGGAGTCGTTCTGCACCAGCGAGAACGTTCCAGAAACGACGATCGCATCGCTGGGGACTTTCACCGGCTCCTTCGCCAGCACTTCGGCGAACTGTTCGGCGTTGCCGCAAAAGTCGCCATCGGGCCGCTCCATGGTCAGCAGAAAATGCTTCTGCGCGAGTCCGCGCTCGAGCGGCATCATGAAGCCCTTGAGCTTCACCTCGCGCTTGTCGAGCGCGAGGATCTGCTCGGAAAACTGGGCAACGAACCGGTCCTTCTGCCGGGTCACGCTGACTTGGGCGAGCGTATTCCAGGAGACGACCGCGGATTCTTCTTCGGCCGCGGCCGGAATGAGCGCGAGCAGCAATATTGCGGCGATGAGCGCGTGCGTTCGGCGCATCGTCCCCTCCTCTGAGAACGATCTATACGCGCACCGCGTGAAAAACTAAAGCACTGTTTCTTGCTGCGCCCGCGAAGGAACGCGAGTGGGAAGCGTCCCGCGAATTGCGTCCCGCGAATTACATCCCCGAGGTTACGCCGCGAGCTCGAGGAATTCCCAGCCGTCGGCGTTTGCCGGAGCCTTGGCTCCGGCGAGGAGGACGAGGCTCGGCAGCTCGCCGTCGGCGCCGTGCAGGCGGTAGCGCTCGCGGTCGAGGAGGGTGTGCCAGTTGCCCTTCGCGTTCTGCACCGAGCGCCAGCCCTGCCCGGCATGCAGCGCGATGCAGGCGCGCTCGGGCTCGGCGAGGACGAGCCACGCGCCGCCCGCCGGGATGGCGCCGCGCCAGCGGTTCGCAGCCTCCATGAGCTCGGGCTGGGCCGAGACGAGCCTGGCTTTTCCGTTCTTCGGGAAAGCCGCCTTCAGAGCCTCGACCAGCGCGGTGTCGATGGCGCTCGCGAGGCGCAAGGCGCCGCGCGGCGCCTCGGAGGCGCGCAGGGTCCAGCCCTTGGCGCGCTCGCCGTGGATCTTGGCGAAGTGGTGGCGGAGGTACGCCTCCTCCTCGGCGGGAGTCGAGAGGCCGTCGCTCCAGGGAAGCACCGCGTAGCGCACGAAATGGTTCGAGAGCACGGCCGTCACGCGGCAGGGCTTGGTCCACTCCAGGCTCTTCAGCGCCGCCACCGCGCCCTGCCATGGCTCGGCGCCGGCGGCCGGGTCGGCCACTACGCTGCGCCCGCCGGCGAGCACCTCGTCCGGCGTCAGAACCACGCGCAGCTTGTCAGGAAACAAACGTGACACGGTTGATCTCCTGCAGCGTGGTGCTGCCCTTGCGCACCGCGTCGAAGGCGGCATCGCGCAGGAGCCGGGTGCCGGAGCGCTGCGCGGCGTCGCGGAGCCTGCGCACAGGCGCCCGGCTGGTGATGAGCTCACGCAGCTCGTCGTTCAGGATCATGAGCTCGGCGATGGCCATGCGTCCCTTGTAGCCCGCGCCGCGGCACTCGCGGCAGCCCTTGCCGACCACGAACTTCCATCCGGCGGTGCTCTCCCGGGTCAGGCCGGATTCGGCCAGGGCCTCGTCCGAGGGCACGTCCGCTTCGGCGCAGTGCGGGCACACCATGCGCACCAGGCGCTGCGCGAGGATGGCGTTCAGCGCCGAGACGAAGCCGTAGAGGTCGACGTTCATGTGCATGAAGCGGCCGATGACGTCGAACACGTTGTTCGCGTGCACCGAGGTGAACACCAGGTGGCCGGTGAGGGCCGACTGGACCGCGATGTTGGCGGTCTCGGGGTCGCGGATCTCGCCCACCATGATCTTGTCAGGGTCGTGGCGCAGGATCGAGCGCAGGCCGCGTGCGAACGTGAGGCCTTTCTTCTCGTTCACCGGGATCTGCAGCACGCCCGCGAGCTGGTACTCGACCGGGTCCTCGATGGTGACGATCTTGTCCTGGCCGCTGTTGATCTCGGTGATCGCGGCGTAGAGCGTGGTGGTCTTCCCGCTGCCGGTGGGCCCGGTTACCAGCAGCATCCCGTAGGGCTCGCGCGACAGCCGCCGCAGGCGCCGCACCTCGTCGGGCTCGAAGCCGAGCGAATCGAGCGAGAGCTGCTGCTGGGTCTGCTCGTAGAGCGACTGCTTGTCGAGCACCCGCAGCACCGCGTCCTCGCCGTGGATGCTGGGCATGATCGAGACGCGGAAGTCGACCGCGCGGCCGTGCTCAAGCGCCTTGAAGCGCCCGTCCTGGGGCACGCGGCGCTCGGTGATGTCGAGCTCCGCCAGCACCTTGATGCGCGCGATCGCCTGCTCGGCCTGCGCCGTGTCCTGGATCAGCTTCACCTGCGAGAGGATCCCGTCGATGCGGAACTTGATCGCGAGCCCGGCGGGCAGGGTTTCGAGGTGGATGTCGCTCGCGCCGAGGAGGAGGGCGTCGCGCAGCGTGGAGCGCACCAGGCGCACCACTTCGCTCGACTCGTCGCCGATCGCCTTGAGAGAAAGGTCCTCGATGCGGCCGCTCTCGGCGGGTCCCGCGGCGACCTGCGCCTCGACGTCGTCCAGGGCGCGCATCGATTCCTCGTGGGAGGCGAGGAAGGCGATGAGGTCGCCGCGATGCACCAGGCACCAGTTGAACGGCTCGGCGATGCGCTCCTCCGCCCATGCGTGGAGCTCGCCCGAGAACGGGTCGTCGAAGGCAAGGAGGAGCCGGCCGTCGGCGGAGCGCAGCAGCGCGCAGCCGCGCTGCGAGCACTCGTTGAAGGGCAGCAGGTCGAACGCGGGCGTCGCCTCGCGCAGTTCCGCCATGCTCATGTGTTCCAAACGAAGGGTTTGAGCAAGACGAGCGGTGAACGCGTCGGCATCGCCCTGCAGCGACTCCTCGAGCACGTCGACCAGCCGCCGCCGCGAAGCGGTGGCGAGCTTGCGCGCCTGGGCGATTTCCCCCGCCGTGATGGTCACTGGATGTTCCCCGCGAGCTCGAAGATCGGCATGTACATGAGGATCACGATCGCGCCGATGACCAGGCCGATGATCGCCATGAGGATCGGCTCGAACAGGCGCGTGAACCAGTCGACCCAGCGAGACATTTCCTCGTCGTGGAAGGCGGCGATCTGCTCCAGCATCTCGCCCATGTTGCCGCTCTTCTCGCCGACGTTCAGCATGCGCAGCGCCACCGGCGTGGTGAGGCCGTTCGCTTCCATGGATTGCGACACGCCGCGGCCCTCGCGGATCGCCTGGCTCGCGCGCACGAGGCGCTCGCGCAGGAGCGGGTGCAGCAGCTCGCCGCCCATGTCGAGCGCCGCCACCAGCGGCGTGCCGCCGCGCAGCAGCATGCCGATGGTGCGGTAGAAGCGGGCGAGCTGGTACATCTTGAGGCGCTCGCCGAGCGCCGGCAGGCGCCACAGCGCGTCGCCGATGGCGGTGCGCACGCTTGCAAGGCGCAACGCGTAGGCGCCGAGAAAGATCAGCCCTCCGAGAACCGAAAGCACGACGGGCGCGTGCTTGTCCACTGCGCCGCCCCACGTGAGCAGGAGCCGGGAGAAGAGCGGCAGGGCGCTGCCGCGCTCCTCGTAGATGCGGCCGAAGCGCGGCACCACGTAGAGCAGCAGGAAGAGGCTGACGATTCCGCCCACCGCGATGAGGAGCGTGGGATAGATCGACGCGTTCACCACGCGCTTCTTGATCGCCTCGAGCTGGGCGGCGTAGGCGACGTAGCGCCCGAGCGCCGGGGCGAGGTCGCTCGTCTTCTCGCTCGAGCGCACGGTGGCGACGTAGAGCGGCGAGAAGGTCTGCGGAAACTCCTCGAGCGCGCTCGAGAACGTCTGGCCCTCGCGCAGCACCTCGCCCAGGCGCTCGATCACGCCGCGCCAGTCGCCGCGCTTTTCCTTTTGCGCCAGCGTGTCGATCGCCTCGGGCAGCGGCAGGCCGGCGTTCAGCAGCACGCGCAGCTCCTGGCTGAAGAGCGCCACCGGGAAGCGCTCGCCGCCCTTGCGCCAGGGCAGGCCGAGCGAGCCCTTGGCGCGCACGCTGAGCACGGTGTAGCCGCGCCCTTCGACCTGGCGCACGGCGGTGACTTCATCGGGGGCCTGGAAGTCGAGCGCCTCGACGGCGCCGCCGGGACCGATCGCCTTGAGCTCGAAGCGCATTTCGCCGCGGCGCTAGTGGTTCGTGAGGTCGGCGTTCTCGCCGGTGCCGCCGGGCTGGCCGTCCTTGCCGTAGGAGAGCAGGTCGAACTCGCCTTTCTCGCCCGGGATCTTGTACACGTAGGGCCGTCCCCACGGATCGGCCGGGATGTCCTTGCGCAGGTACGGCCCGTTCCACTTCGGCTCGTTGGCCGGCTTGACGACCAGCGCCTTGAGGCCGGCCTCGTTTTCCGGGTAGTGGCCGATGTCGAGGCGGTACTGGTCGAGCGCCTTTTCCAGCGCGTCGATCTGTGCCCGGGCCGTCGCGACCTCCGACTTGCCCACCTGGCCGAAGTAGCGCGGCGCGACGAAGCCGGCGAGCAGGCCGATGATCACCACCACCACGAGCAGCTCGAGCAGCGTGAAGCCGCGCGCGCGCAACGACAACGATTCTGAAGCTCGAGCCTCTTGGGGGCCCATCGACTTTCCTTTCCCAACCGGTATGTTAGACGAGAAACCGCGCCCGGAACGACGCCGTCGGCGATTGTCGGATTTACACGCCGGCGATCTTTGCGCGCTGGAAAAGCCTATTGCGTCAACGCCGTTTCTGTGCTCCGGCCCTTTGCTGAAAACTCGCGCCGAAAAAGTCCGCTGCGGATTGGGACCCAAATTGGGTGGCGGCCCACTCGTTGGGCAGGACCCAAATTCATTTTCATCGCTCATGAACCGATGAAGGAGTCGAATTTGTACTGAGCGCACCGTCGCATATCGTGGCCTGGGAGGAGGAGCCATGAAAAAGCACGGAATGTCGCGCAGGAATTTCCTCAAGGGCAGCGCGCTCGCCGCCTCTGCGGGCGGGCTGACCGCAGCAGTCGCAAGCGCGACGGCGGGCGGATCGTCCGAGCGCGGCGAGGACCTGGTCCTGGTGAACGGCCGCATCCACACCATGGACGACCAGAACCGGATCGTCGATTCGGTGGCGATCCGCAACGGCCGGTTCGTCTCGATCGGGCACGACTCCGGATCGCACGGCGGCAAACGCATCGACCTGCGCGGCCGCACGGTGGTGCCGGGCATCATCGAGAGCCACACGCACTTCGTGAGCCTCGCCAACCGTCCCGGCTACCACGTGGCGCAGTGGGAACTCGCGAACAGCATCTCCGAGGTGCTTGCAATCCTCGCAGAGCGCCGCGCGCGCGGCGACGTGCCGCCGGGCGCTTTCATCACCGCGATGGGCGCGGGAACGCCGCGGATGTTCGCCGAGAACCGTTTGCCGACGCTTCAGGAGATCGATGCAGCGGTCTCGGATCGGCCGGTGTTCCTCTATCAGGGCGGCGGCGGCCCGGCGCGCACCAATTCCCTCGGCAAGGCCTTCTTCGCCACGGTTACGAATCCGACCGTGACGGTCGGCGCCGACGGCACGATCGCCGGCGGCAATCCCAGCCAGGCGAATGCCGCGCTCTATCACCTGCGCATCCGGCAAACGTTCGACGACAAGAAGCGCAGCGCGCTCGACGCGCAGGCCTACTCGGCGAGCGTCGGCATCACCGCGGTGCTCGACCAGACGCTGGTCGCGAGGGCCGACGGCACCCTGAACCCGGCGCTCTACGACCCGCAGCCGACCGACGCGCTCTTCACGCTCAACCACTACCGCATGTACGACGCGTGGCTGCAGCTCGAGCGCGAGCATCGCAACCTCATCCGGCTGCAGATCAACTTCCTGCACAACCAGGGCTTCGATGCCCGGTTCGGCGCCACGATCGAGAGCCAGCTTCCCGAGCTGCGCGAGCGACTCAAGAACCAGTTCCCGTTCTTCGGCAACGACATGGTGCGCACCGGCGCGATCGGCGAGTGGGCCGCGCCCTTCGCGCTTCCGAGCAACCCGAACGGCTTCGCGGTGTGGGTGGAAGCGCAGCGCGTCGTCGCGAAAGCGCGCTGGCGCAACGAGAATGCGCAGCCCGGCACGCCGACGAGCAGCGACGCGATCGAGCAGGTCGTCTCGACCTACGAGCAGATGGACGCCGAGCAGATCGCCGCCGGCTTCGCCGACGGCATCAAGAGCCTGCGCTGGGGCCTGCAGCACTCCGATTTCGCGACGCCTGCCCAGCTCGCGCGGCTGAAGGCGCTGAACTGCGGCGTCTCGATGTCGGGGTTCCGCTGGCTGGGCGGCGTGCCGCGCGCCGACGGGCTGCCGGTCGGACCGCTCTATCCGCAGATCCTCGCGAGCGGCATTCCCGCCGGCATGCACGAGGACGGCGTGCATATCGCGCCGCACAACCCGTGGTTCGCGATGCACTACGCGACCACGGGCCTGAACGTCCCATGGCTCTCGCAGCAGATCAACCCCGGGCAGCAGATCACCCGCCAGCAGGCGCTCCACGCCTACACGCGCGGCAACGCGTGGTATCTCAACCGGGAGAACGAGATGGGGTCGATCGAAAAGGGCAAGTTCGCCGATCTCGCGGTGCTCGACCGTGATTACTTCACCGTGAGCGACGCGGACATGAGGAAGATCCGCCCGATTCTCACCGTCGTCGCCGGCAAGGTCGTGCACGACTCCGGTGTGCTCAGCTTCGACCGAAATGACGAGCGCGACGACGACGATGACGACGGCGATCGCGGCCACGGCAAGGACCGGTGACGCGTGGGATGAAACCCACGGTCGGCTGCATTGTTTTTCTTTTTGCACGAACGTAAGGTGCGGTGGATAAGCGCCGCACGGCGTAGATAACGAAATACAGGAGGAGCTCAGAATGAAGTCCATCATCCGCGCGCTCGCGCTCGGCCTTTTCTTTCTTTCGCCATTCGCGTCGCCCGCCGCATTGGCGGAATCGTTCTGCGTTCCGGGCCCGGGCGACATTCCCGAAACTACGCTGCAGGGCGGCCTTACCAACGACAAGCTCAACGCGCCGGGAGGTTTTCAGGGCGAGCAGTGCGGCATGCGCCAAGTGGGATACGAGCCCCTCGGGCTGCGCGGCAGCTTTGGCGATGTCCAGATCATCGGTCACTGCGCCTATGCAAGCATGCGCGATCCGTCCAACCTCGCGCTGCCCACAACCGGCACGGCGGTGGTCGACATGCGGATTCCTTCGGCGCCGGTCTGGACGCTGACGCTGCGCACCCCGGCCATGCAACGTGCCTACTCGGCGCTCGAGATCCAAAAGGGCATCATGGTCGGCGCGTTCAAGGACTTCGGGCCCAACGGCACGAATCCCTTCGACGTCTATGACGTCTCCGGGGACTGCCTGAATCCCCGCTTCATGGCGACGACCAACACCGCTTCGGGCAACCACGACGGCTGGCTTACGCCTGACACCAACACGTACTACGGCATCCCGTTCGGCGGCCAGACCATCCAGCAGAACCCGAACCGCATCGACGTGCATGTCATGGATGTCGCCGACAAGGCGAATCCGAAGCAGCTCCTGAACTGGAACCGGCTGCAGCTGCCGGAGGAGGTCCAGGCGCGCACGCTGCCGACCCGCAATTTCCACGACATCAGCACGAACGAGGACGGCACCCGGCTCTATCTCGCGCTCTACGGCGGCAACAACGCGCTCGGCGGCTTCCCTGCCGACGGCTCGGGCCGCTGCGCCAATGGCCTCCTGATCCTCGACTCCACCGACGTCGCGCTGCGGCGGCCGAACCCGAAGCTGAACTACATCAGCTTCCTCTCGTGGTGCGACCAGCAGATCGATCCGGACTATGGCGACGGCTCCACCGCCGCGGCCCACGCTACCGAGTACATCATCCACGAGAACGGCAAGCCCTACATCGTTTCCACCGACGAGTCGGCCGCGGGCCTCGACGGCGGTTTTGCGGTCACCTGCCTGCAGCGTACCTACTCGCGCCTGATCGACATCTCGGATGAAACGGCGCCGCGGGTCGTGGCCACTTTCAAGCCGGATGTCCACAAGCGCGAGAACTGCGAAGCGAAGGCGGACGGCACCCCGCCGAGAATCCTGGCCGAGCAGATCAATGCTGGCATGCTCCACTACATCGGCTTCGACAACCGCCAGAAGATGCGCCTCGTGTACTTCGCCGGCGCGAACCAGGGCATCCGCGTGGTCGACTACCGCGACCCGCAGCATCCGAAGGAAATCGCGTACTACAAGGCCCCCAATGTCGCGACGACGCGCGCGGGCGAGAACGACTTCACCCGGCCCGATCCGCGCTACGACCCGGCGGCGTGCCTGATCTACACCGGCTGGAACCAGGGCGGGCTGAGGGTTCTCGAGCTCACCAACCCCGCGTACAACGAGTGCATGCGCCGCACCGTGAGCGGCGGCGGCTTCCTCGGCACCAGCTCCGGCCGCGGAAACTCGCGCGTCGACTTCGAGGTCGAGGCGAAGCGGGATGGCGACGGTATCAAGGGGCGCGTCGAGTTGAAGGACAGCGACGCCGACGTGAGAATCCGCGTGCGGGACCTCACGGTGCTCAACGGCGTGCGCGACGCCTGCGGCGGCGTCCTGCCCGCTGCAGGGTCGGTGCAGCTCGAGGGAACGGGAACATTCAATGACCAGCCGGCGACGTTCCGGATCTGCGTTCAGGACAACGGCGAGGGCAAGAACGCCGCGTCCGATCTCTTCCACGTCGCGTGCACGAGCGGCTGTACCTACAGCAAGGGCGGCGCGCTGAGCGGCGGCAATCTGCAGGTGCGCCAGCCGCGCGACTGAGCGAATCACGCCGAGTGTTGTAAGCTCCGAAGGCCGGGCGCTGCCCGGCCTTTTTCATGAGAAGAAGAGGCTTCCTCCTGGCGCTCGCCGCGGCGCCGCTCGTTGCCCGCGCGGCGGAGCCGCCGGGCAAGGCGTTCGAGCTCGCCATCGTCAAGGGGCGGGTGGACGGGGCACAAGAGACCCTCCGGGTCAGGAAAGGGGACAAGGTCGAGCTGCGATGGACCAGCGACCGGCGCATCGCTCTGCACCTGCACGGCTACGACATCGAGACCACCGTGACGCCGGGAACGCCGGCCGCGATGTCCTTCCAGGCGAGCATCGCGGGGCGCTTCCCCGTGTCGGAGCACGGTCACGGCTCGCGCCACGAGCGGGCGCTCTTGTACTTGGAGGTGCTCCCCTAGCGGCCGCGGCACACGGCTTCGGCCAGCGCTTCGACCTGCCGCTGCCGCTGTGGCTCTGGGTGACCGGGGCCGGGGCGACCATCGTGCTGACGTTCGCCGCGATGGCACTTTTTTTCTCCAACACCCAGGTCGTCCCGCGCAGGGCCGGGCCGAGGATCTTGTCCGTTTCGCCAATAGTGACCCGAGCGATCCGCGCGGTTGCGCTCGCAGTCTTTGTCCTCACCGTCCTTGCCGGGTTCATCGGCGCGCAGGATCCCTATCGCAACCTCATCACCACGATGGTGTGGGTGACGTGGTGGGTGGGGTTCGCGTTCGTGTGCGCGCTCGTCGGCGACCTTTGGGCGCTGGCGAGTCCTTTGCGTATCCCGTTCAAAGGATTTTTTGGATATCCAAAGCGGCTGGGTGCCTGGCCCGCCGTGGTGCTGTTCTTCGCCTTTGCCTGGGCCGAGCTCGTCTGGCGCGACAAGGACGTGCCGGCTTATCTGGCGAGCGTTGTGCTCGCCTATGCACTGCTTACTTGGATCGCCGCGGCATGTTTCGGCACCGAGGCCTGGCTCAGAAACGGCGAGGCCTTTTCGATCGCCTTCGGCGTCTTCGGGCGCTTCGCGCCGCTGCACGGGCAGGATCGTGCGCTGCGCCTGCGCCTGCCCGGTGCGGGACTGATTGCGGACGAGCGCGTGCCGGTTTCCATCGCGGTGTTCGTGCTCCTCATGCTCTCGAGCGTGACCTGCGACGGCTTCTTCGAGACGCCGCTCATGCGCAGCCTCGAAACCGCGGTGCTCGGCTCGCCGCCGCTCGCTGCGGCGCTTTTCGCGGCTTCGGAATGGGGCCTGGACGAATCGCAGCTCATCGCGAGCGCCACGCTCGCCGCCTTTCCCGCGCTCTTCGTCGCGGCGTTCTGGCTCACCGCTTGGGCGATGCTGCGCGTTTCAAAGCAGAATCGAGGCGTACGTGAAACGGCGTGCGCGTTCGTCCTCACGCTCGTGCCCATCGCCGTCGCCTACCATCTCGCGCACTACTTTTCGCTTCTCGTGACGGCGGGGCAGTTCATGATCCCGCTCGCTTCGGACCCTTTCGGCTTCGGCTGGAATCTTTTCGGCACCGCCGGCTACAAGGTCGACCTCGGCGCGGTGAGCCCGTACGTCTTCTGGTACGGCGCGGTGGTCCTCATCGTGACGGGACACGTCATCGCCGTAGTGCTCGCGCACGTCGAGGCGCTGCGGCTTTTCGGTAGCCCGCGAGCCGCAGCCGCGAGCCAGGTCCCGATGGTGGCGCTCATGGTCGCCTACACCATGCTGAGCCTCTGGATCCTCGCCCAGCCGATCGTCGGCTAGCGCGGCGCCGCGCCCTGCGTGCGCTGACCCTGGGAGCGCGCCTGGAAGCCGGCATCGCTCGTCGACCAGTGGAAGTGCACGATGCGGAAGAGCCCGCCGCTGCGGCGCAGGATCACCGTCTCGAGCGTGACCTGGTCGATCGGGGTGCCGTCGGCCTGCTTTCCCGTGACGCGGTAGGTGCTAAGTACCCAGCGCTCGTTGCCTTCGCCGCCGACGCGCCGGGTCTCGAGCTTCCACTGCGACGCGACGGCGAGGTCCATGTCGAAGGGCAGGTGCGTGAGCGCGTAGGCCTCGGCCGTCGGGTCGACGCCGCCGAACTCGTACACCACGAGCCCGCGGTCGAGCAGCGACAGCGCGGCCGCGGTGTCCTTGTTGCGAAGCGCGGCATGGAAGGCGTCGACCGCCTCGGCCGGAAGGCGCGTGCCCTGGGCCGCAGCCGAGCCCGCCACGAATGCCAGGACGAGGCCGAGCCGCCTCATCGCTTAAGCTCGATCTCCTCGACGACGAACACGTCGCGCACCGCGATGCCGTTGAGCGGCCCTTCGGCGGCACTCACCGTGATCTCGGAATCGGTGTTGGACTGCACCTCGAACGCGGCGGAGAAGCGCTGGCCGGCGAGGAAGGTCAGCCGCCACCCGCGCAGCTCGCCCGGCGGGTATGCCTTGGGCGTGCTCGCCGGCGGCCCGATCGGCGTGCCGCGAAACGTGTAGATGCGGCCCTCCGCGTCGGGCTCGCCGACCGCGGTGATCATCCCGGCGAGGCGCTTCAGCGCCGGGTCGACCCGGACGACGTCGTCGTGTCCCGCCTGGGCGAAAGCGATTCCCGATCCGAGGACGGCCGCGGCGAGCCGCGTCGCGAGGCGCATCGCGCGATCTTAATGCACCTCGTCAATTGCGACCTCAAAGCTCTAGAACTTGTTTCGAGCGCACTGTCACAGAACTGCGTCGGACGGAAATAGGCCCCGGGTGGTAGGGTGTTCACGGTAACGCGCACCAACACGCGCATTCAAGGGGAGTCACACTATGACAGCGTTCAAGCGCAGCACGCTCGCGGCATCCCTTGCCGCTCTCACCTTCGGTCTCACCGCCACGGCGGACGACGGCAAGCCCGACAGTTTCCGCGCGCGGCTTTCGAGCTACAACGAAGTGCACTTCATCGCCGGCAACGCCGCCGCTACCCCGGTCGTCCCGCCCGCCTTGCGGGGCGCGATCTCGAGCGTCGCGAGCGGCAGCTTCCGCGCCGATATCGACGACCGAAGCAGAGTCATCGACTACACGCTCAGCTATAGCGGCCTCGAGAGCGCGGTCCAGCAGGCGCACATCCACTTCGGCCAAAGGCACACGGTTGGCGGCATCGTGGTCTGGCTCTGCCAGACCGCGGCGGTGCCGGCTCCGGCTGCCGTGGCCGGCGTGACGCCTATGTGTCCGCAGGAAGGGACAGTCAGCGGGACGATTGGTCCGGACCAGGTCCTCACGGTCACGGGGCAGGGCATCGCCGCAGGTGAGTTCGATGAGCTGCTGCGCGCGATTCGCGCGGGCGCCACTTACGCGAACGTGCACACCGCCGTCAATACGCCCGGCGAGATCCGCGGCCAGCTGCGCCACGGCGGCCGCGGCCACGACAGTCATTGAGCAAAGAAGAAGGGAGGCTCTCGGCCTCCCTTTTTTTGCGTCGCCTTATCGTTTAACGCCGCTCACGGCGCAGGATCGATGCACTTGGGCTGCGCGGGCGGCGTGGGAGTATCGAACGTGGTGCACAGGACGTTGCTGTCCCTCGCCTGCTGCACCACCTGGACCCAGTCGTCCGGGAAGCCGGCGGGGATCGAGCCCGTGCACTTCGCACCCTGCTTCGCCGCGTCGGACCCTGCCAGCAGGTAGCCTTGGCAGGCCGCGTTGTCGGCCGCCTTCCTTACGGCGGCGACGTAGCCGGCGTGGTTGCCATAGCGCTCTTCGAGCGACGGGCGCGGGTCGCCGGGCTGGCGATCGGCTTTCTTGATCGCGAAAGGCACCATGCCGCCGACGTAGTTGCATACCTGCCCGAAGTGGAACCCGGCAGAGGTAATGTTCCAGCCGAGGTAAGTCCCTAGCGGCGCATCGCGCAGGACGGTCGGTACGCCGCCGAGCTCGTTGCCGTCGGAATCCACCTTGGGGACCATGATCTTCACCACGGCTCCGATGATCGGCGGCGCGTTGGTCGGATTGCCGGTCGCGTTGAAGTGGTCAAACTCCGGACCCCAGTCGTAGTCGAAAATCGGGAAGGCGAAGTTCTCGGGCAGGAAAATCGAATCCGGGATGCCGGGCACGCCGCTCGGGAAGCCCATCGCCGCCTTGTTCGCCTCGACCAGCGTGCGCTCGTTGTTCGGACCGCGCATCAGCGGCCACTTGCTCGGTGGCGGCTCGGTGCCGTTCAGCACCCATTCGCGCAGCGCGACCCGCATGCGGTTGACGAGCTGAGTGGCCGGCACCGGATTGGCTCGCAGGGTACCCGTGCCCCAGTTGTTGCCGGGGCAACCCGCGCCTGCGGGACTGGGCGACTGGTTCATGGCGCCGTTTCCGCCGCCATGCGTCGAGCTCGGCAGGTAATAGCGCCGCACGTTCGGCGGCAGCGGGATGTCGTTCTTCGGGTCGGTGCCGACCCAGGAGGGCGTCATCTTCAGCGCGAACACTTCCGAGCCGCCGAACGTCTCGATGATCTTCGGGCAGGTATTGGTGCGGTTGCAGCGATCGAGAATCCCGCCCGGATGGAGGTCGCGCACCTTGTCCGGGAAGCTGTGCCACCACTGCGGACCTTCGCTCCCCATCTGGTAGAGCTCGAGCACGCCGTCGGGCTGGCCCCAGCGGGAGTTGTTCGCTACGCGCCGGCCGGCGATCAGCGGCCAGGCGCCGTCGTGCACGATGCGTCCGGCCTCGTCCTCGTTCATGCCGAGGAAGATGAGATGGCGGGTGAAATTGCCCGACTGCGACGAGCCGCGGATGATCTCCTTGTTGATCCTGCCGGCGAGCGTCTTGAGGCGCCCGCTCGGGTCTCCCACCGGATCGCCAAGCTCGTCTGCATTGGCGTACCTGAAGAACGAGCCCACGTCGCGGAACGCCGCGGTGCCCGCCCCGAGGACGTAGGGGTCCTTGACCGTGTACGTGAGCTGGTAGAGCTTGTCCCCTTCGAACCCGTTCCGCATACACACCTGCACCGGCAGGGTGGTCACCGGCAAGGGCGCCGCGAAGGTCCCGCCGCCGCAGAACTTCCAGTCCGCGTTCGGGATCGTTTCCCCCTCGGTGACGATGCCGTTCACCGTTTCCTTCAGGTGCACCTTCAGCGTCGCGCCGCTGTTGTCGGCCGCGTTCGCAGGGAAGTAGGGAATCGGATTGCCCATCACGTTGAGCGGCGCCGCATTCAAGCCGCTGCGGTTGACGATGCGGCCGAAGATCTGACCAGTAACGCCGCTGAGCACGGGCGTCTTCACCCATTCGTTGCTGCTCGGCGACTTGACGGGTGTCGGCGAGGAGGCGTCTGCCGGCACCGCGGTCGCCCCGGCGTTGTCGCCCTGCCAGCCGCTCGAGACGCCGACGTCGCCCTGCGTGCGCAGATCGCTCGTGATCGTGATGCGCCCGCCGCGGTTCGGCACGTCGTGCCAAAGCAGGCCGCTCGATTTCGACATGTCGATCGGCTTCACCACGAAGAAAGAGGCCACGTACTGTGCCTTGCCATCTACACGCGGCGCAGTCGCGAGATCGGTGATGAGCGCGTTGTGCTCGTCCATCGGGTCGAGCGCCCCGAACGCCCGTCCGGTGATCGCCTCGTAATTGGGATCGGTGGCGATGCACTCGCGGGCTGCATTTCGCGCCGTGCACAACGGCGACTCGATCGTGTCGACGATCACGTTGGTCACGCGCGCTTCGGACACAACCGGCCAGGCCAGGGTCACGGCGAGCGCGATCGCGCCGAGGGCGGGCTTGGGATACGGCGTTTGCATGGCAGAGCTCCTCATTTGTTCGCGCCCAGGCATTGCGGCACGGTGTCGTGCGGGGGAAGGTTGCCTTTCGGGGCCGGCACGCCCGCGTCGAGGCCGCGCTGCAGCAGGCGAGCCTGCTCGACGGGTGCGTCTTCGCAGAGCATCAGGCGATCCTTGACCAGCGCGTCGATTGCGCGGCGCACGGCGCTCAAGTACATGGCGAAGGACGGGTAGCGCGCCTCGATCGACGGACGCGGGTCGCCCGCGGCGACGCGCTCGGCCTCGGTCCTCGCGAACGGCACGTATTGACCCGAGCTCTCGCAGCCGTCGTTCGCCTGCGGCCCCGCGCGCAGCGCCCAGCCGGTGTACGTCGCAAGCGGCACCGTTACGTCGGGCAGGCGCACGCCGGCAATGTCGTTGCCGTCGGAGTCGGTCTTCGGGATGAAGCTCGGGTAAATCGGCCCGTTGCGCGAATCGTCCTGGTAAGACGGGGTGGTCGATGGGAAGACGGGCGGGTTGACCGTGGCGATGCCGGTTTCATAGAAGTTGAGCCCGTAGTCGAACAGGTAGCGCGTCGTCTTGAGCCCGGTGTAGGTCACGCCAGGGATGCTCGGAAAGCCCATTGCCGACTGCGGCAGGGGCGCTACCAGCGTGCCGTTGTCGAGCCGCGGCACCCGGCTCGACGGCGGCGGCGTGCCCTTCGTCACCCACGCGTCGATCGCGACGAACAGCGCACGCTGAATCGGTGCCGAATCGAGCGGGTTCTGCAGCTGCTGGCACGAGCCCCGTCCCGGCGGGAACGAGGCGCTGCCGTGCATGTGGCTGGAGATGAAGTAGTTGCGCGCGAGGGGCGAATCGGCAAGGTCGCTAGCGCCGTCGGGCGTGGTGTGGAGGAGCGACGCCGCCTTCACCCAATACTCGTTCGCCGAGTAGATTTCGGCGGCCACGGGGCAGGTGCCGGTTGCCTCGCAGCGCGCGAGTCGGCTATCGGTCTTGCCGGTGATCGGGTCGTGCGTGGTCACGTTTGCGAACGGGAACACGCCTTCGGCGTAGAGGTGATCCTGGCGGTTGCGCTCCGTGCGGCCGGGCTGCGAGAAGCGATAGTTGAGGTTCAGTCCGTCGCCGGCGGCGATCCACTGCATGAGGCCGTCGAACACCTTCTTCCCGTTCTCGGCTTGGTTGAAGCCGAGGTGGCGAAAGTCGTTGAGCAGCCGCCCGGGCTGTGACACTACCTCGGTATAGATGCGCTGGACGTCGCCCGCAAGGGGGTTCCTGTTGCCGAAATCGTCCGCGGTTTCGTAGCGCAGCCACGCGTTCCAATCGCGGACCGCCGCGAAGCCGAGGCCGTTCACCGTCGGATCCTTGGCCGTGTACGAGAACTCGTAGATGTCGTTCGCCACGAAACTACCGCCGACGAGACTGATCGCGGTGCCATTGGCGTCGTAATTCCAGCCGCTCTCCGGCACCACTTGGGGCAGGTCGTTCAGGTGCACGCGGTGGGTGAGCCGCGCGCGGCTCTTGTCGAGGGTAGCCGCCGGATACGTGAGCGTGAACGAAGATCCCGAGGTGACGATGTATTCGTAGGATGGCCCGATGATCGTCGAGCCATCCGGATTCTTCGCCACCGGGAGCAGCGTGCCGGGACCCCCGGAGCCGCCAATCCGCATGTTGAAGTTGGCGCCGCTGGTGCCCGCGGAAGCGTCCCAGCCGCTCCACACCATGGTGTAGCCCCGTGGCATGAGGAAGGCGTCTTCGAGGACCGCAGCGTCGGTGATCGACCCCGGATCGTTGCCGGCCGGCACCCGGCCGAAGGTGTTCCAGGTCTTGCGGCCGCGATTGGGCGGCTCGTACATGACCTTGTGGGCGCCCTTCGCGAGGTCGATGGGCTTGAGGATGTAGAAATCGAAGGAGTACTCGACGTTGCCGCGCGCATTGCGCGGTGCCAGTGCGATGTCGACGATGACGGCGTTCTTCGGGTCCGCCGGATTCACCTCGCCGAAGGCCCGGCCGACGAGCTTCTCGTACTGGCCGACCCCGGGCCAGGAGAAGCCGCCGAAGGTGGGCGATTCGGTCGTCGTGATCTCGATGCGGGTGATGCGCGCCTCGGCGAGCTGCGTGGCGATGAGCCCGGTCGCGGCGAGCGCGAGCAGGGCCCTGGTCTTGGTCCACATGGGTTAGATCCCCTCCTCAAGAGTATTAGCGCCTGATTCTATTCAGGCGTCCACCACGCATTCATGACGGACTCGAATCAATTCAAGAGCATCTTCAATGGATCGGCGTGCGCCGAGGAGTAGCGTGGAGACAAGAAAGCACGTCGTCGTTCCATCAGGAGGAATCTCGTATGCGGACACTGCTTGTCTTGTCCTTGGCCGCTCTTCTTGCGGCCGCGGCCTGGGCGGACGAGGGGGGCTCGAATCTCGAGATCGTGACGCTCTCGAACCGCGCGGACCTCATCAGCGGCGGCGACGCGCTGGTGGAAGTGCGGGTACCAAAGCAGGTCTCCCTTTCCGCGGTTAAGGTGAAGCTGAACGGGCACGACATCACCTCGTCCTTCACGGCGAGCGCCGCAGCACGAACGCTCCGTGGGCTGGTGACCGGGCTGGTCGTGGGGCGCAACGACCTCGTTGCCGAGGACAGCGGCAAGGGCAAGGGCAGGGACGACGGTAAGGAGGTGACGCTCACCATCACCAACCACCCGATCGGCGGCCCTGTGCTGCTGGGCTCGCAGGCGCAGCCATGGATCTGCGCCACGCCTACGGCGGTTGCCCAGTCGGGCAACACGCCGGCGTCGAACGCGAGCGGCCTGACGACGTTTGCCATCGATGCGCAATGCAACATCGCGACGGAATTCCATTTGTTCTATCGGACCAAAACCGCGGCTTGCGCATTCGTATTGCCAGATCCGAGCCCGACAACGACGGCAACAACGCCTGCCAATTCGTGCTTCCAGCCCTATGTGCCGGGCACGACGCCGGCAGATTTGGTCGCCTCGACCACCACCAGCACCGGCATCACTCTGCCGTACATCGTGCGGGTCGAGCGCGGTACCCTCAACCGCGGTATCTACGACATCGCGGTGCTGTTCGACCCGACCAAGCCGGCGTGGACGCCGACCGCGCCGCAGCCGCAATGGAACGGCAAGCTCCTTTATACGTTCGGCGCGTCCACCGGTCAGCCGCGCCAGCAGTTCCGCAGCGAGCAGAACTGGGTCATTGCGGGGATCACCGGCACCAACGACGACAGCGCGCTGAGACTGGGCTTCATGGTCGCCGACAACAGCCTCACCGACTCGCTCTTCAACTCGAACCGCGTCCTGAACGCCGAGACGCTGATGATGATGAAGGAGCATATCGTCGACACGTACGGCGAGCTCAAGTACACGATGGGTAACGGCTGCTCGGGCGGATCGATCCAGCAGAACACCGCCGCCTCCATTTTCCCGGGCCTGCTCGACGGCATCCAGCCCGCCTGCGACTTCCCGGACTCGATCACCACCGGCCTCGAGGTCACCGATTGCGTGCTGCTGGTGAACTTCTACGACGGCCCGGATTGGAAAGCGCTGATGACCAGTGCAGGCCTCACTCAAGCGCAAATCAATGCGAAGAAGGCGGCGATCAACGGACACCTCGACCAGAACGGCTGCCAGCAGTGGAACAACCAGTTCGGCTTCAACAACAAGCCGGGCAACTATGCCCGCACGGTGATCCTGGCAGCGGACAATGCAACCGGCAAACTGACCACGCTGGCGGAGTCGCGCAATAACTGTCTCCTGCCCGCGGCGCTGGTCTATGACCCGGTGACCAACCCGAACGGCACGCGTTGTGGCGATGCCGACCTCTCCACCGCGGTTTGGGACACCACGGCCAACGAAAATGCGCCGGGCAGCGTGCGCGCGCGGCAGACCGGCGACAACGTTGGCATCCAGTACGGCCTGAAGGCGCTGCTCTCGGGCGCGATCACGCCGGAGGAGTTCGTCACGCTGAACGAGAAGATCGGCGGCTTCGATGCCGATTTCAACCGCCGGGCGGCGCGCACGAGCGCCGACCTGCCGGCCCTCGCCATCGCCTACAGGGCGGGGATCCTGTCGAGCGGCAAGAACCTGGGCAAGCTGGCGATCATCGATTCGCGCGGCTGGGACGAGCAGGGCATCCACTACATCTGGCGCAGCTTCGCCGAGCGTGCCCGCATCGACGCGGACAATCACGGCGATCACGGCAACCAGGTCATGTGGCGCTATGGGACCGGGCTCCTGCCCGGGACGCCGGCGCAGATCGCAGCTGTGACGGTGAAGTCGTTCCTGACCATGGACACGTGGCTCTCGAACCTGAACGCCAGCGCACCGAAGGAGACGATCAACTCGGTTCGTACCCAGGCCCAGGTGATCGCCGGAAAGCCGGCGGCTGCCGTCGATTTCTGTTTCCTGCTCGCCGACACGACATTTTCGACCCCGATCTTCGACATGGCGGCGTGCGACGCCAACGCGCCCCAGGGCGACGGCCTCGGCCGGCTCGCGAAGCGCGCTTCGCCGCGCCAGGTCGCCGGCGGACCGCTGGTGGAGAACATCCTGAAGTGCGCGCTCAAGCCGCTCAACCCGGTGGACTACGCGCCGGTGACATTCACGTCCGCGCAGTGGGCGCGGCTGCAGGCAGCGTTCGCTGACGGTGTGTGCGACTGGAGCGAAAGCGGCGTGGGCCAGCGGCGTGCGCGCTCGCCGCTTACGTTCGCAGACGGACCGGGCGGCGAGCCGCTGCCGCGGGCGCCGCAGTCCCACCCGGGCCACGGCCACGATGACGACCACGGTCACGACCACGACGATTAATCCACCATGAAAAGGAGCATTGGAATGAAGGGCAGGACACTCGTTTCGGTTGCGATCGCAGCGGCCTTGTCGGCCTTCACCCTCGGCGCCGTGGCGCACGACCGGGACGACGAGGACTCCTTCAAGCCGGCGGACCCCGCGCTGGTGAAGGCGCGCCAGAAGTTCTTCGGCGTCGAGAACGTCGACGAGCGCGGCAGGGTGAAGAAGGACAAGGTGATCGTCGCCTGGGCGACCAACACTACCTACATGGTCTCGCTCAAGGGGCGCGTGTTCATGCTCGACAGCTACGTCAGCCGCCCCGAGCTCCAGCCCACGGGAATCGACACGCGCTACACGCCGTTCCTGCCTAAGGACGCGGCCGACGCGCGTCCGGAGGCGATCTTCCTCGGCCACGGGCACGGCGACCACGCCGACAACGCCGCGTACATCGCCAAGTGGGCCGACGCGACGATCTACGCCTCGGCCGAGACCTGTCAGGTGATGCAACTCGACGTGCAGCGGATGTTCAACGACCCGAACACGGTGAACGGCGGCGCGAAGATCATTCCGAACGGCGACCCGGTGAAGTGCGTCGACGTGGTTCCCGCCAATTCACGCCCGGGCCAGTTCGACGAGGCGACAAACCAGTCCAAGGCGACGCGGCTCCACCAGCTCGACCCTCACGCGTGCATCCTGGCGTTCAAGTTCATCCACTCGGGCACGGCGCCGGTCGATCCGACGTTCCCGCACACGCCGCTCAACAACCTGACCGATCCGCGCTATGCGGGGCGCGTCATCACCACGCCGCCGCCGGCGACCACCTTCCCGGCGATGTTCCCGCCGCTGCCCACGCTTTTTCCGAGCAACCCACCGCAGCCCGGGCAGATCGATCTGCGCACCACCGGCTTCGGCAGCCCGCCGGGAATCAACGGCGGCGCGATCACGATCCTCTACCAGTTCGTGCTGCGCGACGGCAGCGACTTCAGCTTCGTCTGGCTGAATTCTGCTGGACCGGCGACCGAAGGCATTGGAACCGATCCGGGGCTGGTGACGCTGCAGCAATTCACCGATCCGGCGACGCCTCCGGCGACGCTCGATCTCGCGCGCCGGATCGGCGCGAGCCTCTACGACCTGATGGACCGGTTGCCGAGCACCGACGTGCTGTTCGGCTCGATCGTGAGCCTCGGCGCCGGCAACAACCAGCAGCGCGACATCATCAAGGTGATCCAGCATCTCAAGCCCAAGGTCTACTACCCGGGCCACCTCACCGACGTCGCGCAGCGCGGCTCGGCGCTCTACCACAAGATCAACTGGCGCGAGACCGCGACCAACATGGGCTTTCCGCAGAGCGAGTGGCCGGAGTTCCGCCTGCAGGTCGACCCGAACGACTTCCTGGTGCCGCAGGTCTTCGATCCGGACGACGCGCGCTGGCAGGAGCGCGGCAAGTCCTCGCGGATTCCGGCCATGTGCCGATAGCAACGTCCCCCTGCGGCGCGCATCGGCGCCTGGCCGATGCGCGCCGCCGTACAAGGGAGGCCCTACGGCCTCCCTTTTTTTTGGATTCATGACCGCGCGCGCCCCGGTTGAGAAATACGCCGAATCAATGCCGGCGCCGTTTTCTGCTTTCATGAAGACCCCAACAAGTACTTACAACGGAGGATCACCAATGAGTCTTTCACGCGGACGGCTGCGCTGCCTCGCGGCAGCGCTCCTTTCGGCGGTGGCGCTGTGCGCCCATGCCCACGACGATGACGATGATGACGGCGGCCGCAACGGCCACGGCCATCGCCACCACGGCGATCGCGACTTCAGGATCGAGGTGCTTTCCGGCCGGCCGGACATGGTCTCGGGCGGCGACGCGCTGGTGCGGGTCACGGTGAAGAAGAAGCAGGTCAGCGTGAGCGACGTTCGCATCGAGCTGAACAACACCGACATCACCGGCGCCTTTGCCGCGAATGCGGCGGAGCGCACGCTGACCGGTCTCGTGACCGGGCTGCACCTGGGCGAGAACCGCCTCGAGGTCGACGGCAAGCGCCACGGCCGCGGCTCGGAGGCCGAGCTCAAGCTCGTCAACTTCCCGATCGAAGGCCCGGTGTTCTCGGGCCCGCACGAGCAGCCGTTCCGCTGCGACACGCAGAACTTCAACCTGCCCGGCGGCGCCGGCAATCTGGGCGCGCCACTTGACGAGAACTGCTCGATCGCCCGGCGCGTCGACTACTTCTACAAGTCGACGGCGAACGGCAGCGGCAACAACCTGACGCGCTGGCCCGCCAACGCCACGGCCTATCCGGCAGACATGGTCATGGCGACCACCACGCAAGGCAAGACCGTGCCCTACATCGTGCGCATCGAGACCGGCACCATCAACCGCGCGATCTACCAGGTCGCCGTGCTGCACGATCCGCTGAAGGAGACGGCACCGTCCTGGGCGAATCCGCCCGCGGGCTGGAACAAGCGGCTCATCTACACCTTCGGCGGCGGCTGCATCGGCGGCTGGTACCAGCAGGGCAGGAGCACCGGCGGGGTCACCGATACCTTCCAGCTCTCGAGCGGCTACGCGGTCGCCTCCTCGTCGCTCAACGTGTTCGGCAACAACTGCAACGACCTCACTACCGCCGAGTCCATGATGATGGTGAAGGAGCGCTTCATCGAGGCCTATGGCCCGCCCGCGCACACACAGGGGTTCGGCTGCTCGGGCGGCTCCTACCAGCAGCACCAGATCACCGACAACTATCCGGGCCTGCTCGACGGCATCATCCCCGGCTGCTCGTTCCCCGAGGTGGGCTTCGCCACCATCAATTTCATCACCGACTCGTGGCTGCTCGACGATTACTTCGCGGCGCGCGGGGCGGCGGTGGGCTGGACCGACGAGCAGAAGCGCCGCGTCACGGGCTTCCTGCAATACGCCACGGCACCGAACGTGGAGATCGGCGCACATCGCATCGATCCCAAGCCCGCCACGACGAGCTGTGCCTCGGTGCCGGTGGCGCAGCGCTACGACCCGGCAAGCAACCCGACCGGCGTGCGCTGCACGGTGTACGACCATACGGTGAACGTGTACGGTCGCGATCCGGCCACCGGCTTCGCCCGCCGGCCGCTCGACAACCTCGGCATCCAGTACGGGCTGAAGACCCTGAACGACGGCACGATCAGCGTCGAGCAGTTCCTCGATCTCAACGAGAAGATCGGCGGCTTCGACAAGGACGCGACCATCGTGCCGCAGCGCACGGTGGCCGACCTGGTCGCCGCGCGCGCCGCGTACCGCACCGGGCGGCTCACCAACGGCGGCGGCGGCCTGTCCGAGATCCCGATCATCGACTTCCGCGATTACAACGACGCCCTGCCGGGCGGCGACATCCACGTGCGCTACCACTCGTTCTCGATGCGCAAACGCCTGGACAAGGCCAATGGCCGGCACGACAACCAGGTGATGGTGGTGAACGACAACCGCTTCGGCCTGTACAACGGCGCCAACCCGCTCCTGCGCGAGGCGCAGCTGAAAATGGACCGCTGGATCACGGCGATCAAGGCCGACACGCGGCATGTCGCGCAGATCGAGAAAGTGGTGCAAAACAAGCCCGCCGACTTGCAGGAGGGCTGCTATTCGCGCGATGCAACCCCGGTCTTCACTGCCGAGACACAGGTTCGGGAGCAGCAACGCCCCACTCCCTGCAATCAGCTCTATCCGACCAACTCGTTCCCGCGCGAGGTCGCCGGCGCCGACATCGCCGC
>Ga0075426_10000699_pt1 | contig 23352 bp, 18 predicted proteins | sample SoiMethybrSBSTD5_FD_75304 | JGI IMG/M metagenome (GOLD analysis project Ga0075426, IMG submission 75304) | Bulk soil microbial communities from a Populus tree surrounding site in Tennessee, USA - Soil MetaG P. TD hybrid SBSTD5 | ecosystem: Environmental > Terrestrial > Soil > Tree plantation...
CCGAGCCGCATCGAAGTGGACCGCTACGGCCACGCGCGCTCGGTGGTCTTCGCCGCCGACGGCAGGGAAATCGAGCTGCGCGCGCGCTCTGTGCTGATTGCCGCCGGGACGCAACCGAATACAGTGCTCGCACGCGAAGAGGGTGTCACGCTCGAGCTCGACGGCAAATATTTTCTCGCCAGTGACGAGGCAGGCGAGCCGGTCAGGCCGGAGCGCCATACCGCCAAGCCAAAGCATGCGGATGTGCTTTTGCACCGCTATGCAGACGGCCGCTTCATGAGCTTCTTCGGCGACCTGCATCCCTCCTACTTCGGCAATGTGGTGAAGGCGATGGGCAGCGCTAAGCAGGGCTACCCGGTCGTGAGCCGAGTGCTATCGCGCCGTCCGGTGGCGAGCGGTGAGGACGACACCATGTTCCTCGCGCGTCTCAATCGCGACCTTCGCGCCGTGGTGCACGAAGTGCGCCGCCTCACGCCCACCATCGTCGAGGTCGTGCTGCGCGCGCCGGTCGCCGCACGGCGCTTCCAGCCGGGACAGTTCTACCGCATGCAGAATTACGAGCGCCTCGCGCTGCGCGTGCCGGGAACCACGCTGGCGATGGAGGGCCTCGCGCTCACCGGTGCCTGGGTCGACCGCGCGAAGGGGCTGATTTCGGTGATCGCCCTCGAGATGGGCGGCTCGGCGGACCTGCTCGCTTATCTGCAGCCCGGCGAGCCGGTCGTGCTCATGGGACCGACGGGCACGCCCACCGAAATTCCCGGCAATGAGACCGTCATCCTGGCCGGCGGCGGCCTCGGCAACGCGGTGCTGTTCTCCATCGGCCGCGCCCTGCGCAGCGCGGGCTCCAAGGTCGTTTATTTCGCCGGATACAAGCATGTCGGCGACCGCTATCGCGTCGAGGACATCGAAGCCGCATCCGACGTGGTGGTGTGGTGCTGCGACGAGGTCCCCGGCTTTGCGCCGCGCCGGGCGCAGGACCGCGCATTCGTCGGCAACATCGTCCAGGCGATGCAGGCCTATGCGAGCGGCGCGCTCGGCACGCAGCCGATCACCTTCTCCGCGGCGGATCGCATCATCGCCATTGGCTCTGACCGCATGATGGCCGCGGTCGCCGCGGCGCGGCACGCTGGCCTGCGCCCTTACCTCAAGCGCGAGCACGTGGCCATCGGCTCGATCAATTCGCCGATGCAATGCATGATGAAGGAGATCTGCGCGCAGTGCCTGCAGCCGCACGTGGATCCGGTGAGCGGAAAGACGACCTACGTGTTCTCCTGCTTCAACCAGGATCAGCCGCTCGACCAGGTTGACTTCAACGCGCTCTCGCAGCGCCTCGCGCAAAACGGCGTGCAGGAGAAGCTCACTGCGCTCTGGATCGACCGCTGCCTGAAGCTGCTGCCCCCGCCCGCCGAGCGCAAGGCGGCATAATTCCGCGCCGCGGATTGCTGCTCACGATGACTGAGCCGCCTGCGGCGATGCAAGAGGAATTCAACGCCTGGTACGACAGCGAGCACCTCGCCGAGCGGCTCGCCATCCCGGGTTTCCGCTCAGCGCGTCGCTGGGTCGCCGAGGTGGCCGCGGGCGAAGGCAAGTATCTCGCCACCTATGAGCTCGACTCGCCCGCTGTCCTCCAGTCGGCGCCCTATCGCGCGCGGCTCGAGGCGCCCACGCCCTGGACGCGCCGCTGCCTCGACAGAACGGTGCTCTTCGAGCGCTGGGCCTGCGAGCAGGTAGAACCCGGGATGGCGGATCCGCATCCGCTTGCTACCGCCGTCATCCTCATCGTCTCGGACGCGGCAGCGCTGCGCCCCCTGCCCCGCGTACTGCAGACGCGCCGCTTCGTCGCCGTCGAAGGCGAGCCACGGCACATCGCGCTCGCCGAATTTGCGCACGAGCCGCCCGGCGAGTTGCCCGTGAGGGAGGCAGGCACCCTGGTGCGTCTCTATCGAGCCTATGCTGCTTGAGCGCTTCGCCTGGTTGTCGGTCGCCGCTGCGGTCGCGACCATCGGCCTGAAAACGCTCGCGTGGCGGCTCACCGACTCGGTGGGATTGCTGTCCGATGCATTGGAATCGCTTGTCAACCTCGCGGCTGCGCTGCTCGCGCTCTCGATGCTGCGCCTCGCCGCCTCGCCGCCGGACGAGAATTATCCGCACGGCTTGTCCAAAGCCGAGTACTTCTCCGCCGGCATCGAGGGTGCGCTCATCGTTCTCGCTGCTGCCGGCATCGTCTGGGCGGCGCTGCCCCGGCTCATAGCGCCACGCGAGCTCGAGATGCCATTCGCCGGCCTCACGCTCACGCTCGCCGCCTCGGCGATCAACCTCGCCGTGGGCATCACGCTCCTGCGCGCCGGACGCGAGCATCAGAGCATTACGCTCGAGGCCGACGGCCGCCATCTGATGACGGATGTGTGGACCTCCGCGGCGGTGATCGCTGGCGTCGCGCTCGTCTACCTCACCGGCTGGCTGCGGCTCGATCCGCTGATCGCGCTCGCGGTATCGCTGCACATCCTGTGGACGGGCTTCGGGCTCATGCGTCGCTCCGTGCGCGGGCTGCTCGACCCGGCGATATCGGCCGAAGACCAGGCCGAGCTCGTGAAGCTCATTGGCGAATATTCGCATCGCTACGGCGTCTCCTTCCACGCGCTGCGCACGCGCCAGGCCGGCGCCCGGCGCTTCGTGTCGTTCCATCTGCTCGTGCCGGATGCCTGGACCGTGGCGCGCGCGCATCAGCTATCCGAGGAGATCGAGGCACGCATGCGCGCCATGGTGCCGAACGCCGCTATCTTCACCCACATCGAGCCGATCTCGGACCCCGCGTCGTACGACGACCAGGGGCTCGACCGCTGAACGTCGATCTCGCGCGCGTCATCCGTCCGGGCGACGCCCTCGTTTGGGGTCAGGCCTGCGCCGAGCCGCAAACGCTCGTCGAAGCGCTGATCGCGCAGCGCGCCGCCCTCTCCGGCTGCCGCGCCTTCGTCGGTTCGAGCTATTCGGGTCTGGTACGTCCCGAGCATGCCGATCATTTGCGGCTGAGCTCCTACTGCGGCACCGGGACGAATCGCGCGCTTGCGGATGCAGGCGTGATGGACATCCAGCCCGCGCCCTACTCCCAGCTAGGCGCGCTGCTGCGCAGCCGGCACATTGCATGCGATGTGGCGCTCGTGCAAGTGAGCCCGCCCAATGCCCGCGGCGAATACAGCCTCAGCCTCGCTGTGGAATATCTCGCGCCCGCCCTCGAGGTTGCGCGCGCCATCATCGCCGAGGTGAACGACCAGGTGCCGTGGACCCACACGGAGCCGCTGCTTCGGCGCGAGGATTTCGACCTGGTGGTGCAAACATCGCGCCGACCCGTGCATCTCCCCTACGAAGCCCCGCGCGAGCGGGAGCAGCGCATCGCGCAAAATGCGCTCGCCTGGATACCGGAGGGTGCGACGGTCGAGTGCGGCATCGGCGCGCTGCCCAATGCGATCATCGGCGGCCTTCGCGGCCGGCCGATCGAGTACCACTCCGGCGTGATCTGCGAGAACGCGCGTCTTCTGCGCGCGCAGCGCTGGCTCGGCGGGGCGCTGATCGGTACGCAGGCGCTCTTCGACTGGGCGCGGGAGAACCCGGCGGTACGGTTAGCCTCCTCCGATGTGACCCACGGCGCCGCGACGCTCGGAAAGATCGAGCGCTTCGTGGCGATCAACTCGGCGGTCGAGGTCGACTTGACCGGCCAGGTGAACGGCGAAGTCGCGCGCGGAAGCTATGTCGGGGCGGTCGGCGGTGCGCTGGATTTCATTCGCGCCGCCAATCAATCGCCCGGGGGTATGTCGATCATCGCGTTGCCCGCGGCACGGGTGGTGGAGCACCTCGCCGGGCCGGTGTCCGTGCCGCGCAGCGAGGCGGGCGTGTTCGTGACCGAGCGCGGCGCTGCGGACCTGCGCGGCTGCACGCTCGCCGAGCGCGAGCGGCGCATGCGTGCAATCAGCGGAAATTCCTGAGCGCGGGTACGCTCCAGAACGGCGTCGACGCCATCAGCACGGATACGAGCGCCACCGCGAGTCCCGCGCGATAGCCGCCCGTCAGGTCGTGCAGCACCCCGCCCATAAGCGAGCCGAAGGCAGCGCCCACCGCGTTCGACGCGTAGATCGTGCCGTAGATGGTGGCGACGTTCGGACCGGCGAAGTAGCGGGTGGAGATCGATGAGACGATGGGACCGCGCACGCCCATGCACAGGCCGAAGACCGGAACGAAGAAAATCAGCAGCACAGGCGAGGCAACGAACGTGAGTACGAGAAGCATGGCCATACCCGTTGCCGTGCCGATGAACGTTGCCGTGATGGTCTGCCGGTAGCCGAACCGGTCCGAGGTAAAGCCGCTCCCCATCACGCTCATCGCGGACATGAAGCCGAGCGCGCCAAAGGCGCTCGCTGCGGTCAACGGCGAGAAACCGACGTCGACGAAGAAGGCGACGAGCTGCACGATCACGGTGAACATCGCCGTGGCGGTGAAAAAGAACACCTGGCAGAGGCCCCAATAAAGCGGCGTGCGCATCGCCTTGCGCAGTGTCCAGCCCTCGCCGGTCGCGACCTTTGCGCCCTGCGCCCGCTCCGGATGTCCGGCATAGAAGCGCTTCCATGGCACGAGGAAGGCCACGGCCGGAACGAGGACAAGCAGCGCGCTGCCGAGCACGCGGTAGGCGAAGCGCCAGTCGTAATGTCCCACGAGAAACTGCGTGAACGGCACGAAGAGGATCGTGCCCACGCCGGCCGCCGAGAACGCGATGCCGATGGCGCTCGAGAGCCGCTCGCGGTACCAGCGTGCGATCAGCGCCGACCCGGGCACCATGCCCGTCAGACTCACGCCGATGCCCACCATGCCGCCCACGAAGAGGTAGAACTGCCACAGGTTGGAGAGCTGAGCGGCGAGGAAAAATGCGCCGCACATGAAAGCGAGTCCCGCGGTGTAGACCCAGCGCGGCCCGAGGCGGTCGAAGACGAGGCCGACGAGCGGCGAGGTGAAGCCGTGCATGAGGAGGTAAATGGAGTAGACGCTCGTCAGCTGCGAGCGCGTCCATCCGTAGTCGCGCTCGAGCGGCAGCACGAAGACCACATACGTGTCGCCAAGGCCCCGCCCGAACATGTTGAGCGCGAAACAGCTGGCGAGAACCGCCAACGCCGTGCCAGAAAAGACGCGGCTCAGATCTTCTCGGCCGGCTCGAGCCCGAACACCTGGCGCAGGTAGCGCAGATAGCCGGCGTCCTTGCTCACCGTCTTGCCCGGCGAATCGGACACTTTGGCCACAGGCTGGCCGTTGCATTCGGTCATCTTGATGACGATGTTGATCGGCTCGTAGCCAAGATCGTTGGTGAGGTTGGTGCCGATGCCGAACGCGGTGGTGGCGCGGCCATGGAAGCGCCGCGCGATGGCGATCGCCAGCGGGAAGGAGAGCTGGTCGGAGAAGATGAGCTGCTTGGTGCGCGGGTCGACGCGGTTCTTGCGGTAATGCGCGATCAGTGTCTCGCCCCACTGGAACGGATCGCCCGAGTCGTGCCGCGCCCCATCGAAGAGCTTGCAGAAGTACATGTCGAAGTCGCGCAGGAAAGCTTCCGTGCCGTAGGTGTCCGCCACGGCGATGCCGAGGTCGCCGCGATACTCCTGGGCCCATTTGTCGAAGGCGAAGGTCTGCGAGTCACGCAGGCGCGGCCCGAGCGCCTGGCACGCCTGCATGTACTCGTGCGCCATGGTGCCGAGCGGCGTCAGGTTGTTGCGCATGGCGAACCACACGTTCGACGTGCCGGCGAAGTATTCCGGTACTTCGCGCTTCAACGTCTGCAGAACCTCCTCGTGCCAGGCAAGCGAGAAGCGCCGGCGCGTGCCGAAGTCCGAGATCCGGAAGTCGAGCTCGCGCTCGACCGTGCGCACGAGGTCGATCTTCGCCTTGAGGCGCCGGCGACCCTCGTCCAGGTCCGGGCGTGGCTGCGTGCGCCGGAAATAGACTTCCGAGACGATGGCGAGCACCGGGATCTCGTACATGATGGTGTGCAGCCAGGGCCCGCGGATCGTGACATCCATTTCGCCGGGGCGCTCGCCCTGGCCGATGCGCACGTACTTGGAGTTGAAGTGGAAGAGCGCGAGGAAGTCGACGAAGTCGGACTTCATGAAGCGCAGGCTGCGCAGGTAGGCGAGCTCGTCGTCGGCCAGGCGAAGCTCCGAGAGCGCATGCACCTCGTCGCGGATCTCGCCGATGTAGGGGCGGAAATCCACCCCCTCAGTGCGGCATTTGAACTTGTACTCGACCTGCGCGCCGGGGAAATGATGCAGCACGACCTGCATCATGGTGAACTTGTAGAGGTCGGTGTCCAGCAGCGACTGGATGATCATCCGGCCCGCATTGTAACCTCCGCTGCATGTGCGGCCGTTACTCGCTCCATGCCAACCCAGAAGTCGTCGCCGTGCAGTTCGCGCTCGAGCACGCTCCAGAGTTCACACCGAGCTACAACGTATGCCCCGGCAGCGAGATCCTGGTCGTGCGCGTCGCGCGCGAGGGCAAGCGCGTGGCGCAACGCAAGCGCTGGGGCCTCGTTCCGCATTGGGCGAAGGATGCCGCGATCGGCAACAAGCTTGCCAATGCGCGCGGCGAGTCGCTCGCCGAGCGGCCCGCGTTTCGCGACGCCTTCCGCGAGTGGCGCTGCCTCGTGCCGGCGAGCGGCTTCTACGAATGGCAAAGCGTCGGGCGCGGCAAGCTGCCGTGGTACTTGCAGCCGCGCGACGCGCCGCTTTTTGCACTCGCCGGCATCACGGCTTACTGGAAGGGATTGCGCACGGTATCACTCATCACTACAGCGGCGAATGAACTGATGAAGCCGATCCATGAACGCATGCCGGTGATCATCGCGCCGGAGGATTACGCCGCCTGGCTCGATCCGCAGAATCGCGACCTGGACGAGCTGTTGCGCTACGTCAACCCCTACGACCCCGCGCGCATGGCCGGCCATCGCGTCGGCCTGCGCGTCAACAAGCCGGAAAACGACGACGCCTCGCTCATCGAGGAGGCGGCCGACGGGCCGGCCCAGCGCGAGCTTTTGTAATACTGTATATAATGCCAGTTCATGGACGCCCTGACCGAGCGGCAAGCCGAGATCCTGCGCCTCGTGCGCGAGCTGACGGAGGTGTCGGGATATCCGCCGACCCGCGCCGAGATCGCGCAGCGGATGGGATTTCGCTCGGTGAACGCGGCCGAGCAGCATCTGCGCGCGCTGGAAAAGAAAGGCGCGATCGAGATTTCCTCGGGTGCCTCGCGCGGCATTCGCGTGCGCAACGCAAGCCGCGGCCCGCGGCTGCTCGAGCTGCCGGTCGTCGGGCGCGTTGCGGCAGGCGCGCCGATCCTCGCCGAGGAGAACGTGGAGCGCCATTACCAGGTGGATCCGAATCTCTTCACGCCGCGTGCGGACTATCTGCTGCGCGTGCGCGGCATGTCGATGCGCGACGCGGGAATCCTGGAAGGTGATCTCCTCGCGGTGCACCGCACGGAAGAGGCGCGCAGCGGCCAGATCGTCGTCGCGCGCCTCGGAGACGACGTGACGGTGAAGCGCCTTCGCCGCCGCGGCTACGCGGTGCAGCTCGAAGCGGAGAATCCGGACTTCGCAGCGATCGAGGTCGATGTGCGGCGCGACGCGCTCGCCATCGAGGGCATCGCGGTCGGCGTGATCCGCAACGGCAAGAGCTTCTGATAAGCCTTTAGAATTGGCGCGGGCATCGAGCCTGCGCCAATGAGCAACCTCGCCAACGGAATCGAGAGCGCCGAGCACGGCGCGGCAGCCGCGATCGCGGAAGACATCCGCGACCACGCCGACCCGGCGCTCGTGCGTGCCGACCGCGTCGACCAGCTCTACAGTCAGCTGCCGCTCGGCATGGCGGCCACGACGGTCATCGGCATCATCGCCGCGGTCGAGCTGCAGGAAGGCCGGCTCTTCGAGCTCGTGCTCTTCTGGGGCGGGCTGCTCGCCCTGCTCGTCGCGCTGCACGGATTGCTCTTCCTTGGCTACCGCAACGACGAACGGCGCCACGAGAACACCGAGCAGTGGCTGCGCTGGCTCGGCATCGGCGCCTTCGCCGCAGGCGCAACCTGGGGCTTCGCCGCCGCCGTCTTTTTCCCGTCACACGCCGACGAACGCCAGGTGTTCCTCGCCTTCCTGCTGGCCGGCGTCATGTCGGGCGGCATTCCAATGTACGCCGCGTCCTGGCCGATGTTCGCCGCATATGCGGCAGCGATTGCGCTGCCCTTCACCTATGTGCTCGCAACGTTCGGCAACCGGCTCTTTGCTGAGATCGCGCTCCTCATCCCGCTCTTCTACGCGGTGAGCGTGGCGATCGCGTACCGGCTGAACGGCGTCTTCCTTTCCGGCTACCGGCTGCGCCATGCCTACCAGCGTCAGCTGGTCGAGCTCGACGAAGCGCGCCGGCAGATCGAAGCGAGCGGCCGCAAGCTCGCGCTCTTTGCCGAACGCGCACCGATCGCGGTGCTCGAGCTGGACGCGCAAGGCGTCCTGCACGAGATGAACCATGCGGCGGAGATCCTCTTCGCCTACGCGGCCGACGAGCTCGCCGGGAAATCGGTGAAGCGCCTCGTAATGCCGAAATACCAGGCGGATTTCGACCGCCAATGGGCCACGCTCATGGCCTCACGGCAGCCGATGTCGGGCGTCAAGGTGCGCAACGTCAGGCGCGACGGCCTGACCGTCGTCTGCGAATGGACCGTCACCCCCCTCGTCAATCGCGAGGGTCAGCTTCTCTCGGTGATTGCCCAGGGGCGCGACATCACCGCGCAGCTCGAAGCCGAGCGGCTGAAAAAGGAGTTCACCTCCACCCTTTCGCACGAGCTGCGCACGCCGCTCACCTCGATCATCGGCTCGCTGCAGCTCATCAACGCGGGCGTGCTGGGCGACGTGCCGAAGGACGTGGTTGAGCTCACCGAGGTCGCGGAGAGGAACGGCCAGCGCCTGCTCGATCTCATCAACGACATCCTCGACATCGAGAAGATCGAGTCGGGCAAGCTCACGCTCAACCCCGAAGTGCTGCGCATGGACGAGCTCGTGCGCGAGGCGATGCTCCTCAACAAGGGCTTCGGCGACCGCTTCAAGGTGCGCTTCCAGCCCCGCGGCGAGCTCACGGCACGCGAAGTCACGGCCGACCACAAGCGCCTGCTGCAGGTGATGACCAACCTCCTGTCGAATGCGGCAAAGTTCTCGCCGGAAGGGGAAGTGGTCGAGATCACCACGGAGGAGGCCAAGGAGTGGCTGCGCGTAGCCGTGCACGACCGCGGGCCAGGCATCCCGGAGGCCTTCCGGCCGCGCATCTTCGGACGCTTCAACCAGGCCGACTCGACCACTTCACGCCAGAAGGGAGGCACGGGCCTTGGCCTCGCGATCTGCAAGCGCCTTATCGAGATGATGCAAGGCCGGATCGGCTTCCAGGACCGGGAAGGCGGCGGCACCACATTCTGGTTCGAGCTTCCACGCCATGCCTGAGCGGCCGCTGCAGCGCATCTGCTACGTCGAGGACGACGAGGACATCCAGCGCATCGTGCGCATGTCGCTCGAGCGTATCGGCCACATGAGCGTCGAGATCGTCACCGATCCGCTGCGCGCCATCGATGTCATGAAGGCGTGGGCTCCGGACCTCGTCATGCTCGACTGGATGATGCCCGGCATGGACGGCCCGGCGCTCTTTCGCCAGATGAAGCAGCTGCCGGAAACCGCGTCCCTGCCGGTCGTATTCATCACCGCCAAGGCGACGCAGCGCGACATGGAGGAGCTCGCCGCGCTCGGCGCCGCCGGTACGATTTCGAAGCCGTTTTCCCCCAGGGAGCTGCCGGATCAGCTGCGCGCAATCTGGGCGAAGCTGCCCTAGTGCAGCTTGAGCGTCGGGTCCTCGCCAGGCTGCTGCTCGAGCCGGCGCGCGAGGAAGCCGATCACTTCGTCGGCATTGCGGAAGCGCCCTTCGCGGTCCTTCTCGAGCAGCTTGTCGAGCAGGCGCTGGTAGCGCTCCAGCTCCTCGGGCAGCGCGGGCGGCGGCGTATTGAGGTGATGAAGCGCCACTTCCACCGCGGTCGCGCCCTCGAAGAGATGGCGCCCGGTGAGCATCTGATAGAGCAGCACGCCGGCGCTGTAGATGTCGGTGCGCAGATCGAGCGCGCGACCCTGGACCTGCTCCGGGCTCATGTAGCGCGGCGTGCCGAGGATCTCGCCGTCGCGCGTGCGATCGATGGCATCGACGTGCTTGGCGATGCCGAAGTCGAGGATGGCGAGCGTGCCGTCCTCGCGGAACATCAGGTTCTGCGGCTTCAGGTCGCGGTGCAGGATGCCCTTCTCGTGGATGTCGCCGAGCGCGAACATCAGCTCGCGGAAGATGCGCAACGCCTCCTGCGGATCGAGCGCTTTTCCGCCGAGGCGCTTGTTGAGGTCGCCGCCCTCGAAGAACTCCATGACGAGATAGGCATGCTCCTCGGACTGCCCGTGGTCGTAGATGCGCGCGACATGGCGGCTCTGGATGCGCTCGACGAGTGAGTATTCCTCCATGAAGCGCGCCAGCGCCGTCTTGTTGGCGAGTACTTCACGGCGCAGGAGCTTCACCACCAGCGGCTCGTCGTCGCTCTCGCGCGAGGCGAGGTAGACGCGCGCCATGCCGCCTTCGCCGATGAGCCGCAGCACCTTGATGCCGGGGATGCGCACGCGCGCGCCGAGCGAATGCGCCTCCATGCGCGAGGCGAGCTCGGGTGATACGGTCTTTTCCCGCTCCCCGGCAGTGAGCTCGTGCAGCGAGGTGATCAGGCGGTCGCGCGTCAGTTCCTGCTTGCGCTGGTAATCGTCGGCACCCGACTTCATCGCACGCACCGCGATGCTCTCGTTGCCGGCGCCGGTGAGGAACAGGATCTTCGGGCAGTCGGCGCGGCGCTTGAGCTTGACGAGCCAGTCGAGGCCATCGCCGCGGCCAAGCATGTAATCGAGGATCAGCGCCTGGTAGGAGCCGAGGGCGAAGTCCTCCGGCGGCAGGTCGCGGTCCAGCGGGTCCCATTCGTCGACAGTCGCGTCGGCCCAACGCTGCTTGATGTAATGGCCGAGCAGCCGGCGCAGGTCCGGGTCGTCGTCGATGATCAGTACGCGCACGGCGCTACCCTACACAATGCCGGGCGCTCATTCGTACTTGATCTGGACTTTGGCGAGGTAGTCCGCGTATTCCGCGATGCGCGCCTCGAGCGAGGCGCGGTCGCCGCTCCTCGCGCCATCCTCGATGTGCTTGCCAAGCGTCGAGACGTGGTTGAAGCCGTAGGAGTCGCCGACGCCCTTCATGCGGTGGCCGAGCTGGCGCAGCTGCTCGAAGTCCGCCGACGCGAGCGCGACCTTCAGCGTGTCGAGCTCCTTCTTGCGGTTGTCCATGAACACGGGAATGAGATCCTCGAGGTCCCGCGCCACCGTGACCTTGTAGTCCTGGGCGTCCATGCGCCGGCATTATAGGAGGCAGGAACCGCGTTATCGGCGGCGTCCGTTGTACCCCGGTCAGGCTTTGTCAGCAAGGACCTCGCGCGCGCGGGGCAGATGCGGGTGCAGCGAAAGGGCGGCGGCGAAAGCGTAGCGCGCCTCGGCGCGCGAGCCTTCGCCGGCCAGGATCTCTGCAAAGTGCAGGATCGCCGCGAAGTGGCGCGGCTCGAGCTCGAGGGTGCGCCGGATGTCGTGCAGGCATTCGGCATCCCGGCCGAGCAGATAGTAAAGCGCCGCACGCTTGTGCCAGGCCTCGGCGAAGCCCGGCGCCGCCCGCAGCAATCGGGTGAGCCGCGTCTCGGCGATGTCATAGCGCTTGGCCGCGATGTCGCGCGTCGCGGCGTCCAGCACGCCAGCCGCTTCGCGGTTGGGATGGTGCATCCACACACCCCAGATGCGATCCTCGGTGTGCGGCGCGTCCGCGCTCGCGCAGGCCGCGAGGCGGCGAAAGAGCTCCACGAGCGCCGCCAGGTCGCGCGCCGGGCGGCGCCCGCGGCGGGTGGCGATGAGATCGAGAATGCCGACTTCCGTCGCAGTCATCGTGCGCAGCAGCTTAATGGAAATCGCGCGAGCCCGTTTCGAGCGGCCCGAGGAACGCGCTGTAGTCGACGAGCCGCCGAGCGACCAGATGCACGACGTCGCCGTCGCGCTCGATCGTGCCCTGCACGCCGAGGAGCCGCGCGCCGAGCAGCTCACGTCGCTGGCGCTCGACGAGATGGCGCCACACCACCACGTTGACGTTGCCGTACTCGTCCTCGAGCGTGACGAAGACCACGCCACTCGCCGTGTCCGGGCGCTGGCGACAGGTGACGAGGCCCGCCACTGCGGCGCGCGCGCCGTGCGCAAGCTCGCGCAGCTTCGCCGCGTCGAGCAAGCCGAGGCGCTCGAGATGCGCACGGATCAGCGCTAGCGGATGGCGCCCGAGCGTGAGCCCCAGACTCGCGTAATCGGCGACGATGTCCGCGCCTTCGCTCGGCGCAGCGAGCCCGGGGAGGCTTTCCGGCGAAGGGAAATCCAGGGGCGCACGGCGCGCCGCACCGGCAGCCGCCCAGTGGGCAAGGCGCCGATGACCGGCGAGCGATTGCAGCGCGCCCGCGGCGGCGAGGGCACGCAGGTCCTTGCGGTTGAGCCGAAGCTCGTGCACCGACATATACGGCTTTCCCGCAGCAAGCTTTTTGCCTGCCGCCTCCGCCAGGCCGCCGACCATGCGCAAGCCCAGGCGCAGCGCCGAATCTTCGAGCGTGCAGTCCCAATCGCTGATGCTGACGTCCGGCGGCCGGACCTCGACGCCGTGACGGCGCGCGTCCTGTACGAGCTGCGCCGGCGCATAGAACCCCATCGGCTGGCTATTGAGCAGCGCGGCGCAAAAAGCCGCGGGATGGTGACACTTGAGCCAGGAGGAGACGTACACGAGCAGCGCAAAGCTCGCCGCGTGCGACTCCGGAAATCCGTATTCACCGAAGCCCAATATCTGCCGATAGAGCCCATCGGCGAACGCGGCGCTGTAGCCGTGGCGCTGCATGCCCTGCTTCAGCTTGCCTTCGAAATGCTCCAGCCCGCCGCGCTTCTTCCACGCGGCCATGGACCGGCGCAGCCGGTCGGCTTCGCCGGGCGTGAATCCTGCGGCGACCATGGCGAGCTGCATGACCTGCTCCTGAAAGATCGGCACGCCGAGCGTGCGTCCGAGCACCTGCTCGACTGCCTCGCTCGGATACCTGACCGGCTCTTCGCCGCGCCGCCTGCGCAGATAGGGATGCACCATGCCGCCCTGGATGGGACCGGGGCGCACGATCGCCACCTCGATCACGAGGTCGTAAAAGTCTTTCGGTTTCAGGCGCGGCAGCATGCTCATCTGCGCGCGCGACTCGATCTGGAACACGCCCACGGTGTCGGCTTTCTGGATCATCTCGTACACCGCAGGGTCCTCCGGGGGGACTTCATGCATCTTGCGGCCGACGAAGTCGAGGGCCCTGCGGATCACCGACAGCATGCCGAGCCCCAGCACATCCACCTTCAGCAGGCCGAGCGACTCGAGGTCGTCCTTGTCCCACTGGATCACGGTGCGCGCGGGCATGGCGGCGTTCTCCATCGGCACGAGCTCGGCGAGCGGGCCGCGCGAGATGACGAAGCCGCCGGGATGCTGCGACAGGTGGCGCGGAAAGCCTCTCAGCATCTGCGCGAACTGCATCCACGTGTTGGTTGCGGGGATCGGCTCGTCCCAGAACGCGAAGCTTTTCGCCACGGCATCCACCTCGTCGGCCGGCACGCCAAGCGCCTTGCCGGCGTCGCGCACAGCGCTCTTCGGGCGGTAGCAGATCACCGTGGCGGCGAGCGCCGCGCGCGCACGGCCGTACTTCTCGTAGACATACTGGATCACCTCCTCGCGCCGCTCGTGCTCGAAGTCGACGTCGATGTCGGGCGGCTCGTTCCTCTCGCGCGACACGAAGCGCTCGAAGAGCATGCTCATGCGCGCGGGATCGACTTCGGTGATGCCGAGCGCGTAGCACACCACCGAGTTCGCGGCCGAGCCGCGTCCCTGGCACAGGATGCCGCGTGAGCGTGCGTAGCGCACGAGATCCTCTACCGTAAGAAAGAACGGCTCGTAGCCAAGCTCGGCGATGAGCGTGAGCTCATGATCGGCGAGCTCGCGCACCTTAGGCGGTACGCCGTGCGGGAAGCGCCATGCCAGCCCGTCGCTCGTCAATTTGGCGAGCCAGCTCTTCGGGGTATGCCCGGCGCGCACGAGCTCCGTCGGGTACTCGTAGCGCAATTCGTTCAGCGAGAAATGGCAGCGCTCGGCGATGGTGACGGTTTCTTTCAATAGCTCAGCGGGATAGAGCTGCGCGAGCCGCACGCGCAGGCGCAGGCTTTTCTCGGCGTTGGGCAGCAGCGCCTGGCCGCATTGCGCGACCGGTCTTCCGAGCCGGATGGCGGTAAGGACGTCGTGCAGGCACTTGCGCGAGCGCACGTGCATGTGCACGTCGCCCGCCGCCGTCAATGGCACGCCGCAGTCACGCCCGATGTCACGCAGTTGGCTCAACTTGGCGCGGTCGTTCGGCCCGCAATGCAGCTCGGCCGTGATCCAGGCGCGCCCGGCGAAGCGCTCGGCGAGCCAACGGCCGAATTGCGCGTCCGCGGCCGAATTCGGCACCCAAAGCGCGAGCGCGCCGCTCGGCGCCACGGCCTCCACGTCGTCGAGCGTGAGCGCGTAGCTGCCCTTTTGGCTCCGGCGCCGGCCGGCAGTGATGAGCGCCGAGACGGCGCCATACGAGCGCCGATCGGTCGCAAGCAAAACGAGCTTGCGCTCCCCGACGGTGATTTCGCTGCCATGGATCAGTGCGAGCCCGCATTCCTTGGCGGCGAAATGCGCGCGCACGGCTCCGGCGAGCGAGCATTCATCGGTGAGCGCGAGGGCCTTGTAGCCGAGCGCATGAGCGCGCTCGACGAGCTCCTCGGGATGCGAAGCACCGCGCAGGAAGCTGAAGTTGGAAAGCGCGTGCAGCTCGGCGTAATCAGGCAAACAGGCCATGCAGGTACCAGGTGCCCTCTTCGCGGTAGACCCACGCCACCGTGCCGCCGATTTGCGCGACGAAGTAATCGCGCCGCGCATCGTCGCCATCCCACCAACCGCAGGCGATGCGCTCGGGACCGGCGAGCAGGACGAGCGCCGTCTCATCCACGCGGATTACTTTGTCGAGGAGCCAGGCGGGCCGAGGCCCGGGCTGCACGAATTCGTGCGGGTCCCACTCGCCGGGCTCCACCCGCCGCCAGGCATATTCGGGCCGGTGGTCGGCAAACGGCGTGATGCCGTAGACAGCATCGCGCCCGAGGCGGGCCTGCAGCCGCTCGACAAGCCGGTCCCAATCCTCCGCTTCGGCAGCACGGTCGTCGAAAAGCGCCCGGTGCTGCGGCCCGAGCGACGTGAATTCGCCCGCGTCGAGGCCGATGGCTTCCACGGGTCGCGCGAGCTCTACAGCGGCCAATTTCTCGCGCAGCAGTTGCGCCAGCCGCTCTGCATCGCGTGCCGGAGAGGCAAGGCGGACTTCGAGCGCACTCGTCGAGCGATTGCCATGCACGAGCGTCAACGTGAAAGCGCGCACGCCCGCCTGACGCGCCGCAAGAAGGCCGGCGAGCTGCACGAGCAGCCGGCGCGCGGCGAAAACGAGCGCCTCCGCATGCGCGACCTCTGCGGGAAGCTCGAGGCGGGCGCTGAAGCGCTCGGGCGGTGCGAAAAATGCGTGCGCCTCGGGCGCACGGCCGAGTGCCTGGTCGAGCTCGTCGAGGAGCCTTTGCCCGCAGCGCTGGGCGAGCCCGGCGCGGGGCAGCGCGAGCAGCTCCCCGATCGTCGTCACGCCGACGCTGCGCAAGAACGCCTCGTCGCCGCCGATTACGGCAACAGAGATATCGTCGAGCGGAAGACCACCGCCTCGAGCGCGCCAGAGCGCCGCGCGCGCCGTAGGAGCGCTCGCGAGCGAAGCCTGCAGGCCGAGCTCGGCGACGCCGCGCTCGAGCGCGGCAATGAGCGGCTCGCGACCGCCGAAAAAGCGCAAGCTGCCTTCCAGCTCCAAAAGCAGCGCTTGCGTCTCGAGCGCGACCTTAGGCGTGAACTGGCATGCCCAAGCGGCGAGCGGCTCGAGGGCTCTCGGCTCCAGCCCGGGAAAGTGAAGCGCGATCCAGAACATGAAACGGTCTTTTCAACGGCAAACGAAGCGCCTGGGAAAGCGGTGGCCCGCGGCGCTTGACGACGTGCACGGCAAGCTCGTCGCCTGCAGCCTCGAGAGCGAGGCGCAGGCACGACGGTGAAGATTGCGCCGCCGCGGCGAGCGGGCGAAACAGGAACGCCGCCGCACGGCTCGCTTCGGCGGCGACGGCGAGTCGCTGCAGCTCGGCATAGCGCGCCTTATCCAGCCAGGCGCTGAGCGCGTGGCAGCTTCCCGAGTGCAGCGCCTGCTCGCTCGCCCAAAGCGCATCGCGCCTGTTCGCCGGCTGCACGACGAGGACGTTTGCAAGATCGACAGCACTCGCCGCCCAGGCGGGCGCATAAGGAACGTACGGCGGCGCGACGAGGACCACGTGCTTGCCCGCTCTCGTCAGCCGGGCGAGTACAGGAATCAGGATGCCAAGCTCGCCGATGCCAGACTGGTCAACGAGGAGCTCGGTGAGACCCTGTCGCGGCCAGCCGCCTCCGGGAAGCTCGGCATCGAGTGCCGCGAAACCGCTCGGCTCGGCACCAAAGCCTAATGCGGGCGCGCCGCCTCGCCACACGGCGTGGTGCTGCAGGATTTCGTCGAGGGCACCCATACTGTATTTTCATACAGTATAAGGCTACCCGCAAGGCTTCTACTGGCCGGTCTTGAGCCGGCGCAACTGCGCCTGGTAAGCCGACATGAAATCACGCCCGAAGACCTTGTTGAAATCCCCCTGCGCTTCCTGGGCGAGCTTCTGCTGGTGCGAGATGAAGAGCTCCCAAAGCTTGGCTTTCCGGCCACCGAAGCTGAATCCGCGCCCAGGCTTTTCGAAGCTCTTCTCGAGCATCTGCGGGTCGAAACGCCTCAGCGCCGCGAGAATCGCCGCGCGCATCCCGGCCATGAGCGCGATCTCGTGCGCGCGCAGGTCCTCGCAGGCATCGCCGATCGCGCGCTTGGGATCAACAAACCCATCGGTGCGGTCGCTCGGATCGAGGAGGAACTGCATCGCGTCGTGCGGATCGGCCATGAGCATTAGGGGATTGTTGTCGCTCGCCGCGACCATGGTGCGTTCCTCCGCCTCGAATTCCTTGCACATTTCACCGCGTGCGATGAGGAGCATCATGAGGCCGTCAACCGCTGCCCGCAGCACACCACCGCAGTCGCGCAGCAGGCGCTCGGATTCGGCTGGCGAGAGCCGCATGGCCGGCATGCCGGCGCCTTCTAGGAAGATGCGCAGCGCTTCGTTCATTGACCCGGCAGCCACAGGGTTTGTCTCAAACGCGGAAGCTGCAGCCGGCGGCTTCGCCGTCGGGCCGATGTAGGTCGGCTCGCTGCCGCCGACCAACGTCGGCTCCTGCAAGATGCCCGGATCGGGCGGCGGAATGTCCGCCGCATTGTCTTCTTCGGCGAATGTGCTGATGAGTGACTTCTTATTCGGCAGCGTGGGCCGCAGCTTCTCCGGAAAGGCCACCTGGACCTCGAATTCGCCCATCTCGAAGCTATCGCCCGATTTGAGCGCGAGACGCGTCCCGGGCCCGTAGCGCCGGCCCTTCACCATCACCGGATTCACCTTCGAGACCACGCACACCCAATAGGCGCCATCCTCCTCCTCGAGCTCCACGTGTACGCGCGAGATGTGCTTGTGCGGATCCTCGAGCGCGAGCGTGCAGGTCGCGTCGCGGCCGATGGTGACTGGAAGCGTCTCGAACTCGCGCGTTTGGAAGAGGGCCGGCCGCCCGGCGTGCTTGGTGAAGATCTTGACGGTCACTGGCATCGGACTCTCGAATCATTTGCGCGGCGCGCTGGAGCGTACGCGGCCGCCGTCCGGCTCTCTAATTATGTACTGGCCGGGAACTGTTCTAACGCCGCGCGGGCTGCGGCACTTCGCAGGTGCCGAGGGCACGGGCGAAGTTGTACCACTTCAGAGATTCCGCGTAATCGCGCGACACGCCGATTTGGCCCTTATCGTAAATCTCGCCAAGGCGCTTGGCCGCTTCGCAGCTGCCGCCGCGCGCAGCGCTGGTGTAGGCCTTGACCGCCTCCTTGCCCTTGCCTTCGCCTTCGAAGTTCTGCGCGACCTGGAGGAAGTTCGTGCCGGCCTGCACGACCGTCGCCTTCTTCTCCTCCGCAACCTTCGCGGCTTTTTCCGCCGCCTGGCGCTTCGCCTCGGCTTCGGCGGCCGCCTTGTCCGCCGCAGCTTTCTCCGCCGCGATCTTGGCCCGCTCCGCCTCGAGCGCCGCCTTCTCGGCCGCGAGCTTGTCTGAGAACGCCTTCTCCTGCGCCGCACGCTCGGCGGCCGCCTTCGCTTCCTGTTTTTTCGCCTCTGCGAGATCCGCCTTCTTCGCGTCAGCCTTCTTCGCGTCTTCGGCTTTCTTCTCCGCGGCAACTTTCTGCTGCTCGGCGGCCTTGGTCGCCTCGGCCTGCTTTCTCGCGTCGACCTCGGCCTTCTGGCGCGCCTCGGCGAGCTCCTTCTGCTTCGCGAAGTCGCCGGATTTCTTCGCCTCGGCCTCGGCTGCGCGCGCCTTCTCGAGTGCGATGCGCGCCTGTTCTTCCTTCACCTTCGCCTGCTCGAGCTCTTCGGCCCTCTTCTTCGCGTCCTCGAGCTGGCGCTGCATCGCCTCGATCTTGGCTTTCGCCTCCGGATCGGTTCCACCGGTGAAATAGAACACGGCACCCGCGATCGCGAGCACGATGACTCCCGCGATAGCGGCGTAGCGGATCGCCTGCTTCTTGCCACCAGGCTGGGATTCGGCCTCCTCGACGCGCTTTTTGAGCTCCGCTTCGCGCTTTGCGAATTCGGCTTTCTGCTTTGCCTCCGCCTCGGCGCGCGCCTTGAGCTCGGCTTCGCGTCTGGCCTTCTCGTCCGCGTCGCGCTTCGCACGCGCCGCGGCATCCGCCTTCGCTCTGGCCTCTGCTTCGGCCCTCGCCTTCGCCTCGGCATCGGCGCGTGCCTTGAGCTCCGCCTGTCGCTTGGCCTCCGTTTCGGCCTCGCGCTTCTTGTACTCCGCTTCTTTGCGCGCGAGCTCGGCGGCGGCCTCCTGGCGCGCCTTCTCGACCGCCTCTTTGCGCGCCTTCTCCTCGGCCTCGGCGCGCGCTTTGGCGTCCATGCCAAGCTTCGCCTGAGCTTCGGCCTCGCGCTTTTTGAATTCCGCCTCCCGCTTGGCGAGCTCGGCAGCCGCCTCCTGCTTCGCCTTTTCGGCGGCGGCCGCGGCCTCCTGCCTCGCCTTCTCGGCTTCCTGCCGCGCCCTCTCGGCTTCCTGTTGCGCGCGTGCCTGCGCCTCGGCCTCGCGCTTCTTGTACTCCTCTTCCTTCTTGGCCATCTCCGCTTCGAGGCGTGCTTTCTCCGCCTCGAGCTTGGCCTTCACCTCGGCTTCGCGGCGCGCCGCCTCCTCGGCTTCTTTTTTCTCCTGCTCCTTCGCTTTCGCCGTCGACTCTTCCAGCGGTACGCCGCGCAGCTTCGCGATCTTGCGCTTCGCGAGGGCGGCGTAGATGCCGGTCGGGAACTGCTGCACGTAGAGATCGAAGTCGTCCGGGTCGTTGCCGTCCTTGATGGCGCGCCAGAACTCGAGCTCGACTTCCTGCGTGCCGCCGGCCTGCGTGCCCGTGCCCTGCGTACGCGAGGAATCCTGCGCCGGCGCCTTCGCCACCACCGGCGCGGGCCGCGACGGCGCAACCTCGCCGAGGCCGGCGAGTCCACCGACTACCGTGCGGTCGGAATCGTCGTCGATCGGCTTGCCTTCGAGCGCGCGCTTCAGCGCGACCGCGAGGTCGCGCGCTGATTGGAAGCGCTGGTCCGGATTCTTGGCGAGTGCCTTGTTCACCACCTCATCGAAGAGCGGCGTGATGGCGTTGTTGAGGGAAGAAGGAAGCGGCGGTTCCTCCTGGATGATCTTCTTCGCGATCGTCCAAGCGCCGGAGCCGGTGAACGGTTTTTCGCCGGTCAGGAACTGGTACAGGATGATGCCGGCCGAAAAGACATCGGTGCGCTTGTCGATATTGGCGCCAGTGATCTGCTCGGGCGACATGTACGCCGGCGTGCCGACCATCGTGCCGGCCTGTGTGCGCTCCACCGAGGTCTTGTCGGAGTCCTGCACGCGCGCGACGCCGAAGTCCGTGAGTTTGGTGCGCGCCTGCGCATCGAGCATCACGTTCGCCGGCTTGATGTCGCGGTGGATGATGCCGGCGTTGTGCGCGAAGTCGAGCGCGTCGCAAAGCTCGCCCATGATGCGCACCGCTTCCTTCAGATCGAAGCGCTCGCTCGCGTCGAAGAAGGTCTTGAGTTCCTTGCCCTTGATGAACTCCATGACGAGGTAGGCGATGTCGCCCTCCTCGCCGAAGTCGTATACCTGGACGATGTTCGGATGGTTGAGCCGCGCCACGGCCTGCGCCTCGCGCACGAAGCGCATCGAGTAATCCTTGGCCGTGTCCTCGTCGAGGTGGCTCTTGAGGATGGTCTTGATGGCGACGCGGCGGCCAAGGCGCGGGTCGACGCCCTCGTAGACAACACCCATCGCGCCCTTGCCGAGGGTGCGCTCGATGTTGTAACGACCGAGTGTTTTCAGGTCAGGGGCCGGGGCGGCAGCCATGGCTCAAGACGTTATTCCATCCCCTTGTGTGTAGGCGTAATTATCTGTGTCGGGTCATAGGGCGACAAGGCAGTACGTCCCCACAAAACGACCGCTTGTCATCGCCCCGTCGCGACTGCCGTTTAGCCTCCGTGCGCGCGTTTCGTCGCAGTCGAATTACCGCTTGCCTTTTCGGGTACGCAGTCAGGCCCGCTGCTGCGCTGCAAAAGCCTGATTTTGCGGAAGAGTGGGCTGAAACCCACCGGCCTAGCGGCCGGTCACTCGCAGAAGAATTCGACCACGTCGCTGGCCGTACCGCGCGACTGGCCAAAAGCGATCCAGCCATGCCCGCGCAGCGTAAATTCCTCGCGCCGAAGCACGATCTCCTTGTCGCCCTCGATGGTGATGAAGGTGCCGTTCGCGCTGTGGTCGGTAAGGATGAACTTGTCGAGCCGCCGCTCGATCTTGCCGTGAGCGCGCGAAGCCATGCGCTCCTTGATGACGAGATCGGCGGACGCATCGCGTCCGAGCGCCACCGCCGGTCGCTCGGACGAGAGCACCACCTCGTTTCCCTGCACAAGGAGCCGCAGCTTCGCGTTTTTCGGCTTGTAGACTGACTTCTGCGAAGCGAGTGTCGTCATGTCCTCGCTTTGCTGCCAGATGAGCTCGTAGACCTGAATCTCCTGCGCCTTGCCTTTGACCTGGATGGTCGTGATGGCGCGAGTGGCCGACTTGAGCATCGGCGACATCAGCATGACCGTGTCGCGCGCCGTGATGATCTGTCCCTTGGTTGCGACGCCCGCGAGCCGCGCCGCAAGGTTGACCGCATCGCCAAAGACATCGCCGTCGCGCTCGACCACGGGACCGTGATTGAAGCCGATGCGAATGCCGATCTGCGTGTTGCCGACCGGCGGGAGCTCGGCGATCGCGCTCTGCATCTCGATCGCCGCGTCGGCCGCGTTGTCGGCCGTCGGAAACGTCGACATCACTTCGTCACCGATCGTCTTGATGACGCGGCCCTTGGCGTTGACCGTCTTCTCGCGCATGAGGTTGACGCACTTCTCGATCGCCGCATGCGCGACCGCGTCGCCCGCCGTTTCGTAGAGCTTCGTGCTCCCGCTCACGTCGGCGAACAGCACGGAGAATTCGCTGACCTGCTCCGCCATTACCCCCGCCGCCCTCCCTTCCGGGAGTGATTGTACCCGGGAAAAAAAATGGGGGCGCTGACAGCGCCCCGAAGCTCCCCTGACTACCTCCCTTTTAGTTCTTGCAGGCTACGTTCTCGCGGCTCTCCTCAAAGCAATCCGGCGTCGAGATACCGGTCTCGTCGATGCGGTGGTCCATCGGCGGCGTCGTGCCGACATCGCCCGCGAAGCCGTAATCGATCTGCTTCGCCACCGAGTCGGTCGACTGCGCGTCCTTCACCGCCTGCGAAGCGATCTGGCTCACGCTCGCGCCGATCGATCCTACGATCGCGATGACCGTGCCGCACGCCGGTCCGCCGATGCACGCGCCGTTGAAGTACACGTTCGCGTTCGGGTTCGTCGTCTGGAAGAGGCTCGGTTGCGGCGCGCCGCTCAAGTTCCAGTTCGCGCTCGACCCGCTCAGCGTCAGCGTGCCCGGAATGGAGAGGTTCAGCGTCGAGATGTCGAGGCTGCTGTTCAACGTTCCGGTCCCGCCGGACGATAACGTGCCAGTGATGTTGTTCGAAGCAAGCGATAGGTTGAAGGTGCCGCCGCTCGAGTCGCTGATATTCTCGAACGAGGTCCAACTTAGTGAACCGCTCAATCCGGAGTTGGTACTTGTGAGGTTGTAGCTCGCCCCGCTGCCGGTGATAGCGTCGGAATTCGGGCTGCCAGTGACCACCGTCGTTCCGCTCCGCGTGCCGCCAATGCCGGTCGATGTGCCCGCGGCACCAGACAGGCTGAACGTTACGGCGGAGCCGTAGCTACCGTAATTCACCGTCTGCGCGGTCACGTTGCCGGTCACGCTGCCGCTCGTTTGCATGTTCAGGATGCCCGTGGCATCGGCGATGTTCGGGAACGCACTCCACGTCACCGTACCGCTGGTGCCGGCGTTGGGAGTGCCATTGGTCAGGTTGTAAGTCTGGCCGCTGCCGACGATCGCTGCGCCACCGCCCGTGCCGCTGACCGTTCCGACGTTGAATCCGCCGTAATTGATGCCCGATGCTCCGGATACCTTCGTCGTCACGTTGAACGTTCCGGCCACCGCTGTGACGTTGCCGCCGGTGCCGTTCACCGTATTGACCGAGTAACCGCTGTAGTTGATCCCCGTTGCGGCGGACACCTTACTGCTGTCGTTGAAGGCGGTCGCTACGTTGTTCAGCGTCGTACCTGTGCCTGTCACGACCGTAAATCCAGCGTAATCGATTCCCGTCGCCGCCGATATTTGCGTGCTGTCGTCAAAGGCTCCCGCTACGTTGCTAATGGTGCCCGTGCCTGTGACGCTCGCCGCGCTCGCGAACGTCATGCCTTCACTGCTCGTCGCGCCATCGTTGAAGTTCACCGCCCCCGTGATCGTCGTCGCGTCCGCCGTCGTGAACCCGTGGTAGACGATGCCC
>Ga0075426_10000700_pt1 | contig 23349 bp, 25 predicted proteins | sample SoiMethybrSBSTD5_FD_75304 | JGI IMG/M metagenome (GOLD analysis project Ga0075426, IMG submission 75304) | Bulk soil microbial communities from a Populus tree surrounding site in Tennessee, USA - Soil MetaG P. TD hybrid SBSTD5 | ecosystem: Environmental > Terrestrial > Soil > Tree plantation...
AAGCGCGTCATCGGCCTGCCCGGCGAGACGGTGTGGACGCAGGGCGGCCACGTCTGGGTCAAGGACAAGGGCAAGAAGCCGGTGCGGCTGAACGAGCCCTACACCCACGGGCAGCCGACGAGCAATCTGCGCCGCCAGAAGATCCCCGCGGGGTACTACCTGATGCTCGGCGACAACCGCCGCATCTCCGAGGATTCGCGCATCTGGGGGCTCGAGCCCCGCGACGGCCTGATCGGCATCGCGCGCATCCGCTACTGGCCGCTCGGCCGGCTGGGCATTCTCTAGACTCCCGGGCCCAAACCCGAGACGAGGAGCAGATCCTTTGAGGTTGCGGCGGTCCTGCCTGGCGGTGCCGGGCTCATCCGAGAAGATGCTCGCCAAGGCGGCGACGCTGCCCGCCGACCAGGTCTTCCTCGACCTCGAGGACGCCGTCTCGCCGCTCGAGAAGGAGGCGTCCCGGGCCACCGTCGTCACGGCCCTGAACACGCACGACTACTCCGGCAAGACCCGGGTCGTGCGCGTGAACGGCGTCACCACCCGGTGGTGCCTGGGGGACGTCATCGAGGTCGTGAGCGGGGCCGGGAAGAACCTCGACTGCCTGATGATCCCGAAGGTCGAGGACGCCTCCCAGCTGCACTTCGTCGACCACCTGCTGACGCAGCTCGAGACCGAGCACGCGATCGAGCACCGGATCGGCATCGAGGCCCAGATCGAGAACGCCCGCGGGACGCTCAACCTGCGCGAGATCGCCGCCGCGACCGACCGCATCGAGACCATCATCTTCGGCCCGGGCGACTACGCCGCCTCGATCGGCGTGGCGGCGCTCGTGATCGGCTCGATCGACCCGGACTACCCCGGCGACCAGTGGCACTACGTGCTCTCGAAGATCGTCACGACCGCCCGCGCCTACGGCCTGCAGGCGATCGACGGGCCCTACACCGACATCAAGAACGTCGACGAGTACCGCCGCCTTTGTCACCGCGCCCGGCTGGTCGGCTTCGACGGCAAGTGGGTGCTGCACCCGTCCCAGGTCGACGTCGCGAACGAGGTCTTCATGCCGACGCAGGAGCAGTTCGACGCGGCCCGGCGGCTGCTCGACGCCTACCACCACGCGACCCACGTCGAGCGCCGCGGCGCGGTCATGCACGAGGGCCAGATGATCGACGAGGCGTCGCGCAAGATCGCCGAGCAGGTGGTCGCCCGCGGCGAGGCGGCGGGCATGGTCGCCCAGGTCACGGCGTGAGCAGCGTCCTCGACGAGCTGACCGAGGACCAGCGCGAGATCGTCGGCCTGGTGCGCAGGTTCGTCGACGAGCAGGTCATCCCGGTCGCCTCCGAGTACGAACACGCCGACACGTTCCCGGACGAGATCGTCGCCGGCCTGCGCGAGCTCGGCATCTTCGGCTTCACGATCCCGGAGCAGTACGGCGGCCTCGGGCTCGACCTGACCACGTACGCGCTCGCGGTGTGCGAGCTCTCCCGCGGCTGGATGAGCGTGTCGGGGATCATCAACACGCACTTCATCGTGGCCGACATGCTGATGCGCGACGGCACCGACGAGCAGCGCGAGCGCTTCCTGCCGCGCATGGCCACCGGCGAGCTGCGCTGCGCCTTCTCGATGACCGAGCCCGAGTGCGGCTCCGACGTGCAGGCGATCCGCTCGCGGGCCGTGCGCGACGGCGAGGACTACCTCCTGACCGGCCAGAAGATGTGGGTCACGAACGGCCTACGCTCGGGCATGGTGGCGACGCTCGTGAAGACCGATCCCGAGGCCGATCCGCCCCACCGGGGCATGAGCTGCCTGCTGGTCGAGAAGGAGCCGGGCGCCGCCCGCGACGGCGGCCTCGAGATCCCACCCCAGCTGCAGAAGCTGGGCTACAAGGGAGTCGAGACGACCGAGCTCGTCTTCTCGGACCACCGCGTGCCGGCGGCGAACCTGCTCGGCGGCCAGGAGGGGCGCGGCTTCCAGCAGATGATGTCGGGCATCGAGGTGGGCCGGGTGAACGTGGCCGCCCGCGGCGTCGGCGTCGCCCAGCGCGCCTTCGAGATCGCGATCCGCTACGCCCAGGAGCGGCAGGCGTTCGGCCGCCCGATCGCCCGCCACCAGGCGATCCAGTTCAAGCTGGCCGACATGGGCACGAAGATCGAAGCCGCCCGCCTGCTCATGCTCTCGGCGGCGCGCAAGAAGGACGCGGGCGAGCGCTCCGACGTCGAGGCCGGCATGGCCAAGCTCTTCGCGACCGAGATCTGCAACGAGGTGGTCGAGGACGCCCTGCGCATCCACGGCGGCTACGGCTACTCGAAGGAGTACGAGATCGAGCGGCTCTACCGCGACGCGCCGCTGCTTCTGATCGGCGAGGGCACGTCCGAGATCCAGAAGCTGATCATCGCCCGCGGCCTGCTGGCAAGGAACCCCCTGTGAGCTGCCCAACGACAAACCGGGGACTGTCCCCGGTGGGGACAGTCCCCACAACGCCCTGATGTCCCGCGAGATCGACGCCCGCGAGACGCGCTTCGGCCGCTACCTGGAGGACTTCCAGGTCGGAGACGTCTACAAGCACTGGCCCGGCAAGACCATCACCGAGGCCGACGACCACCTGTTCTGCATGATCACCATGAACCACCATCCGCTGCACACCGACGCCCACTACGCCGAGACGGAGACGCAGTTCGGAAAGAACGTCGTGGTCGGAAACCTGGTGTACTCGCTCGTGCTCGGCATGAGCGTCCCGGACGTCTCCGGCAAGGCGATCGCGAACCTCGAGGTGGAGTCGCTCAAGCACGCGAAGCCGACCTTCCACGGCGACACGATCTACGCGCAGACGACGGTCGTCGACGTGGTGCCGTCGCGATCCAAGCCCGACCGCGGCGTGGTCACCGTCGACACGATCGGGACGAACCAGCGCGGCGACGTCGTGTGCGAGTTCCGGCGCAGGGTGCTCGTGCCCAAGCGCAACCCGGGCTGACCGGCCGGGACTACGCTCCGTGGCGATGGACGCTGCCATCTCGGTCGCCGGGCTGACCAAGCGCTACGGCGGCCATACCGCCGTCGACGGCGTGACGTTCGAGGTGCAGCAGGGGGAGTCGTTCGGCATCCTGGGGCCGAACGGCGCGGGCAAGACGACGACGCTCGAGATGATCGAGGGCCTGCGCCAGCCCGACGGGGGCGAGATCACGCTCCTGGGCGAGCCGGTGTGGCCCGACCCGCGCAGGATCCAGGCCCGGATCGGCGTGCAGCTGCAGACGACGTCGCTCTTCGACATGCTGACGGCGCGCGAGCTGCTCGAGCTCTTCGCCCGCTTCTACCTGCGCCCCGACGCCGAGGAGCGCACCCGGATCTCGCTCGAGCTGGTCGGGCTCGAGTCGAAGGCGGACGACTACGCGAAGCGGCTCTCTGGGGGCCAGCAGCAGCGGCTGGCGATCGCCCTCGCCCTCGTCCACGATCCTGACATCGTCTTCCTCGACGAGCCGACCACCGGCCTCGACCCGCAGGCGCGGCGAAACCTGTGGGACGTCATCCGCTCGATCAACGCCGACCAGGGCAAGACGGTGGTGCTGACGACCCACTACCTGGAGGAGGCCGAGGAGCTGTGCCAGCGGGTGGCGATCATGGACGAGTCGCGCATCGTCGCCCTGGACACGCCCGCCGGCCTGATCGCGACGCTCGACGCCGACGCCCGCGTGTCCTACACCGATGCCTCCGGCGACCACACCGTCTACGTCCGCGACGTCCAGACCACCGTGCTCGAGATCCTCGAGCGGGCCCGGCAGAGCGGCGACACCATCGAGAACCTGGCGGTGCGCGGCGCGGACCTCGAGGACGTGTTCATGCAGCTGACGGGCCGGGAGTACCGGGAATGAACCCGGGCCGCTTCCTCGCCACCACCCGGGCGCAGCTGCGGATGACGTTTCGGCGCCGGATCACGCTCTTCTGGGCGCTGCTCTTCCCGATGATCCTGATGACGCTCCTCGGGCTGCTCTTCGGCCGCTCGCTCAACGCCGGCACGATCGCCGTCGTCCCCGTCAACTCGCCGGCGCCGCAGGCGGTCGTGCGCGTGCTCGAGCACACGAAGGGCGTGACGGTGAAGACGGCCTCGAGCCCCGCCGAGGCGATCCACCAGGTGCGGGACGGCGACCGCGACGCAGCCATCGTGTTCGAGCCGGCGGCGGGCGGGACATACGTCGTCCGCCTCTACACGTCCAACACGTCGGCCGACCAGGCGGGGATCATCCGCGGGATCGTGTCGGGCGCCGCCGACGGCGTGGCCGTGGCGAAGACCGGGCAGGCGCCCGCGCTGCGGTTCCAGCCGGCGTCCGTCGACTCGTCGTCGCTCAGCTACATCGACTTCCTGCTGCCGGGCATCCTGGCCCTCTCGATCATGATCTCGGCGGTCATCGGCCTCTCGACCATCATGGTGGACTGGCGCCAGCGCGGGATCCTGCGGCGGCTGAAGCTGACCCCGATCCCGCTGGCGGAGTTCTTCGCCGCCCGCATCACGGCCTCGCTCGTCGTCGCCATGCTGCAGCTGGCCGTCCTGCTCGCCTTCGGCCGGGTCGTGTTCGGCATCCACATCTCCTCGACCGCCTGGGCGGCGATCCCGGTCGCGCTGGCCGGCTGCCTGTGCTTCCTGGCGATGGGTTTCGCGATCGGCTCGGTCGTCTCGAACCCGGAGACCGGCGACGCCGTCTCGAACGTGATCACGAACCCGATGATGTTCCTCTCCGGCACGTTCTTCCCGGTGGCGGCGATGCCGGCGTACGTGCAGGCCATCGCCCGCCTCCTGCCGCTGTACTACATGGCGAACGGCCTTCGCGACACGACGGTGAGGGGGCTCTCGATCACGCATGTAATTCCGGACATCGCGGTACTGTTGCTCGTGACCGCAATCCTCTCGGTTATCGCGCTGCGGTCGTTCCGGTGGGAGCCTTCGATCTAGCTTGGGTTAGGGGGACGGAAGTGCGCTACGAACACATCATCGTTGGCGGCGGTCTGGCCGGTGGCATGGTCGCCCAGGAGTTCCGCGAGCAGGGCGGCGACGGGTCCGTCCTGATCGTCGCGCGGGAGGCGCACACGCCGTATCACCGCCCGCCGCTGACAAAGGGCTACCTGCGCGGCGAGGCGGGCCCCGACGAGGTGTTCATGCACCCGGACGAGTGGTGGAAGCAGCAGTCGGTCGACATCCGCACCGGCACCGAGGCGACCGCCATCGACACCTCCGCGCACACCGTCACGCTCTCGGGCGGCGAGGTGGTCGAGTACGGCAAGCTCGTCCTCGCGACCGGCGCGACGCCGCGGACGCTGCCCGACACCGTTGCGATCCGCACGGTGGACGACTCCGACTCGCTGGCGAAGAAGCTCGACGCCGGGTCGGGCCACCTGGGCGTGATCGGCGGCGGCTTCATCGGCGTCGAGGCGGCGGCGAGCGCGCGCATGAAGGGCTGGGACGTGACGATGGCCGTCCCCGAGAACGTCGTCTGGGAGCACCTCTTCGGCGCCGAGGTGGCGGCCTACTTTCAGCGCCACCTGGAGGAGCACGGCGTCAAGGTGCACACCGGGACGAAGGAGCTCCCCGACGGCAGCTACGACGTGAAGCTGGCCGGGATCGGCGTGACGCCGAACACGCAGCTCGCCGAGGCGGCCGGGCTCACCGTGTCGAACGGCGTCGAGACCGACGAGCACCTGCGTGCCGGCGACGACGTCTGGGCCATCGGCGACATCGCCAACTACGAGAGCGTCATCCACGGGAAGCGGATGCGGATCGAGCACTGGGACGTGGCCCTGAACCAGGGCGCCTACGTCGGCCGCACCTGGGCGGGCAAGGAGGACGGCGCCTACGCGGTCGTGCCGTACTTCTTCTCCGACATCGGCGACTGGACGTGGTTCGAGTACGTCGGGCCCGGCAGCGGGCGGGTCGACGTGCGCGGCTCGATGGACTCCGACGACTTCGTCGCCTACTACCTCGACGACTCCGACCAGGTGGTCGCCTGCCTCGGCGTGAACCGCAGCGACGACGTGGAGGCCGCCAAGGCGCTCATCACCGAGCACCGCTCGGCGCCGGCCGCATAGAGGAAGGTGGGGACTGTCCCCGCTTCGCCGGGGACAGTCCCCGATTTCTCCTTCAGACGGCGGTGACGGCGGGCGCCAGGTCGCGCACGTAGCCGGCGATGTGCTCGACCGTCACGACCGGGAGGCCGTGGCGGCGGCAGAACGCCTGCAGCTCGCGGCCGCGGGCCATCGTGCCGTCGTCGTTCATGACCTCGCACAGCACGCCGCCAGGCGTGAGCCCGGCGAGCCGGGTCAGGTCGACGGCCGCCTCGGTCTGGCCGCGCCGCTCGAGCACCCCGCGGCGGCGCGCCCGCAGCGGGAACACATGCCCGGGCCGGACCAGGTCGGCCGGGCGCGTGGCCGGGTCGATCGCGACGCGGATCGTGCGGGCCCGGTCGGCGGCCGAGATGCCGGTCGTCACGCCGGTGGCCGCCTCGATCGACACGGTGAACCCGGTGGCGTCGGTGCCCTCGTTGGCGGGCACCATCAGCGGCAGCTCGAGCTCGTCGCAGCGCTCCTCGGGCAGCGACACGCAGATCAGCCCGCGGGCGTGGCAGGCCATGAACGTGACCGCCTCCGGCGTCACGAGCTCGGCCGCCATGCAGAGATCCCCCTCGTCCTCCCGATCGGGGTCGTCACACACGACGACCATCCCGCCGGATTGGAGCTGTTCGAGCGCGCGAGCGAGCGAGCCGGGCATTTCGGGGACGGCGCTCACGGGCGGCGGATGATAGCGCACAGGCCCCGCCGGACCGGTCAGATCTGGGCGGCCGAGGCGGGCCGGTAGGCGCCGAACCGTGACCGCAGCGTGGCGCAGATCTCGCCCAGCGTGGCCTCGGCCGAGACGGCGGCGATGATCGCCGGCATCAGGTTCTCGGCCCCGGCCGCGGCCCCCTCGAGCGCGGCCAGCGCGGACGCGACCGCGGCCCCGTCGCGCTCGGTCCGCAGCGTCTCCAGGCGGCGGCGCTGGTCGGCGGCCAGCTCCGGCGGCACGTCGAAGCGCTCGGGCAGGACGGCCGTGTCGTCGACGAACGCGTTCACGCCGACGACGACGTCCTCGCCGGAGGCGACCCGGCGCTCGCGCTCGTAGGCCTCGTCGGCGATCACGCGCTGGTAGAAGCCGGTCTCGATCGCGGGAACGGCGCCGCCCATGTCGTCGATCTGGCGGATCAGGTCGCGCGCCTCCTGCTCCAGCCGGTCGGTCAGCTGCTCGACGTGCCACGAGCCGCCCATCGGGTCGGCCACGTCGGTGATCCCGAACTCGTTCTGGAGCATCTGCTGGGTGCGCACCGCGAGCGTCTGGGCGTGTTGCGTCGGGATCGCGATGGCCTCGTCGAAGCACGAGAGCGCCATCGACTGCACGCCGCCGAGCGCCGCGGCCAGCGCCTGCACCGCCGCCCGGACGATGTTGTTCTCGGGCTGCTGCAGCGTCAGCGCCGAGCCGGCGGTCTGGGTGTGCGTGCGGAGCATCATCGACCGCGGGTCGCGGGCACCGAAGCGGTCGCGCATGACGTGCGCCCACAGCCGCCGCAGCGCGCGGTACTTGGCGATCTCCTCGAAGAAGTTCATCTGCGTGTTGAAGATCCACGAGAGCCGCGGCGCGAACGCGTCGACGTCGACGCCGCGGTCGGTCACCGCCGAGACGTACGCGATCGCGTTCGCGACGCCGAAGGCCATCTCCTGGGCGGCCGTGCTGCCGGCCTCGCGCATGTGGTAGCCGGACAGCGAGATCGCGTTGAAGCGCGGCGCGGCGGTGGTCGACCACTCGATCACGTCGGCGGCCAGCCGCAGCGACGGCCGCGGCGGGTACATGTAGGTGCCGCGGGCGACGTACTCCTTGAGGACGTCGTTCTGGGCCGTGCCGCGGATGCGCGAGGGGTCGCGGCCCTGCCGCTCGCACGCGACGTAGTACATGGCCACGAGCACCGCCGCGGGCGCGTTGATGGTCATCGACGTGGACACCTCGTCGAGCGGGATCCCGGCGAACACCTCCTCCATGTCGCGCACGGAGTCGATGGCGACGCCGACGCGGCCGACCTCGCCCTCGGCCAGCGGGTCGTCGGAGTCCATCCCCATCTGAGTGGGCAGGTCGAACGCGGTCGAGAGGGCGGGCTGGCCCTGCTCGATCAGGAAGCGGAAGCGGCGGTTGGTCTCGTCCGCCGTGCCGAAACCGGCGTACTGGCGGATCGACCAGGGCCGGCCGGCGTACATGTCGCGGTGGATGCCGCGCGTGAACGGGAACTCGCCCGGGTCGCCCAGGTCGCGGGCATAGTCGGGGTGGGCGTCGTCAGGCGTGGCGAAGTGGCGGTCGCTCACTCCCGCCGGCCCTCTCCCTCGCGCTCGGCGCCGACCAGCACGACCATCTTGCCGACGTGCTGGTTCTCCTTCATCATCTGGTGCGGCACCGGGCACTCGGCGAACGGGAACACCTTCGAGAGCACCGGCTGGATCTTGCCCTCGGCGATCAGCTGGTTGGCCCGCTGGCACTCGTAGGCGTTGGCGAAGTGGCTGCCGAGGATCGACTTCTGCCGCATCCACAGGTAGCGCACGTCGAAGTCGAGCTGGAAGCCGGACGTCGCCCCGCAGATCACGATCGTGCCGAACGTGCGGCACACGAAGACGCTCGTGAAGAAGGTGGCGGCGCCGACGTGCTCGAAGACGACGTCGCAGTCCACGCCGCCCGTGAGGCCGCGGATCGCCCCGCCGAAGCGCTTGATCTCGTCGAAGTTACGCTCGCCCGTGTCGGGGTCGGCCAGCGCGAACTCGCGCCGGTCGAGGACGGCGGCGGCGCCGAGCTCGCGCACCAGGCCGACCTTGTCGTCGGAGGACACCACGGCGATCGCGTTCGCCCCGTGCAGGGCGCACAGCTGCACCGCGAACGTCCCCAGGCCGCCGCCGGCGCCCCAGACGAGCACGTTGTCGCCGGGCCGGATCCGGGCCCGGTCGACCAGCATCCGGTACGCGGTGAAGTAGGTGAGCCCGTACGAGGCCGCCTCCTCCCAGGTCAGCCGCGCCGGCTTCGGCAGCAGCTGCTGGGCCTGGACGAGGCAGTGCTCGGCGAAGCTGCCCCAGTTCGACTCGTACGCCCAGATGCGCTGGCGCGTGCAGGCCATCGGGTCGCGGCCGTTGCACTCGGCGCACTCGCCGCAGCTCTGGTTGCAGTGGATGACGACCTCGTCGCCCTCCTGCCACCGCGTCACGCCGGGGCCGACGGCATCCACGATCCCGGACGCGTCGGAGCCGGCGATGTGGAAGTCGTAGCCGGTGTAGCGGAAGATCGAGACGGGCAGGCCGGCCGCCGCCCACACGCCGTTGTAGTTCACGCCCGCGGCCATGACCCGCACGCGCACCTCGCCGGGGCCGGGATCGGGGACGTCGATCGTCTCGAGCTGCATCGCCTGCATGGGATCGCCCAGCCGGTCGGGCCGGATCACCCAGGCTTCCATCGTGCCCGCGGAACTCATGGCTTATCGTACCGCCGCGCGCCGCAGCTCCCGGCGCCGAGCCGTCGCGCCGGCCACCGCCAGCTGGCCGCAGGCCGCCTCGATGTCGCCGCCGTGGGAGCGGCGGTAGCTCGAGGCGACGCCCCGCCGGCGCAGCTCGGTCGCGAAGGCCTCGACCCGGTCGGGCGAGGAGCCGCGGTAGCCGGCGGCGGTGGGGTTGTAGGCGATCAGGTTCACGTGGAAGCCCTCGCCGGCGCCCAGCAGGCGGGCGAGCTGGCCGGCCTCGGCAGCGGAGTCGTTGACGCCGTCGAGCAGCAGGTACTCCACGAAGATCCGGCGGCCGGTGCGGGCGCGATAGTCGCGGCAGGCGCGCATCAGCCGGGCGAGCGGGAAGCGCTTCGTCACCGGCATGAGCGTCGTCCGCAGCTCGTCGGTCGGCGCGTGCAGGGAGAGGGCGAGGCGCAGCTGCAGCGGCTCGTCGGCCAGCCGCTCGATCCCCGGCACCCAGCCGGCGGTCGAGATGGCGACGTGGCGGGCGCCCAGGCCGTAACCGCCGGGGTCGGTGATGGTGCGGCAGGCGGCGAGCACCGCGTCGTAGTTCAGGAAGGGCTCCCCCATCCCCATCATGACGGCGTTGCCGATCCGGCCCCCGCCGGCGTCGCGCACGAGCCGGGCCAGGACGAGCAGCTGCTCGACGATCTCGCCGGCGGTCAGGTTACGGCCGAGGCCCATCGCCCCCGTGGCGCAGAACGTGCACTGGAGCGGACATCCGGACTGCGACGAGAGGCACGCGGTGCGGCGGTTCCGGTGGCGCATGACCACCGCCTCGAGCGGGAACCCGTCGGCAGTCGCGAGCCCGAGCTTGATCGTCCCGTCGCGCGATTCGCGCGTGTCGGTGACGGTGAGCTCGTGAAGCGGCGCCTCCTCGGAGAGCCGCTCGCGCAGCGCCGCGGGCAGCGCGGTCAGCTCGCCGTAGCCGCCGGCCAGGCCGCGCGTCGCGCCCTCGTAGACCTGCCGGAACCGGTACGCGGGCTCGTCCCGATCGGCCAGGATCGTGCGGATCTTTTCAAAATCCATCGTGGTAGTGTGGCCGCAAACCCCCGTATGGAGGTGCAGATGCCTACCAAAATTCGCACGGACAAGGTCGCCGAGCAGCTCACGCCCATCGTCAACCGCGTGAAGGACGACGACGAGCTCCGCGCGCACGCGAAGACCGCGCTCGACTCGGCGAAGACCATCTACAGCAAGGTCCAGTCCGACGGCGCCCGCAAGGCGGCGACGAACAAGCAGGTCACCGACGAGGTCGTCAAGGCCGCGACGGAGCTGCGGCTCACCGCCGAGCGCCTCACCGGCAAGACGAAGCGCAAGAGCCACAAGCTGCGCAAGCTCCTGATCGGCGCGGTCGTCGCCGGCGCCGCTGCCGTCGGCCTGAAGAAGATCCTGAACCGGGACGAGGACGAGTTCGAGTACGAGGCGTAGGGCGGCCCTGCCCGGCCTCGGAGGGAGGCCAGCATGAGTGAGGCGACCCGCGAGGCGGCCGAGGCCGCCATCGATGTCCTGCTGCAGGAGCGGCGTGAGTTCCCGCCCTCCGCGGAGTTCGCATCCGGCGCGGTCGCCTCGGACCCCGGCGTCTACCAGGAGGCGGACGCCGACCTCGACGGCTTCTGGCTGAAGCGCACCAGCGAGGCCCTGACGTGGGCGACGCCGCCCACGAAGGGGCTCGACTGGGATCCGCCGCACTGCACCTGGTTCGCCGACGGCGCCCTGAACGTCAGCGCCAACTGCCTCGACCGCCACGTCGAGGCCGGCCGCGGCGCCAAGGTCGCCTATCACTTCGTCCCGGAGCCCGAGGGCGAGGCCGATCGCGCGATCACCTACGCCGACCTGCTGGCGGATGTGTGCCGCTTCGCCAACGCGCTCCGCGGACTCGGGATCGGGAAGGGCGACGTGGTCGGCCTCTACATGGGCATGGTGCCCGAGCTGGCGGTGGCGATGCTGGCCTGCGCCCGGATCGGCGCGCCGCACGTGGTCGTCTTCGGCGGATTCTCGGCGGAGGCGCTCGGCGAGCGGCTCGAGTCGACCGGGGCGAGGCTCCTCGTCACGCAGGACGAGGCCTGGCGCAAGGGCGGCCGCGTGCCGCTGAAGCTCACGGCGGACGCGGCGATCGAGCTCGCGCCCACTGTCGAGCACATGGTCGTGCTGCGGCGGACGGGCGCCGACGTGCCGATGCAGGACGGCCGTGACCTCGACTGGGCCGCGTTCACCGACGGCCAGGCCGACACCTGCCCGGCGGAGCCGATGGAGGCCGAGCACATGCTCTTCGCGCTCCACACGTCGGGGACGACGGCGAAGCCGAAGGCGGTCGTACACACGTCCGGCGGCTACCTCACCTACGTCTCGCTCACCCACCGCTGGATCTTCGACATCAAGGACGACGACGTCTACTGGTGCGCGGCCGACATCGGCTGGGTCACCGGCCACAGCTACATCGTCTACGGCCCACTCGCGAACTGCACCACCGGCGTCCTCTACGAGGGCGACCCGATGCACCCCGCCCCCGACCGCCACTGGGAGATCATCGAGCGCTACGGGGTCACCCAGTACTACACGGCGCCGACCCTGATCCGCGCGTTCATCAAGGCCGGCCCCGACCATCCCGCCGGCCACGACCTGAGGTCGCTGCGGCTGCTGGGCTCGGTCGGCGAGCCGATCAACCCCGAGGCCTGGGTGTGGTACTGGAAGTACATCGGCGGCGAGCGCTGCCCGATCGTCGACACGTGGTGGCAGACCGAGACCGGCGGCATCCTGATCTCGTCGCTCCCGGGCCTCGTGACCGCCAAGCCGGGCTCGGCCACGCGGCCGTTCCCCGGGATCCGGGCGGCGGTCGTCGACGAGGGCGGCAACGAGGTCGCGAAGGGCAGCGGCGGCTACCTGGTGATCACGCGGCCGTGGCCGGGGATGTTCCGCACGCTCTACAAGGACGACGAGCGCTACGTCTCGAACTACTTCTCGAAGTACGGCCCGAGCACGTACTTCCCCGGCGACGGCGCCCGCCAGGACGCGGACGGCGACTTCTGGCTGCTGGGCCGGGTCGACGACGTGATGAACGTCTCCGGGCACCGGCTCTCGACGATCGAGCTCGAGTCGACGCTGGTCGAGCACCCGGCGGTGGCCGAGGCGGCGGCGACGGCCGCGCCCGACCCGCTGACCGGGCAGACGCCGCTGTGCTTCGTGCTGCTGCGGGCCGGCCGCGAGCCGAGCGACGAGCTGGCGGCGGAGCTGCGCGAGTGGATCGGCCAGAAGATCGGCAAGATCGCCCGGCCGAAGGCCGTGATCATCGTCGACGACCTGCCGAAGACGCGCTCGGGCAAGATCATGCGCCGGCTGCTGAAGGACGTCGCCGAGGGCCACGAGCTGGGCGACACGACGACGCTGCGCGACCCGGCGGTCGTGGAAGACCTGAAGCGCCAGACCGACGCCGTCCTGCGTCCGCGCTGAAGCGGGGTCAGACCCCGAACGGAAGCGCAACGGAACTGCAACGGCCGGCGTTCGGGGTCTGACCCCGATTATTCGGCGGCCGGCTCGCGGAGCGCGCGCACCGCCAGCTGAACGGCGGTCACCACCAGCACCACCGCGAACAGGCGCTGGAGGGCGTCGTTGGGCAGGGAGTCGGCCACGATCTCGCCGAGCTTCGCCGTCGGCACCGAGGCGACGCCGATGATGGCCGCGTCGCGCCACGTCACCGAGCCGTAGCGCGTCTGCCGCCACGAGCCCATCAGCACGACGGGCACCATTGCGGCCAGCGACGTGGCGACGGCGACACGGGCGGATGCGCCCAGGAAGATCAGCGTCGGCACGAACACCACCCCGCCGCCCACGCCGAAGAGGGCCGACAGCGTGCCCGCCAGGAGGCCGAGCACGGCCGCGAGCACGTCGTGGCTCACAGGGCCAGCTTCCCGGCGCTCACGACGAGCAGGACGGAGAAGGCCAGCACCGCGCCGCGGGGCGCGATCCGCTGGTGCACCCAGGCGCCGAGCACTGCCCCCGCCGTCGCCGGCAGGCCGATCAGCGCGGCGTCCGACCAGTCGACGTTCCCGGCCTGCGCGTGGGACGCCGCCGCGGCCACCGCCGTGAACAGGATCGCCGCAAGCGACGTCGCCATCGCCCGTTTCGGCGCGTAGGCGACCAGGGCAACGAGGAGAGGCACGATGACGATGCCGCCACCGATGCCCAGCACCCCGGAGAGGAACCCCGCGGCCAATCCGATGCCCACCAGGGCCAGGGTTCGCCGCGACACGGCGGGTATTGTAAGCCCCGTGGACGGCAGCCTCGCCCGCCTCGTGGCGCCGCTTCGTGCGCAGCCGCGGCGCGGTGCGGTGCTCTGTGACATCGACGGCACGCTCGCGCCGATCGTGCCCGTGCCCGAGGATGCACGCGTGCTCCCGGAGGCGCTGGCCGCCCTCGAGCTCCTCGCGTCGCGCTACGCGCTCGTCGGCTGCGTGACCGGCCGGCCGGCCGCCGAGGCGCGCACGCTCATCCCCGTCGAGGCGATCGCGATCTCGGGCAACCACGGGCTCGAGGTGTGGCGCGACGGCGCGGTGCACCTCGCGCCGCAGGCCGAGAAGTACCTGCCGGCGATCCACGAGGCGCTCCAGGTCGTCCGCAACGACGGCCTCCTGCCCGAGCTCAGCTGCCACGTCGAGGACAAGGGCATCACGTTCACGATCCACTACCGCAACTCGCCCCGCGCCGACCACGCCCGCCGCTACCTCGAGACGCAGATCGTGCCCAAGCTCGAGCGGGCCGGCCTGGCCTACAACTTCGGCCGCATGGTGCTCGAGGTGCGGCCGCCGGTCGCCGTGGACAAGGGGGCGGCGGTCGTGCGCCTGAAGGGCCGCAAGCGCATCGACCACCTGCTCTTCGTCGGCGACGACCGCAGCGACCTGGACGCGTTCCGCGAGGCGACCATCCGCGTCGCCGTCAACTCGGCGGAGGCGCCGCGGCAGCTGATCCAGGCCGCCGACGCCGTCGTGTCGGGGCCGCGCGAGGTGATCGCCCTGCTCGAACACCTTGCGGATGTGGGGTGAGAAACACCACCCAGCCGTCGCGTAGCTTCGCGACCGCCGCAGGCGTAGGCTCGAAGGGATGCGCGGCGACACCATCATGGTCGAGGTCGAGCCGGGGGAGCTCCGCGAGACGGAGCCCGGCATCGTCGACGTGTTCGACGCACTCGGCCGCCAGTTCTTCTGGGCCGACGTCGTGATGGTCGCGGCGCGCGATTCGGACGCGGACGTCCTCGTGGGCGAGGTCGTCTACACGCCGCCGCGCTAGCGGGATCCGGCCTTCAGCACGTTTCTGAGCTCGGGCCACGACCGCGTGTTCACGACGCGGGCGGGCCCGGCCCAGCCGCGACGCGCGTTCATGACGCCGTAGGGCATGTAGTCGATCGCGGCCACCGAGTGGGCGTCGGTGTCGATCGCGAGCAGCGCCCCTGCTTCGACGGCGAGGCGCACGTTGGCGTCGCTCAGGTCGAGCCGGTGCGGCTGCGAGCTGACCTCGAGCGCCGTGCCGGTCTCGACCGCCTTCGCCACGACGGCCTCCATGTCCATCGGGTTGGGCCGGCGGCGCCCGATCAGCCGCCCGGAGGGATGGCCGAGCACGTCGACGTACGGGTTCTCGAGCGCCGCGCACACCCGCTTCGTCTGATCGTCGGCCGAGAGCCGGTGCGACGCGTGGACGCTGGCGACGACGACGTCGAGCTGGGCCAGCAGCTCGTCGGAGTAGTCGAGCGAGCCGTCGCGGAGGATGTCCACCTCGGCGCCGGCCAGGAGAGTGAAGTCGGGCGCGAGCGTCTCGGCCAGGGCGTGCACGCGCTCGATCTGGGCATGCAGGCGGCCGGCGTCGAGGCCCATCCCGAAGCCGACCGACGGCGAGTGGTCGGTGACGTTCATGTACTCGTACCCGCGCGCCCGGGCCGCCTCGACCATCTTCTCGAGCGTGGCCTTGCCGTCGCTCCAGTCGGTGTGCACGTGCAGGTCGCCGCGGATGTCCGCGATCTCGACGAGCTCCGGCATCCGGCCCTTGCGGGCGGCCTCGAGCTCGCCGCGGCCCTCGCGCAGCTCGGGCGGGATCCACGGCAGGCCGAGGTGCTCGTACACCTCGGCCTCGTCGTCGGAGCTCCACACCTCGCCGGACTCGACGTGCTCGATGCCGTACTCGCTCACCGAGAGCCCCTTGCGCACGGCCGCCTCGCGCAGGGCGACGTTGTGGGCCTTCGAGCCGGTCAGGTGCTGGAGCAGGTTGCCGTAGCAGCCCCCCGGCACCATCCGCAGCTCGACCACGGTGCCGTCGTGCGCGCTCGCGGTGATGCGGCTGTCGCCGCGCGAGACGACCTCGGCCACCCACTCGCCCGCCGTGAACGCGCCGGCCGCGGCGATCCGGTCGGAGACGGCGGCGACCACGTCGACGTCCTTGCTCGTCTCCTTGTAGCGACGCACGCTCCCGGCCAGCTCGCAGCGGATGACGCCGTCGCACGCCCGCAGGTCTTCGAGCACCTTCTCGCCCAGCGTCCGCGCCCGGGCGATCGAGCGCCGCGGCACGGGCGCCGTCCCGTCGCCGCCGTCGGCGAGCCCCGCCAGGATGATCGCCTCGGTCTTCTCGCCCAGTCCGGAGAGCGCCCGGATGCGGCCGGCGTTCGCCGCCTCGCGGACGTCGTCGACGGTCTTCAGGTCGAGCTCGGCGAAGATCCGCTTGGCCGTCTTCGGCCCGACCCCCTGGAGCCGCATCACGGCGACGGCGCCGGGCGGGTTGCGGTCGACCAGGCGCGTCAGGGCGGCGATCTCGCCGGTCGCGAGCAGCTCGGCCACCTTGTCGGCGATGGTCTGGCCGACGCCCGGCAGGCTGGTCAGGCGCCCCTCGGCCGACAGCCGCGCCACCGACTCGGCCGTCTCCCGCAGCGTCGCGGCGGCCCGGCGGTAGGCGAGGATCCGGTAGACCACCGCCCCCTCGAGCTCGAGCAGGTCGCCCAGGAGCTCGAACCGCTCTGCTATGGCCACATTGGAGAGCGGCGGAGATTCCACGAGGCCAATGCTAGTGTGGCCGGGTGCCCAACAGGTTCGTGATCGTTCTCCCCACGTACAACGAGCGCGACAACCTGGAGCGGGCGGTCGAGGCGATCGGGGCCGAGCGCGCGCGCACCCCGTTCCCGGGCGACGTCCTGGTCGTCGACGACGCCTCCCCCGACGGCACCGGCGACGTGGCCGACGAGCTGGCCGCGCGGCGCGACTGGGTGCACGTCCTGCACCGGCCGGGCAAGCGCGGCCTCGGTCTGGCCTACGTCCACGGCTTCCGCTGGGCGCTCGAGCGCGACTACACCCACATCCTCGAGATGGACGCCGACCTCAGCCACCCGGCCGAGGCCATCCCGCGCCTGCTCGAGGCGGCCGCCGACGCCGACCTCGTGCTGGGATCGCGCTACGTCCCCGGCGGAGGGGTGGTCGGCTGGCCCGCGCACAGGCGGCTGATCTCGCGCGGCGGGTCGCTCTACGCCCGCACGCTGCTCGGCGTCTCGGTGCGCGACCTGACCGGCGGCTTCAAGTGCTTCCACCGGCGCGTGCTCGAGAACGCCGACCTGGACTCCGTGCACGGCCAGGGCTACGTCTTCCAGATCGAGCTCACCTACCGGACGCTGCGCATGGGCGGGCGGGTGCGCGAGGTGCCGATCACGTTCTGCGACCGGACGGCCGGCACGAGCAAGATGACCCTCGGCATCGTCTCGGAGGCGGTGTGGAAGGTGCCGGCCTTGCGCCTGCGCGGCGCGCGGGCCCCGCACGACCGCGAGCTCCAGCCCGGCGGCGTCACGTCGCTGGTCGCCTCACGCCCGCCGCTATAGTCAAAAGCTCCGGTTTCGAGACAGGAGCAGCGGGTCGTGAGCGAACAGCTGATCGAGGTTTCAGACTCCACCTGGGAGTCAGAGGTGATCGGGGCCGACGGGCCCGTCGTCGTCGATTTCTGGGCGCCCTGGTGCGGCCCGTGCCGGGTGATGGATCCCATCCTGGACGAGCTCGCCGAGACCCACGCCGGCCGGCTGAAGTTCACCAAGCTGAACGTCGACGACAACCTGCAGACGGCCACCCGCTACGACATCCTGTCGATCCCGACGCTGATGGTGTTCGCCGGCGGCGAGATCCAGAAGAAGCTGATCGGGGCGATCCCGCGGCGGCGGCTCGAAGACGAGCTGTCCGCCTGGACCGGCACCGCCGCCTAAGCCCTCACGCCCGCAGCACCGCGAGCACGCTGACGCCGGTCACGATCACGACGGCACCGGCGATCTGGCGCGGACCGATGCGCTCGCCGAACATCGCGAACGAGGCGATGGTCGCCACGGCGGCGAACTGCGAGCCGAGCACTGCCGGGATGGCCACGCCGTGGTGCGCGCCGGTGACGTAGCAGACGTAGCCGACCACCTCGGCCGTCGCCGAGAAGCAGACGAGCCACCAGGCCGCGCCGGGCAGCCGCAGCCGCCCCCGCAGGAGCAGCGGCAGGGCGATCATCGACACGCCGACGATGCGCGCGACGAAGATCGTCCAGAGCGCTCCGAGCGCGTCGCCGGCGCGGGCGCTCGCGACCAGGTTCACGCCGAAGAGGCAGGCTGCGCCGAGCGCGTAGAGCGACGGCCGCAGGTGCACGTCGGCGGCGTGGCCGCGCATGGTGACGACGACCACTCCGCAGGCGATCACGATCAGGCAGACGGCGACGCCCGCGGTCAGCGTCTCCCCGAGCGCGATCGAGAACACCGCCGCGAGCGCCCCCTCGGTCGAGGCGATCGGCGCGACGACGCCGACCTTGCCGAGGTGCACCGCCCGGTACATCATCGAGAGCCCGGCCGCCGAGCCGGCGCCGGCGAGCACCGCCCAGGCCCAGGCATGGCCGCTGGCGTGCTGCGGAACGCCGGAGGCCGGGGCGAGCACCGCCAGCGCGCCCAGGCCGAGCAGCATCACGTAGGCGAGCGCCTGCTGCGACCCGATCATGCGCGTCGAACGCGACGCGACCACCGTCGAGAGCCCCCAGGAGAGTGCGGCGCCGAGGCCGCCCAGGATCGCGATCACGCGAAGTGGTCCCAGCCCCGCAACGACCGCTCGCGCCCCTCGGCGTCGAGCAACCGCACCGCAGCGTCGCCGGTCAGCCTCCCCACCGCGGTGACCGGCACGGGCAGCTCCGCCCCGTCCGGCACGGCCGCCAGAAGCTCGTAGTCCTCGCCGCCGGCCGCCGCCTGCTCGACCGTCGCCCCCGGCGCGCGCGGGAGCCGGTCGAGCTCGACCACCGCGCCGGTGCCGGACGCGGCGGCCAGGCGGCCGGCGTCGGTGGCGATCCCGTCGGAGAGGTCGAGCATCGCCGTCGCGACTGCCGCGAGCGCCCGCCCCTCGGCGATCCGCGGCGTGACCCGGGCCATGTAGTTGCCGGCGGCCTGGCCGCCCAGCGTCCCGGTGACGACGAGCAGGTCGCCCGGGCGCCCGCCGGAGCGCAGCACGGGCCGCTCGGCGCGGCCGATGGCCGTCACCGCGACGAGCAGCCGGTCGCTGCGGGAGAGATCGCCGCCCGAGAGCGGGATGCCGTGCTCGGCCATCCCCGCCGCCAGCGCGCGCACGTCCTCGAAGCCCTCCGGCAGGCCGAAGGCCGCGAGCAGGCAGAGTGGCTCGGCACCCATCGCGGCCATGTCCGAGAGGCTCGCCGCAGCGGCCCGATGGCCGATGTCCGCCACGGTATGGCGGTCCGAGTCGAAGTGGACGCCGTCGACGAGGATGTCGGTCGAGGCCACGATGCCGCCGGCGAGGACGGCCGCGTCGTCGCCGATCCCCACGTCGACGCCGGCGCCCCCGGCCCCGGCGACCGCGGCGATCACGGCCACCAGGTCGTCCTCTGATAGCATGGCGGGCAATGTACCGCGCCCGGTCCACCTTCCCCTTTACCACCCCGCCCGGAGGCGTCTGAGCGCGTACGCGAAGCAGGTCGTGCCGTTTGGAAGCCTCCGCGAGATCGCGGGGGCTTTTTTCGTGATGGAGGAGCAATGCCGATGACCGTTGCCTATCCGGGCGAGGAGGGCGCATACGCCGCCGAGGCCGGCGCGCGGCTCTACCCCGACGCCGAGCTCGTGTCGCTCAAGTCGTGGGCGGACGTCGTGCGAGCCGTCGGCAAGGGCGACGCCGGTTACGGCGTGCTCCCGATCGAGAACTCCCTGGCGGGGCCGATCCCGGAGACCTACGACCTGCTCGCCCACGCCCCCCTCGCGATCGTGGCCGAGACGGTCATCCCGGTGCCGCACTGCCTGGTCGGGCTGGCCGGGACGAACATCGACGCGCTGACGCGGGTGCACTCGCACCCGGCCGCGCTGGCCCAGTGCCGCCGCTTCCTGTCGTCGCTCCCCGACACGCTGCCGGAGGTGGCGCCGTCGACGGCCACCGCCGCCCGCCGGGTCGCGGAGGCGGGCGACCGCCGCCAGGCCGCCCTCTCGTCGCGACGGGCGGCCGAGCGGTTCGGCCTGGTCGTGCTTCTGAACGACGTCTCCGACCACGCCGAGAACTACACCCGCTTCGTCAGCGTCGCCAACCACACCCGCATCGACCGCGACGGCGTCCGCGTGTGGCACACCGCGGTGCGCTTCGTCACCCACCACCACCCGGGTGCGCTGCTCTCGGCCATCGAGCCGCTGGCCCGGTACGGCGTGAACATGGTCTCGCTGCAGTCGCGGCCGATCCCGGGCCGGCCCTGGAACTACCAGTTCTACGCCGACCTCGAGGGCCATCCCCTCGACGCCGCCGTCGCCACCGCCCTGCGCGCCCTCGAGGAGAACGTGGCCGAGATGGGCTACCTGGGATGCTACCCGGCGTTCGAACGCGGCTGACCGAGCCGCGCCAGGAGCCGGGCGACGGCGTCCGCGGGGTCGTCCGCCCGCTCGACGCCGCGGACGTCCCACCCGGCCAGCGCGACCACGGGACGGCCGAGCTTCCCGGCCAGGCCGATCTCCGACAGCGTGCCCCACTCGCCCCCGACCGCGATCATGCCGTCGCAGGTGGCGGCGAGCGCGACGTTGCGGGCCTGGCCGGTGCCGGTCGCGACGACGGTCGTCGCGTGGGCGGTCGCCCCGGCCCTCGACTCGCCCGGCACGATCGCGACCACCTGCCCGCCGGCGGCGGCGGCGCCGCGCGACGCGGCATCCATGACGCCGGTCAGCCCACCGGTGACCACCACGGCGCCGGCCTCGGCCAGCAGCCGCCCGACCTCCTCGGCCAGGGCCTCGACCTCGGCCGAGGCCCGTCCCGCTCCGGCGACCGCGACGTACACGACCGCGGACGCTACCGCAGCGGTGGTATGGTGGCGGCCCCGCGAGCGGTAAAGGGAAGCCGGTGAGAATCCGGCGCGGTCCCGCCGCTGTGAGGGCGTCCGTCCGGCGCACCATGTGGTGGCCACTGGCCGAGAGGCCGGGAAGGTCAGCCGGACGGCCCGGCGATCCCGGGAAGCCGCGCCCGAGCCAGAAGACCTGCCGCTCGCCGAAACGACGACGCCTCTCGAGGAAGGAGGACACGTTGGCGAGTACTCGCCTCCACCGCCTGGCCATCCTGGTGGCCGTCTGGGCCGCCGCCGGCCTGGCCGCCGCCCAGACCGCGGCCGCAGCCACACCCGTCCACGTCAAGGTGCGGGTGGAAGGGCCCGCGCACACCATCACGCAGTCCCGGCAGGTGCCGATCACCGGGACGTTCGCCGGTCACAAGCTGTCCGGCCCCACGGCGCTCGGCGCGCTCCTGGCGGCCGGCCGGCACCGCCACTTCCCCGTCGGCCTCGAGTGGTTCGACTGCTGCGGGTTCTTCGTCAACTCCATCGCGAGCGTGCCCGGGGACGCGACCCACTTCTGGGCGTTCAAGGTCGGGCACACGCTGTCGACGGTCGGCGCCGGCGCGGTCACGGCCGCGCCCGGGATGAGCACGCTCTTCTACTACACCACCTTCGACCCAGATACGGGGGCGACCGAGCCGACGCTCGGCCTCGACCCGGCCAACCGGACGATCGCCCGCGGCGGCACCGTGACGTTCACGGTCTCTGAGTGGGACGACGCCGGCCACGGCTCCGCCGCGGGCGGCGCCTGGGTGAACGTGAACGGCGTCGCGACGCGGGCCGACTCGACCGGCCACCTGACCGTGCAGTTCACGCACACGGGCACGTTCCCGGTGAAGGCGACGCTCGCCGGCACGATCCGCTCGCGCACGATATGGGTGCACGTCACGCGTTCGGGCTCGTCCTGACGGCCGCGGCGGTGGCCGCCTGCGGGACGTCTCTGGCGAAGGCGCCGAGCGGACCACGGGCCGCAACCGTCACGGTCACCAGCGGCTTCGGGCAGCGGACGCTCTCCGCTGCCCGGGCCGCCCCCGGCCAGTCGGCGCTCACGGCCCTGCGCCGCGTCTCGCACGTGTCGACCAGCTACGGCGGCCGCTTCGTGCGGGCGATCGACGGCCTTGCCGGCGACCAGTCCCGGGGCATGGCCTGGCTCTACTTCGTGAACGGCATCCAGGCGAACGTGGGCTCGGCCGACTACACGCTGCACCCGGGCGACCGGGAGTGGTGGGACTACCGCTACTGGAACGACCTGATCCAGGTGCCCGTCGCGATCGGCGCGTGGCCCGAGCCGTTCGTGCACGGGTACGGCGGCGACCGCCCGGCCGTGAGCGTCACCGGTCCGGCCTGCGCCGGGCAGATCCGGGCCGCCCTGCGCACGGACGGCGCCCACGTCGTGCGGTCGAGCTCGGCCTGGTCGGTGCGGGTGGAGACGTTCGCCCGGGCAGCGTCGGCGCTCTCGTCCGGCGTCTGGCAGGGCCGCGGCCTGACCGTCTCGCTCGACGGGGGCCGGGTCATGGTCTACCGTGGCCGCGCCGGCCTGCGCCCCGACCCGGCCGCGCACGCCGTGATCGCCGGCTGGCAGCCGGGCCCGGCGACCGGCAAGTCGGCGGAGGTCGTAGTTGCCGGCGACACCGAGGCAGCCGCGTGCGCCGCGGCGCACACCCTGGCGGCCGACCCGCGGGCGGTGCGCGATGCCTATGCCGTCGCACTGGACGCGTCCGGCCACGTGATCGCCTACGGTGGGAGACCGTGAAGCCGCTGCCCGCAGCGCTCGTCACAGGGCCGCCGCTGCTCGCCGCGATCGCGGCCTGGAGCCCGCTCTGGCTGGCCGCCGCCGCGATCGGCGCGGCCCTCCTGCTGGCCGCCGCGCCCCCGCCCCGGCGGCTGTACGCGGTGACGGCGATCGGCTCGGGCCTAGTGGTGTTCGTGATCAACCCGTTCGTCTCGGTGCAGGGCCTGACCGTGCTCTGGCAGGGGCCCCACATCCCGATCCTCGACACCCAGATCACGGTCGAGGAGGTGGCCTACGGCGCCGGCGCCGGCATGCGCGTGGCCGCCTCGGCCCTGGCGGTCGCCGCGTTCGTGCGCCTGGCAGACCCTGACCTCCTCCTGCGCGCGTTCTCCCGGGTGGCGCCGCGCTCGGCGATGATCGCCGCGCTCGCCACCCGGATGCTCCCGGCGCTCGAGCGCGACGCGGCCGGAATCGTCACCGCCGCCCGCACCCGCGCGGCCCGGCTGAGCAAGCCGCGCACCGCCGCCGGCCTGCTCGGCCCGCTGCTCGCGAGCTCGCTCGAGCGCTCGCTGTCGGTGGCCGAAGCGATGGAGGCGCGTGGATACGGCTCGCCGGCGCGGACGCGGGCGCCGGAGCGGGCGATGTCGGCCCGGGAGTGGGCGCTCGCCGGGCTGGGCGGGTGCGCGCTCGCGCTGGTCGTGGCAGCGCTGATCGGCGGCGTGACCGACTTTCGCTACTACG
>Ga0075426_10000705_pt1 | contig 23212 bp, 25 predicted proteins | sample SoiMethybrSBSTD5_FD_75304 | JGI IMG/M metagenome (GOLD analysis project Ga0075426, IMG submission 75304) | Bulk soil microbial communities from a Populus tree surrounding site in Tennessee, USA - Soil MetaG P. TD hybrid SBSTD5 | ecosystem: Environmental > Terrestrial > Soil > Tree plantation...
GACTCGACGTTGCCGCGCACCACGCCGTCGCTCGCTTCCATTCTCTGGATGGTGGGCAGGGACAATCGCGACGCCCTGGCGAGCGCTCGCTGATCAAGGCCCGCAAGCGCGCGGGCGGCCCGGAGTTGCCGAGAAGTAATCACTCCTTAAACCCTGAGTATAGATTCTCAATACGGGATAGTTCATTTAATTTAGCTGATTATTGATGGCTTGTAAATCAGGCTAGTAGTCATTCCCGGCGCTGCCGTCAGGCAGCAATGATCGGGAATCCAATTTCTTCGCGCCTTTGGTTGTTAGCCCAGGGTATCTACGTTAGCGGGTCAAGATTCCGGTCCGCTCAAACGCGTTGTTAGACGTCATTTTAGTTTTATCTCCACAAACGCTACCAACAGAGCCACACCGGTGAGCAGCTCGGCCGCGATGGATCCGAATGCGATGACATTCAATTCTCGGTCGCGCAACCGCAAGAACTCGCCGCTCCATCGAAATCTGACAAACCGCGACTGCAGTTGACGCCGCGCCGCTGAGAAGGCACGACCTCTCAATTGCTCCTCGGTCGGCGCACCGAGCTGTGAAATAAAGAATTCGCGATGGCGAGTGCTGAGCAGCTGGAGCATCTTGCCGTGCAAGAGCGCGATGACGACTACACCGACGCCTACCCCCACCAATGCGACGATCGCTATCAAATGACGTTTAACGACCCAGTTGAGCGGCCTGCCACTGCCGCCATTGCGCGCCGCCGAGCACGCAATCTATTGCGAGGACGGCGCGCCCACGATTAATCACGGTCCGCTCAAACGTGTTGTTAGATTGCATGCGCGCCTATTCGAACGTGATCTTGGAATGATGCAGCCCACCATCCGCGACACCGCACGGAAGACTGCTCGGGGGCTCGAGCTGGCACCAGCGTATCCAACGCCGAGTGGTGGAATACTCGTTCTTCTCGCCAGGTGCGAGCTTCATTACCTCGAGAAAGAAACGGCCCCGCTGCTTGGCATATTCCGGATCGCCCGTCCGCGCCTGCTCGGTCGATGGATAGGAGGAGAACTCAACCGAGATGTCGCGCGTTCTCATATTCACAATTTCAACGGAATACGCGATCACGTCCGCCTGCGCGTGACCCGCCATTGCGATTGCCGAGATTGCGATGAGCTTTCGCATGCAATCTAACTCCAATTGGATGGCAAAGATTAAACAGCAGGACTTGGGTGACAAGGATTAGGCGCCAAGTGCTTCCAACGCAGACATTCTAGGTCTCGCGGGTGCTGCCGGTATCCCACCTCCGCGGTTGGAGTGGAAGCGGAGCGCAGAAGCAGCGTCGACCAGCCGCCCGCCCGAACCGCCGCACTGGATCGCGCCGACGCTGACCGAACAGGCCGGGGTTTCGGCGAGCACCTGTTTGAGGAGCCCGGAGAGCGTCTAGATTGGATCGCGGACCAGAGCCGCGATAGCGGCGTCCGCGATGACTTAGCGCGCTCTTGTCGGCGACGAGTTGCGCAGCCGCCGGCCGTGTTCGGGACAGCGAGGGAAACGCGCAGCGACGCGATCCCGGGCGGCGGATCGGGCAGGCGGCTGGTCGACGCGAAATTGGGCCCCGGCCTTCGCCGGGGTGGACGTCACTGCCGTGCCAACGACCCTCCGAAGCCGCGCTTGCGCATCAGCGCCTCGATGACCGCGTCGCGGCCGCGGAAGGCGCGATAGCTTTCGGCCGGATCGACGGTGTTGCCGGTGGAGAAGACGTACTCGCGCAGCCGCTCGGCGACTTTCTTGTCGTACGGCCCGTGCGCCTCGGTGAACGCCTCGAAGGCGTCCGCCGAGAGCGTGTCCGCCCAGAGGTAGCTGTAGTAGCCCGCGGAGTACGAGTCGCCGCTGAAGAGGTGGCCGAAATGCGGCAAGCGATGGCGCATCGTCATCTGGCGCGGCATGCCGAGCGAAGCGAGCGTCTCGCGCTCGAACGCGACCACGTCGCCGGCCCTTGCCGGATCGAGGTGCAGGTGCATGTCGACGAGCGCGCTCGAGAGGTATTCGACGTTCTCGAATCCCTTGTTGAATTTCGACGCGCGCTCGATGCGCTCCACCAGCGACTTGGGGATCGGCTCGCCCGTCCGGTAATGGCGCGCGAAGCGTCCCAGCACCTCCGGCGTCATCAGCCAGCTTTCGAGGAGCTGCGACGGGAACTCCACGTAATCGCGATCGACGTTGGTCCCCGAGAGCGACGGGTAGTTCACGTTCGACGACAAGCCGTGCAGCGCGTGGCCGAACTCGTGGAATAGCGTCGTCGCGTCGCCCCAGCTCACCAGCACGGGCTCGCCGGGACGGCCCTTCACGAAGTTCGCGTTGTTGGAGACGATCGTCGTCACCTCGCGCTCGAAGCGCTCCTGGTTGCGGTAGGCGTTCATCCAGGCGCCGGAGACCTTGTCGGCGCGCGCGTACGGATCGAGATAGAAGAGCGCGACGTGCCGCCCCGCGCCGTCGCTCACTTCCCACACGCGCACGTCGGGGTGATAGACGGGGATGCCGAAGAGCGGCCGGAAGTTGAGGTCGAGGAGCTCGCCCGCGACCCAGAACATCGCCTCGCGCAGGTTCTCGAGCTGCAGGTACGGCATCACCTCGTTCTCGTCGAGGTGGTACTTCTCCTTGCGCACTTTCTCCGCGTAATAGCGGTAGTCCCACGGCTCGATCGCGTGGCCCGCGCCTTCGCGGTCGGCGATCGCCTGCATCTCGGCGACTTCCTCGGCGACCCGCGCCACCGCGGGCTTCCAGAATTCCTCCATCAGCGCGATCGCCTGCCGCGGCGTCTTCGCCATGCTCATCTCGAGGCGCCAGTGCGCGTGGCTGGGATATCCCAGCAGCTTCGCGCGCGCGTCGCGCAGCCGCACGATGTCGGCGATGATCCGCTTGTTGTCGTGCGTGTCGCCGTTGTCGCCGCGGCTGGTGAAGGTGCGCCAGACGCGCTCGCGCAGATTCCTTCGGCCGGAATAGGTGAGGAAGGGCTCGACGCTGGAACGCGTGTTGAGGATCGCCCACCTACCGCGATGGCCGCGCTCTTCCGCCGCGGCGGCGGCCGCCGCGCGCACCGACTCGGGCAGCCCCGCGAGGTCGCGCTCGTCCTCGAGGAAGAGCGTGTACGCGTTCTCGTCCGCGAGCACGTTCTGGCTGAACTGCGTATAGAGCGTGGCGAGCCGCTGGTTGATCTCCGAGAGCTCGCGCTTCTCGGCCGCGCCGAGCCTTGCGCCGCTGCGCGCGAACTCGGTGTATTTGAGCCACACGAGGCGCTGCTGCTCGGGCGTGAGGCCCGATGTCTCGCGCGCCTCGTAGACCGCGGCGATGCGCGCGAAGAGCTTCTCGTTCTGCACGATGCGGTCGCAGAATTGCGCGAGCTTCGGCTCCATCTCGCGCTCGACTTCCTGGAACGAGGGGCTGCGCATGGTGCCGGCGAAGATGCCGTAGATGCTCGTCACGCGGTCGAATGCGCGGCCGCCGCGCTCCATGGCGGCGATCGTGTTCTCGAAGGTCGCGGGCGCCGGGTCGGAGGCGATGCGCTCGATCTCCCGCAGCTGCTCGTCCATCGCGGCTTCCAACGCGGGCTTGAAGTCCTCGACCCGCACCCTGTCGAACGGCGGCACGCCGCCGAAGGGACCGCTCCAGGGCTCGAGCAGCACGTTCATTTCGTCTTCGCCTTCTCGTAGCGCGCCTTGTTCTCGGCGTTCGGCGGATAGAGGCCGGGCAGAGAGGCGCCTTTCTCGACTTCTTCCATGATCCACGCCTCGAGCCGCTCCTGCTCCGGCGCGTTCGCCACGGTCTCCTCGATGAAGGCCGCGGGAATCACGACCGCGCCGTCGTCGTCGGCGACGATCCAGTCGTCGGGAAACACGGCCACGCCGCCGCAGCCGATGGGCTCGTTCCAGTTGACGAAGGTGAGCCCCGCCACCGAGGGCGGCGCCGCGGCGCCCTGGCACCACACGGGTAATCCCGTTGCGCGCACGCCGGCCACGTCGCGCATCACGCCGTCGGTCACGAGCGCCCTCACGCCTCGCTTGCGGATCCGCGCGCAGAGGATGTCGCCGAAGATGCCGGCGTCGGTCACGCCGCGCGCGTCCGCCACCGCGATGCAGCCCTCGGGCATGGCCTCGATCGCCGAGCGCGTCGAGACCGGCTTCGCCCACGACTCCGGGGTCGCGAGGTCCTCGCGCGCCGGCACGAAGCGCAGCGTGAACGCTTTTCCGGCGAGGCGCGGCTGCCCGGGATTGAGCGGCCGCGTGCCGCGCATCCAGACGTTGCGAAGTCCCTTCTTGAGGAGGAGCGTCGTGAGCGTCGCGGTAGTGACGCGCGCAAGCGTCGAAACGATGTCTTTGTCCGTCGTCATGCGGTGGATTTTACGTCCTCGCGCTCGATCGGCGGGGCCTCGCCCAGGATCGAGGCGAGCCGCGCCTGCTCGATGGGCTTCACCAGGTGATGGTCGAAGCCGGCGGCGCGCCCGCGCTGGATGTCTTCTTCCTGGCCCCAGCCGGTGATCGCGATGAGCAGCAACGATTCGCCCCAGGGCTCGGAGCGGATCGCGCGCGCGGCGTCGTAGCCGTTCAGCCGCGGCATGCCGATGTCGAGCAGTGCCGCGTCGGGCTGGAATTCGGCGCACAACGCGAGGCATGCGAGGCCGTCGGAGGCGGTGCGCACGTCGTGACCGAGGAGCGAGAGCAGCCGTGCGAGGCTCTCGAGCGAGTCGGCGTTGTCGTCGGCGACCACCACGCGCCGGCGCGTCGCGGGCGGCGGCTCGGGCGCCCGCGCCGCGGCCGCGATCGCGGCGGGCTGGATGATGGGCAGCACGACGACGAACTCGCTTCCGGTGCGCGGGCCGTCGCTCAGCGCGGTGACGCGCCCGCCGTGGAGCTCCACCAGCCGCTTCACCAGCGTGAGCCCGATGCCCAGCCCGCCACGCGCGCGCTCGAGCGAGCGGTCGACCTGCGTGAACATGTCGAAGATGCGCTCGAGCATTTGCGGCGGGATGCCGATGCCGCGGTCCTTCACGCGCAGGACCAGCTCCGCGCCTTCGGTCTCGACTTCGATCGTGATGTGCCCGCCCGCTTCGCTGTACTTCGCCGCGTTGGTGAGCAGGTTCTCCACGATCTGCACCAGGCGCACGCGGTCGCCTTCGATCACCGGGCATTGCGGCGGCAGGCTCGCCTCGACGCGGTGGCCGTAGCGCTGCATGAGCGGCGCGCTCATCTCGAGCGCGGAATCGACCACCTCGCGCATGTCGACCAGGCCCTTGCGCAGCTCGAGCTTGTCGCGCGTGATGCGCGAGACGTCGAGGAGGTCGTCGATGAGGCGCACCATCTGCGTCACCTGGCGCTCCATCATCGCCCACACCTGGTCGATGCTCGCGCGGCTGAAGGCCGAGAGCCGCACGATCTGCAGGGCGTTGCGCAGCGGCGCGAGCGGATTGCGCAGCTCGTGCGCGAGCACCGCGAGGAACTCGTCCTTGCGCCGGTCGGCCTCGCGCAGCGCGTCCTCGGAGCGCTTGCGCTCGGTGATATCGCGGAAGACGAGCACGGCGCCGGCGATGCGCCCGTCGGCGTCGCGGATCGGGGCCGCGCTGTCGTCCACGGGGCGCTCGATGGCGCCGCCGCGCGGAACGAGCTTGCCGCGATGGGACGCGGCGATGGGCGCGCCGCGCGTGAGGGCCGCGAGCGCCGCGTTCTCGAGCGGCCGGTGCGTCGCGCCCTCGACCACGCGCACGACGTCGTCGATCGGCTGTCCCAGCGCGCGCGTCGCGTGCCAACCGGTGAGCGCTTGCGCCGCGCCGTTCATGAAAGTGACGCGTCCCTCGGTGTCGCACGTGACCACGGCTTCGCCCAGGCTTGCGAGCGTCGTGCGAAAGAGCTCCTTCTGCGCGACGAGCCCGGCATTGGCGCGGTCGCGCGCGGCGAGGTTGCGGCGCATCTGGTAGACGAGGGCCACGATCATGAGCACGCCGAGGATCGCCGCCACCGCCGCCGAGGCGCGCGCGATGTCCGCGCTTCGCAGCGAGGCGAACGCGCGCGCATCGAGCATCGCCGTCTCCTCGCGGTCCATGTCGAGCAGCTCGCGCCGCAGCTCTTCCATGGCGGAGCGGCCGCGGTCGCCCGCCATCTCGCGCTGCGCCGCCTCGATGCCGCCGGAGCGGGCGTCCCGGATCGCCGCGAGCTCGGCGGCATGGTCGCGCACGCGCACGGCGATCCGCGCGAGGCGCGAGCGCTGCGCGGGATTGTCCGCGGTGAGCTCAGCAAGGCGCGCGAGGAGCTTCTCGTCGGATTCGGCGGCGCGGACGAAAGGCTCGAGATCGCGCGGCTCGCCCGTGATCACGTAGCCGCGTACGCCCGCCTCGGCGGCCGCCGCCGTGCCGAGGATCTGGTGCAGCGCGTTCTGCACTTCCCGCGACTCGCCCACGCGCACGCGCGCGTCGTAGAGGTCGCGGATGTTGCGGTAGGCGATGAGCCCGTTGGCGACGGTGAACGCGAGGAGCGCCATCACCAGCCCCAGCACGATGCCCTTGTCGAAGAAGCGCTGCATGTTCGCCGGGGAATTATCCCTCGGCTGCGCGCGGGCGCAAGCCGACCTTCGACGCCCGCGCAGGTTCCCTTCTAGAAAGCCTGCAACGTGGCGAGTCGCGAAATGGCGACGGTCGTCATGCCGATGGCGGCGCCGAGGGCGCCCACCAGGAGCGCGAGACCGAGATCGGTGAACGAGCGTTTTTGCATGTGAGCATTATTAGCCCTTGCTTCGCTCCACTCAAAGCGATATCTTTTGCGGGTTCTTGATAGTTATCCTCACATGGCTCGCCCGCTGCCCCCGCTCTCGGCGCTGCGCCCCTTCGAGGCCGCCGCGCGCCTGGAAAGCTTTTCGCGCGCCGCCGCGGAGCTGCACCTCACGCACGGCGCGGTGAGCCACCAGGTGCGCGCGCTCGAGGAATACCTCGGCGCGCCGCTCTTCGCCCGCCACGGCAAGCGCGTCGCGCTCACCGCGCAGGGGCGCGCGTTCGCCGAGCGCGTGCGCCGGGCGCTCGCGGACATCGCGGAGGCCGCGGCCGAGGCGCGCGCGACGAAGCACGAACGGCTCCTCACCGTGAGCGTGCTGCCGTCGTTCGCCTCGCGCTGGCTCATGCCGCGGCTCGTGCGCTTCATGGACGCGCATCCCGACATCGACGTGAACATCGCCGCGACCGCGGCGCTCGCGGATTTCGCGGGCGGCGAAGCGGACGTCGGCATTCGCATGGGCAAGGGGCCGTGGCCGCCGCTCGTGTGCGAGCGCTTCCTCGACGACGAATACTTCCCGGTGGCGAGCCCGAAGCTCGCGCGCTCGGCGAAGGAGCCCCGCGACCTGCTGCGCATGCGCATCATCCGCGACGATCGCGACGATCGCGACTACTGGCCGGCGTGGTTCGCCGCGGCGGGCGTTCCGTTCGAGGGCGCGGTCGAGCGCGGCCCGGGCTTCAACGACGCGACCTTTTCGATGCAGGCGGCCGCGCGCGGCGAGGGAATCGCGCTCGCGCGCCGCTCGATCATCGGCGACGACATCGAGCGCGGCGTGCTCAAGCGCCTTTTCAAAGTCTCGGTGCCGTCGAACGAGAGCTACTGGTTCGTCTGCTCGCGCGCGAGCGCGAACGCGCCGAAGGTGCTCGCGTTCCGCGACTGGGTGAAAGCCGAGCTCGCGTCCGGGGAGCGGGCCGGCAGGAAAAACAGTCGCCAGAAGTTCTAGCGGTTGCCGTTGTCGCGCGGCTGCGTGTCGCCGCCCGATGGCGCGCCGTGCGCGGCATTGCGATTGCGGTTGCGGTTCTTGTGGCGGCGATGGCGGCCGGGCTTGCCGAAGCCATGTCCCTGCGGCTGCGGCTGGCCGCCCTGCTGCGTTCCGCCCTGCGCTCCGCCCTGGTTTCCACCCTGCTGCGGTCCGCCCTGCGCGACGTTGCCCTGCGCGACGTTGCCCTGCGCGACGTTGCCCTGCTGGCGGTTGTGCTGCTGCGGCTGGCCCTGCGGCCCGCGTTGCCCGCGCTTCTTGCCGAAGAAGGGCTTGCCGCCGTGCGGACGGCGCGGTCCCTGCTGCTGGGGCCGCGACGGCGGCGGCGGCGGCGCGCCGCGGTTGCCGACATCGTCGGGCACGCGGTTGCCGACATCGTCGGGAAGGTCGGCGGCGCGGTTGCCGACATCGTCGTGCTCCTGGTGGCGGCCGTGCGCGATCTTCTGCGGCGGATCGCTCATGCGGTTGCCGATGTTGTCGTCCGGATGCTCCTCCTCCTCGTCGTCGGCTTGCGGCGCGGCTGCCTCGTTCATGCCCGAGAACGCAAGCAGGTTCTGGACGTCCTCTTCCTGCATCTCGCGCATCATGCCGCGCTTGAGGAATCCCGGAAGCTCCACCGGGCCGTAACGCACGCGGATGAGGCGGCTCACGGTGAGGCCGAGCGCTTCCATCATGCGGCGCACCTCGCGATTCTTTCCTTCGGTGAGCACCACGTGGTACCAGCGGTTCGCGCCGTCGCCGCCGCGATCCTCGATCGAGTCGAACTTGCAGCTCTCGCCCTCGATGTCGATGCCCGACAGGATCTTCGCCTTGTGCTCCTCGGTGAGCTCGCCGAGCACGCGCACGGCGTACTCGCGCTCGACCTCGAAGCGCGGATGCATGAGGCGGTTGGCGAGCTCGCCGTTGGTCGTGAAGATGAGCAGGCCCTCGGTGTTGAAGTCGAGGCGTCCCACCGAGACCCAGCGGCCGCCGTTCACCTTGGGCAGCCGGTCGAACACGGTCGGCCGCTTCTCCGGGTCGTCGCGCGTGACGATCTCGCCCGTCTGCTTGTGGTAGAGGAGCACGCGCGGAAGGTCGCCGCCGAAGCGCAGCTTGATCAAGCGCCCGTCGAGCTTCACCTTGTCGTTGGGGCCGACGGAATCGCCGAGCTTCGCGACCTGGCCGTTGATGGTGACGTGGCCCTGCGCGATGAGGATCTCGATGTTGCGCCGCGAGCCGTGGCCCGATTGCGCCATCACCTTCTGCAGCCGCTCGCGCTTGCCTCCGCCGCCTCCGCCGCCGCGATTGCCGCCCTTGCCGTGGCGGCGCTTGCCGCCCTGCGGCGCGCGCGCCCATTCCGGCACGACGCCGCCGGGCCATTCGAGCCGATGGTTGTGTGAGGGTCTATCCCGCATGGTGTTGCTCCGTGGAATCCGTGAGTGAAGGAACCGCTTCCAGCGTGGATCCCAGCTCCTGGAGCGGCGGCAGCTCCTCGAGCGACCGGAGATTCAGGTCGTCGAGGAATTTTTTCGTGGTGGCGAAGAGCGCCGGGCGGCCCGGCGTCTCGCGATTTCCGATCTCCTCGATCCAGCCGCGCTCGACGAGCGCCGCGAGCGTGGGCGGCGAGACGGCCACACCGCGCACGTCTTCGATGTCGCCGCGCGTGACCGGCTGGCGGTAGGCGATGATGGCGAGGGTCTCGAGCACGGCGCGCGAGTAGCGCGGCGGCTTCTCGTCCGAGATGCGGTCGAGGAATGCCTGGTATTCGGGCTTCACGCGGAAGCGCCAGCCCGAGGCGACCGAGGTGAGCTCGATCGAGCGCCCCGCCCATTCGGCCTTGAGCTCGTCGAGCACCTTGCGGATGTTGTCGGCGTCGACTTCGCCCGCGAAGAGGCGCCGCAGGTCGCGCAGCGACAGCGGCTCGGTGGCGGAGAGGAGTGCCGCCTCGAGGACGCGTTTCGCCAGGGCGAGGTCGACGGATTGACCCTCTCCCCGGCCCTCCCCCAAGGGGGAGGGAGATTTCTGCTCGATCACCTCTTCCTCTTGTGGCAGTTCCTGCGGATTCGTCTGCTCGTTCATGTCTTCTTCTTCAGGCGATGGTGAGCGACGCGCGCTCGCTCTTGAGCTTCACGTAAATGGGATCGAACGGCGACTGCTGGGTGATCTCGATCAGCGACTCGCGCGCGAGCTCGAGGAGCGCGAGGAAGCTCACGACCAGCAGCGGCACGCCGCGCTCGGGCTCGAAGAGCTCGGAGAACTCGACGAAGCGCCCCGAACCGAGCGTCTTGAGGATGCGGCTCATGTGGGCGCGAACCGAAAGCTGCTCGCGCGTGATGCGATGGTGCTTCGTCATGCGCGCCCGCGTGAGGATCGAGCGCCACGCCTCCGAGAGGTCGGCCACGTGCACGTTCGGCACGCGCTCGATCAGCCGCTCGACGGCCACCTCGACGAGCGAGAAATCGCGCCCCGCCACGGGCAGCTCGCCCAGCGCGAACGCGGCCTTCTTCATGCGCTCGTACTCGAGGAGGCGGCGCACGAGCTCGGCGCGCGGATCCTCGGGCCCGGCCTCTCCCTCGATGGGCGGCCGCGGCAGCAGCATCCGCGACTTGATCTCGATGAGCAGCGCGGCCATCAGGAGATACTCGGCGGCGAGCTCGAGCTGGGTCGCGCGCATCGCCTCGACGTATTCCATGTACTGGCGCGTGAGCTCGGCCATGGGAATGTCGAGGATGTCGAGCGAGTGCTTGCGGATGAGGTAGAGCAGCAGGTCGAGCGGGCCCTCGAACGCGTCGAGGAAGACCGAGAGCGCTTCCGGCGGAATGTAGAGATCGGCGGGGAGCTCGGTGAAGGGCTCGCCGCGGATCTTCGCGATCGGCAGCGCGAGGCCGAGCGCCGATTGCGCGCTATCGACGGGATCGTTCGCGGCGCGCGTCGTCATCGTTTCTTCTCGTAGAGCATGTCGGCGGCGGCGGTGGCCATGTGGTCGGCGTCGTGGACCGTGTCCGGAACCTCGACGAGCTCCCAGGCGAAGGCGACGCCGAGCGCCTGCGCGGCGGCGGTCGCGGCCGCGAAGAAATTCTCGCCGCGCTCGACGCGATTGTCGCCCTGCTTCATCGCGCCGTCGCTCTTGTTCAGGTTCTCGTCGTCGGGATCGTCGTCCCTCTCGCCCAGCATGAGGACGAAGCGGTGCGAGAGCGCCTCGCGCAGCTCCGCTTCTCCCGCCGGCGAGCCCAGCAGCGAATACGGGAAAGACGCCGCCCCCTTGTCCTTGCGCCATTCCGGCATCGTGTACCAGCCGGGATTCGCGGCGACGATCACCGAGGCGTGATTGCCCGGCATGAAGATCGCGAAGCGGTGCGCGAACTGTCCGCCCGCGGAGTGGCCCCAGAGGACATAAGTTTGCTGGCCGTCGCGCATCTCCTCGAACAGATGCTCGATCGCCGCGAATGCCCATTTCTCGCGGTCCTTCGTGTCGCCGACATCCCCGAGGTTGTAGCCGGCGGCCTTCGGCCAGTTCTTCTGCGAGAACTCGGGCGCGATGATGAGGATGTTGTAGTGGTCGGCGAGCGCGACCCAGTAGTCGCGGTATTCGGAGGCGTTGCGCTTCACGCCGTGCAGCACGAACACCATCGGGCAGGTCGAGTCGCACTTGCGCGGCCGGTACGTGTACACGCGCATCGGCCGGTCGGCGCGGCCCCTCGCGTCGGTGAACGTGAAGCTCCACTTGCCGCCGGGCACCGGCGTATTGGCCAGCGCGGCGGCCGCGGCGAAGCTGGCGATGATCGCGAGCGCGCGCTTCATCAGCTGTAGTTGAGGCCCATCGCTTCGCGCACGTCGCGCATCGTGTCGTTCGCCATGTCGTTCGCCTTCTCGCAGCCGTCCTGGATGATGTTGCGCACGAGCGACGGGTCGTCCTCGAACTGCGCGGCGCGCTCGCGGATCGGCTTGATCTCGGCGTTGATGGAGTCGATCAGCGGCTGCTTGCATTCGAGGCAGCCGATGCCGGCGGTCCTGCAGCCGTTGAACACCCAGTCCTTGGTGGGCGCGTCCGAATACACGAGGTGCAGGTTCCACACCGGGCACTTGAGCGGATCGCCGGGATCGGAGCGGCGCACGCGCGCGGGGTCCGTCTGCATCTTGCGCACCTTCTGGGTCACGGAATCGGGCGCCTCGCGCAGCATGATCGTGTTGCCGTAGCTCTTCGACATCTTCTGCCCGTCGAGTCCCAGCAGCTTCGGCGTCTCGGTGAGCACCGCCTCGGGCTCGGCGAGGATCATGCGCCCGCCGCCCTCGAGGAAGCCGTAGAGCCGCTCCTTGTCGCCGATCGACAGGTTCTGCACGTCGTTCACGAGCGCGCGCGCCTCCTCGAGCGCGGCCTGGTCGCCCTTCTCCTGGAAGCGCGTGCGCAGCGTCCGGTAGAGCTTCGCCTTCTTCGGCCCCATCTTCTTCACCGCCGCCTCGGCCTTCTTTTCAAAATCTTTCTCTCGACCGAAGAGGTGGTTGAAGCGCCGCGCGATCTCGCGCGCGAGCTCGATGTGCGAGGCCTGGTCCTCGCCCACCGGCACGCGGTTCGCCTGGTAGATGAGGATGTCGGCCGCCTGCATCAGCGGATAGCCGAGGAAGCCGTAGGTCGTGATGTCGCGTCCCTGCTCGGCATGGCGATCGACGCTGTCCTTGTAGGTCGGCACGCGCTCGAGCCACGCGAGCGGCACGAAGAACGACAGCAGCATCGTGAGCTCCGCGTGCTGCGGCACGCGCGACTGGATGAAGAGCGTGGCCTTGGTCGGATCGATGCCGCAAGCGAGCCAGTCGATGAACATCTCCCACACCGTCTCCTCGATGACGGCCGGATCCTCGTAGTGCGTCGTGAGCGCGTGCCAGTCGGCGGCGAAGAAGAGGCACGGATACTCGTTCTGCAGCCGCACCCAGTTCTTGAGCGCGCCGTGGTAGTGGCCGAGGTGCATCGCGCCCGTCGGGCGCATTCCGGAGAGGACGCGGTCCTGGAACACTATTGCAGCCCGAAAACCGAATAGAACAACTGGTTGCCCGCCTTCAGGAAGCCGGAGAATGCGCGCCCCAGCGGCTGGTAGGCGATCATGAGCACGATCAATCCCACGATGATCGGCAGGCCGTAGGGCTCGAGCCTCGAATAGGAATACGCCAGCCGGTTGGGCAGGAGGCTGGTCACGACCCGGCCGCCGTCCAGTGGCAGTATCGGGAAGAGATTGAAGATCGCGAGCACGACATTCCACGAGATGCCCGCGATCGCCACGGCGAACCAGAACTGCGCCACCGCGCCGTTCGAGCCCGACATCTCGATCGCCTTGGCCACCGCCGCCCACACGGTCGCCTGCAGGACGTTCGAAACGGGTCCCGCCGCCGCGACCCAGAACATGTCGCGCTTCGGATGGCGCAGGTTGCTGAAGTTCACCGGCACCGGCTTCGCCCATCCGAAGAAGATGCCCCCCAGGAGCATCGACAGGAGCGGAAACACGATGGTCCCCATCGGGTCGATGTGCTTGGCGGGATTCAACGTCACGCGCCCGAGCATGTACGCGGTGTTGTCGCCGAAGATGCGCGCGACGTAGCCGTGCGCCGCTTCATGGAGCGTGATCGCGAAGATGAGCGGGATCGCATTGACGGAAACGACGATGAGGATGTTGTAGATGTCCATCAGTGCAGCGCCTGCTTCACGAACCCGAACGGCCGCACGTCGCCCTTGCCCTCGCGCAGCAGCACGGGCTGGTCGCTCGCGAGGTCGATGACGGTGGTCACCTCGCCGTTGCACGGGCCCGAGTCGATGACGAGGTCGAGCCGGTGCTCGAGGTGGCGGCGGATCTCCTGCGCGTCGTTGAGCGCCACGCCGTGCGCGGGAAGGATCAGCGTCGAGGACAGCAGCGGCTCGCCCAGCTCCTCGAGGAGCGCCATCGCGACGATGTGGTGGGGAATACGGATGCCGATGGTGTGGCGCGGATGCAGAAGCCGCCGCGGCACGTCGCGCGTCGCGCGCAGGATGAACGTGTAGCTCCCCGGCGTGTTGGCGCGAATCAGGCGGTACTGCATGTTGTCCACTTTGGCGAACTGCCCCACTTCGGAAAGGTTGCGGCACACGAGCGTGAGGTGGTGGCGCTCATCGACGTCGCGGATCCGGCGGATGCGCTCCATCGCCGCCTTGTCGCCGATGTGGCAGCCGAGCGCATAGCAGGAATCCGTGGGATAGGCGATCACGCCACCCTTGCGGATGATCTCCACCGCGTGCCGGATGAGCCGCGGCTGCGGATTGTCCGGGTGCACCGAAAAATATTGGGCCATTGCCCTCAAACATCCGCGTGGAAACCCCCACGCAAAAAAATCGTTCTTCTTCCCCGCGCCTAGTGCAGCCGCGACCACACCGGCGTGAGCGAGGCATGGAGCGGCGGCATCATGCCCGGCTCGACCGCGCTCTCTCCCGGGCCGTGATAGTCGGCCCCGCGCGAGGCGAGGAACCCGTGCTCGAGCGCGATGCGCTGCCACGCCGGGTACTCCTCGGGACGATGACTCCCCGTCACCACCTCGATCGCCTCGCCGCCGTAGCGCTTGAACTCGGCGAGCATCTCGTCGCGGAACATCGGCTTCAGCCCATAGCGGCCCGGGTGCGCCATCACGGCGATCCCGCCGCTCGTGCGGATCCACCTCACCGCCTCCTCCAGCGTCGCCCATTTGTGCGGCACGTACGCGGACTTTCCCTTCGCGAGGTACTTGTCGAAGGCCTGCTGCGTATCCTTCACCGCGCCCGCCTGCGCCAGGTGCCGCGCGAAATGCGTGCGGCTCAGGAGCTCCTTGTTCTTCGCCAGCGCGAGCGCCGCCTCGAGCGTGCCCGCGAAGCCCAGCTTCGCGAGCGCCGCGGCGATTTTCTCCGCGCGCCCCCAGCGGCCGTCGCGGATGCCGCGCAATCCTTCGGCGAGCTGCGGCGCGAGCGGATCGATCGCGAGCCCCACCACGTGCAATGTCGTGCCGCCCCAATCGACGGAGATCTCGACCCCCGGCACCAGGACGACGCGGCCGGTGCGCGCCGCCGCCGCGGCCTCCTCGAGGCCGTCGGTGGTGTCGTGGTCCGTTAACGCAATCGCATCGACGGCGTTCCGCGACGCGAGCTCGATCAGCTGGGTGGGCGACAGCAGACCATCCGACCGTGTCGAATGGTTGTGCAAGTCGTAATTTTCCAAGACCTCGATTATATCAAAATGGGTGCCGTGACCCCTCCCGATCTCGCCGCCCGCATCGCGCTGCTGCAAGCGCTCGACAAGCAGTACGGCGAGCGCGCGCCGCTGCCGCTGGAAGAGGTCGACACGCTCGTCGCCTCGATCCTTTCCGACCGCGCGATCGCCGCCGACCCCGATGCCGCGATCGCCGTGGGCTCATGGGCCATCCGGCACGGGGTGGAGATCACCGCGCCCGAGCCGGTCGTGAACGCGCTCGCCATGCGCTCGAACGCCGCGCGCGCGAAGGCCGAGCTCGCCCGAATCTTCGAGGAGATGCGGCTGCTCGCCGCCCACCTGGAGCCGCGCCTCGGCGCCGACCTCGAGCGCTCCAACCCCGAGCGGCCGTGGCGGATCCTGCACGTGAACCTCGCGATCACCGCGATCCGCACCGAGGACCCGGTCCTCATCGCCGCCGCCTTCGACGCGCTCGACCGCGCGCTGCCCGAGGAGCGCGCCGGCTTCTACGCCGAGGCGCTGGCGCTCGCGCTCTCGCCCCGGGTCGATGCCACGGTGCGGCGGATGATCGAGGAGCGTCACGCACAGCTATAATGGTGGGTTGTGAAGTTCCTTTTCGACCTCTTCCCGGTCATCCTCTTTTTCGTTGCGTTCAAGCTCTCCGACATCTTCGTCGCGACGGCGGTCGCCATCGTGGCCACCGCTCTGCTGATCGGCTGGTCGCTGTGGCGCCGGCACACGGTCTCGAAGATGCAGTGGGCGAGCCTCGTCATCATCGGCCTCTTCGGCGGCGCGACGCTGCTGCTCCACGACGAGACCTTCATCAAGTGGAAGCCGACGGTGCTCTACTGGCTCGCCGGCGCCGTGTTCCTCGGCGGGCTCGCGCTGCGCAAGAACCTGGTGAAAGCGGTCATGTCCGAAGGCGGCCTCGAGCTGCCGGAGCACGTCTGGTTCAAGCTCTGTGTCGCCTGGGGCGTCTTCTTCCTCTTCAAGGGCGCGCTCAACCTCTGGGTCGCCTATACGTTCCCGACGGATACCTGGGTCAATTTCAAGCTCTTCGGCGGCATGGGGCTGATGCTGCTCTTCGTCATCGCGCAGGCGCTGTGGGTCGCGCGCTACGTGCCGCACGAGGAGCAAAGCCCGCAGCAGCCGAAGGATCCGAAGAAGGCGCTGCCGTGATGGCGAGCGCCGGCGTCATCCGCGAACGGCTCGCCGCGTTGAAGCCCGTGGCGCTGGATTTGCGCGACGAAAGCGCGCAGCATGCGGGCCACGCAGGATCCCGCCCCGAAGGCGGAACGCACTGGCAGGTGAAAATCGTTTCGGATGCCTTCCGCGGGAAGACTCCCGTGGCGAGGCATCGCATGGTGTATGAGGCATTGGGCGACCTCATGGCAGGAGATATCCACGCCCTCAGGATCGAGGCGCTTGCGCCCGAGCAGGTTTGACACTCAGGAGAGCAAAGGAAATCTTCATGCAACGTACCTTCAGCAACCTCGCCGTCGCCCTCGTGGCCGGCACACTGGCGCTCGCGGCAGGCGCCCAGGACGAGCCCAAGAAGTCCGAGAAAGCATCGAAACGCGCCTCCGCCGCGGCGGCCGGCAACAAGGTCGTCGTGAACGGCGTGACGATCCCGCAATCGCGCATCGACATGATGAATCGCGAGCTCAACTCCCAGGGCCAGCCCGACACACCCGAGCGCCAGCAGGCGGTGCGCGAAGAGCTCGTGAACCGCGAAGTGCTGGCGCAGGCGGCGCAGAAGCGCGGCCTGGACAAGAACCCCGACGTGCAGGCGCAGATGGAGATGGCGAAGCAGGCCGTCCTCGTGCGCGCGCTCTTCGAGTCGGAGGTGAAAGCGCATCCGATCACCGACTCCGACCTGCAGCAGCAGTACGAGCAGTTCAAGCAGTCGATGGGCACCCAGGAATACAAGGTGCGCCACATCCTCGTCGACAAGGAAGACGACGCCAAGGCGATCATCGCCGACCTCAACAAGGGCGCCGACTTCGCCAAGCTCGCGAAGGAGAAGTCGAAGGACCCGGGCTCGAAGGACAACGGCGGCGACCTCGACTGGGGCCCGTCCGCACGCTACGTGAAGGCGTTCGCCGACGCCGTGCAGAGCCTGAAGAAGGGCGAGATGACGCAGGCGCCGGTGAAGACCGACTTCGGCTACCACGTGATCCGCCTCGACGACGTGCGCCCGCTCAAGGTCCCCGAGTTCGCGGACCTCAAGGAGCAGTTCCGCCAGCGCGCGCAGCAGCAGCAGATCCAGAAGCTCGTCATGGACCTGCGCCAGCGCGCGAAGGTCGAAGAGCGCTAACCGCATCAGGCAAAAGGGCCGGACGCCTGATTGGCGCCTGGCCCTTTTTCTTTAACCCTTTTCCGTTTCCCTTTCGTTTCATCTCCTGAGGCCGCCATTCCGGCGGGCCGACACAGGAGATGACATGAAGCCGCTTCGAGTCCTGGGCGCCGTGCTGCTCGCGGCGCTCGCTTTCCAGGCGCAGGCCGTGGGCCGCGTCGCCGACGTCACGATCTTCGATCGCAGCACCGGCCGCGAGCTGCCGGTGTACTGGCACGACGGGCGCGCGTATGTGGTGGGACGGCCGGGCAACGAATACTCGGTAGGCCTTCGCAACCGGCGCGGCGAGGATGTCCTTGCCGTGGTGTCGGTCGATGGCGTGAACGTGATGAACGGCGAGACGGCGAGCCCCGATCAGTCGGGCTACATCGTGTCGCCGTGGAACCGCATCGACATCCGCGGCTGGCGCAAGAGCATGAACGACATCGCCACGTTCTACTTCACGTCGCTCGGCGACTCCTATGCCGCGCGCACCGACCGGCCGCAGAACGTCGGCGTGATCGGCGTCGCGCTGTTCGAACGCAAGCGCTACGCACAGCGCTACGAAGAGCCTTCAGCCTCGGGCGGCGCGTCCGACAACTGGCTCAAGCGCGAGCAGCCGGAAGCGTTGCGCCCGGCACCGGCACAGTCGCAGGCGCCGGCCTCCGCCGAGAGCGCGCGCTCCAAGTCGTACAGCTCCATCGCACCGTCCACACCGTCCGCACCGTCCGCACCGCTCGGCACGGGCCACGGCCGTCGCGAGGAATCGAGCATTCGCTGGGTCGATTTCGACCGCGCCGACGCGCCCGTCGAGACGATCACGATCTACTACGACAGCTACCGCAACCTCGTCGCCCGCGGCATCCTGCACCCCGCCTACGGCCGCCGCGATCCCGACCCCTTCCCCAACACCTCCTTCGCCCCCGACCCCTGGAGGTAAACCAAGAACCGGGGACAGACCACGTTTTCCCGCCAGGAGGAAAAACGTGGTCTGTCCCCGGTTTAAACTGCCGGGCGATGGCTTCGGACGAAGAGCTCATGCTCGCTTATGCGGCAGGCGACGGACGCGCGTTCGAGACGCTGTACGCGAAGCACAAGGGGCCGCTCTATCGTTATGTGCTTCGCACGGTGAAGACGGGCGGCGAGGCGGAGGAGCTCTTCCAGGACGTCTGGATGCGGGCGATCGAGGCGCGCGGCCGCTATGCGCCGCAAGCGAAGTTCACGACATGGCTCTACACCATCGCGCACAACCGGATCGTCGATCATTGGCGAGCGCGTGGACTGACCGTGGTATCGACGGACGACGACGAGGACGCACCGGAGCCCGCGGCGCCGCCGTCCGCGGAGCCGCACCTGCAACTCGAAGCGCGGCGGACGCTCGAACGGCTGGCGGCGGCGATCGCGGCGCTGCCGCTCGTGCAGCGCGAGGCGTTTCTCCTGCACCAGGAAGGCGGATTGACCGCCGCGGAGATCGCGAAAGCGACCGGCGCGGACGAGGAAGCGGCAAAGAGCCGCCTGCGATATGCAATGAACAAGCTCAAGGATGCGATCGGTGAGTGAGTCCGGCGACAAGCTGACGCGCGCCTATCGCGACCTCTCGCGCGAGGAGCCGACGCCCGCGCTCGATCGAGCGATCCTCGCCGCATCGCAACGCGCGCTGCGCCGCCCGTCCCTCGCGCGCCGCTGGGCCGCGCCGGTGTCGATCGCGGCGATGCTCGTGCTCGCGATCGGCGTGACCCTCGAGATGCAGCACGAGCAGCCCGGCATCGAAACGTCGGCACCGCAGCGTGGCGCCATTCCGCCGCGCGCCGTCGAGCCGCAGCCCGCGCCGCTGCCGCAAGCGCAAGCGCCGGTGACGCCGGAGCCGCAGCCGAAGCTCAAGCGCGAGCCCGTTGCGCCGCCGCCGGCGACGGCGCCGCGTGCCAAACGCGAAGCGATCGCCCCGCCGCGCGAAGCGATCGCGCCGGCGCGCGAGGCATCGCCTCGCATCGAGGCCGCGCCCGAGCGGATCGCGCCCGCAACGCCTCCGATGCAAGCGCCGGCCGCCGCCGCTGGCGCCGCCGCAGCACCCGCGCCCGCCGCAGCACCCGCGCCCGCCGCGGCCGACATGCAAGCGCCCGCCGCAAGCAATGTCGCGCGGCCGCAAGCGTTGCGCGCGGCGCCAGCGGTCGCGAAGGAATTGCGAGCGCAAAGCGAAGAAGAAAGAGAGCTCGAGCGCATCGCCACGTTGCGCGCACAAGGCCGCGACACCGAAGCCGACAAGGCGCTCCAGGAATTCCGCCGTGCGCATCCGGACTACCGCATTCCCGATACGATTTGGGAACGCGTGAAGCCGCGCTAGCCGATGCGCTCGGAAGTACGCCGCGTCGCGACGGCTCTGGTCGAGACGAAAACCGAGCGCTTCGCGACACACCATCCACGCGTCGAATCCGAAAGACGCCTCGCGGCGGCGATCGAGACGCGCAAGCCGCGCTTGTCGATCATCGAAGTGACGTGGGCCGATGGCGTCGAGGGATTGCGCGCGGAGGTGCAGAGCCGCCCCGCCCCGTCGATCCGCCGCTTCCTAATGGCGAGCTCATTCGTGTTCACGATGCTGATCGTGTCGAGCGCCTGGACGATCCTCTCGGCCGCCGAGCCCGCCGCGATCAAGTTCCTGGTGCCGCTCGTGACGGTCCTCGGCATCCTCGCGTTTCCGCTCGTCGTCGTCGGCCTCGGCTCGCAGCGCGAAGCCGAGGAAGCGAGCCTGCGGCGCGCGATCCGCCATGCGCTCCTCGACGAAGCGGAATTCCCGCGGCCGCTGCGCGACGAGGACTAGCGGCCGGGGGAGACCCTGCGGCCCGCCGATCCTATTCTTCCCGGTGGGACGCTGTGCGCTGCGTCCGGCTATGCTCATCCGAATGAAGGTCCCGTGCATTCTGAGAAAACAATGAACAAGCTAGCCGCGATTGGGTTCGCGTCCTTCTTTCTTGTGGCGAATCTTTGTCAAGCGCTTACTACTAGAGAGGTTGAAGAAACGTGCCCGATCGATGGGGAGAAGTTCAAGGCGACTCTCGCAATGTCGGGGACGCAGTTTGGCATCTACCTCGATGGCAAGCCCTATGGAGCTCTCTTGGCGCCTTGGCCCTTGGCGAAATGTCCCACGACCGGGTTCGTGATGTACAAGTCAAAGTTTTCCGAGGACGAATTGGCAAAGCTACGGGAGTACGTCCAATCATCCGAATACAGGGCCCTGATTGGTGTTGAGACCACGTACTACTTGGCTGCGACTTTGCAGCGCCGCATCGGTGAAGACAATCGCCGAATCGCTTCAACTCTTCTTCGCGCCACATGGCAAGCGGAGACTGACTCCCGATATCGGCGCTACGCTCAAGAGACTCTCGAGGCGTACAAGCAGCTCCTAACTCAAGCAGCAGACGAACGCTCTCTTCTGTCAATGGAGTTCATCGCAGGGGAGTTGGAGCGGCGACTTGGTTTGTTCGACGAGGCAAAACGGCGCTTCTCTGCCTTGGCAAGTCGCGACGAGGCAAAGTCTGGCACCTTCCCTCAGATACTCGAATTCCAACTGACCTTGATCGAGGCCAAAGACGCGCAACCTCACAAAGTGCCTTCCCCAGATTCGCCTAAGAGTGAAAAGTGATGTCTAGCAACGCGTCGGGGCCGATCGGAATCTTGACCCGCTAGGGCTGCAGGGCGCAGCACCGCGCCGAGCGGAGCCGCCGAGCAAGCGGCCGCCCTTGGATCGCGCCGAAGCTGACCGGACAGGCTGGGGTTTCGGCGCGCACTTGTTTGAGCACCGCAGCGCGAGATTGGGCCCCGGCCTACGCCGGGGTGGAATGAGCGCTGTGAGATCGCGAGTTTGCGCGCCGCCGGCCGCGTTAGGGAAGGGAGGGCAACGCGAAGCGACGCGATCCCGGGCGGCCGATTGCTCGACGGCTCTGATCGACGCCGGATTTCATGGCATCCTGCGTCCCTTCGGGTTCGCTGAAGGCCCACGGAATGAGGAACCTGCTTCCCGTCGCGATGATGGCGCTCGCCGGCTGCGCGACAGCGCCGCCCGCCCCTTCGAGCGACGTGGCCCCCACCGGCCCCCTCCGCGTCGCGATCGGCGTGGGTCCGTCTCCGTCGGCTTTCTGGGCGGTGCATGACGCCTCGGGCAACCCCCGCGGCGTGACCGTCGAGCTGGGCAAGGCGGCTGCGGCAAGGCTCGGCGTCCCCGTGAAGCTCGTCGAGTACCCGAACTCCGGCGAGATCACGGCAGCCGCGTCGAAGAACGCGTGGGACATCTCGTTCATGCCGCAGGACCCCGAGCGCGAGAAGTTCGTGGACACGGGTCCCGCCTACGTCGTCTACGAGACCACCATCGCCGTCCACGCCGGCTCCGACGCCCGCCGTATCGCCGACGTCGACCGCGCCGGCCTCAAGGTCGGCGCCATCGAGGGAACGAGCGTCTCGCGCGCCCTCAAGGCCTCGCTCAAGCAGGCATCGCTCGCCCTGTTCCCGAAGGCGCAGGACGCGATCGCGCAATTCGCCGCCCAACGCCTCGACGCCCTCGCCATGGGCCGCGAAGCGCTCAACGACGTCGGGAAGAAACTGCCGGGCACGCGTGTTCTCGACGACAACGTGGCGTCGACGGGCGTGGTCGTCGCCGTGCCCAAGGATCGGCCGGCCGCGCGCGCGTGGGCGGCCCGATTCATCGAGGAAGCGAAAGTCGACGGCACGGTACGGCGGGCGCTCGACGGCGCCGGCTTCGCCAATGCCACGATTCCAACAAGAGGAGAACGACCATGACCCACCGTTTCAGTCTCATCGCATTGCTGGGCGCCGTCGCGATCGCCGCTCCGGCCGTCGCGCAAACCGTGAAAGTCACGCCGCTCGGCGGCTTCGACGGCGAGTTCTGCGCGCAGGACCGCGCGCTCATCTTCGAGGACCCGAACGGCACGCGCGTGCTCTACGATCCGGGCCGCACCGTCATGGGCGGAAGCGATCCGCGCCTGGGCAAGATCGACATCGTCCTCGTGACGCATACGCACGGCGACCACCTCGGCAATTCGCACACCAAGGCGATCGGTGCGGGCACCTGCGCCCAGCCCGATTTCTCCGTGTCGGACATTCCCAATTCCAACGCGGTCAACATCGCGCTCGCCAAGAAGTCGACCGTCGTCGTGGGCAGCGACATGCCGCAGTTCTTCCAGGCCAAGCTCAAGGCCCTCGGCGGCGATCCCGCCAACGTGAAGCTCGCGCGCTTCGGCGGCAGCGTGACCGTGGGCGGCGTGAAGATCGCCACGGTGCACGCGCTGCACAGCAACGGCCTCGATCCCGATTACATCGGAGGCGACCTGGGCGCCGCGATGAAGGCCGCGGGAATCTGGGGCGACGTCGGCCTCGCGACGGGCTATGTCCTCAAGTTCAGCAACGGCCTCGTGGCCTATCTTTCGGGCGACACCGGCCACATCGCGGACCAGGAGGACATCGTGCGCGGCTACTACCACGCGAAGCTCGTGGTGATGAACATCGGCGACGGCTTCTCGACCGGACCCGCGGAAGCGGCCTACGTGATCAACGAGCTCGTGAAGCCGAATTCGGTGATCGCGTCGCACGCGAACGAAGCGGGCACCGAAGGCGGCAAGGTCCGCGCGGGTTCGAAGACGGAAGCCTTCATCAAGGCGACCCACGTTCCGGTGCACGTTCCGCTCTCGGGCAAGGCGATGGAGTTCGACGCCAACGGCAAGTGCACGGCGGGGTGCTGAAGGCGGGAACGCGCTGGCGCCACATTTCATCGAATGGGGGCAGGGCCGGTCGGCCCTTTCCCCAGGAGATGAAAAATGAACGCAGGAAGAATGCTGTTGGTGGCGCTCCTCGCCGCCGCCGGTGCGGCCTTCGCGCAGGCGCCGAACGACGCACAGATCGCGCACATCGTCGTCACCGCCAACCA
>Ga0075426_10000706_pt1 | contig 23184 bp, 15 predicted proteins | sample SoiMethybrSBSTD5_FD_75304 | JGI IMG/M metagenome (GOLD analysis project Ga0075426, IMG submission 75304) | Bulk soil microbial communities from a Populus tree surrounding site in Tennessee, USA - Soil MetaG P. TD hybrid SBSTD5 | ecosystem: Environmental > Terrestrial > Soil > Tree plantation...
GGAAACGAGAACAGCAGGCTGTTCATCAACTCGATCCGGCGGGGGTTGTTGTCCATCAGCGGCGCCAGCCGGCGGCGGATGCCGACGTTGATGCGCATACGCGGGTCCGCGCTGTAAGCCAGGTACATGTAATCCCGCTCTTCGTCGGTCACCATCTCCAGGGTCAGCTCGTCGTGGTTACGGAGGAAAAGTCCCCACTGGCAGCTTTCGGGGATCTCGGGAGTCTGGCCGATTATGTCCGTAATCGGCAGCCGGTCCTCCAGCCGCAGCGCCATGAAGATGCGCGGCATGAGTGGAAAGTGAAACGCCATGTGGCACTCGTCACCGTCGCCGAAGTACGCCCGGACATCGGTCGGCCATTGGTTGGCTTCGGCCAGAATCATGCGGCCGGCATAGAGCTCGTCCATCTCCCCGCGGATCTGCTTGATGACAGCGTGGGTCTCCGGGAGATTTTCGCAATTGGTCCCGTCTCGTTCCACCAGGTATGGGATGGCGTCCAGGCGGAGCGCGTCGACGCCCATATCGAGCCAGAAGCACATGATCTTTTGCACTTCTTCCAGCACTCTGGGATTGTCGAAGTTCAGGTCCGGCTGGTGCGAAAAAAAACGGTGCCAGTAGTAGGCCTTGGCCACTGGGTCCCAGGTCCAGTTTGACTTCTCGGTATCGGTAAAAATGATGCGCGCGGCCGCGTACTTTTTGTCCGTGTCGTTCCACACGTAGAAGTCGCGTTGTACCGACTCCGACGGCGCCGCGCGCGCCGCCTGAAACCAGGGATGCTGGTCAGAGCTGTGATTGATAACCAGTTCGATCATCACCTGCAGGTCCCGTTCGTGGGCCGCGTTCAGGAACGTTCGGAAATCGTCGAGGGTGCCATAGTCGGGATGCACGTCGGTGTAATCGGCGATATCGTAACCGTCGTCGCGCTGCGGCGAGGGGAAGAAGGGCAGAAGCCAGAGACACGTGACCCCCAAATCCCGCAGGTAATCGAGTTTCTGGGTAAGGCCCGGGAAATCGCCGATTCCATCGTTATTGCTGTCGTAAAATGCCCGCACATGCAGTTCGTAGATGATGGCGTCTTTGAACCACAAAGGATCCCGGGCGCTACCCGGCGTTCTCATGGATGTCCTCCGTGGTGCGTATGGCAACGGATCATCGCCCAACCGGGGCCGCCGCCGTCACCGTAACTGGTTCCTGATACTGTTTGGCCTTTTCGGGCTGATTGAGCGCATCATAGATTGCCCGCAAATCCTTCCGGGCGCCTCTAAGGAACGAGTCGGTCGGATTAGATTGCTTGATCAGAATCCGGTACCCGGTCACGGTTTGAGACTCGGCTTCGCTGTAGTGCCCCTGGCGCACCAGCGTGCGCCCCAGCTTAATGTGCGCGATGCCCGTATTCACATGGCCGGCCCCCTGCGTCTCGATGTAAATCTGGAGCGCCTCCCGGAACAACTGCTCGGCGCGCGGCCACTGTTTTCTATCCATGTACACGCCGGCCAAGTTGGCCGTGCCGACCGCGATCTGATAGTGGTTGCGGCCATGATAGACCTCCTGATAGATCGCGATCATGCGCTGGAATTGCGCCTCAGCTTCGTCCAGTTGATCCCGCATGTACGCCACGCCCCCCAACTCGTTCACGATCTCGGCAACGGCGGGGTGCACCTTCCCGTAAACGCGTTCGCAAATGCCCAGTGCCTGATGCAACGCGTCGACCCCTTCGTCATACCGTTTCTCAAACACGAGCGCGCGCCCCAGCGCGGTCAGGCTGTTCGCCGTTTGCAGATGGTCGGTGCCGTAGTAGGCTCGGTTAATGGCGAGCGCCTGCCGCGTCAGCCGCTCTGCCTCGCTGTAATAGCCTAGCTCCTGCTGGATGTCGCCCAGGCTGATCAGATCGACCGCCACGGACGGGTGGCTGTCGCCGAAGAGTTGCCGGTCGATCGCCAGCGCACGCTCGTGCAGGGACTTCGCAATATCGAAATGCCCGGCATCATAATTGTTGATGGCCAGCTCTCTCAGTGTGTCGGCCAGCTCTGGCGTAGGAGGACCCGGTGTCGATTCGAGTTTCACCGCCTGTTCCAGGATGCCGATCGCTTCGGTAAAGGCGCCGCGGGCCTGCAACACCTGGCCCAGCGCCAGAAGTGCTTTGCTTACAGCCGCGTTGTCCGGCGGGCGGAGGCGCTTCGTTTTCTCTAAACCGTCGCGCACCAACCGTTCGGCCTCGTCCAGCTTGACCTGGTCGGAACGCAGCAGGCCCAGCTCCACCTGGCTTTCCGCCACATCGACGCCCCCGGGCCCCTCGACGGACTTACGCTCCTCCAGCGCCCCACGCAACAACGTGTCTGCCTGGTCAAACTTTCCCAGCTTCTGGTAGATGCCTCCCAAGGTCTCATATAGATCGGCCTGCACCGCGGGCTCGCGATCGAGCGACCGCGCTTCCTGGACACCGCGATCCAGGAGACTCACCACCCGTAGATTGTCGGCCGGTCCTGCTTCTTTGTCGCCGCCGTTGAACAGGTTCAACATGAAGCGCTGGATCCGCTGTGCTCGCGCTGCCTGCGCCATCGCCGTATTCCGCGCGACGGCCAACCGGACCGTGAAGAAGGTCACCAGGACCACCACCGTCAATGAAACGGCCGCAGCGGCGAACACCGCGCGCCGGTTTCGCCGCACGAATTTGCTTGTGCGGTAGCCCAGCGTGTCGGGCCGCGCTTCCAAAGGCTCACCCTTCAAATAGTGATCCAGATCCCGGATCAACGCTTCCACCGACCGGTAGCGCCGGGCCGCTTCCTTGCGCATCGCCGTCAGGCAAAGTACGTCCAGATCCGCCCACGAAGCTCGGCTCAAGGTCTGGGCAGTTCCCACGGCGGCCGACGGCTTTGCGGGCTCGCGCTCCAAAATCATGCGCTCCAGCTCCCCTGTGGAATGGCCCGCCGGGTCAAACGGCACGCGCCCCGTCAACAGCTCATATAAGATCACGCCCAGGCCATATACATCGGTCTGGACGCTCGCCGGGTCACCCCGGATCTGCTCCGGCGCCGCATAAGCCGGGGTCATCAGCCGCAGACCAGTCCGCGTGTGGTCCTGCGAGGTTCCCTCCGAATCGAGCTGCTTGGCGATGCCAAAGTCCAGCAGCCGCACCGACCCATCCGCCTTCACCAGAATGTTGGATGGCTTCAGATCCCGGTGGATGATGGCGTGCCGGTGGGCGTACTCCACCGCCTCGCATATGGCGCGAAACAACCGCAGCCGCTCCGCGACGTCGCACGCGCGCGCGCGACAGTAGGCGTTCAGAGGGGCGCCTTCCACGTACTCCATGGCGAACCACGGAGTGCCATCGGCGAGCGTATCGGCGTCGTAAAGCCGGGCGATGGACGGATGATTCAGTTGCGCGAGCGTTCGCCGCTCCACGGTGAAACGTTCGCGCCGCGCCGGAGACATCCAGGCGTCGCGCAAAACTTTGATAGCAACCTGGCTGCCCAGGTCTTCGCGACAGGCCAGATAGACCACCCCCATGCCGCCCTCGCCGAGAAGTCCCTGGATGCGGTAAGGCCCGATTTCTTTCAGGGGCAGTAGCGGCGCAGATGGCTCGGCCAACAGGTCCTGTGCCATCTCACCTACACCACTGTCCAGGAACGACGCGCCGGCGGCGTCCTCCTCGAGCAGGGACAGCACATCCTTCAACAGGGAGGGGTCGTCTCCGCAAACGCTTTCGAGAAAGGCGCGGCGCCCGGTGGCCGGCTGTTCGGCCGCCTCGTGAAACAACGCCTGCATCCGCTCCCAGCGTTCGCTCTCCATGCCGCCTCTCTGGAACCGCTCATTGTAACTCGCGCAGCCTGTGCGCCAGCCACGCCTTGGCCGCCCGCCAGTCCCGGAGCATGGTGGCTTCGGACACGTTCAGTAGCGACGCGGTTTCCGCCATATCCAGCCCGCCGAAAAATCGGGCTTCCACCATCATGGCCTGCCGTGGGCTGAGCTGCGCCAGCTCCACCAGGGCAGCGTCCAGTGCGAGCAGCTTCTCCTCGGTCGAGGCGGCTACGCCTGCGGCATCGGCCAAGCCGATGGGCACTATTCCATCCCCGCGCTTGCCCGCGTTGCGCCGGCGCGCCGCTTCCACCAGAAGCTGCCGCATGGCGCGCGCGGCGATCCGCTTGAAATGCAGGGGTGAGGTAGAAGTAAAGCGCGGTGAATGAGCCAGTTTGAGCCAGGCCTCGTTGACCAGTGCCGTGGTGTTGAGCGTAACGCTGGGATCGCCGCGACGCACGGTGGCCGCCAGGCGGCGCAGCTCCTCGTAGGTCAGGCTGAACAGGTAGTCCAGTTCCCGCCGTTCCTCCGGCGTTCCTCCCGGCTGTCCGAACGCCCATTCTCCCGAAGACGGAGAGCCCTGATGCGGCATGACGGTTTTTCGTCGGCTTCTACGCAATGCGTAGTGACGGCAAGACCCCACCGCTGTTACCGATGCCGGAATGGTAACACCCGCGGTTCGGTCTGCGCAACTTAGGACGGCAAGCCGCGCCTGCTTGCCGGAGGGAAGAACAGTCTCATGAGAATCGCCACGATGTCTATCGCATTCATAACGGTCCTGGCTGGGATGTCTCCAGGGGCCGTTGCCGCGGACCCCGGCTCCAAGCCGGCCATCCAGAAGAAACTGGAATCCGAATACGCTCTCACCAAAACGACCGACGACCAATCGGACATCGTGACCGCCGGAGCAGTCCTGGTCCTCCAGAAGGACAAGCTGCTGATGGTGGCTGCCACGACCACCGGTAACCCATGCCCGAATACCTACAGGGATGGAAAATTTAGCCAAAGCGGCGTATGCCGCACGGGCGCGACGCTCAAGAAAATTCCAATGTTTGGAAGTAAGATCCCCGGTGCGGACAAGGCGCCGGCGACGCGAACCTATGTCACCGGAGAAAAATTCTGGGTCACCAAGATCGACGTGAATGACACCGGTAAAGAGCCCGGAATCGTGATGGACTTTTACACCGACGCCGTCAGCGATGTTCGATATAAGACCTCTCTGAAGATCCCCTTCAAGGGATCCGTGCCGTCCCCGGAAGACGCCGTAAAGCTGGTTTCCGAAGTGGTGAAGGTGGCTCCCTCGGATGACAAGGAGGCGAAGGGGAGCGGGCAGCAGGATAAGGGCAATGCGCAGCAGGCCGGCTCTCAAGGCGATCAGCCCGCGCAGCAGGCCGCGGCTGCCGAGCAGCCTGCGCCGGCGGCCGCCGCGGCGCCCGCAGAAGCGGCTCCGGCGGCAATCGAGCCTCCGGCTCCGCCCCCGGCCGATCCGCCGACGGTTGCGCTCGGACAAACGCCGGACGAAGTCGTGGCCGCTTTGGGACAGCCAGTCAAAAAGGCCAGGGTTGGAACCAAGGAGATCTATTTTTACAAGGATTTGAAGGTGTCGTTCGTGAACGGCAAAGTGAAGGACATTCAGTAGCCGGCCGGACTGCCGTTTGGGATAGGCTACCGAAAACAAAACAGAGGGGAAATTGACATGAATACGCTCCGCGCTCGCAACGCTTCTTGGACTGGATATTTGACCCTATGTACGGTTTTGGCGCTGTTCGTCTGCCCGGCGTTGAGCGCAGACAACAAGAAGCCCGCATCAGCTCCAGCCCCGGCTAAAGCAGCCCCGGCCGCCAAGCCTGCGGGCGGGGCACCGCACGGCCCATCCACATCAGCCTCACATGGCCCGACTACCGCCGGGGCACACGGTCCGACTACCGCCGGGGCACACGGTCCGACGACCGCTACCGCCGGCCACACTACAACCACCTCAACCGCCGGGCGTACCACCACTACGGCTGGTCACACCACAACCACCTCAACCGCTGGACACGCCACCACGACGGCCGGTCACACCACAACCACGGCAACCGCGGGACATGCCACCGCGGCCACCGCACATACCACAACTCCCGCGGCAGGCCACACCGCAGCCGGTACGGCTGGACACCCTAGTCCGGCCGCGCATACGGCTGCGGCTGGACACGCGGCCGACGGCGGCAAGCTCGCCAGGGGCCACACTACCGTAGCTACCAAAAGTGGTGGCGCGGTGACCAAGCGGGCGGACGGAAAAGTGGCCTCCCTGCACGATCCTAAGCGCGGCATGGAGGTTCACCACAGTCTGAGCGGAAACCGTCGTGTAATCGTCGAGCGGCGGGATCATACCCGTGTCGTTGCATATCGTGGAGGGCGTGGCTATGTCCAAAGGCCTTACATGTACCACGGCCACGAGTATGCCGCGCGCGGGTACTACTATCACGGTGGCTACTATCACAACTACTATGGCCGCTATTACTATCGCGGCGTCTACGTGAATCCATATTATCCCGCCTACTATTACGGACCAGCGTATTACGGATGGGTCTACAATCCCTGGGTAAGGCCGGTGCCGTATGCGTGGGGCTGGGGCGGCAATCCCTGGTATGGCTACTATGGCGCATACTTTGCGCCTTACCCCGTGTATTCCAACGCATCGCTTTGGTTGACGGATTACATGATCTCGTCCTCGCTGCAGGCGGCTTATCAGGCCTCTTTGGACGCGAAAATCCAGGCTGCGGCTCTCAGCAATCCAGCTCCACTCACACCGGATGTGAAGCAGCTCATCGCGGATGAAGTCCGCCGCCAGGTGGCGCTCGAGAACACAGAGTCGCAAACCGCCAAGGGCGGCGAGCCCGACGCGGCCTCGAGCAGCATTCAGCGCATGCTGACGGACGGCACGCAGCACATCTTCATCTCCGGCCAGGATCTAGACGTGGTCGACGCCGCCGGAACCGAGTGCGCTCTCAGTCAGGGTGATGCGCTCCAACTCACCGGCCAGACGGCGCCCGACGCAACTGCCGTGACCCTTGCCGTACTGGCGAGTAAGGGTGGCAGAGAATGCGCCAAGGGAGACACTGTTTCGGTCAAGCTCGAGGACTTGCAGGAGATGCAGAACCACATGCGCGAGACCATCGATCGAGGCATGCAGGACCTGCAGAAGAAGCAGGGCCAGGGCGGGCTACCCGCCGCGCCCGCGGCAGCCAAGGCCGAGCCCGTGCAGTCGGCCATGGCCGCCAGCGCCCCGCCTCCGCCGCCGGAGAAGGAGGTTGCGGCCGAACTCAACGAGCAGGCGAAGGACGCCGACAAAGCCGAACAGGAAGCCACTGCCGAAACAGCCGGTGCGGAACCGCCTACCGTCGCTCTCGGCCAGTCTCCGGACGAAGTAGCAGCCGCGCTCGGAAAACCCAAGAGCATCATGGATCTCGGGGGCAAGAAAATCTACGTCTACCAGGATATGAAAGTCACTTTCAACGCTGGTAAAGTGACCGACATAAAATAGCTCGCGACGTATGGGGGCATTCCGCCATTCGTACCCAGCCGTTAACCCGGCGCAACCGGAGAAGCTACAAATCGATAGCCCACACCGCGAACCGTGAGCAGATGGCGCGGGCGCGTCGGCTCGTCTTCAATGTAGCGCCGCAGGCGAACGATGAAATTGTCGATGGCGCGGGTATCGGTGTCTTCGTGAAGGCCCCAGACTTCTTCCAGCATGGTCTTGCGGGACACAGTCCTGCCCTCATGCTGGATCAGGTAGCGCAGGAGATTTGCTTCCATCAATGTCAGGGGAAAACGCTTGTCCCGCACCCAAAGCTCCAGCAGATCAAAATGGACGGACTTGTCGCCGAATGTGAACGTGTCGTTCGGTTCGCTGCGGGCGGCGGTATGGTTCGCAGCGGTATTGTTCGCCGCCGCGCGTAGCCACTGATTCCGCCGCAGCAGGCCGCGAATGCGTGCGATCAAGATGGCCAGCTCGAAAGGCTTCGTCAGGTAATCATCCGCTCCGGCTGCGAAGCCGTTCAGCACGTCATCCGGATGGCCGCGGGCGGTCAGCATGAGCGTCGGAATGAATTGCCCGGCCTGCCGCATTTCGGACATGACGGTGAAACCGTTTTTGCCCGGCAACATGACATCCAGAATCACGACATCGAAGGCCGGCGTTTCCGTCAACAACAATTCGAGCGCCGCCTCTCCGGTCTCGACAACCTGTACCTGATAATCTTCGGCCTCGAGGTTAAAGCGTAGCCCTTCGGCAAGATGTTTCTCATCTTCGACGATCAAGATCCGGTTCATTTCGCGATGGGAAGTTGCAGCACGAACGTGCTGCCGCGTCCGGGGCCCTCGCTTTCCGCCCACGCGCGGCCCCCGTGCCGCTTGGCCACGGAGCGCACGATGTAGAGGCCCAGGCCGATCCCCTTCACGCGCGTCGCGGGAGCGCCCGGCACCCGGTAGAAGCGCTTGAAAATCTGCTTGAGCTCGGTCTTTGGAATCCCCAGCCCCTGGTCCCGCACTCGCACCGTCACGTACTTCCCGTCCACCTTGGCGGTCTCAACGGTAACTCTGACATCGTTGCCGGAATATTTCACGGCGTTGTCAATAAGGTTGGAGAGCGCGGCGCGCACCTCATCCGGATCGCCCAGTATGGTGACCGGTGGACCCGGATGGTACGCGAGCGATTCGGCGGGCATATGATAGAGCGTCCGTGCGCGTAACAGGCACTCCTCAACCATGCCGCCCAGCTCGATGGACCCGAGATTGAGCTTGTGGCTGGCGGCGCCGATGCGCCCCGTGCGCAAAATTTGTTCGATGGTTGCCAGCAGCCGGTCGCTTTCAAGCAGCATGATGTGATAGAACTCTTGGCGTTTCACTTCGTCAACCGTGCGCGCCTGCAGCGTCTCGAGATAAAGCCGAATGGACGCCACGGGAGTTTTCAGCTCGTGCGTTACCGCGTTAATAAAGGCGTCCTGCTGCTCATTGCGCCGGATTTCCCGCACCAGGAAGGTGGTGTTCAGCGCCACGCCGCTGATGAGCGTCGATAGTAGCAGGACGCCTAGAAAGAGCAGGATGCCGCTGCGCCAGTTGAGCACCACCCAGCCGACATACAGAAGGAGAATGACCGATATGAGGCCGGCGCCCAGCGCGATGAAAAACGCAATCGACCTGCGCCGTCCTGCAACTACCATGAATCCAGCTTATGCCCGGAGAGGCCACGCGTGGGCGGTCGCTCTGCCCGGGGCTCCCGCTAAGCTGCTTCGCGTTCCGCCAGCGCGCTCGTGACCTTCGCCACGCGGATGGACTTTGCAACGCCGAACAGCTTCAGGATTTTGATCAGGATCCAGGAAGGATCGAACTCGTACCAGGCCAGGCCATGGCGGGCCGAAGTGGGATGGGCGTGGTGATTGTTGTGCCAGCCCTCGCCGAAGGTAACCAACGCGACCCACCAGTTGTTGCGGGAGTCGTCGCGCGTGGCGAAACGGCGCCTGCCCCACATGTGGGTGGCCGAGTTCACCGCCCAGGTGGCATGAAGGCCGAAGGTAATGCGGAGGAAGACGCCCCAGAGCACCAGGGGAACGCCGCCTATGGCCAGCAGCAGGAGCGCGAACAGCACTGTCGCGATCCAGTGATAATTATTCAACCAGACGTAGAAACGGTCCTTCGCCAGGTCAGGCGCGTACTTGGACATGGCCCTGGTGTTGCTGTGATTGGTCTTTCCCGTTAGAAGCCAACCGGCGTGAGCCCACCATCCGCCATCACGGGGTGAATGCGGATCGCCGGGCAAATCGGATTTCTGATGATGGATGCGATGCGTGGCAACCCACGAGATCGGTCCACCCTCGAGCGTCAACGCGCCACAGACCGCAAAGAAATACTCGAGGCCTAACGGCACCTTATACGACCGGTGGGTGTGCAGGCGATGGTAACCCATGCTGATGCCCAGCCCGGTGGTCAGCCAGTAAAGAAAAATGGTGGTGATGAAAAGCTGCCAGCTAAATACGAATAGCGCGGCCAGCGCACCAAGATGGAAAATTACCATCACAAGGACGATGGACCAGTTCACTTTTTGGTTATTGGGCGTGCCGAAGTCGTCAGCGATCACTAGGTCTCCCGGTTGCTAGTACAGTATCAACGTAGCAGCGATCTCGCAGGCGATTTGTAAGACTTGTGTAATTTCCAAAAAATACGGCCCGAAGCTAATGGGCATAACCGATAGGCCCGTCAAACGTTTACGTTGGTTATAAGGGGAATCTCCGGCCCACTCAAGCGCTACCGGACACACTGACCGAATTTTCGCGCGAACCAGATTCCAATTCCGAGACTGGCCTCCCGTTTCGCGAAGCGGTGTTGCAGCTTTCGGAGGTTGTCAGTCAAAATTCCGTCCCACCAATTGGACGAGAAACAGCAACAGCCTTGACCTTCATCTCCGTAGGCTCTTAGGATATACCCTACATCGCTGTATGTTCTCGCTGGTTAGCTTCGAGGGGGGCGAGTTGTGTTACGCCGCCTCGGGGTATGAAGCACAACAACACGAAAGTGGGTCCCCATTCCGATCGTGTTGCGGCGCCGCTGCTAAATTCCACACCTGAAGGAGCGTGATATGCTGCGCGGACGAGTAGTCACAGTCACTGTGATCGGGATAACTCTGCTGTTTTCAACATTTCTTCGTGGCCAGTTGAACCGCGGCGTTATCGAAGGCACTCTAACCGACCCCCAGGGCGCCATGATACCAGGGGTGGATGTAACCATCACCAATGTCGATACGAACATCGCGGCGTCGCTGAAGTCCAACAGCGCCGGCTACTACCGGGTCGTGGATCTGGTCCCCGGCAATTACAGCGCGGCTTTTGGGGCTGCCGGATTTGCCGCGACGAAGGTCACGAACATCCAACTGCCTGCCGGCGAGGTCATCCGCGTGGATGCCCAACTGAAGTTGAGTAGCACGCAGGAGTCGGTTCAGGTAACGGCCGAAGCTCCGCTGCTCGAAACCGCGGCTTCGAATTTCAGCTCCCGGGTTGAGAGCCAGACCATTGACCAACTCCCCATGCCGGGCCGCGATTTGCAACAGCTTGTGTTTCTGGTGCCCGGCGTGAACAACGTAGGCGGACCTCCCGGAACCAACTTTGGGTTTAACAGCCAATTCGGAAGCTTTCCGGATCCCACGCATGTTCTGGGATCTGACCTATCAGTGCACGGGGGCGAGGGCGGAGCGAATGCATGGTACTTGGATGGCAACCTAAATCTGTCCAATATCGCAGAGAACGTGGTGGTGAATCCGTCCCCAGACTCGGTATCGGAATTCCAGGCCATCACAAACGCCTTTTCCGCCGAGTACGGCCGGACGGGCGGAGCGGTTTTTAACGTGGTACTGAAATCCGGCACGAACACGCCACACGGTACCCTCTACGAGTTTGTCCGCAACAACGCCACGAATGCCCGCAATCCGTTCACATCTTTCGATGCCCTGGGGAACGCAATCCCACAGCGCGCCCTCCGCTTCAACAACTTTGGGGGCACGATTGGCGGACCGGTGCTGCTGCCCAAAATCTACAACGGCAAGAACAAGACTTTCTTCTTCGTCTCGGCCGACGCCCAGATCCTCCACTTGCTGGATAACAACCAGGTCTTTACCGTTCCCACGCCGCTGATGCGCCAGGGCAACTTCAGTGAGGACCCCAACACGGTTGCCAATGGCATGTGGGACCCCTATAGCACGGCTGGTCCGAACTCCTCGGGATTATTCGATCGCTCGGCCTTCGGCACTCCGGTCGCCGGCAACCCGTTCGGGCCGAACGGATGTACGAACAACGCGGTGGAGGCTGGTGTAGCGGGCGGGTTTTCCACCTGCAATTTCTCGGCGCAGATTCCTAAAAGCAGGCTGGACCCGATCGCGATGTTCTACATGAACACCTTCCCCTTGCCGAACTACAACAACGCCCTGGTCACTTGCCCCCTGGCTGCCGGAGGGCAGTACAAGATCTGCAGCAACTTCAGGGGCGCGGTTGGCAGCAGCTACGACCCCAAGAATATTTCGGTCAAGATCGATCACGAGATCAACACCAAAAACCGCCTGTTTGGGGAATGGCTTTATAATCCGGGCTCCTACAACAACTATCGCCTGCCCTGGACCGGACCGACCTTTCCGGACGCAGAAGTTGGATTCGGCTCGAACTATCCGCTTCGTTTGCGCAGCCAGATCATCGCGCTGGGAGATACATACGTGATCACTCCCACGCTGATCAATGAATTCCGCCTCAGCTTCAGCCGGCTCTTCATGGGGACCAATCTCAACCAGCCCTATCCCGACAGCGTGTCAGACCAGAACCAGGTGGCACAACTGCTGGCGACAGTACACATGCCGACACAGCCATTCAACCCCGTGCCTATTTGGAACATCAGCGCGCCGGCAGGTGGATTCATGACCTTCGGCCCGCAGTCCTTCGTCAATATGGACCAGGCCGCCGAGGCGTACACCGCTGTGGAAAACCTCACCAAGGTCCTGGGCAAGCACACCTTGAAAACGGGGTTCATGTACCGTCTGGAGCATCAGGCAATCCAGTTCGGCGGCCCGCTGATTTTCAATATGGGCGGTGAACTCACACAGGACCCCACCACCGGCTTGGGAGGAAGCGGCCTGGAGCAGTTCATGCTCGGCGCAGCTTCGAGCAATGGCAACACGGTCGAGCAAGTGAATTGGGAGCCCTACCTACGTTTTCGCTATTGGGGATTCTATCTGCAAGACGATTACCGGATCACGTCCAACTTCACTCTCAACCTCGGACTCCGCTACGACATCTTCGGTATGTGGAAAGTGCGTCAGCAGCCGAATTCAAACTTTTGCCTGAGATGCATTAATCCGCTGACTGGGCTGCCCGGTCAAGTGATCTATTCAGGGGATCCGGGACTTCCGAAAGGCGCTGATATTTATCCCGCCAACAAGAACGATCTTGGACCCCGGGTCAACTTTGCCTGGACACCTTTCGCCGACAAGAAGACCGTGGTCCGAGGCGGCTACGATATCTTCTATAGCAACGCTTTTCAAGGCGCCAATTCGGTTCAGTCCGGCTCGAATTCCCCCGGCTACAACATAGATTTCAACTGGAACGACAGCTTCTATCCTAATCAATGTGCTCCGTTTTCGGGACAATGCGTGGCTTTTCCGCTTAGCGACACCTCAACCATCAAGACGCAACTCCCAGTTCCGCAGATTCCCGCATCGCCGGCCCAGTTGCCTGGATGGACGCGCCAGCCGTTGCTGGGCGGCGGGGGTTTTTCTCTGTATCTGAAGCCGTCTCACGACCCGATGATCCAGCAGTGGACCTTTGAAGTGCAGCGTGAGCTTCCCGACAACATCCTGCTGAGCGTGGGGTATGTCGGCAACCACGGCACGCACCTTCTCGGAGAGCTGTTCCGCAGTTTTAACTACGTCCACACGGCTGATGTTCTCAAGTACAAGACCTCGCTTGGCGCCGTGATTCCAATTACCGACGTGTATTCGGGCAGCACCGCGCAGTTGCTGCAGCAAGTGTATAAGACGCCGGATCTGCCGCGGTCCCTTCTGCTAAAGCCATACCCGTTTTTTGCTCTCGGGCTCGGGGCCAACACCGCCTGGGATGCGACCAGCCACTACGAAGGACTGGATGTTCAAGTGCGAAAGAGGTTTTCGCATGGTCTGAGCTTTGTAGCCGCATATACTTGGTCGAAATTGATGGATAACGGCCTGACCGCCCAGTTGGGTGCGAACCTGGTGGACCCCGTCCACTTCGCCCGCCCCGGTTATGTTGGCGGCCGGGCGGGAACGGGCAGCTTCAGCAACCAGACTGGCGGGCTATATCAGGACCCCGATCACAAGGTGGACAAGACCATTGGAGCGGACGACGTTCCGCAGATGTTCAATATCGCCGGCTCCTATGAGTTGCCGTTCGGTAACGGGAAGACGTTCCTGAACCGAAGGGGGCCGATCAACCACCTTATTGGTGGTTGGATCGTGACCGCCAACTTCAATGCGCAGAGCGGAATTCCAATGAGCATCTCCTGCCCTGGTAACCGAGTTACCAGCCGGTGTGACCTGATTGGCAATCCTTCCAAGGTGCCGGGCGGTCAAAGCGCCGCTCAGTGGTTCAATCCCGCGGCATTTGAGCCTGCGTTTGGCGGTGATCAGACCTTTTGGGCGAACCCCGATCCTAACGACCCCCGCTGGTATCAATTCGGCACGGCCGGGGAGCGACTGGGAAATGCTCGCTCGCCAGGCTTTTATAACATGGACACGTCGCTCGCCAAGGAATTCCACTTAACCGAACAGCGGTATTTCCAGTTTCGCTGGGAGGTGTTCAACGCACTGAACCACATGAATCTGGGGTTGCCCAACACGAATTGGTGCCTGCCGCCGCTGCAAAATGGCTCGACGGACCTAGTGCACCAAGGTGGATGTTCGTTTGGCCTGATCACGAACATCGCAACCGACCCGAGATCCATGGAGTTTGTTCTGAAGTTTTACTGGTAGGTGGATTGATGAGCCCAGTTGCCGATCAGACGTCACGCGCCCAGGAATTTCACGAGCGCGGCTTTCTAGTCATCCCCAACACGCTTTCCTTGGAACAATTGTCGATCCTGAATCGCGCGGTGGATCGCGATCTCGACGAGCACGGCGGGGAATGGGTCAAATTCGATGAATCGCTCATCGAGACGCCGGATGTCCTCTCGCGCACCGCCGAATTTGACTTTACCATCGAGAATCCAGTGACGCTGGCCATTCTGCGCAGCCTGCTCGGTGAGCTCATTACCTTAGAGGAATTCGAGATTCTGATCCGGAATCCGACCGTCAAGGCGCACGATCTGAAAGCCTGGCACCGCGATGCAACCCGGGATTACAACCGGCGCATGGAAATCGAATACGTGTCGCTCGTGTATTACCTGACCGATGTAACAGAAAACGATCATTGCCTGAGCATCATTCCGGGAAGCCACTACCGGTTGGTCGATCTCAATCCAGGGGACGTTACTTCCGGCTCGGAATTCGATGTAATCGGACCGGCCGGAACTGCGGTCATGTTCCACGGCCGCTGCATTCATGCGGGAAAGCTGAAGCCGAGATCGCGGCAGAGGCGAACGCTGCACATTTACTATGCCCGCAGCGACCAGCCAAGGTATTCCGAGTGGACGGAGATTCCCCCGCGCCTGTATCACAAAACCGACCCTCGCTTGCCGCCGCTGCTCTACTCGAAGTGGAACGCGAGCCCGGTGTTTGAGGGCGTGGGCAAGAAGCCCAGGGATCTGCCTCAGTCCATGCCGGTTGCGGAAATGATCCGCGAAGTGCAGCGGCGGGCCAACCCGGTTGCGTAGCGAGCCGCCCTGGAGTTGTCAAACGCGGTTTCATATCCGGCCGTTCGCGCCACTCGCAATTACCGGGTTCGATCCTTCAGGTTCCGGATCTCTCCGATATGGCGTTGCAGTTCGGAATCGTCCGGGTGCAATCCTGCAGCTCGTTGCAGGAACTGCAGGCTGGTGGCGTAATCGCCTGCCGCGGCAGACTTCTTTCCAAGAATCACGGAAACACGGAACAGAAGCTCGGAGGTGTCCGCATCATCGGGTTGCAGTTCGTGCGCAAAATTCAGGACACGGTATGCGCCCTCGTCTTGTTCCAGGGAATAAAGCGTGGCTCCCAACAATGCGTTGGAACCGAAGAAATTCGGCCGAAGGCTTACGGCCTTTTCGAGCGGTGGGCGCGCCTGGGAGAACCGCTTCAGTCGAAAATAACTCAACCCCAGATTGTGATGGATCTCGAAAGAATCCGGATCAAGTTGCGTCGCGCGCTGGAGCGGTTCGATCGCCTCCGCGTATTTCCCATTCTCGCCGTACAGCATCCCCAGGGTGGTGAGCTTATCGGGATCATTACGGTCGAACAGACGATCGCAGGTTTCACGGGCCTCCTCGACGGGTTTGGAACGCAGAGCCTCGGCGCAGGTCAGGGACTGACGGCTGGTTTCGTTGTAGCGCTCCCGCGATTGGGTTGAAACCGCGTACTCTTTCTCAGCTTCGCTGTGGCGGCCCACCTGCTGCAGTGCGCGGGCAAGCCGGTAATGGGAGCGAAAATCCCGCGGGTCTGCCTGAACCGCCTTCCTCAGCCACTCGATGGCATTTTCCGTATCCCGGTTGTCGAGATAAGCCGAGCCTAAATAGAACGCTGTGTCCGAGAATGGCGGATCCTGAACAATTGATTCGAAATGATGGATGGCATTTTCGGGGTTGCCGGCCAGCAGGTCGAGCCGACCCAGATAATAAATGACCTTCGTGTCCTGGTGTGTGAGGGCGCGAAGACGCACAAATTGCCGCCGCGCCTCGTCGCGCTCTCCCAGCGCGAAGAGGCATACCGCCAGCTGATAACGGACCTGGACGGCGTCCGGATCGAGAGCCAGCGCGGCGCGGAATTCCGCGGCCGCCTCGCCATACCGGTCGGCCTGCACCAGTTCGTAACCCTTGCCAATGTGGGCGGCGGCTGTTACCCGGCCACTCTGGCCGTGCACGGCAAAGCTGGCCAGCACCACGGAAATTGCGACATGGCCGATCCGTTTCATCTACAGCCGGTTCGCTACATTTTAAATGAATACGCTCGCCGGCATACTATTTGACAGGCGCGGCGCGCTGCGTCTATGCTCATCCCCAAGTCATGGAAAAGGCGCTCGCCAAAACATTCGTGGCGACGTGGGCTGTGGTGCTGGCGTACGGGCAGCAACAAACCACGCACTCGCTCGCGGCGCCGGATTGCGTGATCCCGGAAGGACGCCCGGACCAAGCGCAGAGCGCTGTCAGAGAACTGCTGGCGCGCGCTAACCTGCCGATCGACGTGGTGCTCGCATGTGGGGTGAAATTGGCGCGGGCCGAGTTTTTTGAACCCGCGCGGGCCGTCTTCGCCCGAGGGGTGAAAGACTATCCCCGGAATTTCGAGGTTCACTATAATCTCGCCCTGGCCGATCTTGCGCTTCGGCGATTTGACGAAGCGAGCACGGCCCTGGAAGCACCGTTCCAGCTTTCCAAGAATCAACAACTGGCGCGGGAATACCTGCGAGGCAAGATCTATGATGCGACCGGCGAGACAGTGCGGGCGCAGGGCTGCTTCACGGCTGCCTTCCATGGCGCTCCCCAGGAAGAGAACTATGCGCTCGACCTCGGGCTGTTCTATTTGCGGCAGCGGGATCATCGGAGAGCGCTCGAAACGCTCGAGGCGGGCGTCAGGTACCATCCGCAATCTGTTTATTTACTGCTGGCGGCAGGGCTCGCGGAGTATCTGGATAACGATCCTCCAGCCGCAGCCGTGACCGGCCGGAAAATTCTCGCCCTGGAACCAGGTTTCGGCCCCGCACAACTTCTGCTGGCTGTGGCGTACTACACAAACGGAGAATACGAGAAGTGCTTTCGGGAAACCGCAGCCGCCATCAGCCGTTCCGGCGCACCTCCGTATCTCTACTACTTGCACACAGCCTCAATGTTGCAGATGAATTCTCAAGATTACCCTGCGATGCTGCGCGATCTCGAGGCCGCAAACCGGGAGATGCCCCGGTGCGCCTTCTGCTACTTTGCGCTGAGCAAGGTTCATCAGCAGATGGGCAATGAGCAGGCGGCGATTGGTGATCTTGAAACGCTGGTCCAACAGGTCGACCCAGCATTCTCGAACGGCTGGTATCGCCTGGCGACCCTTTACAAACATGCCGGCCGTCCCGCGGACGCCGCCCTGGCGCTGGAAAAATTCAACGCTATCCAAAGCGCGCAGGGTGACCGCGAGGCCGAATATCTCAGGAAGTTCTTTCTTTCGGAGTTGGGTTCCGAGGCTGGCGGAAAATAATAAACAAATCCGTGCAGGCAGCCTTATTCATACCGCAGGGCTGCGATGGGGTCGAGCCGCGCCGCCTTCAACGCCGGCCACATGCCAAAGAACAAACCAATGCTAGTGGCCATGGTGAACCCGGCGACGACCGACCATAGAGGGACCGTGGAAGGCAGGCTCGGCACGAACGTGCGGATCGCCAAACTAAACAGCCACCCCACGAGGATGCCGATGATGCCGCCGGAGGCCGTAAGGGTCATGGCCTCCAGCAGGAACTGCCAGGTGATGTCGCTGCGCCGCGCCCCGATGGCTTTGCGGACGCCGATTTCGCGCGTCCGTTCGGTAACTGAAACCAGCATGATATTCATTACTCCGATGCCGCCCACCAGCAGGCCGATGGAGGAAATCACCACCATGACCAGGGCCACTGTGCTGATGATCTGGCGGAACTGAGAGATCACCGATTCAGCGCTGGCGATACCGAAGTTATCGGGCTCCGAGGGCTTCACGTGGCGGCGGCGCCGCAGCAATTCCGTCACCTCGCTCTTGGCCTCTTCCATTTTCGCCGGTTTTGCCAGCACACAGATGAAGTTGTCCTTGGCCTCGGGGTACATCTTTTTATAGCTGTTGTAGGGGACGAGGATGGCCTTGTCGTTCTGATCTTCAAATAGAAACGATTTGAACTTGGTCAGGGTACCGATGACCTCCAGGCTGTGGCCATCCACCAGGATGGTCTTGCCGATGGGATCGGCGTGCGCGAAGAACCTCTCGCGGGCACTATTGCCGATCACCGCCACGTCGCGGCGGTGGAGGTCCTCGGCATCGGTGAAAAAGCGGCCTTCGCCCTGCGTGGCGTTGATCAGCTGCAGGTGATTAGCCGTGACGCCGACGAAAAGCGCGTCAACCATATCCTGGCCCTTGTAGCGGGCGGTCACGGGCGGCACTCCAAACTCCCCAAATTCCCGGAACAATTCCACTGACGCTGTTTCGACCGAGGGGCACTGCTCCTTAATGGCCATGGCGTCTTCATAGCTCAGTGGTTTGCGTAGCCGCTCCTCGCGTGACAAGAGGTGAGGGGCGCCGAGCTGCAGCTTGTAAACCCACAGGGTACGGGTGCCGAACTGCTCCGCCACGTCTACCAGCTGCTTGTCCAGTCCGGCGACGATGGAGGTCACGGCGATCACCGTGGTGGTGCCGATGAGCACACCGAGTATCGTCAGGAAGGACCGGAATTTGTGTGTGCGCAGTGTGTCGAGCGCCAACAGCAGATTCTCACGAACATGTTGACGGTACGCTTGCATGGTCTACTGCGTGCGCAGAGCCGGCATGGGTATCGGAATATTCAGCGCTGTAGCGCCGGCGATCGTTGTCATGTCAGGCACCGATGCCCAACTGCACATCGGAATAACAATGCCACAGACCGTACTGGGCCCATTTTGGCTACCTCCTTAGCACCCGTATCATTCTAATTCTCCATCCGGAGCGCCTCAATGGGGTTGAGCCGGGCCGCTTTGCTGGCGGGATAGATGCCAAAAAAAAGGCCCACGGAGGCGGAAAGCGTCAGACCCAGGACCACGGCGCTCAGGGGAACGGAGGCCGTGAACACCATGTTGACCAGCTGCGCAATGAGTGTGGCGAGCACCACGCCCGTGATTCCGCCGATGCTGGCCATCACTCCGGACTCGATGACGAACTGCCACAGGATGTCACGCTGCCGTGCTCCCACCGACTTGCGGATACCGATCTCGTGCGTGCGCTCGGTGACGCTGGCCAGCATGATATTCATGATCACGATCCCGCCCACAACCATGAACACCGCCACCACGCCAATCGTCACCGCGAAGATGGTGCCCGTCAGGTTTTGCCACGCGCTCATCAGCGTGTCGGACGCGTTGACGCCGAAGGTATCTTCCTGGTTGTAGGGGACATGCCGTCGCGCGCGCATCAAGGCCCGCACTTCGTCCTCGAGCTCCATCATGTGCCGGCCGTCCGGCGCCTTTATATAAACGAAGAGCTCGGGGCGTGCTATCCATATCGTATGCAAGGTCGTCAAGGGGACTATGGCGAAGTTATCCTGGCTTTGTCCGAACGTGCTCCCAACCTTTTCCATCACGCCGATAACGCGGAAGGGAATACCGGCCAGTAATACTTCTTTGTCGAGAGGATCGACCATGGGGAACAGCTTGTCCACCAGGTCCTGGCCGATGACGCAGACCCGGGCATTGTGCTGGTAGTCGGTGTCATTGATGTACCGTCCGGACGCCACTTTTTCACGCCCGATGTCCACAAAACTGGGGGTCATCCCCTTCAATTCGATCTCGTCGATCAGGTGAGTCTTGTAGCGGGCCCGCGGATTGGGAAGGAGCTGCGCAAAAGCGCCGATCTGCTGGTATCCGCGGAGATTCTCTTTCAAAAATTCATAGTCCTCGATACGGATCGGCTTGTTCCGCCGCCGCGCTTTCAGGAACGAATCAAAGCCCTGCGCCCACTGAAACTGATGCAGAACGAATGTATTGGTGCCCAGGTTCGCAATGTGGTCGGCAATATAGACGTTCATGCCGTTCACGATGGACATGACGACAATGAGCGTGGTGGTGGCGATGACGACGCCCAGTAGGGTCAAAAAGGAGCGCAGCTTGTGGCTCCCGAGCGCTTCCAGAGCGACACCGAAAGCCTGGCGGGCCGTCACCCATACGGTGACGCCCTGGCCGTCCCGGACCACTGGCTTCTCTACGAGAGCCGTGGCTTGGTTTAGCACCGCCACAGATCTCTTCGGCCTTCCCCCGGCTCACAGGATGTTCTCAACCTCGCCCCAATCTTGCTCCTGAAATTAGCACCCATTGAGGCAATGATGCAACGGCAGCGGCAAAGCGCGCTAATTTCGAAGGCGGTTACCAGTCATTCGTGGATAATTGGGAGAGACAAAATCGCCCGGTCTTGTGGAGAATCGGCGCCGCCGCTTCGAGGAGTCTATACGATGTCCGACAAAGTAGCTGTATTCGACACCACGCTCAGAGACGGCGAGCAGGCTGCTGGGACGCGTCTCGGCAGCCGCGAGAAGCTCATGATCGCCCGGCAACTGGCGCAGTTGAACGTTGACGTGATCGAGGCGGGCTATCCCGCATCTTCGCCTGAAGACTTCGAGGCCGTTCAGCTCGTCTGTCAGGAAATCCAGGGCCCAACCGTCTGCGCTCTTTCCCGCGCTGTCCCAGACGACATCGAAGCCTGCGGCCGGGCGCTGGCCAAGGCCAAACGGCCGCGCATTCACACCGGTATCGGTGCGTCGGACATCCATATCAGCGGGAAATTCCAGGATGACAAATACGGCAAGACGCTCGCGCTGAAGAAGGTCAAAATTCTGAAGATGGCGGTGGATGCCGTCAAACTGGCTCGCAAGTACTCAGACGACGTGGAATTCTACGCCGAAGACGCCGGCCGCGCCGATCCGAGTTATCTCTTCGAAATGATCGAGGCCGCCATCGGAGCCGGAGCCACTGTGATCAATGTTCCCGACACCACGGGCTATACCGTCCCCGAGCAATACGGCCGTCTCATTCGCTCTATCCGCGAGAAAGTGCCGAACATCGCGCGCGCAACCATCAGCGTTCATTGCCATGACGATCTGGGAATGGCTGTGGCCAACACGCTAGCGGGCGTGCTGAACGGCGCGCGGCAGGTGGAAGGGACCATCAACGGAATCGGCGAAAGGGCCGGGAACGCGGCGCTCGAAGAGGTCGTGATGGCCCTCCGCACCCGCGGCGATTACTTCAAACTGCATACCGCCATTGAGACCCGCGAGCTATACCGGACCAGCCGGCTGGTCGCCGATCTGCTTGGCATCCAGGTTCCGCCCAACAAAGCGGTCGTCGGAGGCAACGCGTTTTCGCACAGCTCGGGAATCCACGTGGACGGTTTTCTCAAGGAGCGCGAGACCTACGAGATCATGCGGCCCGAGCACGTCGGCATTTCGGAGAGCCGTGTGGTCCTGACCGCGCGCACCGGCCGCCACGGGCTCCGCGATCGTCTGAAGAAACTCGGCTACGCGCTCTCGCAGCATGAGTTGAACCAAGCCTACCAGCGATTCCTGGCGATAGCGGACAAAAAGCAGGAGGTGTTTGACGAAGATCTCATCGCCATCCTCCATGACGAGATCCATCCCCTGCCGGAGATTTACCAGCTCGAATATTTGCAGATCTATAGCGGCACTTCGGCCATTCCCACGGCCACGGTGAGGATTCGCGTCAAGGACGCTACGCGCGAGGGCGCCGCCATTGGCGACGGTCCGGTGGACGCCACCTGCAAGGCCATCGCGGAAGTAACTAAGACCGCGGCCAAGCTCCAGCGGTATGAGATTCGCGCGGTTACGAGCGGCACCGAAGCCATGGGCGAGGTGACCGTGCAGGTGGAGGAAAACGGCCGCAAGGTCGTCGGCCGAGGCGCTTCCACCGACGTCATCGAAGCCAGCGCACGCGCTTATATCGACGGGCTGAACAAGCTGGCCAGTCTGCGCGGCAGACCCTAACGGCATCAGCCCGATCTCAGACTTCATGCCCTTCTTTAGGATATACTCTACGGCCAGTCGAACAAGGAGGCACCAAAGATGAATGATAGCGCCGCAACAAATTTGATGGGTGGCATGGCGGTTCTGTTCACGGGAACGTTCATGATCGTCATCCTGGCGATCGTGGTAGTGATGATCGCGTCACTGTGGAAGGTGTTTACGAAAGCCGGACAACCGGGGTGGGCGGCGATCGTTCCGTTCTATAATCTGATCGTTCTGTGCCAGATCGTCGGACGGCCGCTCTGGTGGATCGTCCTCTGTCTGATTCCATTCGTCAACTTCGTCATTGTGATCCTCGTCTACATCGATCTGGCGAAGAGCTTCCGAAAGAGCACCGGCTTCGGGTTAGGCATGTTTTTTCTGGGGTTCATCTTCCTCCCGATCTTGGGTTTCGGTAGCGCCAAATATGTAGGCCCGGTCGCCGGAGGTGCCGGGGCCGCCGCCCTAGGGGCAGCTTCGTAACATTTTCGCCAATTGGGGCGCCCGACCTCACCGGGATACCTGGAAAGCCAGTAGAATCATGCCCACTCGACGACAGTTCCTGACTTGCCTGGCGGCAGCCGGCCTGAGCGCGCGCCGGAGCCTGGCGGCCGCAAAGCCGCTACGCGGTGTCTTCATCATCATGGCCACGCCGTACACCCAGACCAAAGCCGTGGATTATGAAGACCTCGCCCGCGAAGTGGATTTCATGGACCGCTGCGGTGTCCACGGCATGGTCTGGCCCCAGATGGCCAGCGAATATACGCACCTCACGCGCGAGGAACGTCTGCGCGGCATGCAGGTTCTGGCGAAGGCGGCCAAAGGGAAGAGCCCGGCGCTGGTTCTGGGTGTCCAGGGACCCAATGCCGAAGCCGCTCTTGATTATTTGCACCATGCCGAAGAGCTGGGCCCTGACGCGCTTATTGCCATCCCGCCGACCGAAGCCAAGTCGGCGGATGATTTTCGCGATTACTACCGCGCCTTGGGCCGCGCCACTAAGCGTCCG